>Ga0302320_10010103_pt1 | contig 20200 bp, 9 predicted proteins | sample Bog_T0_3_FD_202130 | JGI IMG/M metagenome (GOLD analysis project Ga0302320, IMG submission 202130) | Peat permafrost microbial communities from Stordalen Mire near Abisko, Sweden - Bog_T0_3 | ecosystem: Environmental > Terrestrial > Soil > Wetlands > Peat | place: Sweden: Abisko, Stordalen Mire...
CCAGCAACAAGCTCGCTTCTAAGTACTTTTGTTTTCTGATATTTATGGCTAAGTCACCAGAAACAGAATATTTACCGCAAAACGCGTCGACTAAAGGCATGAAAACAAACAAGTTGTTAGCAGGGGAGTATCAAATAGAAAAGAGGCCTCTACGTACCACATAGTAATACAGAAGAATCGGCCGGGGGGGGGCCCCTTCTGCCAAACGAAATGTGATTCTACCCGATACTGCGTTGCCTGCGAATCAGCCACATCACCGGCCACCCGCTCAGAATCAATCCAGTACCGATCAACGAGCCCTTTAAATTCCCGGCGTAACTCGCCACCAGCACCACAACGGCTGACCCCACAAAGATCCCCGGCAGCACCGGGTAGCCCCACACCCGGTAGGGCCGTGTCGCATCCGGCAATTTGCGGCGGTACACAAAGACCGTACTCGCCGCCATCGCGTAAAAAAGCCACTCGGCAAACACCGTCAGATCCAGGAGCTTCTCAAAATGCCCCAAAAACAGGAGCAGAACCGTCGACACCAGCCCCTGTGCCACCAGCGAAGTGGAAGGCGAACGAAAATGCGGATGGACGCGCCCGAACCGGCGGAAAAACAGACCATCGAGACTGGCGGCATAAGGCACCCGCGCGCCCGACATCACCGTTCCATTCAGCGCCACCAGGATGCTCAGAGCCATGGCCGCTGCCACGATTCCTGCCCCACGCGTCCCCGCCACCATCCTGAGCGCCGCCACGGCCGGCCATTCTGATGCGGCAATCGCCTGCGCCGGCAAAACGTATTGAATCGCCGCGTTGGTAGCCATATAGAGCGCCGCAACCCCCAGCAGGCCGCCGATCAACGCCAGCGGAAGATTGCGCCCGGGACGCCGCACTTCGCCGGCCACCATGGTCAGATCGCTCCAGCCGTCATACGCCCACAAAGTGGCAATCAGAGCCAGCATAAAACCGTTCCAGCCGCCGATCGCGTGCGGCAGCGTGGTGAGGAAGTGACTCCATGTTCCGCTTGGGGCAAAAAAGCACAGTCCCACCACAACCAGAATCAGAACCGCCTTCAGCACCGTAAACACCAGCTGAAAATCTCCAGCCTTCTTGATGCCCAGGTAGTTCAGCCCCGTCATCAGCCACGTAACGGCGATGGCAAACATCTGCGCCCAGTGGAGAGTAAAGGGCAAGCTCAGAACCGGATCGGCCAGATGAGAAAAGGCAGGGAAGAACTCAAGCGTGCGCGCCAGGCCCAGAGCGACAGTCGCGATCGACCCTGGCTTGGCCACCGTAAACCACGTCCACATGTAAAGAAAACCCGCCGTATCTCCGTAGGCCCCGCGCAAGTAAACATATTCGCCGCCTGCATACGGCATCATGGTGCCCAATTCGGCGTACGTCATGGCCCCGAAAAGCGACAGCAATCCACCCACGATCCAAGCCAGATACACCAGCAGCGACGACCCCGTGTCGCGCATCATCTCGCTGGGAATCAGAAAAATCCCGCTGCCAATCACGGTCCCGATCACGATCGCGCTGGCTTCGCCCGCGCCCAGTACGCGCGGCAGGCTGGCGGAAGAGCCATCGCCGGAACTATCATTCGAACCTTGCGCAGATTTCTCCATGCGTGATTGCGAGAATAGCAGGAAGCCGTGGCGACATACGCGGTTGCCTCCGCAAATCCCAGCCTCAGCGCCCCTCGGTTGTATCAATATATACTCCGCCTGTGCACGGAATCCTGCGTTCCATTGCCGTTTTCGCGGCTTCCAGCGCCCTGAGCGCGATGGCCCAATCGCCTGCGCTCGCCTGGCAATCTGCCGTCGACCGCGCGACGCGCCAATCCCCAGATGCACGCATCGTCGTGCTTGATATCGCCAGCGGCCGCCTGCTTGCATCGCACCAACTCGACGAAGCCGCGCGCACCCTCGCCGCTCCCGGCTCCACGCTCAAGCCACTCATTCTCTATTCGTTGATCCGCGCCGGCCGCTGGAATCCTTCGCACCGCATCGCCTGCGACCGGCAGCTTGTCGTCGCCGGTCACCATCTGGCGTGCTCGCATCCGCCCGCGCCGCCCTTCGATGCGCAGGAAGCGCTCACCTGGTCCTGCAATAGCTATTTTGCCGCTGTCGCACGCACCCTTCAGCCCGGTGAATTGGGCCGTCTCCTGCGCCCCACCGGACTTCTCGGCCCCACGGGTCTCGTGCGCCAGGAAGCCGCAGCTGAATTCCGCGAGCCTGATTCACCAGATTCGTGTCAGTTGGCTTTGCTGGGCGTCGACCGGGTGCGCGTCACACCCCTCGAGTTGGCATCGGCCTATCGTTGGCTGGCGCTCGAGTTTGCCGCGCACTCCGATGCCGATGCCGCCCTGGTGGTGCGCGCAGGGCTAGAAGACTCGGCCAGCTTCGGCATGGCGGGCCAGGCGAGCCTCGGCGGCATTGCCGTCCTCGGCAAAACCGGAACCGCCGAAACCGAAGCATCGAGCCGCACCCATGGATGGTTTGCCGGTCTCGCCCCCGCCACAAATCCTCAGGTGGTGATCGTCGTGTTTCTGCCCGCGGGCCGCGGCGCAGACGCCGCACATCTGGCCGGCCACTTACTGAATAACGCGCCCATCAACGCAGATCGGAAAAGGCCATGAACAGCGCCCGGTTCCGCAAAATACATCGTGCCCCATCCCACGGAATGCCCCGTGCCCCATCCTTTCGCGCCTCGTGCGAAAGGGTGGGACAGCACGACTGTCAACTCGCCTTTGTCGACTCACCACGAATGCCGGGTGCCCCAGGTCTCGAATTTGAGACCTGGGATAGCACGAACCCCAGCTCCACTCACTCATCCCCGCACAAAGGCTCGCAATCAAAACTCAATCTCCTCCTGCAGAGCCTCCTCGTCGCCGAGTTGTTCTTTTGTATCCTCAAACCCGCTCCAACACCGGCCATCGCCGCCGCTGCACCGCCGCCCGCAGATCGCACTACCCTGCGCGTCGGCATGTGGACCCTCTGGCGCGATCACGACCTGACGCTCACGCCCACAGGTCCAAAGGAATTCACGCTGATGAAGACCTGTGAGCATTGCCCCGTGGAAGTGCTGCACGCGCCGGCAAAGATTCACGCCGAGAAAGACGGCGTGATCCTCACCACGGCCAACAAAACCGAACCGTCGAGCGACATCCGTCTGAGCGGGCCGATCACTCTCGCAGCGCACGGGGAAACCGTCACGCTACACGACCCCGTTTCCATCTCCGCGCATGCCGGAGTGTTCGTCATTGTTGTCACGCTGCCCATCGAAAACTATGTTGAGCGAGTGGTCGCCAGCGAAAGCGGCCCCGGCGACTCGCGGGAATCATTAAAAGCCCTCGCCATCGTGGTGCGCACTTTTGCCCTGCATGAGCCGCACGGCCACGCCGACTACGACCTTTGCGACTCCACCCACTGCCAGCTTCTGCACTGGAGCGGCGTGGGCGAACGCCGTGCCGCGGCGCACGCGGCCACTCTCGCAACCGCGGGCGAAACTCTCTGGTTCCACGGGCAGCGCGCCCTCGCCTACTTCGGCAAGGATTGCGGCGGCCGCACCGCTTCTCCCGACGAGATTTGGCCGCGCGCAAAACCGGTTCCTTACTTGCCTTCGCAACCGGATCCATTCTGCACGCGGCAAGGCGCGCGCGAGTGGGCTTCCGAAATCACACGTGCTGATCTCACCGCAGCCCTCGCCGCGCACAGACTCGCACAACCCGGCTGGCAAAATTTGATCGTTGCGCGTCGCGGCCCATCAGGTCGTGCCGTCACCTTACAACTCGACCACACCGAAATCTCCGCCGAAGATTTCCAGTTGGCAATAGGCGAATCACTCGGCTGGAACAAGGTTCCCAGCACATGGTTTGAGGTCAGCCGCCAGGGCGATCGCTTTGCCTTTCACGGGCGCGGCTGGGGGCACGGCGTGGGCCTCTGCCAAAAAGGCGCGGCTGCCATGGCTGCCGAGGGCCACACCGCGCGCGAGATTCTCGCCCAGTATTTTCCCGGCGCGGAGCCCGCGGACGAATCGACCGGACACGCCTGGCAAAGCTTCGCCGGCGATGGCCTCGTCCTCGAATCGCTCGATGCCGGCGACGCCGCGCTCTTGCCCGCTCTCAATCGCGCACGTGCCGAAGCCTCTGAGCGATCCGGCCTGCACGCCGCCGCTCCAATCACGGTGCGTGCTTTCACATCCACTTCGGCTTTTCGCGAGGCCACACTCGCGCCGGGCTGGATGGCCGCATTCACTGAGGGAAACTGGATCGGCACGCAACCCTTGCACACTCTCGCCTCGCGCCAACTTCTCGCCGACACCATGCGCCACGAATTCCTCCACGCATTGGTCGAACGCGAGGCAGGCCCCAAGGCCCCGCTCTGGCTGCGCGAAGGATTGGTCGAAGCATGGGGCGAAGCCGCTCCGGCAAAGCCGCCTTCAGCCAGGCCCAAACTCACGCTCGACGCAACCAACGCCGCTCTAGCCCACGCTGCAAACGAAGACGAGTCCGAAGCCGCGCATCGCGCCGCCGCTTGGTATGCCGCGCAACTCCTCGCGCATTACGGTCGCGCGCAGGTACTCGATTGGCTGCGCTCAGCTGTTCCCGCCAGCGTCATCGCCGCTCTGCGGCAGCGGTAGCTTCACGGAATCCTCCCCGAGCGGCCCAGGCCCCACAGGAACCAGGTGCATCGCGTCGTCGCCCGGTGCCTTCGCGCCCTGCTCATCGCGCGCCAGCACCACCGCCGCCAAAGCCAGCAACAGAACCCAGCTCAAAATCGCCAGCAGAAACGCGCCGGCTAGTTTCAGTCCCACGGCCCACATCTGGTGCGTCGGCGTTCCGTGCGGCTCGCCGTTGAAGAAATGTCCCGGCAGCCATACACCCAGCAGCGCGGCAATCACCGTGCCCAGCCACCACCTCCAGTTCAGCAGCATGCGCAGCAACTTTCGCCAAGGCAACCGGCCTCCCCACTGCGCTGAGGCCATCGCGTGCGGAATCACCTTAGCCGGCACCACAATCCAGCGAAAGGTCCACTCCAGGATGGTGAACCACAGAACAATATGCGAAAAAGTGAAGACCCGCGCCCGTGCGTGCGCCGAGGCGCGCGAGTTCAAGTAGCCCGCCCAAAGGTAGATATGATCGTCGCACCAATCCAGCAGGTACCACGCAATCCACACCACTGCGATCCACACCAGAAGCGTGAGCGCGCCCCAGGCAAACCGCACCCGCCGCTCGTCTCTCTGCAAAAACCCGCGCATCGTTCCGGCTTCGAGCGCCAGCAGTGCGGCCAGCATCAGCAGCGGCAGCAGAAACGTCAGTCCCACCTGCCACGAGTGCCTTTCGGGCACGCGCGTCCACGCCACCCCCGCCAGCACAATCAGCAGCGTCGCCCAGAACTGCGCCGCCGTCCAACCCCGCGCGCAACCCAGCCGCCGAAACATCTCCTTGAAATCATTCACGAACGCACCTCGCACAAACAGTTCATAGTTCGCAGCTCACAGTCCCTGGCCCCTCAGTCCCTTAGTCCCTGCTTCATTGCACTTCCAAAGTCGCGGGATCGGTCGTAGTCTCAATGTTTGGCTGGTACATCGGCCCTGCATCCGCCGGGCTGATGGCAAACTTTCCCGGATTGTCCGCCTTCAGCAAGTAAACGTACTCGCGGCGCGTGGCAAAGTCGTCATTGAAAAACGCCGCGCGATCGTCGTGGAATTCCTTGCGCGTATACCAATCGGCCCACCAGCTGGGTTTCTGGTTGATCGTGTAGAGCCCGCTCTCCGGCAAAAACTCCGTGCCCGCCGGAATCGGATCTTCGGCCAGCAGATACTTCCAGCTCGACCCGCTCAGCGCCAGCCGCACCGCGACAATATCGCCCACATGCACCTGCCCTTTCAGTGGAACCAGGTCGTAAGTAATCGCATCTGTCGGCTTGTCCTGTCGCTTTTGCAACAGATAGTAATCGCGCGTAATGTTGAGCGCGAGCTGCCCCTGCTGGAAGTTCTTGCGGTCGGCAGAGTACCAGTTGTTTTCCGTCGACCAATACGTAATCCCGTTCCCACTCTTGCGAACCGTCACCTGCCCGCCATTGCCCACCTTCGCCGCCGGAACCTTGATCTGCCAGGGCGCAGCAAGAGCGTCATCGGGCCCGAAATGCCGCTTGCCCACGCTCGTGCCGTTTACCAGCACTTCCACGTCCGACGTGTTGGCCAGCTCACCGCTCACCGCCAGATAATCGGTCAGTCCCTGGATCACCATCGACGTCTGCTTGGTGGAGTACCAGTAGTCCCCGTCGCGATGTTCGGCAAGCCAGCGTGCGACCTTCGGCATCAAACCGCTCGAGCGGTCTTCCACGAGCAGCAACTTCAGCGCGAAGGCCGTCGTCTCCGGCGAAGTATCGCCCCAAAAGTCGAGCAAGCCGTCGTAGGTGCCCACCCAGTACGCATCCACATCGGTCGCGTGCGCCTTCTTTTCGAGCAGGTCCGCAGCCTGTTTCGCGCGACTATCGTTGGCCGCCGCCAGCGCCAGCCCCGTCAGCGCCAGTCCCTCGTCGCTCAACTTGTCGCGGCTGTCCCACGTCTTGTCGAGCGCGTCTTTCTGCGCGCCGCCGGTCGTAGCCAGCGCATATACCGCATAGGCCCGCAGGTCAGGAATCATATCGGGATGCGCTTCCAACTGTGCGGCCAACCAGGTCCGCGCCTTGTTCGCGCGATCGCTGTCAATCGTGTATCCGGCGTTCTGCGCCTGACCCAGCCCGCTCACCACGTACGCCGTCATAAACACCATGCTCTGGTCGTCGGGCCACCAGCCCCAGCCGCCATCGTCATGCTGAAAGCTATAGAGCCGCTCCAGTCCCGCCTGCACCTCGTCGTTCAGAACTTTACGATCAATCGGCGACTTCAAATGCAACTTGTCCACCGCCTGCGCCACAATCACGTCGGGCAGGAAGCTCGACATCGTCTGCTCCGTGCAGCCCCACGGGTAGCCCGTCAAATAATCGAGCGCATCAAACACCGTGCCCGCAATCGACGGCGCAACCGTCACCATCATTCCTCGCGAGTTCACGTCGGATCCGCTGGGGTAGGTGTAAGTCCACTGGTTCTGCCCCGCGCCCGAATACACAACGCCCGCGCCGGCAGCCCGCTGCTTCACGCCGAACGGCAGCACCGGCAGCGTCTCTTCGAGCGCATCCGACTCCTCATTCGTCAGCGCCTTCGCCGTGAACGTCGCGTTGCCCGTCACGCGCGCTTTCACGCGCCAATCAACATAGCTCTCGCCCTTCGCGGGAATGGTTACCTTCTGCGTTTGCCCGCTCAACACATCCACTCCGCTCACGTCGAGCTCAAATGTCACGTCCTTCGAAGTCTCCAGGTAGTTGTGCGCAATCACGCGCATCACCGTCTCGTCGCCCTGGCGGAAGAAACGCGGCGCAGCCAGGCGCACAATCAGGTTCTTGCGCACCAGCACGCGCGTCACCACGCCGCCGGCCTTGCCGTCATCCGTCATGGCGCGGATCGTCGTGCGCCACGTGGTCAACGCATCGGGGAAGTTGAATTCGACGCGCGCGTGCCCGTCCGCCCCGGTGCGCACACTGGGATTCCAATACGCCGTGTCAGGAAACGCCTTGCGCACCTTCGGCACCACCAGGTCCGATCCCGGCTTCACCTGCGCCATGCGCGGATGGTAGAGCCCTGCCAACCCGGCCAGCATCGGGCTCTTCGTTCCCGCCTCACCTTCGAAATAAAACTCGAACGAGGTTTGCGGCTGGAGATACACGTCGCGCTTGGGGTAGAACGATGCCACGATGTCGCCCGTCGTATCCGGCCGCACCGAGTAGAGCGCCTCGTCTACTTCCCCGAAACTCAGGTCCGCCTGCACGGGTTTACCCGCGGCGTCCACCGCCTTCACGTCGAAGCTCGCCTTGTCTCCGGGTTCGTATTGCGTCTTCTGGGGCGTCGCGGTAATCGTCAGCGTCCGTTCCGTCAGCGGAACTTTCAGGCTCTTCTGCGCCGTCATGATCTGGTCGTCGTGCACAAGGATCGCGGAGACGACAAGGTTCGGCTGCGCCTGTTGCGTAATCGGCACATCGAATGCGGCGCTGGTTCCCTTAATATGGATTACCCGCTGCGACTGCACGCTATCGCCCTCGGTGGTCACCACCGCCCATGACTCATCGAGACCAGTCACGAGCAGAAGGTGCGCGGTGTCGCCCACTTGATAGCTCTTCTTGTCTGCCACAATCTGCGCCTGCGCATTTTCCTGGTAATACGCGCCTGCGCCATTCCAGATCCACACCCACGTCTGGCCCTGCACCGTGCGATTCTCCGGCGTCTGCGCGCTCGCCGTGATTTGGAAATCCCCGCTTCCCCCAACGGGCAGATCCACCAGCACCGTTCCATCGGCGCCGGTCACGGCATCCTTGCTAGCCACAGACGCGTGGCTCTGCTGATGAGTCGTCGCGTCCCACGTCAGCACGGCGGCAATGTGCACCGCCGTCTGCACGGGTTTCGCATCGTAATCCTGCGCCGTCACTTTCACGCGCGCCGGCTTTCCGTTTTCGACAACGTAGCTGGTCGGCTCCACGCTCACCCGGAACGATCCATATGTAGCGAGTACCGTCGAGTGGCCGCTCACCTCGCGATTCGCCGCATCGGTCACGCGTGCCTCAATGCGATAGTCCTGGTCGTCGTGCTTGCCATCGACCGCCGTAGGCAGCGTCACCGTCAACTGGCCATTCGCGTCCAACACGCCCTGGTGCTCCTGCTGCTCGGTTTCGCCATATCCGGAATCGGTATCGTCCCCATCGCTCGCATCGGCGGATGCATCGCCCTGACTGTTATCGTCCCCTTCGTCCTCATCCCACCAGTAATGCTGCGAAGTGTGCACCACATAGATCACTTTGGCGTTCGATACCGGCTCGCCGAAGAAGTACCGCGCCTCAATCGTGGCCTGAATCGTGTTGCCCTGGAGCACACGCGCCGCCGTTGGTTTCACCGTCACCTGGTATTCGGGCTTCTTGTACTCCTCGACGTAGAAACTGCCGCTGCCCGCCTCGCCCTCGTAGTCTTCGCCGGATGCACCTTTGCCGGCGAATTCGATGCTGTAATAACCCAGCGCCGCATCCGAAGCAAGATCGAAGTCCGCCGCCACGGTTCCGTGCGCCGACACCGGCAGCTCTTTATTGAACACCACCTTGTTGTCGGGTCCCGATACGCGCATGGTCAGCGTGTGTTCGTCGGGAAGCACCAGGGTGTCATTCACTTCCTTGCGCACGATCGCTTTGATGTGCACGGTGTGGCTTGGCCTGTAAACCGGCCGGTCCGTATAAATGTAGTCGCGCTCTTGCTGTTGATTCTGCGCGCCGAATCCGTAGCCCCAAGGAGTCACTACGGCGGCATCGGCTCCATGGTGCGCCAGGATCCACACATTCTCCGGTTCCGCTCCCTGCGCTCCGCCGCGCACCGTCATCGTGAGCGATGCCAGCCCGTCGCTGCCTGTCCTGCCAGACGACTGCCGCTTCTGGTCGCCCCACAGCGCCACGTCCGCCTGGTCCACCGGCGCGCCTGTCTTGCGGTCGGCCACATACAAAAAGGCCTTCCCGTCCACCGTCCGCTCCACCACCGCGATCTTCGTCACAATCGCGACGGTATACGCCTTGTACGTGCCGTCCGTGGCTTCGATCAGATACACGCCTGAGTCGAGCCCGTCTATCGGCAGCTGCTGCGTCTCGCTCACCAGCGCCGGTGGCACCACCAGCTTCCACCGCGCCACCAGTTGGCTCTCGTTCAGCAGCGGCACCCGTGCGAACTGCGTCGCCCCCACCACCTGGCTGCGTTTGCCCATCTTGCCCTGCCGCTCAAGAATGTTGTCTTTTGCTTCGTTGGTAAACTGGCCGCGGAAGAAGCTCCGGATCAGCCACCAGAGATGCGCCTTGTAATCGTGAATCCGCTCCAGCCACGTTTCCTGGTCGACCTGTTCGTTGGGCGAGTAAGGCTTCACGCCAAAGCTGTGCGCATCGCTCAGTCCGCCGAAGAACTTCTCCGTATCGCGCACCTTGTACACGCGAAACTCCAACTCCGGCACGTTGCGCGCGAAGAGTTGGATCTTGACGCTATCGCCCGGCGCAAAGGTGCGCGTCGTCGAAAGCGAAAACGAGCGCGGCGCATCGCCGCTCGCGGCATATGCTGCTGTCGCGGTCGCCATCAGCACAAACACCGCAAGAGCGGTCGCCGAAATGATTGCGGACACGGCCCCGCCAAATGGCGCAACTTCGGGGCTTTCTAAAGGATGCGGCGTCGAGCACGAAGTATCAGGGCGCGAGTTCACTCGCGCCGTAACTCGCGCTAAATGCGCCCGGGCTTTAGCCCCTGTCATCAATTTCCCGAAGATCGAATTCCGGAAGTTCATGGGGTTCCTCGCAGAATATTCCAGCGGTAGACGCCGAGAAAGTTGGGATTCCCCGGCGAAGGCCGCCATTGCGGCTGGGGATGGTCAAGAAGCTCAGAAAGAAGCACGCGGCGCAGTTCACCAGGCTGTCCATGATCCGGCCCGGTATCGTACACAACTTCGGCCGTCGCCCCACTCCGCGTCACAATCATGGAGTGCCACGGCGAAGACTGGCCGAACTGCCGGTAAAACAGCAAATCGCCGGGCTGCGCTACGCGCACATCCCGGCTCACAAAATACGCATTGCGCTCCACAAGCGTTTTCGCGTCCGCGAACTGCGCAAATGCGCCGTCCGTCAGATCGTCCGGCTCAAATGCACCCGGCTTCACGCGGAAAAGCGCCGTACCCAGCGGCGAATGCGGGTAACTCCACGCGCGAATCTCGCCCGGCGGCGCTTCAATTTGCATGCCGGTGGTCTCGAACCAGCTCTCGTCGTGCCGCTTGAGCGCCTCACGATACGAATAGCGCAGCAGGCTCGCGCAATCCTCAATCTCCGCTGGCACTTCCGCTTTCGGCCGCGCCGCCTGGTACGCGGCAATCAGCGTGAACCACCGCCGAAACGCCGCCTGGTCCGCCGGATCGGTCAACCGCACAAAGTCAGGCGTTCCGTCGCCAAAGCGATCGCTCCAGTCCAGCGCCGCCATTCGAACTCGTGGCGTAGTCCCCTGCGACGCCTGCGCGTGAATCGGCACGATCCGATGCAGCAGCCGCCGTCCGGCAGAGCGAGCCAAACCCGCAAAGCCGAGGACCACCACCATCGCAGCCAGCGCGACGAGCGCAATCAGCCTTCCGCTTCGGCGGTTGCCCGCCGTGGGACCATCGATGGGAACTCTTTTGTGCACAATCACATGAATACGAAGCCGCACCAATCGTACGGCATTTTCTCGGCATCGAAGCGAATTTTCTTCCGCGACCGCGTTCGCCGCCATCGGCGTCCGGCCAGACCCACTGCGCTGCCGCCCAGCCGTCATCGCATCCTCCCCCGCCGAACTGCCTGCTCTGCGAAGAAATGCACGCCGCGCGCCAGTCCGTGTCGATTGAAAGCAAACGATTTGCCGGTCTGAAGGTCGGTCTCATCCGTGTCAGGACGCACACGTCGTATACACACTGACACGCACCGCGGCAGCCAACCCATCCCGCTGGCGCCTCTTCGGCCCGTTTGCGGAATCGCCCTCCGAGGCATGTTTAGCCGTCACCGACTGCCGCATCGTTCCTGCCTAAAATGGCTTTCGTTGCCCGGGTCCTAACCGTGCGCAAAACTTGCCGTGATCGTACTTTTGGCGGATACATGAGTACTTCGCGCGGGCGTACAGTTCGACCCAACTCAGCAACTCGGCTTTTGCCGGTCTGGAAAGGCCGGCTTGAGCCCACAGAAAACCTGGCGCATGGCGCCGCAGGGCTGCGCGGATACCGAAATGAAAGCGGTTTCAACAGTGCTCGTCGAGACTTGAGAGCCGCTTGAAGCCGGTATCGCGGCCCTTGTATTCATTTCAGGAGGAAGTTATGCAATCGATCAGCGTGAAGAGCCTGCGAGCTCTGATGCTCATTCTCGTCGTGGCCCTCGTCGGCTCTGGCCTGTTTGTCTATGGACAAGGCGCCAGCGGCAGTCTCACCGGACAAGTCTCCGATTCCACGGGCGCGGCTGTCGCCAACGCGACCGTCACGCTCAAGAACATCGATACCAATTCTGTGCAGATGGTAGCGTCCGACGGCACAGGAATTTATCTGCTCAAGCCGGTGATGCCTGGCAACTATATGCTCACCATCACGGCAAAAGGCTTTGCCGTTTATGTGCAGAAAGGCATCGTCATTACGGCCAACCTCTATGCCACCCAGGATGTGCACCTGAGAGTTGGCTCAGCAGCGAGTGAAGTCGTCACCGTTACTGCCGACACAGAGTTGGTCAATACCACATCGGCCGAACTGGGATCGACCGTCAATCAAGCCGCCATCTCCGGGCTGCCGCTCGATGGACGCGATCCTTCGAGCCTGGTTCTGCTCGCGCCCGGCACCGTCAACGTGTTGAATCACGGTGGCGAGGGCATCCAGACCGGCTTCTCCTTCCCGACCGAGACCGGCGCCAGCTCCTCCGGCGGCCGTCAGGGCAGCACCTTCTACATGCTCGACGGCGTCACCAATATGGATAACTACAACCTGCTCACCTCGCCGTTCCCGAACGCCGACGCCACCCAGGAGTTCAAAGTCATCACCAGCAACTACGGCGCGCAGTTCGGCTTTGCGCCCGGCGCGGTGGTCTCCATCGCCTCCAAGAGCGGTTCCAATAACTTCCACGGCGGCGCCTTCTGGTATGTCCGCAACAACGCCATGAATGCCACCGACTGGTTCAGCCACTCGGTCGATACGCTGCGGCGCAACCAGTACGGCTTCTATGCCGGCGGCCCGATCAAGAAAGACAAGCTCTTCTTCTTCGGCAACTTCCAGGGCACCAAACGAATCTGGAACTCAACCAACACGAAAACCACCACGCCCACCGCCGCCATGCTGACTGGCGATTTCAGCGGCCTGGCCTCGGCGGCCGACTTGGCTTCGGGCACGACAGACCTGATCGGCCCGTTCATCACCATCGGCGGCAAGCCCAACCAGCTCGACACCAGCATTGCCAAGTTATCTCCGGCTTCACTGTATTTTGCGAAATACGGCATGATCCGCGGCGCCTCGACAGCGGCTAACGGAACGGCCCTGAAGCCGGGAGTGCAATTAGCCGACGGCGATTTGATGTACACCTATCCCACCGTCCACGAAAGCTTCGACGAGGGCACCCTCAAGCTGGACTACAACCTCTCGCCCACCCAGACCCTCACCCTGCGCTCTTTCACCAACGCCTACGGGGCTCCATCGACGGACGTTCCGGGCAACATGGAGAGCGCCTACAACCACGGATCGTGGACGGCCACTTTCTGGCAGCAGATGTATTACTTCAACAACCTGGTGCAGCACAACTGGACCATCAATCCGAGCACCGTCAACACCATCTCAGCCTTCATGAACCAAAATACCGCGCACAGCGGCGCCCAGGAGCTGGGCAGCGACGGCAAGCCAATGTGCTTCTCCAACAACAGCGCGGATTCGAATGGTGTGAATATTGGGGTCAGCGAGCCCGCCGGCAGCTGCTATATGGGCGCTCTCCGCATCAACTCGAACTATGGCTTTGAGAGCGGCTGGGATGAGCCCTCGGCGGAAGTCCGCAACACCTTGGGCTTCACGGATACGCTCAACAAGATCCTCGGCAGGCACTCCATCGCCGCAGGCATCGACCTGCTCCATCAGCACGCGACTGAGAATACGGCGTATCCGACGCAGCCTTTGATCGGGTTTGGAAGAAGCGGAACCGGCGGCGGCACAAGCTCCTACACCGGCGGATACCTGGCCGACTATATGTTGGGCGCCGCAACAGGATACATGCAAGGCGCCGGCGAGATTGCCGATGTGGCTGGCTGGCAGTTTGGTCCCTTCGTCCAGGACGACTGGAAGATTCGCCCCAACCTGACCATCAACCTCGGTTTGCGCTGGGATCCGAACACGCCTCCCGTCTCCAAGAACGGCCGCGGCGCGGCCTGGGTTCCCGGCAAAAATACCGTCGCCGGTTTTGCGAATAGTACCCCGGGCCAGCAAAGCACCGTGTTTAGCAATGCTCCCGCGGGACTCCTCTTCCCGGGCGATCCCGGCGTACCCAATACCCTGATGAACAGCGACTACGGTTACTGGGAGCCTCGCATCGGCTTGGCTTACGAGCCCAAGGCTCTGCCGCACACCGTCTTCCACGCCGGCTTCGGCATCTTCACCGGCCCGCTGCAGTACTCGGAGTACAATCACGCCGCCGACGTCGCTCCCTTCAGCCCCACCTTTAACTTCTCGGGATGGTGCTGGCCCTGCGGTGCCGATACTCCCCTGGCAGGCGGAATTATCCCGTTTGATAACCCCTGGTCCGCCAGCGGCGCTGGCTCTCCCTATGCGACGAGTCCTTTCCCGGGGACATTCCCCTGGGCCACGACTGCCTTGAAGCCTGCGAAAAACGTTGCCATTCCCAAGGGCCAGGTCGGCCAGGAATTCTCGCGCAACTTCAAGCTGCCCACAACGTATGCCTGGAACGTCTCGATCGAGCACCAGCTCACTGCGACGACCGGCTTCCGCGCAGCGTATGTAGGCAGTGAAACCGAACACCTGTCGGTGGCCATCGACATGAACCCGGAATGGGCTACAAAGATCCCCGTGAACTCGAATCTTTTGGACATCTTCGAGGATCAGAGCTGGGCGACGGCGAGCTACAATTCGCTGCAAATGAGCTTCGATCAGCACCTGTGGCACGGTCTCCAGGTGCAGTCCAGCTTCACGTGGTCGCATACCCTCGACATCGCCAGCAGCAGCAACATCTCCTTCGGCAATCCGGCGCTGGGCAATCCCATCAGCGCCGCGTGGAACCGCGGCAATGCCAACCAGGATATGCCGTGGAACTGGATCAGCAACTTTATCTACCAGGCCCCGTCATTCAAGGAAAAGGGCAGGCTGGTCGCAGAGACGGTCGGCGGCTGGCAGTTGAGCAGCATCATCACCGCGCAGAAAGGCAACCCCTTCTCCATCGGCCAGTGGAACACGGACCCCGGTGTCGGCATGTGGAACAACCGCGCCGATTTCGTTTCGGGCGTAGCCCCCAACATGGGCAAGGGCAGCCGCTCGGATTGGGCGAACCCGAACAAGGGCTACTTCAACGAGGCAGCTTTCACCCTTCCCGTCTCCTGTAACGACAAAACACCCGGATGGTGCGGCTTCGGCGACACCAACCGGAACGCCTATTGGGGACCGGGCGTCTTCGGCATCGATTCTTCGATCATGAAGAACTGGACGCTCATGGAAGGAAAAACCTTCCAGTTCCGCTGGGATGCCTTCAACACCACCAACCATCCGAACTTCGGCAACCCGGCTTCCACCGTGAATCAGTCCCAAGGTGTCTTTGGCGTGATCAGTGGCATGAACGGTCATCCTCGTGTCTTCCAGGGCGCTCTCCGCTTGACCTTCTGATTTCGCATCTTCACAATGGCAGTCCGGATCGCACGATCCGGACTGCTTTTTTCTGCCACGCCCAATCCGCGTCCAGCACAACCACTCCGTGCCCCGTCCTTTCGGCAGCCTCATCGCCGAATGGGTGGGAAACCGCGGACCTCAGTATCCCTTTCTAAGCCCAGCGCAAAGCCCCGCACCCCGTCCTTTCGCGCTCTTTGCGAAAGGGTCGAAATGCTGACTCGCTAACTCGCCGGCTTGCTCCCCTGCTTCCTATTCCCTACTCACTACTCCCTACTCCCTGTTCCCAGCATTCTTGTTCCCTCGGTCCCTTGTTCCCTTGGTCCCTGTCTTTGGCACCCGCACTTCAATGCGCACGCCCTTCCCCGGCGCGCTCGCCAAGTGAAACTTCCCGCCCGACCGTTCCACCCGCTCCCTCATTCCTTTCAGTCCGAAGTGGTGGCCGCTGCCCTGGTTCGGCGCCTGCGGGTCGAATCCGCATCCATCATCTTCCAGGTCCAGAGCCAGTTCGCTGCTCTTGTACCTGAGCGCCACGCCCACCCGCGCCGGATGCCCGTGCAGCATGGAGTTGTATACCGCCTCGCGCGCCACCATCAGCAGATCGTGCGCCACCGGCTCGGTCACCGCAAAGGGCGTTCCGCTCATCCGCCACATCACCGGCACCTGGAACTCGCCGCTCACCTGCTGCGTCATGCTTTCCAGTTTTTCGCCCAGGCTGTGGGCGTCGTCGGGCTTGCGCAGATTCCAGATCGCCTCGCGCGCTTCATTAATGGTGTTGCGCAACTGCTGGCGCGCGAACTCCATCAGCCCTGTCCCATTCGTCGTCCCGCGGCTCTCTAACTCGCCCGTCATCGCCTGCGCTTCCAGCAATGCCGAGACCCCCGTGCATCCCTGGATCACCGTATCGTGCATCTCGCGCGCCAGGCGGCTGCGTTCCTCGAGTACCGCTTCAAACCGCACCCGCACCTGCCGCACCCGGTATTGGTACAGGCCAAACACCAGCAATGCAATCAGCCAGACGCATCCCGCAATGAACCACCACGTGCGATAGAAGAATGGCCGCTGCACGATCGCAATCGACGCTTCGCTCGCCGCATCTGGGTTGCTCACATCGAAGGTCTCCACGCGAAAGCGATAACGCCCCGCCGGCAGGTTCGTGTAGTCCGCCGTGCGCGCCGCCGTAGGTGCGCTCCATTGCGTGTCAAAGCCTTCCATCATATAACGAAAGCGCAGTCCGTCCTGCGAGCGCAGTTGGATCGGCGTGAAGTCGAACTCCAGTCGCCCATTTCCCGGCTGCAGCGCTACCTCGCCATCCGCCGCCACTGGCCGCCCGTCCGCCAGCACGCTCTGGATAAAAAGCGGCGGAGGCGCCAACGCGGTTCGCCCCAGTGAAGGAATATGCAGCGGCCCCAGATTGCTCGGAAACCACACATCGCCCTGCGGTGTGATGCAGCCCGACGACTGCGTCCCTCCGTAAATCTCCGTGTTGGCCGCCATATCGGCGGTCGAATAAAACATCAGTGCGAAATGGCGCGGGAACCGCTCCGCCTGCGCATCCAGCTCGTGACGGTTCAGCAGCGCCACCCCGTTCGGCCCGCTCAACCACAGGTGTCCCGCCGCATCTTCGAGAATCTGGTAGATCGCATTGCCCGGCAGCCCGTCCGCGGCTGTAAAGTGCGCCAGTCTCCCCTCGCGGAACCGGTACAGGCCGCTATTGCGTGTGCCAAACCACAAGCCGCCGTCCGCGTCTTCGTGAATCGCCCACACCTTCGTCTGTGCCAGCGCCTCCGTCACCGCGTCGCGCAAAAAGACCCCGCAGTGCAAATGGCTCACGCCGCGATCCGTGCCGATCCACAAATCGCCGTTGCGATCCTCAAGCAACGCCCGCGTGCTGAAGTAGGCCAGCCCGTCCCGCATCTGGTAGCTCACAATGCGCGGCCGCCCGTTCTCCCAGAGAATGTGATTCAGTCCCTCGTCGGCTGCCACCCACAGGCTGCCATCGCGGTCCTGCGTCATGGCGCGCACAAAATTGTTCGACATGCCCTCGCGCGTCGTCAGTTGCGCGGTCTCGCCCTCCGCGATCCGATACACGCCATCGCCGTCGGTTCCCACCCACAGCGCGCCACCGCGGTCGCGGTACACATTGCGCACGTGATCGCCGCCGGTTCCCGCCAAGCGCATCGCCGTCACTGCGCCGTCCTTCATCCGGAACAGCAGCGTTGACCCGACCCAGAAGCTGCCGTCGCGATCCAAATAAATCGTCCCGAAGTCGGAATCGTTGGCCTTGGGCAGCGGAATAATGCTCACCTGCGCCTCGGTCAGCCGCAGCATCCCCGATTGCGTCCCAATCCAGAAGTTCCGCTCGCCGTCTTCAAAAAAGTTCAGCACTGTATTGCTCGGCAAGGACTGCGGAGCCGTAATCTGCGTGAGGCCGCCGCTCCGATACTCATAAACACCCTGCCCAATGGTGCCGACCCACAACACGCCATCCGTCGTCTGGCGCAACACCCGCACTGTACCCGTGATGCCGGCCACGCGCTCAAAGCTCTTCTGCCCCTGCGCCATGCGATTCAGTCCGGAGACCGTGCCCACCCACATCGTTCCATCCTGGGTTTGCAAAATCGACTTCACGCGGTTCTGGCTGCTCTCTCCGCGCATCGTGTACTCGGTTACGGCCCCGCCGCCCATACGAATCAGCTTCGATCCGCCCACCCACAATCCGCCGTCGCGATCGAGATAAATCTTGTGTACGGCCAATGCCGGCACGTTGCCCGTACCATCCACGCGCACAAACCGGCCGCCTTCCAGCCGCAGCAGCCCATTATCCGTCCCGGCCCAGATGTGGCCCTCTGCGTCCTCGGCCAGCGACCGCACAAAGTCGTTGCTCAGCCCCTCGCTCGCAGTCCACGAGCGAAACTTGCCTTCCGCATAACGCGCCAACCCGCCGCCCTCGGTCCCAATCCAAAGTGCCCCATCGCGCGACACCATCAGGCAAAAGATGCTGCTCTCATGCAGCGCCGGCGAATTCTGCCTGTCGAATACCGTGAAGTGGACGCCATCGAAGCGCACCAGCCCGCCGCTCGTGCCGATCCAAAGATACCCATCCCGCGTCTGCGCAAATGCCTGCACCGTCTGCTCCGGCAGCCCATCGGAAGCCTGCCAGATATGCCGGGTGTATCCGGCAAAAGCATCGGTCTCCGCCGCGCCGCAGGCGCTCGCACCCATCACGATCCAGGCAGCCAAAGCAATCCAGGCGGCAATCGTTTGTATTCTATGCATGGCGGCGCTCAGTATACCGCGATGCAAGTCAACCCCGTGTACAAGCACCCCGTGCCCCAGGGCAATCGCATTTGGAATTCAGTTGAACCACGGTTGGTACTTCCAGTAACCGTTGGGAAGTCCGAGGTTTCTTGCAGGAGGATTTGATGTCCCGCAAAGAGACCCTGGAGCAGTTTGGTTCCTGTTGGGAAGGTCTTGAGGACCCGCGCAGCGGCAATGCTGCTTTACATGACTTTCACGAGTTGCTGATGATCGCTTTATGCTGCGTGCTTTGCGGCGGCCAGGGTGCGGTAGATATGGCTGTGTTTGCCGAGGCCAAGGAGCCATTTCTGCGCAGCTTTCTCACCCTGGCCAACGGCCTTCCCAGCCACGACACGTTCAGCCGGCTGTTTCGCAATCTCGATCCCGATCAGTTTCGCGATTCGTTTCAGAGGTTTATGGCGCAGTTTTCCGAACAGTTGCAGGGTGTGGTGGCCATCGACGGCAAGGTGTTGCGCCGCTCGTTCGATCGCGCCAGCGGCAAGTCAGCCCTGCACATGGTCAGTGCCTGGGGCTCAGAGCAGCGACTGGTGTTGGCGCAGATCGCCACCGATGCCAAGTCCAACGAGATTACGGCCGTGCCCAGACTGCTCAGCATGCTGGCCCTCAAAGGCACGATCGTGACCGCCGATGCACTCAACTGCCAGCGCGCCATCGCCGAGCAAATCGTCGCCCAGAAGGGCGACTACGCGCTGGCGCTGAAGGGCAATCAGGGCACGCTGTTTGACGATGTGGTCCTGCTGCTCGATGACCCGGAGTTGAAAGCAAGCACCGCAGCGCCCGTTGTCGAGGCCGATCACGGACGCATCGAAACGCGCACGGCGATGCTGTCAACCGAAATCGACTGGTTGCAAAAGCAGCACCAATGGCCGGGCCTGAAGGCCATCGGCAAAGTGGTTCGGGTGCGCGAAACGGCGGACAAAACCACCACCGAAACCGCCTACTACCTGCTCAGTCGAGTCCTGTCGCCGGAGCGGTTCAACCAAGTGGCGCGACAGCACTGGGGAATCGAAAACAGCCTGCACTGGCGGCTGGATGTGGTCATGAACGAGGATCAGGATAGAACTCGGATGGGCAATGGGCCGCACAATCTCGCCGTTCTACGCCATATGGCCATCAACGCCATGCAAAAAGAGGGATCAAAAGGCTCCCTGCGCGGCAAGTTCAAACGCGCCGGCTGGGACGACGGCTTCCTCTACCGGCTACTGGAGCTATTTTGAAATGCGATTGCCCTGGTGTTGGAAGAGAGTGCCATTTGCAATCCGGTGGCCATTTCGCTATCATCAAGTACATACGCGCTGGGGAACCCCTGCGCAGTCAATTGCACCACGGCTATTGGGCGTGGGCCTCATAGGCTAACGCTTCCCGCTAAGCGGGACTGGCAAAAGCGGTGGGAGACGAGGGAGGCATGGC
>Ga0302320_10010105_pt1 | contig 20198 bp, 18 predicted proteins | sample Bog_T0_3_FD_202130 | JGI IMG/M metagenome (GOLD analysis project Ga0302320, IMG submission 202130) | Peat permafrost microbial communities from Stordalen Mire near Abisko, Sweden - Bog_T0_3 | ecosystem: Environmental > Terrestrial > Soil > Wetlands > Peat | place: Sweden: Abisko, Stordalen Mire...
CGCGTTGACGCGAATGCCCCGCGGCGCCACTTCACTGGCGAGGGCTTTGGTCATCGCCAGCCCGGCGGCGCGCGACGCGGCGGTGGGCGTCGAGTTGGCGCCGGGTGCGCGCGCCATGATCGCGAGCACGTTCACTACCGCGCCCGAGGTCGCGGCCAACGCGTCGAGCGTTCGTCGCGCCACGTGCAGGGCGGCGACGACCTTGAGTTCGTAGTCCTCGCGCCACGCCTCGTCGCTCGAGTTCGCTATGGACGTCGCCGAACTACGCCCGGCGTTATTGACCGCTCCGTCGAGTCGACCGAACGTGTCGAGGGTCACGTCGATGAAGCGATCGACGTCCTCGACCCGGGTGACGTCGGCTTCCACGCAGAGGGCGTTGGGGCCGAGGATCTCCTTGGCCCGAGCAACGCGGTCCTCGTCGCGCCCGCACACCGCGACGCGAGCTCCCTCGTCGAGGAGTTTTTTCGCCAACGCGAGACCTAAGCCGTCGGTGCCGCCGGTGATGAGGTAGGCGCGATCGGCGAGTTCGAGGTCCACGAACTCAGCCTACAAATCGCCGCGTCGACGACCCCTGGTCACTGCAGGTAGTTCTCGACGACGTCCTCTTTGCGTACCGCGGCGTCGTCGGGGTTCAGCCCAGCGCTGCGTCGCGCGCGACGTTGGCGCAGCAGGTCGTAGCACTGGTCGAGTTGAACTTCGACGGCCTTCAAGCGGGTGAGCTTCTCACCGGTCAGCGGCTCGCCGTGGTGAGACTCTTCGAGTTCTTGTTCCTCGATCGACAACTTCTCGATCTGGCTCAACAGGGTGGTGTCGTCCATGGCCGTCCTCTTTTTTGGAATGTGCGTGCCCTCACCCTAGGTGGCGACACGGAATCGCGGTTCGCGACCCTGACGCTACCGCCAACACGGATCAGTGCGTCCACGTACCCAACGGGCCACACCCACGCCGCCCGCGAGCGTGAGGGTGAGGAGCGTCAGATCCGCCCCTCGAGGACGAGAGAGTCTCCGAGCACGTCGACGCGCACCGGAAGCGGTCTAGATGCCGGTGTGTTCTACTCGCACGGGATTCGGATCGGGCACGTGGGGCATCAGGGCGTTGGGGGGAATGACCCCGAGTCGACCCGCTTCGAAGTCCTCGAGGGCCTGGACGATCTCCGAACGCGTATTCATCACGAAGGGACCGTAGTGCTCGACGTGTTCACCGATCGGCTGACCACCGAGCACCAGACACTCGAAGTTCGCGGTGCGCGAGTCCTGTGTGGCGTCCGCGCCGATGCGCAGCCAGTCACCCGGGCCGAACGCTGCTAACTGACCGGTCTGCACCGGTCGGCCCTCGCTGCCGACAAAACCCATCCCGGCCAAGACGTAGACCAGCGCGTTGAAGGTCGGGTCCCAGGGCAGGTCACTCTGGGCGCCCGGAGCGACCGTGACGTGGGTCATGGCCATGGGTGTGTGGGTGGATCCCGGTCCGCGGTACCCCCCAACGTTGCCCGCGATGATGCGCACCAGTGACTCGCCGTCCTCCGAGGAGACGAACACGACGTCGGTCGCCTCCAGACCCTGGTACGCGGGCGGGATCATTTTCTGCTTCGCGGGAAGATTCACCCAGAGCTGAACGCCGTGGAAGAGACCGCCGGAGACGACGAGCGCCTCGGGGGGCGTCTCGATGTGCAAGATGCCCTGGCCGGCGGTCATCCACTGGGTCGCACCGTTCTCGATGAGACCCCCGCCGCCGTTGGAGTCTTGGTGTTGGAAGGTCCCTTCCATCATGTAGGTGACGGTTTCGAATCCCCGGTGCGGGTGCCACGGCGTGCCCTTCGGTTCGCCCGGGGCGTAGTCGACCTCACCCATCTGGTCCATGTGGACGAAGGGATCGAGGTCGCGCATCGAGAGCCCCGCGAAGGCTCGGCGCACCGGGAAGCCCTCACCCTCGAAGCCTTGGGGGGCGGTCGTGACCGACTTCACCCGTCGCTCGACGGCGCCCTCGCTGACGCGGTAGTGCGGAAGGTCCGTCCAGTTCTCGGGAGTCACTGCCGGCATGTCGACCTCGCTTCTCTATCGATGTGCCATCACTGTACGGGAATATCGCGCGAAATTCAGCGGGGATCCGATCACGCTTTGAAGCCGATCGACGCGTGCGTGCCGTCACAGAAGGGCTTGTTGCTTGACGCGCCACAGCGACAGAGGGTGACGCGATTACGCACCTCGTAACTCGTCCCGTCCGCACTCTCGATCTCGATACCCCCGCGTACCCACAGTGGACCGGACACGCCCAGTTTCGGGTCCTCGATGAGTCCAATCGAGGGATCGAAGTGGGGCTCGATGGCGACGTTCGTCGTCCGGTCCCACGCGACGAGGCGGCCCGATGGGCACAGTCCGGCCTCGTGGGCGGTCAAGGCGGCGGCCTCCTCGCCCTCCTCTTCCACCAGGTTCCACACCTGGCCCGCCGGATCGCAGAAGCGGGCGAAGGCGCAGAGGGACTCGTTGTCGGTCAAATCCAACGTCGGTCCGATCTGGCGCTGGGCGCCATCTAGGTAGGGCGCCCGACTCGCCGTCTCGGTGCCGTCGAAACCCTTGCGCTGGTGCGTCCCGTCACAGAACGGCTTGGTGGCGGACTGCCCGCATCGACAGAGCGCGTAACTCGAGCGTGCCGCAATCGGCTCGCCTTCGAGCCAGGTGACCGACTCCCCCTCGGCGTTGGTCGCGATGGTCTGGGTGGCGAGTGGCACCGAACCTTCGACGAGGTACGGCCCGTTCTTGGTAACTGTGACCTTCATGTTCCTCGATTCGTCCACGCGACTCGATTCACCGGCGGTGGCGAGCGCCCCTGTTGCGAAGTTAACAAACCCGACCGTAGGTATGTTTTGCGCTTCCTCCTCGAGGTCACGAGGTCCGATGACCTCGGGTACCCGTGCGCAACGACGAGGGGCTTTGTCGCCGAATTGTGACGACGGCGCGCGCTCTAGGTTTCAATCGTCACATTATGACAATCGGTGATTTTGGCCCCGATCCTTCGACTCACAGGCCTCTCACACCGTCCTCACAGATTGGCGTTGCCAGACTCTTGGTAGCACAAAGAAGTGCTTTCGGGGCATCAGATATGGGAGAACGAATCATGTACACGAAACGACTAACACTGGTGGGCCGCTCGGTCACCGCGTTGGCGATCGCTTCGGCGATTGCCGTGGGCGGCGCCGGTATCGCGTCCGCATCGGGACATCACGACAGTGGACTGGACGGCGCGAACTGCGCGAGTGGTCGATTCTCATCTTTCGACTACGCGAATAACGGGACCGGTGGCTACGTCACCGCCGTCACGGCGACGTCGGTGACCATCGATCAGTGGCACGGCACGACCGCGACCTACACCATTGCCCCTTCGACCACGGTCGACGTCGGCAGTGTCGCGTCGACGGCCGCCTCAATCGTCGTCGGCGACCGCGTCAACATCCAGGTCGCTTCCAGCGACCCGACCACCGCGACGTCCATCACCATTGAGTTGGCGATGCTCTTCGGTACGGTCACCACGGTGAGCGGCAACACGTTCACCATCACCGATCCTCAGGGCTTCACGCGGACGATTAACGTGGGTTCGGCCACGACGTACCAAGACGGCGGCAACGCGGGAACGCTGGCTGACGTCGTCGTCGGTGCGAAGATCATCGCGCGCGGCACGGTGGACGCCAACGGCACCACGCTTGACGCGGTCGCCATCGAGATCGGCTCCGCGGGGCACGAGGAGTTCGTCACCGGTGTGGTGACGAGCGTCACGAGCTCCACGGTCACCATTGAGAGCCCGTCGAACACGTCAACGACTTTCACGTTGACGTCGAACACCCTCTTCGGGGATGGACCCTTGACCTTGAGTCTCGCCGACGTAGTGGTCGGCGCCCAGGTGGGAATTGAGTTCGACTCCAGTGCGAGTACCACCGCCGTGCGCGTGGACGTTCGTCTCGCGCACCTCGAGGGTCAAGTGACCGCAGTGAACGGTTCGACCATCACGGTCGCCGGCGACCAAGGAACGTCAGGGACCATCGTGGTATCGGGCTCGACGCTGTACTTCCAGGGTCGTACCCCCGCCACCGCGGCTGACGTCGTGGTGGGCGCTCGGGTCAGCGCCACCGGCACCGTCGACGGGACGTCCTTCGACGCGCTCGCCGTCGTGATCTGGACACCGGACTCCGGTCCCACGCCCCAAGGCAACGGTTGGAACAACGACGGCAACGGGGACGGACACTCGGGCAACGGACAGAGCGACGGGGGCCACGCCTCCTTCGCCCAGGGTAACCAAGGTGGCCGGGGCAACTTCGGCGGCCACGGCAACTTCGGCGGCCACGGCAACTTCGGCGGCCACGGAAATCAGGGCGGCCACGGCGGACACGACAACTTCGGTGGTCACAACCGCCGCTAACGTCGCGAGCTTTCACTAGACGCACGACCAACGACCCGCGGCCGCCGAAAGGTAGTCGCGGGTCGTTGGTCGTCTCAGCTACTTCCTTGCGGCAGTCCTCAATCGCATCCGGGGTGGTCCATACTGGAGATATGGAGAACCTCGCGTCCGCCCATCACTGGCTCTGTGACATGGACGGCGTGCTCATTAATCACGGCCACATCGTCGAGGGCGCCGACCGTTTCCTCGACCGCCTGCGCGAGAAGCAGCGGGGCTTCTTAGTACTCACGAACAACGCGCTCTTCACCCCGGGCGAGATTCACGACAACTTGGAACATCTCGGCGTCCACGTCCACCGAGAACAGCTGTGGACCTCGTCGCTCGCCACCGCCCAGTTCATCCACGACCAGCGACCCAAGGGACGTGCCTTCGTCATCGGCGAGGCCGCGATCCACGACGCGCTCAGCGACGTTGGCTACGTCGAAGACGCCATCAACCCCGACTACGTGGTGATCGGCGAGACGTGGACGTACTCGTTCGAAGCGATCACGACCGCTATTCGCTTGGTGGACCGGGGCATCTCCTTCGTGGCGACCAACCCCGAGACGTTCGGCACCACCCCCGAGGGTCGCTTGCCCGGGTCCGGTGCCCTGACCGCTCTCATCCAGAGCGTCACCAACGTGAAGCCGTACTTCGTCGGCAAGCCCAATCCGGTCATGATTCGCGACGCGCTGAACATCCTCGGTGCTCACTCCAAGTCCACCGTCATGGTCGGCGACCGCATGGACACCGATATCCGCGCCGGCGTCGAGGCGGGCGTCGAGACCGTGCTCGTCCTCTCGGGGGTCACCCAACGTCACGAGATCGCGCGCTTCGCCTACCAGCCGAGTCACGTCGTGGATTCGATCGCCGATCTCATCGACCAGCTCTGAGACTGCGCGACGCCTCTCGACGTCGCGCTACATGCTGGTTTGTTGTAACGCGAGGAGGAACGACTCCGCCCAGTCGTAGACGTCGCGTCGATACGTCTTTCGACGCATGCGCGACATCCGATCGCGCGCTTCCTTCGGACCGGCGTTGACCGCGAGGCGGATGGCTTCTTTGACCCCCTCGAGGTCGTGGGGGTTCACCATGAAAGCGCCCCGGAGTTCGGCCGCGGCTCCCGCGAACTCGCTCAGGACCAGTCGACCAGTCAAATCCGTCCGGCACATGACGTACTCCTTCGCGACGAGGTTCATCCCGTCGCGAAAGGGCGTGACGAGCATGACGTCGGCCGCGAGATAGAGCGCCACCAGTTCGTCAAAGGGCAGGTTCTGGTGGAGGTAGTGGATCACCGGCATTCCCACGTGACCGTTCTCGCCGTTCATCTCCGACACGACTTGTTCTAGGTTGTGGCGCTCTCGCTCGTAGTGCGCGTCGGTCTCGCGACTGGGCACCGCGACTTGGACCATGACGTGCTTGCCCGTGGCGAGGGAACCGTCTTGGAACATCTCCGCCACGGCCTTGATGCGCTGTTGAATGCCCTTGGTGTAGTCCAGTCGGTCGACGCCGAGGAGAACGACTTCGGGGTTGCCGAGGTCCTTTCGGATCTCTACGGACCGAGCCCGAATGTCGGGGTCGCGGGCCAGTTTGACGATCTGCTCACAGTCAACCGAAATTGGAAACGCACCGATCCGGATGGTGCGGCCCTCGTAGTGGAGCAACGAGTCGGTACCCGTGGCGGCCGACTGACGGCGCACCATACGAGAGAAGTTCGAGGCCGCGTGGGGCACCTGGAAACCAATGAGGTCGGCGCCGAGGAGGCCGGCCAAGATCTCTCGTCGCCACGGGAGTTGCATGAACAGTTCGATCGGGGGAAAGGGGATGTGCAAGAAGAAACCGATGCGCACGTCGGGGCGTAGTTCGCGCAACATCCGCGGGACCAGTTGGAGTTGGTAGTCGTGGATCCACACGGTGCCCCCGGGGGCGACGGAGTCGGCGACGGCGGTCGCGTAGCGGAGATTGACCTTGATGTAGGACTGCCACCAGTGGCGGTGGAACGTCGGGGCGCGAATGGCGTCGTGGTAGAGCGGCCAGAGCGTGGCGTTGGAAAAGCCCAGATAGAAGTTCTCGTACTCCTCATTGGTGATGTCGATCGCGCGCAGGCGGATGCCCTCGTAACTCGCGGGCGGCGCCTCGTGCTCCGAGGTACCAGCCCACCCGATCCACAGACCGTTGCGGTTCTGGAGCACCGAGGTCAGCGCCGAAACGAGTCCCCCGGGGCTCGGACGCCACTCCTCTCCCTCCTGATTAGAGGTGTGCTGCACCGGGAGGCGATTGGCGACGACCACCAGGTCGGCCTTGGCGGTGTCCCTCGTCGACGAACGTGCCTTCGTCGCGCCCGGTCCGTCGGGTCTGTTGGCTTGTTGCACCATGGCGTGTACCTGATCAAAAGCCTCGTGGCCCTCAAACGACGTTGCGAGGGCCTTACAACGTGTGGTGAGGACTCCCGCCCCGACTCATCAGGTGATTGTAGTGCTGCGATCGTCCTTGCCCGCCGCGTTCCACCAACTCGGAGAGCCGGCCTGACCGATCAGTGCTTCGTTCGCGCGCTGGTCGGCCTCGATGACGTGCAGGACCGCGTTGATCAACGAGAGGTGCGTGAGGGCCTGGGGGAAGTTACCAAGGTGACGGGCCGTCTTCGGATCGAGTTCCTCCCCGAAGAGTCCCAGCGCGCTGGCCGCGCCCACCAACTTCTCGCAGTGTGTTCGGGCCTGTTCAAGTTCGCCGATCTCCACGAGCGCGGACACCAACCAGAACGAACACACCGTGAAGGTGCCCTCGTCTTCGCCCCCGATGCCGTCGTCGGTGGTGTCAGTGCGATACCGGTAGACGAACGCCCCGTCGCTCAGCTCCTCGGCGATCGCGAGCACGGTGTTGCGAATACGTTCGTCACCAGCGGGCAAGAAGCCGACGAGTGGCAGCAGGAGCAACGACGCGTCGAGCTCGTTGGAACCGTAGAACTGGGTGAAGCATCCCCGTTCGCCGAGACCCTTCTCACAGATGTCCGCGTGGATCTCCTGGGCGGCGTGCCACCAGGCGTCGGCTCGGTCGCGCTCACCGCGCAGCGCCGCCAAGCGCGCGCCCCGGTCCGCCGCGACCCAGCACATGACCTTGGAGAACGTGAAGTGCTGCGGCTCACCCCGCACTTCCCAGATGCCGCGGTCGGGGTCCTTCCACGAGGCGAGGGCGGTCTCGACGGCCTGGACCACGATGCGCCAGGAGCGCTCGCTCAAGGAGTCGCGCGTACGGGTGTGTTCGAACACGCAGTCGACGATCGCGCCCAAGATGTCGAACTGGATCTGGTTGTAGGCGGCGTTGCCCACGCGTACCGGACGACTTCCGGCGTAGCCCGTGAGGTGATCGAGTTCGGACTCGACGGGAATATTGTCACCGTCGACGGGATAGAGGACCTGGAGGTTGGCGCGCAACTTCTTGTGCCCGGTCATCACGCCGCCACCCGGTGGCTCGAGGACGTCACCTAAGAAGGCGAGGAAGTCGTCCGCCTCGGTGTCAAAGCCCAAGGCGTGGAGCGATCGTAAGGTGAAGGCCGAATCGCGAACCCAGGTGTAGCGGTAGTCCCAGTTGCGACTACCACCCAACGTCTCGGGCAACGAGCTCGTCGGCGCCGCCAACAACGCACCGGTCGGCGCGTAGGTGAGACCCTTGAGGGTGAGGGCGCTGCGCTGGAGGAATTCGCGCCACGGGTGGTCGGGAAAGCGGCCCCCGTCGATCCAGTCGCGCCAGAAACGGCTCGTCTCCGCGCGACAGGTGTCGACTTCGGCGCGGGTGGAGGGCGGGGGCGCGTCGGTCCAGCCGAGCACCACGAAGGACGTCTCGCCCTCGGTGAGACGGTGTCGCGCCCGCACGGCGCGCCCCTCGATGCCGAATCGCATGTCGCCGACGAGGGTGAGCGCCGGTACGTCCTTGTTGGTGGTGTGGACCTGGTTATACGCCGTGCCCTCGTACTCCCACTCGGCGTCGACGCGACCGTAGTCAAATGACGGCTCGCAGGTCAACAAGATGTCGACGCTCCCGTGCAGGCAGGTGGCGGTGCGAACCAGCACGTGTTTGGCGTCAAAGTCACCGGGGGTCCTGCGGTGGTGACTCGAGCGCTCCCCCGTGCGATACCACGGGGCCACCGCCAAGAAGTCATTCACGATCAGCCACCCGCTTCGGGTCTGCCAGGTCGTCGCGAGCACCATCGTGCCCGGCACGTACTGGCGGTGCGCGGGGACCGCGCTATCGACCGGTGCGAGTCGAAACGACCCGGCGGCTCGATCCAGCAAGGTCCCAAAGACGCTGGGGTCGTGCGGCTTGGGGATGCAGAACCACTCGACGGCGCCCGTTGGCGCGATCAAGCAGGTGTTCTCGCAGTCGGAGAGGAACGCGTAGTCCGCAATGGGGGGAAAGATCGTCTCGAGGGTGTCCTGATTCGGGATGCCCTTGAGGCCCGAGCTACCAATACGCGAATCCGGGAGTGGTTGCGGTCGACGGGGCCAGAGCCCGATCTGATGGTCGAGCGCCCTCAATGAATGGTGAGTCTCCTTGGCCACGGGGCCACCTTTTCCTGTTACGAGCAGTCGATCACGTGCGAGCGCCCCCACATTCCACGCACGTGCCTTGTTGTCCTCATTTTAGTTGCCAGTCTTCGACATCCATGACCGCCTCGTCCACTTTCGTTCGCCGAGACGGTCCATTTGTCTCCGAAGGGTCGAATGCTAGACAATTGTCACAATGCGGAACGGTCAATCGAGTCACGTCGGGGCGGCGTCGTGAACCCGGTCGTGCGCATCGTGTGCGCGGTAGCGGGCCTTACCCTGCAGATCATCGTCCTCGACGCCGCCATTCGAACCTTCCTTCTGCCGCGCATCGCCAACGTCCGTTTCAGTCGCGTCGTCGCCAAGGGCGTGGGCGTGATCTTCAACAAATTGGCCAGCGAAGAGCGGGACTACCTGACGCGGGACCGCATCCTGTCGATGTTCGCGCCCATGGTGCTGCTCACTTACCAGGCGATGTGGCTCGCCCTGAGCCTCGTGGCCTTCGCCCTCGGTTTCGTCGCCGCCGGGATGGCGACGTTCGCCGGGGCCTTCTCGGTCTCGGGTTCGTCGCTGTTCACCCTCGGCACCACCCCGGCCCACGGCGGGCTCTTCTCCGTCTTGCAGTTCACCGAAGCGGGCGTCGGCCTCACGCTCTTGGCGCTGTTGATTGCCTTCATCCCCACCCTCTACGGCGCGTTCCAACGGCGCGAAGTATCGGTGACGAGACTCTCGGTGCGCGCGGGCATTCCCGCGACGCCCTGGGGCGTCTTAGAGATCGCCCACAGCGTCCAGTCCTACGAGCGCTTGGACGAACTCTGGCGCGAGTGGGAGCAGTGGTTCATCGAAGTGGGTGAGACCCATACGACCCTCATCATCCTCAACTACTACCGCTCGCCCAATCCCAAACAGACCTGGATCGGCTCGGCGACCACGGTGCTCGACGCCGCGGCGCTCTTCAACGCAGTGGTCGACCTCAAGCCCTCGCCGACCGCGGGGCTGTGCATCAGGTCCGGTTGGCTGTCGCTGCGGCGTTTAGCCGACTACTTCAAGATCGACTACCCGAGGAACGTCGACACCGACATCCACGTGACGATCACCCGCGACGAGTTCGACATCGTGCTCGCCCGCCTCGAGCGAAGCGGCGTACCGCTCGTGAGCGACCGCGAAGCCGCGTGGCGGGACTTTGTCGGGTGGCGGGTCAACTACGACGCGATCATCGAACATCTCTCCGTGCAGTTCAACTGCCCCCGCACCGATTGGAACGTGGCGGCGGTCGAACCGCTCGTGGGCCCCTCGAACGTCCGGGGCACCGGTCCGAGCGGGAGTTACCTACCCGACTGAGCTCTCTCGCCGCCGCACGACGCGACCGTCGAGGATCTCCCCGCCGTACCTGGGCCCCTTCAATCGTCGCCGGTCACGGTACGCTCGAGTGGGCGTTGATCACGGGAGACACGATGGATGACACAACGGCGGCAGCGCTACTCGAGGCCGAGGAGATACGCGTGAGGTCACTCCTCGCGGACCTCGACGACGCCGGGGCTGACGATCGCGCGGGGGCCAACGAGCCAGGTGACATGGCCGACCCTTCGGAGTCGCTCGTGAGCGAAGGCGAGGAGGAAGCCGTCGCCGCGTCGCTACGCGAGCGCCTCGCCGCGATCGAACGCGCGAAGGAGCGGTTGCACGATGGCACGTTCGGCCGATCAGTCCTCAGCGGTGAGGTTATCCCCGACGACCGCCTAGAGGCGGACCCCGCCGCCGAACTTACGGTCGACGAGGCCCTCGAGTCCTAACTGGCTCGCCGCTCAGTCGTCGAGAGTCTGGTGGGATATGAGTTCAATCCACGTGACGCTCGCGGGCGGTCCGCTGATTCCACCTTCAACGAGCGCCGCCGCGAGTTGTCCGCTCATGAACGCTGCTGGCACTTCCGGTGAGTTCCAGACTTCGGTCACGATGAAGCGTCCATCGCCCGAGGTGCCCGCGGCGTGCGACATCATTCCTTCGGGCCAGTCGCCCTCCCCCGTCTCGGGGTCGATGCCCAGTGCTTTGTTCACGGCGTGATACTGCTCCTCGCTGACTCCGTCGAACTCCAACATCATCTCTGCGGCCAACGACACACCACTTCAGGTTCACGAGCCTCGTGGCTCGCCAGCGAGTGTGGCACATTGTCGCCTTTCGCGAACGACGCTGCGTGATCGGCGGGAAAGAGTTGGCGCTCCGTTGCGCGCAGCGAGGTCACTCGACTCTCACCTCACGCTGGTCGGGGCTCACGACTACGCTCCGGTCGTGATGACGAACTCAGCGCCCCGAGCGAAATGATCTCGCAGATGACGAACGTCAGCACTCGCCGGGTGTCTTGCGGCGGCGTGGTGTTGCTCGTGCTGAGCAGTTTGATCGTCTGTTCAAATGCCGCCGCTCTCAACGCACCTCGCTCGACGAAGGGACACGCCGCGAGCCGCGCGACGCGGGGTCCACTCATTCCCGGGACGAACTGCCCCGACTTTCCCGCGGACAACGTCTGGAACACGCCGGTCACCGGACTCCCGGTGAACTCGCAGAGCGCCACGTGGCTCGCCTCTATGGACGCGTCGTCAACCTTGCTGCATCCGGACTACGGGCCTTCCGGCAACCCGAAGGAGCCCTACGGGATCCCGTGGGAGATCGTGCCGGCCGCCACGACGTTCACGCGCGTGTCGTTCCTCTACGCATCTGAGAGCTATCGCGGCCTGTATCCACTAAGTGCCGCCACGCCAATCGAAAACGGATCGGACCGGCATGCCTTGATGGTCGACCCTCGCCGTTCGTCGACCTCTCCGGCGTGTTCGCTCTTTGAGACCTGGGATACCTACTTCGAACCACACGGACGATCCCACGCCGGGTCGGGTGCGATGTGGAACCTCAACTCGAACGCCCTGCGTCCAAGTGGGTTCACTTCGGCCGACGCCGCGGGACTGGCGATCCTGCCCGGACTGGTCAACTACAACGAGGTCGCCGCGGGCGCCATGGACCACGCCATCCGATTCACCGCCCAGTGCACGCAACCCACGTTCCTCTGGCCCGCCCGACACGAGGCCGGCCAAGCGAACAGCGCGTGTCCTCCCATGGGTGCGCGCTTTCGCCTCAACGCCTCCTTCACGTTGCCGGCTTCGAGCTGCGCGCGATTCTGTCAAACCGTGTTGACGACGATGAAGACCTACGGGCTGATCCTGGCCGACAACGGGAGCAACTGGTACTTCCAGGGCACCGCGGATCGACGGTGGACCTATGACGAGGTCGATCAACTAAAGGCCGTCCCCGCCAGTCAGTTCGTCGCGGTCGACGAGTCGTGCTTGATGGTGAGTCCTACTTCGGGACAGGCCCTGCAGCCGGGGACCGCCGCGTACGTCACCAGCTGCGGTTAAGCGCGTCGCTCGATCGCTCAGTGGCTCAGCGCAGCGACGACGTCGTTGCTTGAGCCGATCCATTCGACCTCGACCCCCGTGGGAGTTCTCACCCGAGCGATCAGCGAACGGACCGATCGAGAGAGGGAGAGGGCGTCAAGTCCCGCAGTCCCCACCGGATTAGCCCCGTGCTCACCCAGCACGACGGCGTAGGTGGTGATGACGCTGCTGATGAAGTTGTCTTGCGCCGCCATGACGTCACAGCCACCGGCCGCGGTCGTGAACCCCGACTTCACGCCCACGATGTTGCTCTGACCAACGAAGGGCGTGTAGGACTCCACCACCCCGGCCACCGGTAGCGACACCTCGGGAAGGTCGACGATGCCCTGCACGACCGGTTCGTCGGTCATCAGATCGGCCGCCAGGGTCGCCTGGTCCTGCGCCGTGGATCGATCACCGGCGGAGAGACCGGTCACGTCGACGTAGCCGGTGTTGCGAAGTCCCAGCGAACGCGCGGCCTGATTCATTGCGGCGACGTACGTCGCCTCGTGCATCCCCGTGAGAACCACCAGGAGTTGCGCGTAGTCGGCCGCTGAGTGCACGAGCATCCCGCGCAGGAGTACGTTCTCGCACAAGTTGATGCCCGCGACAATCTTGACGCTCGAGAGGTCGTTGTCGATGTCGTGGTTATAGATCGCCACGTCAGCCGCGTTCACCGTCATGCACGGACCGCTCTCCCCCGCCACGAGGGGTAGCCGGTGCAAGACCACCCACGCAGTCATCATCTTGGTGAGGCTCGCGATCGGCACTCGGGGTTGATTGGGTGACGACGCTTCGACCGACAGCTGGGGCACGATGATCGCGGCGCTGCCACGCTGTGGCCAGGTGACGCTCGGCGGCGTCGTCGTCGTCGTGGTCGGGACCGTCGTCGTCGTGGTCCCCGGCAACGTCGTGGTGGTCGTGGTGGTCGTGGTGGTCGTGCCGGGCAGCGTGGTCGTGGTGGTGGTCGTACTCGTCGTCGAGGTCGTCGAAGATGAGGTCGGGGAACCCGTCGCCGTCGCGGGTGTAGGACTCACGAGAAGTCCGCCCACCAGGGCGCTACCGGCTCCGAGCAACCAGAGCGCCCGCCAAAGCCCGGGCGCTCGAGAGGGCTTCACCATCACAATTTACTTGCCGCGACGTACGACGTTAAGTCGTCTCCTGCCTTGAACGTGACTCAACGTCGCACACCGGAGTATCTGCTGCTCCACGGTCCCCGTCGGGCGACGGACGCGCCGCGAATGGGCTCGTCGTGAGTAAGGGTGCGATTTGTGCACCATCGTCCCAAAGTAACCTTGACCCATGAAGTTACCGAGCCACTGGGCTCCCTGCCTGGTGGTGACCGGTGTGCTCGCCGTCGCCCTGCCCATTGGGGCGACCTCCGCGCAAGCGGCGCACGTCCCTTCAGCCGCGGTCCCCTACTCAGTCCGTCTCGCGGATCAGTTCCTCGCGGCCCTTCGGTACCTGCCGGTGACGTTCGAATCTGCGAGTCCACCCCCGCCGACGACCACCACGACCACGACGACTACGACCACGCTCCCGGGCACGACGACCACGACCACGCTGCCGGGGGCTACGACGACGACCACCGCCCCTACGACCACCACGACCACCACGACCGCTCCGACGACCACTACCACCGTGGCGACGTCCCCCACCAAATTGCGCGCGGGCCACTTCGTGTGGCGCTTTCCGTCCTTGCCCGCCGTGCTACGCAGCCAGTGGCACGTCGGCACGTTGAACGTGGTCTTCCAGGGTGCCTTGATGCGATTCCAATCGGTCCACAACCTTCCTACGACCGGCCAGATGGATGCGACGACCTGGCACACCTTGACGCGAGCGGTGATCGAGAATCAGATCGACCCCATGAGTTACAACTACGTGTACGTCGACAAGAACTACCCCGAACACCTGAGGCTCTACGAGAACGGTCACGTCGCCCAGACCAATCTGGTGAATACCGGCGTCTCTGATGCACCAACCGAAAGTGGGACGTACCCGGTGTACTTACGTTTCACCGTGACCACGATGTCGGGCACGCTGCCCGACGGCCAGGCCTACCACGACACGGGCATACCGTGGGTCTCGTACTTCCACGGTGGTGACGCCCTCCACGGCTTCATCCGCGCCTCCTACGGCTACCCGCAGAGTCTGGGCTGTGTGGAGATGCCCTTCGCCAACGCGGCGACACTCTGGCCGCACACGCCCATCGGGACGCTCGTCTCGGTCGAGTGAGCACGCGGCCGCACGCGATGCGTTCATCGCGTGCGGCGTTGCGTGAATCCCTACAGCTTGAAGCCGCCTTCGGGCGTGGTCTCGGTGTCGGGCGCGACGCTGCTCTCCGGGGCCGAGGAGGCGTCGGAGGCGTTGGCATCAATTGGCCCGTTTTGCGCTTCTAGATCGGTGAGCTCTTTCACGATTCGCTCGACGTCGGCGTCGGTGTCGGCGGTCGCCGAGCCGGACTTCTGGGCGTAGACCGCCGCGCCGAGGTCGCGCAGCAAGCCGTCCCACTTGCGCTTCGCCTGAACGTCTTCTATCTTCGACTGTCCCGCCTTGCCCGCTTCTTGGGCCTTCTGGGCGAGTTGTTGCGCCTGCGCCTTCATCTTGTCCATTAATGCCATGTGTTGCCTGCTTTCTCTCTAGATTCGACCGAGGAGTCCCTGTCGCACCGCACTGGTGCCACTCGCCTCTTGCTCTTCTTGGTCCTCGAACTCCTTGTGCAGTGTTGACTGCAAGATCACGGGCCCGTCACCCGTCAAGGTGATCAGGTTTAGACCCGATCCACCGAAGGCCGCGGTCATGATCGTCGACGCGTTCAGCGCCCCGACTCGTTCCACGCTGAAGGTCACCGCGTCACTAAAGGCGACCACCGCGCCACCGTGCACTTGGATCTTCCCGCCGTAGTCGGCCGGATTGAGGTCCAGGAGTGTTCCTCCACCACCGAGAACCACCGTGCCTTCGCCCGTGAAGTTCTCGAAGATGTAGCCGTTCTTGCCACGAAAGCCCTGCATCATGCCCGTGAAGTCGATGTCGTACTTGACGGTGCTTTCGGCGCAGATGAACGCTCGACTCTCCGCGCGCCAACCGACGCCCCCGTCGAGTTCTAAGACGCGCACCTGACCGGGCAGGTCACCCGCGAGTGAGACCAGACCCGAACCGCCCGCGGGGGTGAACCATTGAAAGGCGAGACTTTGGCCCGAGAGCGCTCGTTTACCGACCTCGACTGCGGTGGCCATGGCGGCCTTTAGGAATCCTCCGCCACCCGACTTGGCCTGCTGATTCGCGGCGTCGGCCTTACCGCCGGGCACCGAGAGACGCGTCTCTAAGGCGACGTTGGTCGTCTTCCAGCGGAACTTGGTGGCGTCGGCGTACACCGACTGTCCCTCATTGAGCTGGCAGGTGATGTGTTGGGCGAACTCGCCGGACACCTTGCATGTAATGGTCATCTCTCACCTCGTCCCCGCAGATTAGTCGGGCCCGCGACGGCCTATCAAACGCGCCGTCGCGTCTTTCGTTGTTTTCGAGCGTCCGCACCGACGGTCCGGTCACCCGCGGCGTTGGGCCCATCGACCTCGTCGCGCTCTCGCCGACGGACCTCCTCGCCGGCCACTCGGGGTCCCCTCGAGGCCCTCGACCTGAATCCCCGTCGAATCGTGGGACAATGAGGGTGGTGTACGTCCCCCCACACTTTCGAGTCGACGCTGACGCCGCGTGGCGCATCGTGAGCGACGCGGGAGCCGGGGTGCTCGTCATCTCAACGCCGAAGGGTCTCGCCAGCGTCTTCGCGCCGGTCATCGTCAGCGACGATCGAGGGACCCTCACCTCTCACGTCGCACGGGCGAACTCGTGGTGGCGATCGGTGGAGCCCGACACCGAGGTCTTGGCGCTCTTTCTCGCGGCGAGCGCCTACGTCACTCCCTCCAACTACCCGAGCCGAGTTGAGAACCCCAACACCGTGCCGACGTGGAACTACGTCGCCGCCGAGGTCCACGGACGAGCGACGATCCACACCGACCTCGAGTGGAAGCTCGACCAGGTCTCGACGCTCACTCGTCACTTTGAGGCGGGTCGCGATCCCGAGTGGCGCATCGACGACCTCGACGAGCACTACCGTGACCAGCAACTCACAGCCATCGTCGGCGTCGAGATAACGGTGACCTCGATTGAGGGCAAGGAAAAACTGTCTCAGAACCGACCGGACGTCGACCGCGAGAATGTACGCGACCAGTTCGCGGTTGGTTCACTCGCCGAACGGACCGTTGCGAAGCGCATGGAGTAACGGCCCTAGCGCGTGAGTCACGGTCTCGGCGCCCCGAGCACTTCGCGGAGGTCTCGCACCACCACCATCGCCCCGTGTTCGTGCAGTTGGTCCGCGTAGGCGTGCGATCCCGCTCCGTCGTGGTTGTCGACGCCGACGACGAGCGCGAAGTGCCCGGCCCGCCCCGCTTCGACGCCCGCCAGCGCGTCTTCGATCACGACCGCGTGGTCCGCGCTCACCTCGAGCATCTTGGCGGCTTCCAAGAAACTGTCGGGCGCGGGTTTGCCCGCCAGGTGCAGACTCTTCACGACGAGTCCGTCGACGCGCGCGTCGAAGAGGTCCTCGATACCCGCGGCCGTCAAGGCGGCCTCGGTGTTCTCACTCGCCGAGACGACAGCGACCTTGATGCCGCGGCGACGAAGCTCCTTCACGAGCACGACCGCGCCGTCGTAGACCGCGACACCCTGGGTCTTCATGACCTCTAGGACGAGTTCGTTCTTACGATTACCGACGCCGTTGACGCTTCGTGCGTCGGGCGGGTCGTCCTCGTTGCCCTCGGGCAGCGAGATGCCGCGCGCCGCGAGGAAGTTCCGCACTCCGTCCGCGCGAGGTTCCCCGTCGACGTACTTCTGGTAGTCACTCGCAACGTCGAATGGCGCGTAGGTCGCGCCCGTGCGCTGACCCTCTTCGAGCAAGAACGCGTCAAAGGCCCGTTTCCACGCCGCGGCGTGGACGTCGGCGGTCTTGGTCAAGACGCCGTCCATGTCGAAGAGCCACGCGCCGTAGGCCGACACGTCCACCGAGGCCGGGTCGCGGGGCGTGGGCCCGGCGTCGCTCACGGTTCGTCGTCCTTGCGCCCCGCGTCGGCGACTCGATGTTGGGGTGCCCGGCCGCGAGGCTGGACCGGCGGGGGCCACGCGGTCGGCGGAGCTTCGAGGGACCGATCGAGCACGACGCTCGCCCCCGGCGCGACCGTGAAGGCCTCGTAGCCGTGCCGCAGTTCGAGCGCCTCACCACGCGAGAGCGTGTACGTCGTCGTCGACGGCGTCGTCTCCACGCGGAGATGGCGACCTCGAAAGACGAGATTGAACGCGAGGCGCGAAATTCCCTCGGGTAACTGGGGAGAGAAGCGCAGCGACTCGCCCCAGGGTCGCATGCCCGCGAGACCGGCCACCAGGGCGATCCACGTGCCGGCGAGCGACGCGACGTGCAAGCCGTCACGCGTGTTGTGCTCCAGGTCCTCAAGGTCCATCAAGGACGCCTCGGCGAGGTAGTCGTAGGCGAGCGCCAAGTGACCAACCTCAGCGGCGAGCACCGACTGACTACACGCCGAGAGCGACGAGTCACGAACCGTGAGGGACTCGTAGTAGTCGAAGTTGACCCGCTTCTGCTCGGGGGTGAAGGCGTCACCGCGCAAGTACATCGCCATCACGAGGTCGGCCTGCTTGACGACCTGTTTGCGGTAGAGGTCGAAGTAGGGGAAGTTCAACAGCAGTGGATACTGCTCGTCGGTGGTTCCCTCGAAGTCCCAGAACTCGTGATCGGTGAAGCGCTCCGCCTGGGAGAACACCCCGAGGCGTGCGTCGAAGGGAATCGTCATGACGGCGGCCGCGGCCCGCCACGCCGCGACTTCTTCGTCCGTCACCCCGAGCGCCGCCGCTTCGTCGCCGTAGCGTTCGGCGACGTCGGCCGCGGCGCGGAGGTTCTGCTGGGCCATCAAATTGGTGTAGATGTTGTTGTCCGCCACCGCGCTGTACTCATCGGGACCCGTCACGCCGTCGAGACGGAACTTGCCGACGAAGTCGTAGTGACCGAGCGCGAGCCAGAGCCGAGAAGTCTCGACCAGGAGCTCCAGTCCCTGGTTCCGCTCGAAGTCGACGTCACCGGTGGCGTGCACGTACCGCAACACGGCGTCACTGATGTCGGCGGTGACGTGAAAGGCCGCGGTCCCCGCGGGCCAGTAACTCGAACATTCCGCCCCGGTGATCGTGCGCCACGGGAAGGCCGCGCCCGCAAGTCGAAGTTGCGTGGCCCGCTCCTTGGCCATGGGAAGGGTGCCGTGTCGCCAGCGCAGCGCCTCGCTGACGGCGTCGGGCGCGACGTAACTGAGCACCTGGAGCACGAAGGTCTCGCTGTCCCAAAACGCGTGGCCGTCGTAGCCGTTTCCGGTCAGTCCCTTGGCGGGAATGGCCCGACGTTCGTTGCGCGCACCGGCCTGGAGCACGTGAAAGAGCGAGAACCGCGCGGCCTGTTGGATCTCGGCGTCCCCGTCGATCTCCACGTCCGCCCGGTGCCAGAAGTCGTCTAAGTAGTCGCACTGGTCTCGACAAAGTCCGTCCCACCCGCGCTCGCGGGCGGCGACCATCGCGGCGTTCGTCTGGTCGCGCAGCGCCTCCCAAGTCTGTTCCGAGGACCAGCCGTAGGCCACGTACTTCACGACGCGGAAGCGTTCACCGGGCTCCAGATTCACCGAGACGGTCATGCGCGCCACGTCCTCGAAGCTTTCGCTCGTCACGATCGCCGACGGCGGTCCTTCGATCTCGTGGTCCATCACGGCCGCCACCGTCAGCGCACTGAACTGAGTTCGGTGCAGCAGTTCGGCCCACGTGCCGTCGCTGGTGAAGGAGAGCGAGTTCCACGGCGCATCGAGGGCCACCGCGTCACGGGGGTCGTTGCTCGCCGGCGGCGCAGGTTCATTCACGACGAGCTCGGACTGGAGGACGAGGTGCACTGGTTGATCGAGTGCCTCGACCTCGTAACTGATGGCACCGATGGACCGCTGCGCGAAGGAGACCAGGCGCGCCGAGGTGATCCGCACCCGCTTGCCCTTGGGCGTCGACCAGTCGATTACGCGCGTCAGCACGCCGCGTCGAAAGTCGAGGAACCGTTCGTGGCTCGCGAGCACGCCGTAGCGAACGCCGAACGGCTCGTCGTCGACCAGCAGACGGATGATCTTGCCGTCAGTCGTGTTGATCGCGACCTGGTCCTGCTCGGGGTACCCGAAGCCGACCTCCGCGTAGGGCAGCGGTCGCAGTTCGTGAACGCCGTTTAGGTACGAACCGTGGAGTCCGTGCGGTTCGCCCTCGTCGAGGTTGCCGCGCCACCCGATGTTCCCATTAGAGAGCGCGAAGAGCGATTCACTCTGGGCGAGTACGTCGAGGTCGAGGGAGGTCTCGCGAAGTCCCCAGGGTTCGACGTGGTAGTTACCACGCTGATTCATGCGGGCGACAGCGTCAAGCTGATGGGACAGTGGTCGCTGCCCATCACTGAGGGGTGAATATCGGCCGCCACCACGCGCGGCACCAAACTCTCCGAGACCAAGAAGTAGTCGATGCGCCACCCCACGTTGCGCGCACGGGCGTTGGAGAAATTGGACCACCAGGTGTAGAACCCGTTGCCCTGGTGGAAGAGTCGGAAGGTGTCGACGAAGCCCGCGTCGAGAAAGTTCTGGAACCCCTCTCGCTCCTGGGCGGTGTAGCCGGCCGAGCCGACGATGGCCTTGGGGTTCGCGAGGTCATCGGGCGTATGGGCGACGTTGAGGACGCCACAGAACAC
>Ga0302320_10010106_pt1 | contig 20197 bp, 12 predicted proteins | sample Bog_T0_3_FD_202130 | JGI IMG/M metagenome (GOLD analysis project Ga0302320, IMG submission 202130) | Peat permafrost microbial communities from Stordalen Mire near Abisko, Sweden - Bog_T0_3 | ecosystem: Environmental > Terrestrial > Soil > Wetlands > Peat | place: Sweden: Abisko, Stordalen Mire...
GACTCCAATCACACCAGTGGACGAAGGAAAAACCTCTTCCGGCTTGCAGCCGAATGTTTTTGCGGCGGCGGCGCATGTGGCTCGTGCAGCATCCAGGCCTGCCTGGCCGGCTGCGCAGTTGGCGTTGCCGGCATTGATGGCCACAACGCGCACCTTGCCGCCGGTGGCGCTCAGATTTTCCTTATCGATATGCAGCGGGGCCGCGGTGACCTGATTGTTGGTGAAGGCGGCGGCAGCGCTGGCCGGTGCGTCGGCCACGATGAGGGCAAAGTCGGCGCGGCCGCTGGCCTTGATGCCGGCCTTGGTTGCGCCGAATCGAAATCCGCGGGGAATGAGAATCGGGCTGAGGTCGCTCATAGGTCAACTTATTCAATCTAGCAGGTGGGCGGGCGGTTTCGAAGGGCTGGAAATCGGCCGGGTTCGGCCAGGTTCGATTCGGCCGGATTCGGATAAGCTGAAACTGTGAACGGGATCGCATTCAATCCTCAGCAAACAAGCGAGACGGAGTTTCTCGAACTGCGCCAGGTCAATGTTGCGCGGGGCGACACCGTGGTATTGCACGACGTGAACCTGAACATTCGCACCGGGGAACACGTTGCGATACTGGGGCCGAACGGTTGCGGCAAGTCCACGCTGATCATGGCCATGACCTGCCAGATCTATCCCATCGTGCATCCGGAGATGCGGGTGCGCATCTTTGGCCGCGAGCGTTGGGACCTGACCGAACTGCGCCGCCACTTTGGAGTAGTGGGAACGGATTTGCCCGGCGAGCGGACCGCGGTGACAACCGGGTTGGACGCGGTGATTGCCGGATTCTTTTCCGCGTCGACATTGTGGCCCAATCTGCACGTTACAGCGGAGATGCGCGAGCGGGCATTCGAGGCATTGGCCCGCATGGAGGCAACCAGGCTGGCCGGGCAACTGGTGGGCACCATGTCCGCCGGAGAGAAGCGGCGCATCGTGATTGCGCGGGCGCTGGTACACAGGCCGCGGCAACTGCTGCTGGACGAGCCATCGAATGCGCTCGACCTTGCCGCGCAGCGCGAACTGCGCGAGACGCTGCGCAGGCTGGCGCGCGAGGGCACGGGGCTTGTGCTGGTGACGCATCACCTGGGCGACATACTTCCCGAGATTGAGCGCATCATTCTCATGCGCGACGGTCGCATCGTGGGCGACGGTCCGCGTGAGGAACTACTAACCGAAGCGCGGCTGAGCGAACTCTTTCATACGCCGGTGCGGATTGGGCGCGATGAGGAGTGGCTGCATAGTTGGTGAAGTCAGGGAATAGGGAATAGAAAACCGCCTGCCTGCGGGTTTCGCTTGACGTCGGGGGCCAGCCGCGTTACTTTGTGATTACACGGGAAAGGAGGTTGATCCAGCTGATGAAAAGTGATTGTTCCAGTAGTTTCGTACGTGAGGTGACTGAGGCCTAGGGCATCGCGCCCAAGACCCCGGATAAGACCTGACGGGAACTCCTCCGTCAAGGCTCTGGCACTCGCGGCAGCGCGATGGCCTTAGTCCAATCCCAACAGTTAACCGACAACGGCCTGAGAACGTAAGTTCTCAGGCCGTTGCTGCGTTTGGAGTACATCCCGCAGGGGTTAAAACCCCTTGTGTCTTGCACCCGTTCGGCACGACTGAAGTCGTGCCCTGTTACAAAGCCTGTGAAACTGATGGCTTGAGCCGGTCTTTCGTAAAGCTATGAAGTCGTGCCCTGTTACGAAGCCATTTATGAATCAAATTTTAGAACCAATGCCAAGGGCCAATGGTAGGAGGCTGCTGTTCCACGCCGGGTTTTGACCAGTCGCAGACGCCTTCGGGGAAGATTTTTTCTAGACGCGCTTTTTCTTCCCTACTCAGCGTCACTTTGTAATCGGCTGCGTCGATGGGCTTCAACTGGCACTTGAGAATGTTGCTCTGGGCTACCGATGCGCCGGCGACCATGCGCGGCGGGGGCGCGGTGGGGTAAAGTTCGTTGCACTTGCCGCCGCTGAAGGTTTGTGTCTCGATAATGGGCTGGCCGCTCTTGTCCCAGCAGGCATCGACTAAGTCGGCGGGCTTGGTGTGGATGATCTTTTTCGCCAGCGGTTCGTTTGACGTGTCTTTCTGGAGCGCGGTCAGCCACTCATCCATCTTTTCGATGGCGTGTTCTTCCATCTGCCTTGTTTGGGCGTTGGAGCCGGTAATCATGACTTCGTTGGCGTAGGTTCCGTTGGCCTGCTCAAGGCGCGCGCGGTAGCTGAAGGAGTGGTACTTGAGATGGTTGTCGCCGTTAGGCAGCTTGTCGCGGTAGGGGCGCACGTCGATGATGGGAACTAGAGAGAGATTTTTTCCATAAGTGACGAGGTCGTTCTGGTAGGCGGCGCGGAGGGCCAGCGGATCGGCCACGGCGCGATGCGTGGAGACGTAACCGTCCGAATCATAGCCGCCGATTTTTTCGTTCAATTCAAGAAACTGACCTGGTGTAATGATGCCAGCGTTGAGCGTCTCAAGGCCGTATTGCACGCCGGTGTTGTCGATGGGGTGGCGCGCGTAGCCGGTAACGGGGTCTTTGCCGTAGTAGTTGATGTTGTGGTCGTAGAGGTCACAGCGCACGCCTTTCGGGTTTTTCTTCGCGTCGTAGATCTGATCCTTCGCCAGGCCCTCGGGGCAATATTCGGTGGGGTTGATGCGGCCGGCGAGCGGCGCGGAGGAGCCAACGTCGTCCAGTTGCGCCACGCCGGCGATGGCTCGTTTCTGCTCATTGGTCAGCGCGTCGCCGATCTTCGCGTAGAAAAGATGCAGCAGGCGGGCATCGATGAGCATCTGAGCCAGTTCCTGAACATCGGGAAATGTAAGCGAGGGAATGATGCCGTCGAGCAGGCCGGGGTAGTGGTCGGCGATCTGGTTCTGTTGATACGATCCGCCCGAGCCGCCGCGGCCAAAGGTGAACTCCGGTTTACCAATTGTCTTAACGATGTGTTCTTTGATCATCATCATCACTTCGGCCGAGACGATGTCATTGCAACTGGTGCCCGCAACATTAAGTGTCGACGCGGCCTCGACATAGCCGCGGCCCACGATGGCATCGCTGATGACGGAACTGAGCCGGTCGCCTTGCAGATACCAGCCGCCCGCGCATCCGCCGCCGAAGGAGTAGAGCAGGCGGCCGTTCCAGGCCTTGGGCGGAGCGAGCGGGGTGGGGGCAGACTCTTTTGTTGGGTCGTACAAAACGGCGAACTGATAGATGGAGCGGTCAATGGTGCCGGTTTCGACGCGAACAATATAGGGGACGGTCTTGCCCGCTGTCGTCGTGGTCATGGCTACGTCTGCGGGCAACACTTTGAGATTGGTGAGCGGCTTCAGGTTCATAGCGCTGGCGCCGGGACCGCCGCCAGCGCCAGGCCCAGCGCCCGGGCTTGCCTGCCGGGGTTCGGTGGATTTGTACATGTAGGTGACAACCGTCTTCGCCGAGCAGTTGGCGTCCAGCGGTTCGCCGAGAGTCTTACCATCGGGCAGCTTGAACAAAGCGGTCTGGCAGAGGAAGGGATGCTCCTGCGGTCCGGCGAAGATGGGGCCGGCGATGGCGAAGTTCTTCAACTCGGTTTTGGCGGCGACCATCTTGCCGTCGAGCACTTCCAGAGAGTTGTCGCCCGGCTTGAGTCCGCCAATCAGGCCGAGGAGCGCATGGGAGCCTACTTTGGGATGGAGCTCCGAGGTTACATCCTGCCCGTTGACCCTGACCTTGGGCTTGTTGAGCGCAACATGTTCAGGCACGGAGATTTCGACCAGCGCATCGCTGCCGCTGACCATATCCGGACGGCTGGAAAGAATGGCGATTGCAAACTCCGAGCCGGGAGTCTGCGGCAGCGCGCTCGGCGCAAACAATGACAGGAATACAATAACTGCGATCGTGCGCTGGGCACAAGCAAAACTCATCGGGAGCCTCCCTGAATTGACCCGCCCCGGTCATGGATGAGCCGGGCAGCCTATGGATTGCGGGAACCAATAAATAATTCGCTGGCCTCTTGAGGCCGAATTTTAGTGAGAATAAAAAAGTATTTGGGTCTGCTAGCGGCTGTCAAGACATTTGTGGGAGCTTGAAAACTACAACTACACCGTCGCGGATGTTGCGGACGGCAAAATCCGCTGGTGGAAATTTCAACCTGATTCGCCTGAAGTTGGAGTAAAGTGAATCAACGGCCTTGCAGCCGGGTTCCACGACTTCCGATTTGAAAGCGGCTACAGTTCCCTGCGAGCTGCCACTCGAGCAGATGCAAAACTCGACTCACGCGGCTGCAATAGCCCGCTGTACGGCGATGACAACAAAATTCAACAGGCACGGACGGAGGAGACGATGCGCGCTCCAGCACCGAACAACGATGGAATGGGAAGTTTGCTCACTGCGCAGGGATGCCGGTTTCGCGTATGGGCGCCGAACGCCGTGCGCGTGCAACTGGTATTGAACGACCCCAGCGCGCCGCCGGTTTGCGATCTGGCGGCGGAACCCGGCACCGGAAACTGGTCGGCGGATCAGGTGGATGCGCCTGCGGGAACCAAATACCAGTACATCATCACCAACTGCGGCGGCCCGAATAACGACAACTCGCAGCCATGGTTCCGAACCGACGCGCGGGCGCAGCAGGTGGAGAGCTCGGCGGCGACGTCGATGGGCTACGTGGTCGATCCCTCTCTATTTACGAACAACCGGCAGCCGTTTACGACGCCGGCGTTTCAAGACTTCCTGATCTACCAGCTGCATGTGGGTTCGTTTGCGGGCCTCAATGACGGCGTAAGCGTCAAGGACAATGTTGCCACTTTCTCTGACCTTATCGACAAGCTCGATTACATTCGCGGCCTGGGATTCAATGCCATTGAGCCGCTGCCGATTACCGACTTCCGTTGCGATGTGGGAGGCGCCGGCGAAGGCTACGGACCCTCGGACATGTTCGCTGCGGAAGATGCCTACTCTACCGGCCCGGAGAAAGCCGTTGCAGAGCTGATTGCGCTCATCGACGCGGCACATGGCAAAGGCCTCGCCGTGATTCTCGACATGGTTTACAACCACGCCGCCATTACCGACAACCGCTACTGGCAGTATGACGGCAACACGGCCGGCGACAACGGCGCAAATGGAGGAATCTACTTTGTCCACGGGCATCCCACTCCCTGGGGCATGGGGTTTGCCTTATGGCAGCAGGAGGTGAAGGATTTTCTCCTGGATAATGCGCGCATGTATCTCAGGGATTATCGCGTCGACGGGCTGCGCTTCGATGCGGCGCAGGCGATTCAGGCCGATGCCGTCGAATACATTGTGCAGACTCTGCGCCAGGAATTTCCGGACAAGTACCTGATCGCCGAATACAATCCAAACGACGCCAGCACCACGGCGGGGCCGCCGCAGGATGCGTATGGCACGCTGGGCTTCTGCGCCACCTGGGATATGAATAGCCCATGGGACACGTTCAACCTCCTCGGCGGAACGAATGTAGAGAATCTGCTACTGGCCAGAATCGGCGGCTTCTCCGATCCCAATCCCTGGCATCTGGTCGAGTACCTGACCGGGTCGCACGATCAAATCTATGGCGGGCAGGGCGACACGGGTGTGTATTTTACGCAGCGCTTCGGCGGCCGCGGCAACGGGTGGGCGCGAGCCAAAGCGCGGCTGGCATGGGCGTTGAACGCCACACTCGCCGGAACGCCGATGCTGTTCATGGGAAGCGAAGGCCACTTCGACGGTTTCTGGGACCCGGAGGTTGGCGCAGGCTACGACCACCGCTTCGACTGGGCGCTGGTGGGCGACGCGCTGGGAGCGCCCATGCAGCAGATGGTGCGGGACATCAACCAGTTGCGTTGGATGCATCCGGCGCTGCGATCATCGGCGGGATTCGTTGTCCATTCCGATCAGCAAAATGGCGTCGCGGCCTTCAAACGCTACAACCACGACGGCGATGTACTGTTGGTGGTGGTGAACGCCGGCAACGGGCAGTGGGATGGAAATCAGTACGCGGTAAACCTGGCGGGCGATGCAGGAACCTGGATGGAGATTTTTAACTCCCAGGCCCCTGAATATGGAGGCATCGCAACGGTGGGCAACTTCGGAATGAACTTGCAGGCCTCGAATGGGCAGCTAGACATCAATCTGCCGAGTTGGGGTGTGCTGGTGTTCAGCAATACTGCCAATTGAGGAGCAGCTCGCAGAGCCGTCTAAAGCATTTTCGGAATACACGCAGACTTTTTTAGAGCATTTGAGGGTGGCTTTTTCTTGAGAAAAAAGCCACTTGACATCCTGCCTTCGGTCTACGTCAATTCCTAAGATGCTAGAGCCAAATTGCGCAAAAGTACGAATCGCATTCCCAATCAGGGCGCGCCCTCAATCTCAGACTGAAACATAATACGAAGAGTGGATGACTATAGGTAGCGTTTCAGCCTTCGTTGTAGAGGTCCGTACGCACACGCTGCATAATGCCAAGATAATAGGCAAGATTGTGAATCGTGTTCAGCGTGCCGGAGAGAGGCTCGCCGGCAACCATTAAGTGCCGCAGGTAAGCGCGTGAGTAGCGGCGGCAGACCATGCAATCGCAGGCGGGGTCGGGCGGGCTCTGGTCTTCGGCGTATTGCTTGTTCTTGATGTTGATGCGGCCCTCGCTGGTGAAGAGCAACCCGTGGCGCGCGGCGCGGGTGGGCAGAACGCAGTCCATCATGTCGACGCCCATGCGCGCGTACTGCTCGATCTCGTCCGGGTAGCCCACGCCCATCACGTAGCGCGGCTTGTCATTGGGCAACAGGGGCAGCACTTCGGCGATCATTTCCATGGTGAGCTCGCGCGGTTCGCCTACGCTTAGGCCGCCGATGGCATATCCGTCGAAGTCCATGGCAACCAACTGCTCGGCGCACTGCTTGCGCAGGTCGGTGTACATGCCGCCCTGGACGATGCCGAATACGTTTTGCGTTTGTCCGTTGAACTCTTCATGCCACGCCACTTCATTTTGATGGGCGCGAAAATGTTCATGCGAACGGCGCGCCCAGGCCATGGTGAGCCGCAGACTTTCCTCGGCGCGGCTGCGCGAGGCGGGATACTCGGTGCACTCGTCGAAACACATAACGACATCCGCGCCGAGAGCGATTTGAATATCGATGGAATGCTCGGGGGTAAAGAAGTGCGAACTGCCGTCGAGATGCGACTTGAAGCGCACGCCGTCATCCGTCACTTTGCGTAGCGCGTTGAGCGAGAAGACCTGGAAGCCTCCTGAATCCGTCAGCATGGCGCGCGGCCAGCTGATGAACTTGTGCAGGCCTCCCATGCGGCGGATGGCCTCGTGTCCGGGCCGCAGGTAAAGGTGATAGGTGTTGCCGAGAATGATCTCGGCGTTCAAAGCTTCGAGCGTATCCTGCGATACGGCTTTGACCGTTCCCTGCGTGCCAACAGGCATAAACACTGGGGTTTGCACGGTCTGGTGCGGCAGAATTAACTGAGCGCGCCGGCCGCCGGCTTCGGTCTCGCGCATGATTTCAAATTTGAGGCTCACCAGAGGATTCTACCTGCATGAGCGCGGAAGCAAATCGGGCGTCCGCGCCTTCCGCAAAAGTTGTGGAAGAAACGGACGCCCGTCAATGGTCAGTTTGGTTCGGTTGATTCACCGAAGAGGTTGCCGCTTAGCCGACGTGGCGTTCATGCTTGTCGCGATAGATGCGGCGCGACTCCACGTTCTGCTGATGGTGGACGGTTCTGCGGTCCTGAGCGGTCAGGCGGCCGTGATCCTGCGCTCTCATGCCGCGCTCTTCGCGGTTGATGCCCGCTTCCTGATGCTCAAGCCTGGCTGTTTGACCAGCTCCAAGCCGCCCACTGCGCACGCCCTGCGCGATGCGGTCCTGTTGGCGCACTTTGCGCTGTTGAATGGTGGAGGCTGCGGCGGTTTGCGCAACCATGGCGGAGACGGAAAGTGCAACTGCGAATGCGGCTACGGAAAGTTTCATTGTGTTTCCTCCTCGGTGTTGGCTGCGCTTTACTCTGCGTCATGCCACTCACACTGAGAGAAACACAAGGTGCGGAATTAGGTTGCGCGGCATTTGCAATTATTTGCAACGTGAGAAAAGTGCGGCAAACAGAAACATTCCGCTATCATGCGTGTTGGCTCGCATCGAGCTATGCACGCTCAACTCCAATCCTCGACTCCTGCGCGCCAACTCTCCGCTTCCATCTTGAGAACTTCGTTTGCTGCGCTCTGTTGCTTGGCGAGCAACCCTTTCAACAACTGTGCCACGGTCATTGTCGAGCGCGGATCGCGAGCATTCGGAGCGATCTCATTCAGCGGCACCAGCACAAATGCGCGATCGGCGAGGCGCGGATGAGGAATTTCAATTCCCGATTCGCTCACCAGCAAATCGCCCATGAGCAAAACATCGATGTCGAGCGTGCGCGGCCCGTTCGGAATGCCTGCGCTTCGGTCGCGGCCGAAGAACTGCTCGATTGCAAGCAACTCATGCAGCAGTTCCCGCGGAGTGAGCGATGTTTCAAGAGCCGCCACCGCGTTTACAAAGCGAGGCTGGTCGGCGAACCCTACTGGCTGCGTTGAGTAGAGGGAAGACTTGGCCGTTATCCGCCCCAATACGGCCAGCCGAACCACGGCTGCCGCGAGCGTGGCTTGAGGCGAGCCAGCAGCGCTGGGAAGGTTCGCTCCCATGCCAATGTATGCGGTGTGCATCTGTCTCAAGACTATATTGATCCGGTGCCTGGATAGTTTCGCGGCCTCCCACCCTTGCGCCAGAAAAAAAGCGCAAGAGTGGGGCACGGGGCATCCGTGTTTAAGCGCCGGATCAATAGGGTCGCACAGAACGCATATTCAGGTGGACAATCTCAGGAGCATGATCGAAAAGGGAAGTGTCTCAAGGCTGGGAATCTTGTGCCGCGCCCTGAAACTCCGGATCGATTTTTCGCGTGTGATGGGCCACGGTCTCGAGTTTATCCACAATCAGTCCGAGCCGCTGCGAGAGCGATTGAATCTCTATCTCGGCGCGCACGTTCACCTGGTAATCCATCTCGCTGCGCATTCGATCCTTCTGGTCTTGCCGGTTCTGGCTCATCATGATCACCGGGGCTTGAATCGCGGCCAGCATGGACAGAAACAGGTTGAGCAGAATAAATGGATAGGGATCCCAGGCCTTATTCCGAAGCGCTTCGTTGATCATCGTATATGTGACCAGCACAATGGCGAACAGGATGATGAACGACCAGGAACCGCCAAAGCGGGCCACCGAGTCCGCCAGACGTTCTCCGAAGGTTGTTTCCTCTTCAATCACTTCATTGGGATTTCTCGCGGCCCGCGAGCGCACCAACTGGTGCGAGGCGTGAATCTGCCGCGCCTGCATGGCCATCATGTCCAGGCCGGCCATGGGCCTTCGCGCCAGCAGTTCTGCAATGTCGTCGCGGCCAATCTGCACGCAAGTGGTTTCTTCCATGGCCATCGCGTTCGCCTGATGCTCGGTTTGCTCAAGCATCGACGCAAATCCGAAGAACTCTCCGTGTTCCGGCTCTTCCACCAGCACTTCCTGGTGATCTTCATCGATGGTTGTGACGTGCGCCTTGCCGGAGATCAGAATGTACCCATGCGCCGACGGTTCGCCGATTTTGAATATCTGTTGCAGGGGCTCGAAGCGTTTGATTTCAACCTGCGCGGCAAGCACTTGTATCTCATCGTCGTCAAGGAGGGCAAAAAGGGGAACATGTCGCAATTCTTGGGGATCGCAGGGCATGGCAGACCTCACTCGCGGCCTTGGGGCGGCCCGATCGCTATCCATTCTGCGACCTTATCAAATCAACCGCATAGCCGTTACCAGGATGTAGTAATTTTTGGGATTTAGCAGGGAGATTAAGCGGTCATGCGCTCCAGCGCGTCGGGCTTGACGATGGTCATGCTGGCGCCCTTGATGGCGATCAACTGGTCGCGGCGGAACTGGTTCAAGAGGCGTGTTACGGTCTCGCGCGAGGTTCCGGCCATATTGGCAATCTCTTCGTGGGTAAGCGCCATGGTAAAGCGAGTCTCGGGCTTGCCAGGGGCTGCGGCGCTGCCCCAATCAAGAAGCAGGCGGGCCAGCCTTCCTGCTGCCGAGCCGGAAAGTGCCAGGCGCTTGGCATCGTGAAAGACAGTGAGATACTCGCCGGAGAGCGATTGTGCCGCGTGCATGGAAGCGATGCCGTGGCGGCCGAGGAAGTCGACAAACTCCTGCTTGCGGATGGTCTTTACCTGACAAGGCTCGATGGCTTCCGCTGTTACCTCATGAGACACATTGGCCAGCACCGCGCTCAGGCCCATCACGTCACCGGGGCCGGCAATCTTGAGAATCATCGTCTTGCCTTCGCGCGAAGTAGCAGAAATCTTCACCTGGCCCTCGCAGATGACAAACACGCTCCGCGCCTGGTCTCCCTCAGTGAAAAGCTTGGCGCCGCGAGCGTGGTTCATCAGCATGCCGATCTTGTCGTAATCTACCAAGGCCTCCGGTGTGAGATTGCAGAACATCCGCAGATGGCGGTGCTCGCAGTTGATGCAATCTTCCGGAGCGTGATGAGATTGGAACCCAGCCATACTTCTCCTGCGAACTTAGAGGAAGTATAACTCGGTTTCAAGGGAAAGTGCATTGTTGATCAAAAATTGATTTCCCGATTGCCATGATGGGATTCAAGCAGAATGAGCCTCCCCAGGATTGCGCCGCAGAGGCATTTTGCGTTCGACTGTGGAAGCAATATAGGCGCGGGATACCTCTCTTGCCAACTCCTCCAGCAGTTGCATGCGGAGGGGTGGATAGCTGTCAAATGCCTGAGCCAAAGCAGGTTTGGGCAGCAGCAGCAACGTGGTTGGAGTGACTGCGCGGAGGGTATACGAGTGGTGTACGCCGCCCAGCGCCGCAGCCAGTTCAACGAGTTCGCCGGCTCGCACCGGCCCCAGGGTCAGGTGTGCCCCCATCCGCTCCGATCTGCGTACAAGCTGCCCGGAGACAACAACATAAAGCCCCTTGCACTCCGCATCCTGGGCAAAGACAATCTGTCCAGCTTCGCAGGATACAGATTCTGCGGAATGATTGAGCAGCTTCGCCGTCTCCGGCGGGCAATCCAATAACTCCGCCAGGGGACGCGCCGCAACGGACTCCGGTTGACCAGTGTGAGGCTCAGCATGCACGGTTGCATCTCCATCGGGTGAAGCCCGAATTGCATGGAATCTATGCGTTTGCAGTTCGTTAACCTGCTACCGTCGAAGCCGTCCGCTCCTGAACATGGGTACTTGGCGCGATCTCCGGCGGCACGCACAAAACAGGTACGCGCGAACAGGCAAGCAGCGCGAATGCCGTGCCGTGCGGGCCCTGGGTATCGCTGGTCCGTTTTACCCCAATGACAAGAATTGAGGGGTGGTATTGCCCAATCGCCCGCGTAACCGCGTCGGCCGGCGCACCGTCTTTCACTAGCACTTTGACCTGGACTCGGCCGTCATTCGGGATGCCGAACTGCTCGGGCGTAGTGGCTGGCGGATTGAGAAAGCCGACCGCCTCGGCCGCGGTGCGCGCATGCAAAACCAGCAGTGGCCGGTCAAAGGTCTCGGCAAGGGAATATGCAGTGGCAACGGCTGCCGGAGCCGACTCATTGCTCTCGATCGCCAGCAGAATTGGCCCGCCCGGCGTTGGGCGAAATGGACCGGCGTTCCAGTCCGCTGCTACGGCGAGCACCGGGCAGGGCGCCAAGCGGACAAGATGTTCAGCGATGGCTCCAATGACCACAGGCCCTGCGCCTTCGTTGCCCCTGGTGCCCATGACGATGAGTCCGGCCTGATATCGCCGGGCCACATCGAGAAGCAACTGCGCAACCTCGCCCTGCCCGATCTCGGTATGGCTGCGTATCCCTTCCCGCAGCAGTTCTCCGGCGAGTTCGTCCAGATGCGCACGCGCCTTGGAAGAGAGTTCAGCGCGAACACGCCCCGGAATCGCACCCACCGCGGCATAGTCCACGGGATCCTCGCCATAGGCCAGAACGATGCGCGCCCCGTAGGCGCCGGCCAGTTTGCGCGCATACTCAAGCGCCGCCTCCGACTGGCCTTTCAAATCTGTCGCCACTACGATAGTTTTCAAACCGTTTCGAAAGCTCATCGCGCCTCCATGCATCCCGCAAGCATCCTCATGGATGCCCACTGGATTCAGAGTCTGCGCCTCTGTATAGACGGGCGCAGTGATTGCTTGCACCTCGCCTCGTGATTTAAATCACCCGGATGACTGGGCTGGTGGGACCCTCTTGCCTATTCTCTTCGATGGGCGGGAAGCTATACACATGTCACATACATGGATTCGATGACTGAGCTATGCTTGTAAGGCATGAAAAAACATTTGAGTTTCCGTTTTCCATTATCCTGCAGCATGGTTCTGGCACTGATAGCAATTGCGTTGTTTTTCAGCCCGGCCAGCACGGTCGCTCAGGCTCCTGTGCCGGACTCGCCGGCCATTGAGGCCAAGGCGCAGGCCATGCTGGCGAAGCTGACGCTGGAGGAGAAAATCAAGCTGCTGGGCGGCGTGAACAATATGTATACGCAAGCCATTCCATCGATCGACCTGCCCCGGTTCAAGATGTCCGATGCTTCGCTGGGCGTACGGTCGTGGGGTCCGACGACGGCCTATGCCGGCGGCGTTGCTCTTGCCGCCACATGGGATCGCGACTTTGCGCGTTCCCTCGGCGAGGCGATTGGGCGGGATGCGCGGGCTCGCGGCGTGAATTTTCTGCTCGGGCCGGGCGTCAACATTGCTCGCTCACCGATCAACGGGCGCAACTTTGAGTATCTGTCCGAAGACCCTTACCTGAACTCGGCGCTTGTGGTGCCATACATTCAGGGCCTTCAGTCGCAAGGCGTGGTCGCCACGGTCAAGCACTTCGCGCTGAACAACTCGGAGTTTGACCGGCATAATGTCGACGTAAAAATCGACGAGCGCACCATGCGCGAGCTTTATCTTCCGGCTTTTGAGGCTGCGGTGAAGGAAGGTCATGCGGACGCGGTGATGAACTCCTACAACCTGATCAACGGGGTTCACGCCACGCAAAACGATTTCCTGAATCTGCACGTGCTCAAAGGCGAGTGGGGATTCAAGGGCATCCTGATGAGCGACTGGACCTCGACCTACGACGGGGTGGCGGCGGCCAACAATGGGCTTGATCTCGAGATGCCAGACGGGCAATTCATGAACGCGAAGACGCTGCTTCCGGCGGTGAAAGATGGTCGCGTGAAAGAAGCGACGATCGACGACAAAGTGCTGCGGATACTTAGAACGGAACTGCGCTATGGATTTTCAGATCGCGCGCAGTTCGACCCCTCCGATGCGACCTATTCCCTGAAGGGGCGCGCCGTGGCCTTGCAGGGAGCGCTCGAAAGCGTCACCTTGCTTAAGAACCAAGGCAACATGCTTCCGCTCGATGCGGGCAAGATCAGGACAGTCGCGGTCATCGGCCCCAATGCATGGCCTACCGTTTCGGGCGGCGGCGGGTCTGCCGAGGCGCAACCGTTTGACACGGTGAGCACTCTCGCCGGGGTGGCAGAGGCGCTGGGGTCGAATGCCAGCGTACTATACAGCCGTGGCCTGCCCAATGAGGTCGACCTGATGAAGAACACCCACTGGCAGGGCAAGATGAAAGTGGAGTCGTATGAGAACCGCGAGTTCACGGGTACGCCTGTGACAGGCTCCGTGGGCGCGGTCGCCGATTGGAGCTACCTGTTTTTCCCGCCCGAGGGAACGCCGCGCAGCGTGCGTTATACGGGTTCATTCAAGGCCGGAGATGCAGGCCGGTATCTTCTGCTCGCGGCGGGGAGCCGGGACGATGTGTATCGAGTGCGTGTGGACGGAAAGCTGGTGCTGAACCAGGAAGACCATGAAGGCGAGTCGCCCCTGCAGGCGTGGCTCGACCTCGCAGCTGGGCAAACGGTGCAGATCGTAGCCGAGTATCTGCCCCATGCGCAGGGTTTGAACTTCGGCATGGGCGTGGTCGCTGAACCGGAACTGGTTTCCGCTGAGGCGCGGGAGTTTGCCTCTAAGGCGGATGCCGTTGTGCTGGCCATTGGCTTTGGCCCCACGACAGAGCAGGAAGGCACCGACCGCACCTTCGACCTGCCCTGGGGACAGGACTCACTGGTGAATCAAATCGTTGCCGCCAATCCGCATACAGTTGTGGTTCTCACCGGCGGCGGGAGTATGAACCTCACTCGCTGGCTGGACAAGGTTCCGGCGCTCGTCGATAGCTGGTATGCGGGTCAGGAAGGCGGCACGGCCATCGCTCAGGTGCTCTTCGGCAAGCACAATCCGGAAGGCCATCTGCCCGTGAGCTGGGACCGCACATGGGAAGAGGACCCGAGTGCGAAGTGGTACTACGGCGACCCGGCAAAAGACACAACCTTGATGAGTACATGGAACACCGAGAACACCGACCATCCCGGTGTGCCCCGTGAGTTGAAGATCCGGCACTTGGAATATGGCGACAGGCTGATGGTGGGTTACCGCTACTGGACGACGACCGAGACGACGACCGGCAAGAAGCCGCTGTTTCCCTTCGGATATGGGCTGAGCTACACGACCTTCACCTTTGGCAAACTGAAAGCGCCGGCAGCGGCCGCATCAGGCACGACGGTCGCAGTCGGCTTTGACGTGACCAATGCCGGCAAGATGGAAGGCGCGGAGGTTGCGCAGGTCTACGTCTCCGACCCATCCGCAAAGGTCGACCGGCCGGAGCGGGAGCTGAAGGGATTTGAGAAGGTCGAGTTGAAACCCGGGGGAACAAAGCACGTAACCGTGACCCTGGACGCGCGCGCCTTCAGCTACTGGAGCGAGTCGGCAAAGAAGTGGACGATCGATCCGGGCAAGTTTGTCGTCCGCGTCGGCGACTCGAGCGAGAACACGCCGCTGAGCGCGGAGATCGCACTACAATAAGTGCCCAAGCGAATCCAACAACAGTGAAAATCGGCAGGCAGAAGGTTGTCTGCCGATTCATTTTGAGTCTGGATTTACGCTCAGGTCGCTAATCCAGCGCATAACTTCCGCTTCATCCGGCGACTTGGCTGCTAATAATGATTGGCGCTGTGCTTCCGTGGGCCGCAGATGCCGCGCCAACGACCACTTGAGGTCGTCGATTCCCTGCCCTGTGACCGCTGAGATGGCGTGGAACTCCAGCTTGCGGCGCTTCACATGAGCTGCCAGCTTCTTGAGCTTGTCAGGATTGGCGGAGTCAATTTTGGTGGCGGCCACGATCATGGTCTTCTTCATCAGCGGATGCTCGTCTTCGCCGCTGGTAAAGCTGGCCAGCTCGTTGTTGATGACTTTGAAGTCTTCCACCGGATCGGGACGGCCCGATGCGTCGGAAACATCGACCAAGTGAACCAGCAGCTTGGTGCGCTCGATGTGGCGCAGAAACTGCACTCCAAGGCCAGAGCCCAAATGCGCGCCTTCAATCAGGCCGGGAAGGTCGGCGACGACGAAAGATTCGAGGTCCGGCTCCTCGCCCACCGTTACAACTCCCAGGTTGGGCTCAAGCGTAGTGAATGGGTAATCGGCGATCTTCGGCTTGGCCGCGGAGATGCGCGAGATCAGCGTTGACTTGCCGGCATTGGGGTAGCCAACAAGGCCCACATCGGCAAGCAGCTTCAGTTCCAGGCGCAACATGCGCTCTTCACCGGCGCGGCCCAGTTCATGCTCGCGCGGAGCCTGGTGCGTACTGGTGGCAAAGTGCTGATTGCCGCGGCCGCCGCGGCCGCCTTTGGCAATAATCACGCGCTCGTCGGGAGACTGAAAGTCGTGGACCAGTTCCCCGGTCTCCTGATCGTAGACCGTCGTGCCCACGGGAACTTGCAGCGTGACGGAGCGGCCGTCCATTCCGGAGCAGTTGGAGCCCATGCCGTGCTCTCCGCGCTGCGCCTTGTGCTCCGGGTTATATCGAAAATGAATCAGCGTATTGTGGCGCTGCGAGGACTCCATCAGCACGTCGCCGCCGCGCCCGCCATCGCCGCCCGAGGGTCCGCCGCGAGGGACAAACTTCTCCCGCCGAAAGGCCATGCAGCCGTTGCCGCCGTCGCCGGCCTTGATCCGAATTTTTGCTTCATCGATGAACATCGGAGCCTATCGGGGAAAATGAGAGAGGAGCCGCACAAGCGCAGGCAAATCTTATATGCCGTCTATTCAGTTTATCGGACCCGCCTTCCGGCTGTGGGATGGCGCGCACTCCCACAACAATTCTCGACAGCAATCTGCATATTGACCGATTTCCCAGTCACACATTTTTTTGTTTCCCTTGCCGGGAAAACAGCTTAGAATTGTTGGCAGGTTTCCAATCAGCTTTATGCCGGGTATCAGCGTGCCGATGGTGCGCATTAATGGCGTGAAAGCTGGATGCCCCAACCGCCATCAGAGCGGGATGGATCTCCGAAGTTCCTTCTACCCAGAGTCTGCCGCGAGCAGGTTTTTTCGATGGCGGTAGCAAGGACAAAGCTCGAAAACATGCTTTGGGCAATCGTGCTGGTCTCATGCGCGAGCTGTATCGGTGTTGCCCAATCCATCCTTCCGCATCCCACCGGCTCGCTCGCGGGAAAACTGACCGACCTGCACTCTGCTCCTGTGGCGGGCATCACGGTTGTTGTGCGCAATCGAGCCACTGGCGCGGAGGCGCGAACCACAACCGCAAAAAATGGCGCTTACCGCTTTGCGTCGCTCGAAGCGGGAGACTACAGTCTCGCGGCCGAAAGCGATCAACTGGGACATGGGGAGCTCGAAAACATCGAGGTCAGCGCAGGGCACGAAGCGCGCATGCAAACCGCCTTGGCATTCGCACCCAACTCCGTTCTGGCAGTGAGCGCGCCTGCCGCCCCGCCAAAACCCATTGCAATCGCAAAGGCTCCGCCAGCCGGGAGCGCTGCACCGCAGCCACCCAAGTTCGAAACTGCGACTCACGCCGTGAGAGAGATGCCGTCGACCGTCTCCGCAACGCCCGCCATGCAACTGGCCACCGAGCCAATCGAGACCGCACGTGTTCCTGCCCGGCCTATCCCTGCCCGAGCGCCAACGTTGGAGACTGCAACTCCCGTATTGGATGCAAAGTTGGAATCGGAACCCATGCAGCTTTTTCCGCTGCTCACTGTGCGCCCTGTTGTCCCAGCCGCTGCCCCTGCCCCAGTAACACTGAGCTCCGTCCAGCAATTCGATGCCGCTGCCTCTGTACTTGCCATGAGCGTTGGCGCAGTTCGCAGCACGCAGGCAAACATGGATGAGATTGCTTTGGAAATTGTTCCCGCAACATCGAATCAGACTGCATCGGCAAGCACTGCCGTTACCACCGACATAAGTGGAACGGTGTTACAGTCTCTGCCGGCAGGCGGGCGGCGCTGGCAGGAGTTTGCCTTGGATACACCGGCTAGCTCCGCTTCTCCGGGCTCCTCGCAGGCCTCATTGCGCGGCGCAGGGCAGGACCCGGTCGATACTACGATCGATGGCGTGAGCACCCGCATGGCCTTCGGCGCAGCCGCGGGATCTGAGCCATCGGCTGAGAGCGCCTCGTCTAACGACCAGGTTGGGCCCGGCGAGACTGGCGCACGCGAAGGCTGGCCGGGCGGGCGAGGACTGGCCATCAGCGAGCTGGCAATCAGCGAAGTGAAGACGGAAGCCGGCAATGTGGAAGCAGAAGGCGCGCATGCAGCGGGCGGACGCATGAGCGTGGAGACCGAGAGCGGCAGCAACGAACTGCACGGCCAGAGCTTCTTCTTTGACAGGCAAAATAACTGGGGCGCACGGAATCCATTTACGCAGTGGGTTCAGAACACGGGCACTGCAGCTGCGCCCAGCTTTACTTCATTGCCGTACACGCCGCCGGACCATGAAGTGACCTGGGGCGTTGGAATGGGCAGCCGCATTCGGCGCGACAAGCTCTTCTGGTTTGGCGCGCTCGACAGCTACAACCGCAACGACCCCGGCCTGTCCACGGTGAAAAATGCAACGGATTTCTTTACCACCTACGAGCCCACCAGCCCGGAGATTGTGCAGTTGAGCGCGAAGCTGGGCGAGAGCATCAACCAGGCCAACAACGACTATCTCGGCGTGCCGGGCGCCGGTTACAAAGCGGCGGGCCTTGAGCAACTCGCGAATCTGCTCGGCCCAGCGCCGCGTACTGCCACACAGATGGTTGGATTTGGTCGCATCGACTGGCAGGCCTCCGAGCGGCAGCGCTTTACACTCGAAGCCATTGGCGCGGAGTGGGACTCGCCGGGCGGCGGGCTGACACGTGTGTCGGAAGCGTTTGGAAGCCACAGTTATGGTTCGAGCCACGCCAGCCAGGAGTGGCTCTTGGCCCGCTTGGAGGCTTTTCTCACGCCGAATCTGCTCACGGTCACGCAGGCATCCGCCGGGCGCGAGATTCTTACCGCGCGGCCCGATGCGCCTTCTACATTGGAGAACGGCTTTCTGAGCGCAAGCGCGTGGGGCCAGTTGCCGCAGATCACAGTCGACTCGCGCTACGGCTTTGTCATTGGCAATCCGTCGCGCTTCGGCCAGGGCAGCTACCCGGATGAGCGCATTCTTCACGGTGAGGAGATGGTGAACTGGGTGCATCGCAGCGTACTTGTAAAGGCCGGCGTTCAACTGGACCATAACTACGATGCCACCAGCCTGCTGCGCAACCAGACCGGTACGTACTCCTATTCCAAGGTCGAGAATTTTATCTCCGATGCTCTGGCCTTCGAGAAGTTCGGCATCAACAACCTGCTCAACGATGAGAACCCGCATAACTGCAACCCCGCAGGAACGGGGCTGGGCGCGCTGCCCTGCTTCTCTTATTACTCGCAAACCATGGGTCCGACCAACTGGGAGCTGAGCACCAACGACTGGGCTGGCTTTGTAACCGCGCAGTGGCAGCCGGCAAAGAGTGTTGTGTTTTCCGCGGGCATGCGCTGGGAGCTTGAGCAGTTGCCGCCGCCGCTGACCGCGCTCAACAACACAGCACTGCCGTTGACCGAGAAACTGCCGTCATTGGGAAGCGAATGGGGACCGCGTATCGGCGTTGCGCTGGGCGGCGCAAGGAGCAAGTGGCCAGTAGTTCGGCTGGGATACGGCATGTACTTTGGCCGCACCGAGAACGCGACGATTGAAACCGCGCTCACACAGACCGGATCGCTCAAAGGCGACTTGAACTTCTTCATCAGGCCGACAGACGGCATGAATCCGATTACGGGCACCAGCGGCGCGCCGCCTTTTCCATACGTTTTAGAAGGCGAGCCCACAACCGTCGTAACGCCGGGAGCGGTGGAGTTCTCGCCAAAGTTTCACAACCCGGAGATTCACCAGGGGCTGGCATCCATTGAAGAGACGCTGCCGGGACACTTGATGGTGACGGCTGCAGCGATGGTAAGCCTGGGGCGCAAGCTGCCCATCTCCATCGACACCAACTTCGATCCGGCCGTGAACCCGCAGACGATTACATATAACGTCGTCGATAAAACAGGCACCGGGCCGATCAAAGCGCCGCAGATCAAGGCGCCGTATTACGCGCTGTGGCCGGCGGGCGTTTGCCCCAGAGGATCGCTGCTTAACATCGGCGGCCAGTGCGGACGCTTGAACCCCGCTTACCAGCAGATCACCGAGGTCATGAGCCGGGCCAACTCAACCTACGAAGCCGCGATGATCAAGATCACGCGCTACGCGGGCCGTGGGTTGAGCCTGCACGCGCACTACACCTACTCGCACGCCATGGACTGGAATCCGAACGAGAGCACAACGATTGCGGGAAGCGACGTGCTGGACCCGAATGGCTTCAGCGGGGAGTACGGCACCAGCAATCTCGATGTGAGGCACTCGGCCGCGGCGATGGTGGTGTTTGAATCGCCGTGGAAGCTGCGCAACCTGGCCGGCAAACTTGGCAATGGCTGGATGCTGTCAGGCACCGCGCAATTCCACAGCGGCCTGCCCTACAGCATGAGAACGACCGGCTCCATTCCCGATGAATTCGACTCCTCTGGAAATGTGAAGATCGTCGGCTTGGGTCCAAGCATGAACGGCTCGGGCGGCGACAATCGCGTCTACGGCATCGGCAGCGACGGCCGTTCTTACAATATTGGCCGCAACACCTTCCGCTATCCGCAGGCGTGGAAGGCGGATTTGCGGCTGGGCAAAGTGTTGAAGCTGGGCGAAAAGCGCCAACTGGAGTTGCTGGCCGAAACCTTCAACC
>Ga0302320_10010107_pt1 | contig 20196 bp, 17 predicted proteins | sample Bog_T0_3_FD_202130 | JGI IMG/M metagenome (GOLD analysis project Ga0302320, IMG submission 202130) | Peat permafrost microbial communities from Stordalen Mire near Abisko, Sweden - Bog_T0_3 | ecosystem: Environmental > Terrestrial > Soil > Wetlands > Peat | place: Sweden: Abisko, Stordalen Mire...
GGGGAATTGGTCAGACGAAGATTGGGGATCGGCGGGTCCGGCGTGCATCTTTGCGATTGGAGTTTGCGTGGCGACGGGAAAGGACGGAATCGCGTATCCCATCAAAACGGCGAGCCTGGGCGCGACGAAGGCGGCCGATCTCGCAAATCCGAAAGCCAATTGCGCGAAGCTGGCGGCGCCGCCTGTGTGGCTGACGATGGACCCGGGTCCGGTGGATCCGTGTCCGAACGATCCGCGTTCGTTGAACTTCCTTCCTTTGGGAGACACGGCACATCTGCATATGACGCCAGTACAGTTTTTTGATCCGGTACTGAAGTCGTGGACGATTTTCGCGTGGGGCGAGAATTCGCAATTGCATAAATGGGCCGTCGGTTCGACGGGAAATCTGACTTACATTGCGCAAAGCAACGAATTCGCGAGCGCGAATGTGCGGGGAAATTCTCCCGGAGGAATGCCGGGCGGATTTTGTTCTGGGTCAAGCAATGGCGCTGATCCGAATTCGGCAATCGTGGTGTGTACGATTCCTTACGGCGACGCCAATGCGCAGGTTGTGAATGGCCGTTTGCTCGTCTATGACGCGGTGCATCTTGGTGCGGATGGATCGCTGAAGGTGCTGTGGGATTCGCAACAATTTGCAGTTCAGTTTCTGTTTAACAAATTTAATCCTCCGGTGATCGACGGAGGGCAAGTTTATGTTCCGAATTACAACGGTGGAGTCGATGTTTACCGACTGGTGCAATAGGGCCGACTGGCGGAGTAGGCGCGAGTTCGTCGTTAGTCCGTGATGGATGTGGCGGAAGCGAGTGGGAGTCGAAACCATCATTCAACGTATTTTCATGTAGTTAGCTTGCGGCAGATGGCGTCTTTCGCGGCTAATTCGGTCTAGTTCGGTGTTAACGGCACGGGAACGGCACGGACACGTTTAACCGACATTATTGCCTTTTGAAATAGTAGTTGATGACGAGTGCTATGCCGGACCCCAAATTGGCCAGACCATTCCCAGTTCGCGTTAAGGCCGCCCAATCCCTCGATTTGAGCGGCCCGGCCCGTGGTCGCTAGCGGATTATACCTTTCGGCGGTGTTTCTCCATTCGAGATACGCACACACGCCTTCCAGCTCATCAAGTCATCAAGTTCAATATGGCGCGTTAGGACCCATCAAGATTGACGCACCGGAGACCTTGCCACCGACGGAAAAGGAGAAAAGGATATGCCAAGGTGCTAAACCACGCGACGGCCAGACTACGCACGTTGATAGAGCTGATGCGTTGGTCCGTTGGTCCGGGCTTGCTATTGCTCAACCGAAAGCTTCGCGTGGAGCGTGGAACAGAACCTGGATCATGTGAAAACCGATGAGTCGCACAAGACTGGTTATCGCAGATGATTTGCTTGACCGGTTGAAAGTGTGGCTCCTCAGGTAGGACTCGAAGCAACAGTTAAACGTACTTTCAACAGCTCAGCGGGCCACGGATGACACCAAACGGCCACTAAAGCACGGTTAGACAATCAAACAGAGCGCGTTTAGAGCGCACTTACCTTTTATAACCTCCCGATTTGTACGGACCGCCCCTCCGAGGCGGTGCGGGGTCCGGTTTAGCTGTGGTCCTATCGTGATAATAACTCCAACCCTCTTTCGCTTCCTCTGGGCTAAGATTTCTGTTGTACGCCTCTACTACCTTTGCCGCACGGCTGATTCCTTGTACCACTTCGACTGTCGAGCTCGAGCCGCGGTGGTTCGTTTTAATGATCGCGTACGGGTACTTTTCGCCTTGTTGGAGCATATTCGGCTGCGTCCTTTCTCTTCTTATGGCTGGTCTTCGAACTCAACAAAGTACGGAAGAGTTGTCCGCACGCGCTTGTTACCGGGCCCATTCGGTGTGAAGGATAAAAAGACCCCGTTCACCATCCAGTTTTGCGCCTCTGTAAAATAGTCATCACTCGTTCCGTCAGGTTTGAAAAGTGTTATTTTGACCACTTTTTCGTCCCTCCTGCCATTAGAGTAATTCCGTTTCTGCGGCTGTCAAATTCGTGACCGAAAAGTGTTCCTATTCTGCTATCCCTTGGGTTTTGTCCACCCCGCTTGGAATTATTGGGGCTAACGCCAAAAAAGGCAGCCTGTCATCACCTTAGGTGGAGGAAGTGCCTAATTATCAGCCACAGTCCGCCGCCCAAAATGCCAAGGGCGAATACTAGCGTACGGTAGATTCCCACAAATCTGTAGATGGGGTTTTCAGTAATTACGCGCGACCTATCATGCACGGTTGCCCAAACACGCGATAGTGCTCTCCTGACTCTGTACTTCTTACGCTCATGGTCGTGCACGATTATCTGCAATGTGGCTTGGACCGTATCTGAAAGAAGGGAGACATGCCCTTCCAAGCGATTCAAACTCTCAATTAGCTGCACGTCCATCTCGTTTGCGGTGCCCCGATACCCCCCGCTGGCAAAGCGCATCGCAACAGTCTTCTCTTGAAGGCGCAAAGCAATATCGCGGAGACCTTCTATGTTCTGCTTCGATTCGTCCAACCACCAAAAGGGAAAGTCAGATTGTTCGTTTGGGGGCGTCACTCTCACTCCTCTTTCTAAAAACTCACTAGCTAGACGGCTCAAATTTCCGGTACGTAAACATCACAACTTTGTTGCCGATGGTCGGTGCCGCCAGTTTTTCGGTGCAAGCGGCTTCCGCTCTATTGAGGGTTGAGCGCGTGCGCAGATTCCATATGTCCGCATTTGCGGGGAGCGTCTTCGCGTATCTTGACGCCAAGTTATTCTTCCGCCGCTTTCATCACTTCGGACTTGAAGTTGGGGTTCATTCGGATTTTTGCAGTCATGGGGAGTCGCAGGGCGCATTACTCTAACGTCTCTTCCTCGTTTCAGGGCCTCGACAACATCTCCTCGGTTTAGCACTGAGACACGCGAACTGTCCTGTTGCAAGTATTGCAGTGAGCCTCCGGGTTTGAATTCCCGTCCCGGTTCTTGTCATCTGGGGTCCGCCATCCCATATTTTACGCCTGTTGAGGGCCCCGCAATACCGGCTCTTCTTGTTAGTGATGGACCCATTCTTCCATCTTGAAGTAGGCCATCCGGGGGTAGTACCATCACGTCGGCAAATGAGCACACCCGCTTACATCAATCGTCAGATTGTCGAATGGGCACGGAAACGTGCTGGCCTATCCGTGGAACGGCTAGCTGACTCCCTCGGTGTGAACAACTCAAACGTGGAAGCATGGGAGAGTGGAACCCAGCGACCTACTTTTGGAAAAGCAGAGGCTCTCGCTAAGCGCCTACGGATTCCATTTGGCTATTTGTTCCTGTCTACTTTTCCGGTGGATGATGTTCCCCTGCCCGATTTGAGAACCGAAAGCGGAGAACGGCCCGAGAACCCTAGTTTGGATTTGCTTGAACTTGTGCAAAACACGTTGCTCAAGCAGCAGTGGTTTAGCGACTACCAGAGACAAAATCATAGCCGCGACCTGAAATTCATCGGAGCCGCCAAGCGCGGAGATGATGTTGTAGAGACCGCCGAAGCGATGCGACGCCTGCTAGGAATCAACCAGCAGATGCGCGACCGTTGCACGAGCTGGGAGCAATTCAAAACTGAGTTTGTTCGCAACGCCGAAGAGATAGGCGTGCTCGTGATGAGAAGCGGTGTGGCTAAAAGCAACATGCGCCCTCTTTCCGTTCGCGAATTTCGTGGCTTTGCGATTGTCGATGCTTTTGCCCCCGTCGTTTTCGTGAATGTCCGCGATGCCAAGTCCGCACAGATTTTTACCCTTGGTCACGAACTTGTACATTTATGGCTGGGCGTTAGTGGGGTATCCAACCCAGACCCGACAAAACGCTCCACCGAAGAGACGAACGCTATAGAGAGATTTTGCAACCGGGTAGCAGCGGAGCTGTTGGTTCCAAGTATAGCTGTGTCTCAAATGTGGAACCGTCAGCAGACGCTAGACCAAAATGTCGCGCGATTGGTTCGTGTTTACCGGGTGAGTCGCTATGTTGTAGCTCGCCAAGTATACGAACTGGACAAGATCACCAAGGACGAATATCTGGAATACCTGGAAAACTACAAAGGATTGTGGAAGCCCAAGGACAACGCTGACGATGAAAGCGAGGGGAATTTTTATAACACCTTCTTCGCGCGTAATAGCAGAACACTGATCGCTGGGGTCATGCGGGCGTTAGGAGAGAAGCGTGTTACTTACCTGGACGCATCACGGTTGCTAGGCATCAAAGTTGCGACGCTAAAAAAGGTCGCAGATCGGCTTGCCTAAGTGGGACGGTATTGGCTCGATGCCAACGTCCTGATTGAGGCAAAGAATGGTTTTTACTCGTTTGACATAGCCGGACAGTTCTGGATATTTCTAGAAGAACAAGCTACCGCGCAGACTCTTTGTTCCTCTACTCAAGTGTATGGGGAAATCATGCGATGGGAAGGGAAGGAAGATGATCTAGTGAAATGGGCCACGCCCCGCAGAACCTCAGCGTTATTTTGCAAACCGGGAAAAGATATACAGGAATCTTGCGGTGAAGTCGGAGACTATGTAGTCAAAACCTACACCCAGCGACCGTCTACGGAATAGTTGTGTCGCACGAATCGCGGTTAGATAAATCCGCGCTGGTACCCAAAGTTCCGAATGTTTGCCACGCTTTCGGCATAGGCTGTGTCAGCTTGCCGACAATGCTGAAGGCCCTCAAATTCAAATTCGGAGGCAAAGCGTGAAAAGATTCCCGAACAGTCGTAAGACTCAAAGGGGAACGCGCGTTGCGGCGTTCCAAGTCGCCTCCACGTCCGCCTTAGTAGAAGAGACAACTACCTGACTTATAAATTCGGACATGCCGAACGCCTTATTCCCGGCGTCCTTGATGGATGCCCCTAGATGCCAAATTCGATATGAATCTACCACCACAAACCTGTCGTGGTAAGCCATTGTTTGCCGAACTTCGACGGTGTTCCCATGCTGGGCGACGAACTTTTTACCCTCAAGCGCAAAGTCCCCCTTCATCTTCATCGTCATGATTCTGATCTTTGTCGAACCCGGCAAATTCGTGAGGAGTACCCAAAGAGTTCCGTCCACATACGTGTCCACGATCAGAATCTCTGATGCAGCCAGTTCTATTATTTTGCGAATTTCTAGATAAGCATCATGCGGAGAACCCGCAGGGATGAAAACCTGAGTTGGATCGGGCAGTTGCCACCGAAGCTGTTCCACGGTGCTTTTCAGGACGGCGACCATTTTTTCTAGCTGTTCGTTGTGCTGCTGTCTAATATCCTCGTCAGTTATACCGGGGTAGTATGAGCCGAGCTGAGACTTGTCGAACTCATTAACATTCGGGTGCGTGTTGCCCAGAGCAGCGATAACCAATCCTTTGCCGGTATGTATCCATTGCTTGCGCTCTGCCGTGTTTGATTCTGTGCTCAGCAACTTCTCTGACTTTATTATCATCCCCTCTAGGATAGGAATAGCTTTATCAGGTGAAAGTGTAGGCTGGATGGTGGCGGGTTCCTTCGGTTTGACCATAGGTTCTAGTTCCTTTTTCTTTGGGAAGGTCTGCTTGCGGAATAGTATCTCCAAATCGGTTTTGATCGAAGCCCTCACCCGATCCATGCTTTGTTGAATTAGTCGTGACGAGGACGCCATGCGAGGCACTTGAGGAGTGTTTAGCAGATTGGTGTTTTGGGTGTGCGTCATCTTCGCTATTTCTGCGTTAATGAAATCCACATCCGGGCGCGTTAAGTATCCGCCATTGTCAGTTGCCAAGAGCTCTTGCCAGATACTTGCGTATCCACGGCAGCACTGCTCTGCCTGATCCAAATAGACCTTTAACACAGCGAGTTGCTGGTGACCGCCGGGAGGTATGCGGTTGGCTATCTGTATCTTCCCTGCCTTTTCGTTGGCGAGTCTGCCTATCAGTTTTCCGTACTCCAACTTGGCGATCACATGCAGATTGTCGTTCATGCTGGGATGCGGGAATTATAGCCGCCCGGACGAACGGCGAGAATGCTAGTGGCGATCAACAGCGGCGCTTGCGGCCTTTCAGCCACTTCACAACTTTCGCATTGTTCGCTAAATATTCGCGCGGTCAAGCAGTGCTTGATAATGAAGTGACAGAAGTATGATTCTAAGATAACATGGCAGCATATGGACTGGAAACGGGAACACGCGAAGATGGGCGGGGAGCTGCAATCCCTTCTTGAGCAAAGAAAACGGTTAGACGAGCGGATCGGGGCGTTACAAAAAGCTGTTGTGGCTTGCGAAGCCGCGATGGCAGCCGTTGCCACCTCGAAAGATTTCAAGCCACTTTCCGCTGAAACGGAAGAACAGGTTCTAGGCCCTCGGATTACGGAGAAGATCAAGTACGTTTTGATCGAGGCTGAGGAGGCATTGACGGCGAGGGAGATTCTGGATGGTCTCGCGGAATTTGGGTACAGATTTGGCGAGAATGAAAGACCGATGGCCACCGTTCACTCGATTTGTAACCGATTAGCCACGGCGAAGCCGAAACTCGTAGAAGAAACAGCGAAGGACGGCCGGAAAGCATGGAAGTCGCTCGGCCTCTCGTACCGGCAGGGTCCGCGTTCTGGGTGGAAGAAACTTTGATTTTGCCCGGCCATCTTATCGGCCCGGCACGGGGCGGCATTGATATTTCCGCCCCAACAATTTTGGCCCGTTCGGGCAAGCCTGCTGCGGGGCGCGAGTCGGCAGGGCCGAGGCTTCCAATACTGACTCGCAATCGCAATAAGGGCTTCAGCGTCCCTTACTCGTTAAAAAACGCTGGCGCCGGGAACGGTTCCCCTGGGCCCACAGAAAAAGGCCCTGCGAAAATGTTGGAGGCGGAAAGGAGGCCAGTCAGCCAAATGCATAGAAGTGCTGGACCCTATCGTCAAGTCGCAGTTCGGTGAATTTAGGTCGTCGATCGAATACGTTCGAGCCATGCTCGACATGGGGGAATCGTACGCGAAATGCGTTGCCGTTTTGTCTCAAAGCGAAACCGGGGTCTGAGGATTGTCCGGATTTAGATCGTAAGCGCGTTCAATGCCTCGATCGTAATTTGTCGGGTCTTCTTGCGAGTTCCAGTCTGCGCCGAGGCAAGCGCGTCATCCTAGAGCTTCGCTAAGTGGACGGCATGCTGGGTTGGTTGACTACGTTCCGGTGGAGGGCAATATTTACGGCCGGTATAAAAAGTCGAGATACGTCGATCAGATTGTGCAAACGCCGGTGCGTTTGTTTCGGAAACACGCATCTCGTCAGCCATTCATCGGTGCCGACTCAATGAGCAGCCACGCGGTAATAGCGCTCAATGCCCCCAAAACCAGTCGTGGGCTTGCCAACTCAAATAGTGAATGATAAAGGACGTCATTGCCACCTAAAACTCGTCGAACGCGATCGAGAACCTCCAGTAGCCACTCACTTGCCTTAATCTCCACCACTACACCGGCGAGAAGCGCAAATGTTCCACACTCCCCCGAGGCCAATGTCCGCGCTCGTAAGTAGGTCGGACCTCATCTTGTCTAAAACGCAATTAACTCAGAAAGCCAAGGATGCTGTTCCAAGTCGCTCGTTGATAGAAATAGTTTACGTGATTGACGTCGTCTTCGGGCTTAAATGCCCACACGTGTGGGGGATTTAGTTTCGTGAGCTGGAAACCGGCAGTTTGCGAGACGCCGTCGGTCGGTACGATCAAATCGTTTGCCTTGTCATGAAACAAGATATCGAGACCTTTGTTTTCGAGCACGGACGTCAATCTTCCATCGGCGCGATACTGCGCTTGAATACTCCAATAGCGAGAGGGGTCGGCATTGGCAAGGCCTCTGAGAAATGCGCTATCAGGAGCCATATCGACGAGCCCTGGCAAGGATTTGAGGCCCGCTTCGCCTACATCGCTGATTCCTTCCAGGATGGATTGTGCTACCCCGGATGCCAGCGACAGAACCGCACCAAGCGCCAGCATGGGCGGAGCATCCTTCAAGAATCCAATAATCGCTGCCAGCCGATTCAACACGGCTGGGACATCTTTCGGATCAGCCAAGTCGGTGGCGGCGTTTGGCGTGCCAACGAAGACAATCTTATTGACACTTAAGCGAACGCCGTGAGGAAGACTCCAAGTGTTCTTCAAGAGTGTGCTCATCTGTGTCGCGTCGAGTTCCAGAAGTGATCGAGCCACTAGGCCGCCACGGCTGTGGCTGATTATGTCAAAGGTGTACTCACCCGGCACAATTTCGCGATATAGATCGGCGACATTCTGAGCAACGCTCTTGGTCAAGGTGTGGTGATTAAATCCAACTACTCGACTTTCGTAGCGGTGATAGAGGTCTTGCGCGACATCGGGGAAATTCTTGAGGCCTTGGAATGCGCCGCTGGTAGTGCTAGTTGTACCGTGAATAAATAGCAGGGCATTCTTCCCGGTGAGCGTGCTCCAATCCCGGCAGGGCGATGCTGGAGTCGCGAGCAACTGATCGAAAGTGCCACAGTGAAAGCCTTGTTCGGCGCGGTGTTCGTTCTCCCATAATTCTGCACCGGCGAAGATGGCCTTGCCAGCAACCGAAATGATCGCCTTGCGGGCGACAATCTTGATGATCTTGCGGGCCAATCCGCCGAGGAAGCGGCTCTGGCTTTCTTGTCCTGGCTGGCCTTTTGCCTGGCGCAGAGGGATGCGATAAGTGACCGAGTCATCTCCCTCTGCACGCACCGACGGCGCACCGGCCACAGCCTTCCGGGGTACTTTGGGAAACTGCAGCGTGGTCACACCGTCTTCGTCGGTGTAGATGGCGAACTGCAATTCGTCCGCGCGGGCGGGAACGTCAATCTCAACTTCGTCCGGAGCCACGTCACTCGACAAAATACGTTGGAAGCCCGGTGGCCGCTTTGGTGTGGGGGCGTTAAGCTCCAACGTGTGGCGATCTTGGAGCCCAGCTTCCGCGAGAGCCTGCGTCAACAGCGGAGACTCGGCCGTTTCACCGCGAACGTCGGAGGCTACGCGCGCGCCATACCATACCACGTTGCCCTCAATCCCGGGAGCGCGCATCCGAATGCCACTGCCGGGTATCTCTACGGTTTGCTGAGGTCTTCGTAAATCGATTCTGCTCATGCCGCCAACTCCAATGGCTAACGCTTAGTACTCCAAAAGCTTCGCTTGATTAAGGTTGATCAAGCAATTGAAATGATCGCGTTGGGATCGCCGTAAAGTAAGTAAGCGAGGCAAGTGATCTGTTGGTTATGCTGGAAGTGCGTGCGAATCTTCTGCAGGGCCGCACCCAAAGTAATCGGGCTATCGTTGACGACAACTTTGTAAAACTCCTCTGCGACAGTTCGTGCAGACTCGTCGCCAACGCTCCACAAGGGTGCGACGACTGCGGCGGCTCCCATGGACAGAAAAGCCTGCGGCCAGCCGGCTACAAAACTCAGCTCCGCGCCTGTTCCGCCGACTTGACAAGCATTGAGGAAGACCAGCGGATGCTCCCTCCCCATTCCCCGCTTTTGGATGGCGGGATCCTTAAGCACCATCGGCACAAAGTTGTCGGCATCGTCTTCCAGAACAAGCACCGACGCATACGGGTTCTGCTGATTCATACGGCCATGGCAGGAGAAATGGAGGACTTGGGCTTTGCCGGTTTTTAGGAACTCCATCACATCATCGCGGAGCAACTTACAACGGGTTGCTTTTGGTTTTTTGCGTTTCTCACAGTAAGCAACCAAATCCTGAGCTTCCTGTTCGGCCCATTTCAGCTTGGTCTCAACCGTGTCGACGGTGTTGTAGTCGCTGGCAAAGATGGCGATGTCTTGGAGCGGAATGTTCGGTCGAATCTGGAAGGACTCGCTGGCCAACCAGCGGCCGACGGAATGGCGGACCGACAAGAGTTCGCCTTCGGCCTCGGGTGCATCATCCACGAGCATGATTTCCCAGGGCACGTAGGGCTCATCCGTGACGAACTGAATTGTATCCAGCTTAATCCTCGGATCTTTCAAGGACTCATGATAAAGATCCCGGTATACGTCCTTAAAAGCGGGAGGAGTAACGTCATAAATCTCCTTGCAGGTGCCCTTAAGCCGGGCCATTGTCAAGGAGTTGAGCTTGACCTTAGCCAAAGGTTCGAAATTCGATTTCACAAAACTCTCGGCTCCTTGCTTCAGTTCGCTCGCACACTTGTCGAGAGGAATCTGCTGGAGATTTTTGTGGGGCGAAACAAACGACCACTGATATTTTCCGAAGCTCTTCTCTTGTATCCGCACCAACAGGTCTGGCGGAATTGAAGCTTCGGAGGTGACGTTCAAATAGCGGCGCCATTCCGGAGCAAGAGGTTTGGGAATCAGTTCCGCTTCGCGCATTCCGGCGTGGGAGAGAATCTCGATATTCTTCAGGCCTTCGCCACACCAGCGATGATCCAGATAGAAGTTCACGCGGAGGGTCCTGAAGTCTGGCATTGCGGCTGTTCCTTGAAAAGCGGGAGCAGTCAGGCCCAGGAACTTCGCCGGGCTGAGAGTTTGCTGAGCCCAGCTGAACTGTAAAGGTTGCCAGTGAGATTGATCGTCCAGAAGCAAGTGGACGTCGATGTTGAAGGTGCGTTCAACGAAGGGGAGAGTGGCAGCCCCTTCTACGCCGGTCGCTGGAGTAAGCCGAAGCGAGACCTCCAGGTCGAAGTTATCGCCCTGAACTACATGTTCGGTAGTCGGAGCAATCCAAGGATATGCCTGTTTGAACGACGGACGCTCAAACTTGAAGGTCGGCAGCAAGGTGACGTCGGACGTTGATTCCACGGACGACAATTCGGCCTCGCCAATCGCCGGTGATGGGGGAACCGCTGGGGCACCGGAGTCGATGGCGGGAAAGTCGCTGTGAAAATGGGGAGGGGGGGGCTCCAGTTCAGCGCTCTCGACATCTGCGGATGGGGCCGCTTCAGCCGCTGTGGGGCTGGCGTATTCCTGGAACGACTCCCCAGGGGTTGTCGGGATCGCGTTCCAAACCGATTCCGCTTCGCCGCTGTGCGCCGCTCTTCGGCCACCGTTGAGGGAGACCTTAGCAACTCCAACCGCGCCCTCGGCAATCGAGCCGAGCTCCATGCGGATCATGGTCAGATCGAAGTAAGTCAGGCTTTGCTTCCTGCCGGGCGATGACTCGCCAACTTCTACTACGCCCAGGAACACCGTTCCAAAGTCAGGGATGATGATCGAGTTGCCAAACGATCTGACGCCTGGAATCGCGATCTCGCCAACCCTCTTGATCAGGGAACATCGGACGCGCTGACCGTACCGCTCGCTTCGTTCCGAACCCTCGGCACGTTGCCGGAGGTGATCGAGATATTCGATCTGGTGTTCATATTGGTTGATTATCCAATCCGGAAGATAGGGTTGGCCTTGCATGTTCGCAAAGATACCCTCGACCTGATGACTGATGCGGTCGAGAAAAGCCTGGTCCTCCAGATACCGGCGATCGCCTTCCGGCTTGTCGCCGCAGATCCGCGAATCCGGTTCCAATTCGACCGGGTACCCGCAAACCCTCAGGTTCTCAAATCGAGTGCCCAGAAACGTCAGCTGTGGTTCCTGACCAAACATGGCGAGTTCGGTTGAAACCTGCGCCACCACCCGGTCGGCGGTAATCACATCCAAAACATTCAAGCCTTCGAGTACGGCCGTCGCCAGCGTTACCAAGCCATGCTTGGACGAGTAATTGCCTGACACGCAGGTGTAACCCGACTTAAGAGATATGAGTCGGTCCAGGTGAAAAACTCCCGCACTTTTGAAAAGATAGTTCTCGCGCCCCTCTAAAGAAACGGAGGCAGGACTGTCGATGCTGAGTTTGATCGGGCGCACCAGAAACCCGCGAAGGAGTTGGGATTGTGCATGATACTCGTGCGGCGCCTTTTCGGTCGGCTCCGGGGTCGGCTCTGGCTCTGGCAGCATCATTGGCGACACTCTTCTCGCGTGCGATCAGATATCGTACCCGGCTTCAACGGCCAAGAAGCGGAAAATATTGTTACACGCATACAGTTCCAGTTTGCTATCGCCGTCGAAGATCATCGCGCCAGTTCGGACGGTTACCTCAAAAATCACCGTCGAATCGCTTTACCTCTGCGCCTCACCAAGGTCACAGGAGAAATCCGGCTTGAGCGAAACTAGGGATTCTGTCCCGTCACTATTTCTCGATAGCGTAATGATAACAGTTAGTACTTTATCGCAAGTCCCGCCACTGGCCTTGATCTGCGCTCGATTCCTGCTCGGCGGGACCTGCGATAAAGTACTAACTGTTATCGTTCATTAAAGATCCATCGGGCGCTACCGGCTCTCCGTGGCTGGCGCTCGACGACAAAACCATTGTCCAGAGGTGTTCGCCCGGCGGTCGCACTAACCGAGAATCAATTTACGCATATCAGCTTGATCCTTTTTGTTGGTGTTCACCTTTGAAACGAAACGAGCTATGGCGTCGGGAACAAAACGCTCCGCAAAGCCAGCTACGAAGCACCAAAGAACAACTTTTGCCGCGTTAGCGATACCAACCGGCCCACAGGCAGAGCAAAATAATTGTAAGAATATTCCGGAAGAAATCCCCTCGGGGTGAATGGTCGGAAAAACCTCCCCCGAGACGAGTCCACCTGCAAACATTGCATATAAAACGATGGCAAAAATTGCTCCTGAAATCGGCGCCCATAGACTGCTGAGCGGCGTTGAGAGACCTGACAGCTCGATCAGGCCAACAAGGGATTCACCGTGGTCGGTAACGCTTTGAATCCGGCGTTGCACACTTACGAAACCACCCATAGCTCCGGCGAACAATACAGCTGGAAGTGGCGAATGCAGGTTTTCGACTAAGGCAAGGAAGAGACCCAGGGAGTAGACAGCCAAAAACGCAAACATAGCAATCCAGGCTCGAAGGGAGGCTTTAGCGCGCATAGCCTCTCGACACATGGATAACATACACACGCGAAAGAATTCAGAAGCAATAACTTCAATACGAGCACGCAATTCACAATCGGGTAGCGCCTGGATGACCGTGCGACTTATCATGTCCGCATCTTGTGGGAAGAATTGTCTTGGCGCTACCTCGCGATACCTTGTCTGAATTGCCCAAAATCGCTCTTGAAGTTCTGGTCCCGTCCTCAGCTGCAGCGTTAAGCATTCCATCGCGGCAAGGTCCCCCCACGTCAGCGGTCTCGTGTTGCCGAAATATACTTCCTTCAATTGACTAGCCTTGTTGAATGCCTCCGAATTCAAATCAGCTCTGCCGGTAAATGAATCAAATTCACCTATTAAGTGATTAAAAAACACGAGTCCAAAGCGCGGCAGACGAACGTCTTCCAAATGTTCGGGCTGAAAGAGCGCGGACTGTAAATTCGGCTGGCGCGGACCGGATTCTTCGGGACGTGATTGAAGCTCAAGCAAATTAGCCACCCTGAATGGACAATAATAGCCCTTCAACTTATCATAATTCTCTTCATCCAAAGCAAGCGGCCTGGGGTGGCTTTTCGCGGAACGCAGATGTGACTCCGAGAGGTCCGCTCACACGCCAACTTAACCTTATAACTCGACAAAATACATTATCGCGTCTTGTCTACGAGACCCAACTTTAGACAATGCTGCCCTTCGGGCCGCCACAGTCTCAAGGTAGTCAGTTCAGTTGTGGCACGTAGGCGTGGTTGCAACGCCAGACAATAAACTCTGAGCATTCGCCTGCTGGACGCCATTAACGCCAGTGCAGCTATTTGTGAGCGTCGTATAGAGCTGCTGTATTGCCGCGTCACTGTTGGCATCCCGCCCCGGAAACTGATTTTGGGCATCGGCGCAACCCCATCCCTTCGCCATGCAGGAAAGGCCGAATGTCGTGGCCACGGAGTTAGAGAACTGTGTACTGTCACCGTTTGGAACAAACGCGAGTTGCTGATATGGCGTGATGATCTGGGTGTTAGGAGCGGCGCCTGCCTCTCCAATTGCAGCTTCAAGGTCCTTGTTAAACACGCCAAAGTTCGAGACAGTCAATCCGGTACCCGCTACGTCCTGCATGGCCTGCTGTGCCAAAGGATCGAGTTTCGGGTCATTGAACCCTATATCCTCGATAAGTACGGAAGCCGATTGGTTCTTGAGGGTCGCGCTGGCCGCTACAACTGCAAAGTTCAACCCGGCCTGAAGACTGTCGGCCGAAACCAACACAGTTGCTCGCAAAGCTGCACCGTATTGCAGCTGGCCCGATCCGTCCGTAGTGGGACATTGAGCATATCTTCGATACTCTCGAATTAAGACGACTTGTTGAGCTTCAGCAGTTGCGTTCACCGTACCGATCCAATTTATTCCTAACTGTCCGGCCACGTCGGTTGTCAGGTAATAGTATTTATTGAAGCTCGCGGTGGGGCTGGTCGGAATGGAAGAGCACTGCAAGACAGCGAGCGCGGCGATAGGCGACAGTTGCCCAGCTTTCGCCGCCGTTAGGTCAAGTTGCGCAGCCACGGATCCCGCTTTAGGCTTCTTCACTTTCCATAAAGGAACTCCTGTCGTTGGCATAGAAGGAGTTTGTTGAGCCTCGCTCTGCATTTGGAAAGAGAGGAACGTGAGCATAACTATGCAAATCGACGCGTAGAAAGACGCCGGTAATGAAAAGTCGATATCCAATAGTGAAGCACGAATGGGCATTACTCTGTGCATAATCCCCCTTAACTGCGACTGCGTGACTTGGCGGTGGCGTTTTCCGTAAGCCACTTTGTAATAAAACGAGAACGGGTGCTAATTCCCTTCACGGGGAAGCAAAAAATGTTATCGATCAAGGATCGAGTGGTTGTTCTGGCTAGAGTGGTTACGACCCATAAAAGAGGTTGTAGGTCATGAGTCTTCCATCCAAGTTCGGTCTATCGCTAAGTTGCAAAGGGTGAGCGGTTACGGCGCTTTAGCAGCAGGTCAATCGTCCGAGTTAGCGAGGCGTGCGGAGGCTCAGCAGTGGCTTCGCGCGGGTAGCGGATCGATTCTACGCCCAGACCATGGAGGTCCGCGTCAAATAGGGCATTGAGCATATTACCTTTAGGCGAATCCAAGTTCGCCGGGAGCAGCGCGTAGTGAAAACGCCTCCCAACGGAGAAAGCGCTACGAAGCAACCTCCTAAGATTCGGATCGGTCAACGATGTCCCCACGAAAAGACAAGTTGAGCCGATAAGGTAAGGATGACTGAAGTAGGTTGGCCCAGGAATAGGGCAAATCCAACTGTTGGTGGTATTCGTCCTCGGCTAGGACAATCTTCGTCGTCTTGGGACCGCCGCCACGCTTCAGATACCCGTAGACGTGATAGATCGGCAGAAATCCCGGTCTAGCTTGCTGAGAATCATAAAGAACCTTATATCGAACGGAGTGTGCTGACAGGAAGTCCTCAAAAACGCTGTCGTAGTTGTAACTGACGACCGCCTGGCGCACCCCGCCGCACGCAACGCGTTTAAGCGATCAATAAGAAGAGAGTGATGAATCTCTTTGCTAATTCCTGTTGCCTCTCTCGCCCCCGTCCTGGGGGCCACTTCAAGAAACGAGGCACACATTATGACGACGAAGACTCTCAACACAAGCGAGCTCGCGCAGTTCACCGGCAGTGAAAATTGGTATCGGCATGGGATCAACCGCAACGTTCTCTATACCGACGGCGCGCAGCACGTTGCCGAGCACGGCGGAGCGTATTGGCTTCTGGATGAAATCGCTATCATTCAGCCCTACAACAAGACTGTTGCCGCCGAGGAATTCCAAGTCTGGAAGCTCGCCGTACGTCGCGACCGAACCGCTACGCTTACGTGCGACGATGGCAACGGCAACATCGTGTTCACGAAGGAGATCGAGCACACGGATTTTCCGCTGGATGAAATCACACTGTACTTCGCCAACAATGTGATCCTTCTGCCCAGCGAGTATTGACCAACGTTAAAGGCCGCGCTGGCCTCCCCGCTGGCGCGGTTTTGTTCTTGGCTGTACCCGACAATGCCGGCCACCCACCCAGCGGGGCCGTTCCTGCCCCGGCAACGCCCCTCCCTTAAAACCAGCGGTACATCGCTCCGCTTAGCCGCTCCGCGATCAATCGATCCTCTTTGTCCTTTCGACCAGCCACAATCGCGCTCCGTTCTGCTCCTCCTGTCAATCCCTGCCCTGCAGCTCTAGTGCTCGCCGCAAAAATGCGCGGCTCCGCGCTTCGCTTCGGTCACCCCTCCAGGAAGGGCTCCGGGGATTGACAGCGCCTCTCTGCGCGCAAACACCAGGCCTGTCGAAAGAACAAAAAATGGTTGTTATTTCAATGCCACCAAACGCACAGGAGCCGAACCGATGACAACCACCAACACGAAAGTTGAACTCAACTGGGAAAACCTTCTCACCGAAGCCGTGACCAAACCCGGCAAGATCCTTGCCGCTTACAGCTTGTTCCATAACTACTCGATCGCCAATGCAATGCTCGCCCTGATTCAATGCGAAATGCGCGGCATCCAGCCCGGCCCCATCAACACCTTTCCCGGCTGGAAAGCACTAGGCCGCCATGTCCTGAAGGGACAGAAGGCGATTAGCCTTGTAATGCCTATCACGGGGAAGAAGCGCGACGATGAAAACCAACAGGCAGCCGATACGGCCGACAGCCACGACTCGCGCAAGAGCGAACGCTTCACCCGTTTCGTGTTCCGTCCGAACTGGTTTGTATTGTCCCAGACCGAAGGCAACGACGTTGCCGCCGCCACCGCGCCGAACTGGAATGCTGAGCGGGCGCTTTCCGCGCTTGGAATTACTCGCGTGGAGTTTGCGACGATGAACGGCAACGCCCAGGGCTATGCAGCACCCGGAAAACAAATTGCCATCAATCCCGTTGCCGCCCTGCCTCACAAAACAATGTTCCATGAACTGGCGCATGTGATTTTAGGCCACACAGAAGAAGGCCAGCTGTCCGACGACGAACAGACCCCGCGCAGCTTGCGCGAAGTCGAGGCGGAATCTGTTGCTCTGCTCTGCTGTGCATCGCTCGGATTGGAAGGCGAAGAATTTGCACGCGGATACATTCAGAACTGGCTAGGTGGAGCCAGTATCCCGGAGAAATCGGCACAGAAGATTTTCGCCACCGCCGCCGCGATCCTTAAAGCTGGACAGGAAAAGCCGCAGCAGCAGGGCTAGGAGAATTTTGTCGCCGAAGAAGAATAGTCGGAGGCTGCGCGCTCATCGCTCTCCCTCGCCCCCATCCTGCGTTTCGCGCGCATCGTCGAAACCCATGCGCAGCTGCTCCACGATGCCTTCCAAATCTTCGATCGAAGGCACCTCCGCCTGCAGGGGTTCGGGGAGCTCGCGCGTTACCCGGTAGGTCGAAATGCCTATCGGCTTCTGGATGTCCTTGAAAGCATACTCGACCACGGGACCGTCGCGACTCTCGCAGAGCAGCACGCCGATGGTAGGCTCATCCTTCTCGGTACGCAGGATGCCATCGACAGCAGACAAATAGAAATTCAGCTTGCCCGCATACTCTGGTTTGAACGCTCCGAGTTTGAGCTCGACCACGAAGTAAGCATGCAACCTGACATGGTAGAAGAGCAGATCCAGGTAAAAGGTTTCCTCTCCCACGGCCAACGGTACCTGACTGCCCACAAAGGCAAAACCCCGGCCCAGTTCCAGGAGCAAATCACGGAGGTGGATGAGTAGCCCACGCTCGAGTTCTCGTTCCTTCGCGGAAGAGGCCAGGGTGAGAAAGTCGAAGTTGTACGGGTCCTTCAGGACCTGTTGGGCAAGGTCGGAATCTCCAGGCGGCAGCGTGCGCGAGAAATTGGTGAGGGCCTTGCCCTGGCGCTCGTGCAGGTTGCTGCCTATCTGGTGGACCATGATATCCCTGCTCCAGCCGTATTCCACCGCGGCGCGCAGATACCAATCCCGGGTCGGTCCGTCTTTGACCCTATCGAGGAGAACCCGCAGATGACCCCAGGGCAATAGTGCCACAAGCTGTGGCACTATTGCCGGGTCCGGCCAAGCTGCAGCCAAGCTTCGCATATATTTCAAATTTCGGGGACTGAAGCCCTCGACGCCGGGAAATTCGTTTGCGAGGTCTTTGCCAAGCCGGTCAATGACCTTCGCGCCCCACCCCTCGGCATCTTGCCTGGCCAAGATATCGCGCCCGATCGACCAGTATAAGAGCACGAGTTCCCGGCTGACGCCGAGCGCCGCGCGGGTCTGAGCGGAGCGAATACGGCGCTTTAGCTCTTCTAGAAGCGCCGGGTAGCCGGTGGGGAGTTGGATACTGTCTGACATCTATCTCAGAGGCACCATAGCATACGACGACCGAGCACGCGAAGCTCATGGCAGATGAACTCAGCAATCAAACCGGAATGCACATCAGCTGTTGCCAGACCATGGTCGCGGGAGTTCCGTGGGGGCGGGCCGTGGTAGCGTTCGAAGCACATGACGAACCTGCGCGCGATGTTCTACAACGACTCATTCGGGCGGAGCAACGGGAAAATGCAGAAGATGCTGCCAACCGGCGTGGCTCGTGGCACTCTTCGTATGATCACTGGACGGTGAGGTGCGACGGGACTGGAGCCCCTTGGTGTTTCATAGAAGTTCGAGGTACATTCGGGGGCGCGTGTCGATAGCTCGTCTGACTCTCTTTCAAACACGACCCTCTGTCCGTAGTTGGTGCAATCGCGATTTTATGTCAACTATCAGATAGTTTCTGCGTTGGACTGCGTCGACCCCAAAGAATCAATGCCCCTCAAGCTGCCTGTGGATCGCGTCGAGAAGAGTTGATTTGCTGTCGTCCTGACCAAGGTCCCAAAACATCATTCCTCCCAGCTGTTTCTGAATTACATATTGTGCCTTCACCGCAATCGATTGTGCGTCCTCATAGCTGATCATGTTTTTGGTACCTTTGTTGTACAGCCACGGCACTTTGACTTGATCGTCCCAATGGCGAGAGTAAATGGGAAGGTACGTCTGCTCAATTTCGCGGTAACTTAAAACCCCGTCTTCTCCCGGTCTGCCTCTGTACGGTTCATACAGTCCTCCGTTCTCGCTAGGGACGCCGGCCCAAACTTGTCCGTAGAACGGCACGCCTAGCACGATCTTTTCGGAAGGGACGCCGTGAGTTAAATACCATCGCACGGCGGCATCGGAATTTGCATATTTGCTCGCGTCTGCGTCCAACTCTGAAGTCATCGGCCACGCAAAGAGTCCACTGTTATGCGATGTGCGACTGGGTTGCATTTCATTGAAGTCATAGCCCATGAGATTAAACCAGTCCACAACGTCTGACATCTCTTTGAGCGACAGATCATTCAGATGATTTCGGTAGCAAGTAGAGGCGATGGTGAGCAGCAAGTGGCGTTCGTGCCCGAATGCATCCAAATCGCTGCGCATTTGCTTTAGAAGGAGGACGTAATTCTCCTTGTCGCTGACTCGTTTATGGTCTGTTGGTTTCCCTCCAGTCACTGGGTATTCCCAATCGATGTCCAGCCCGTCGATTCCGTACTTCTCGACAACCCGCAAACAGGATGCGGAAAAATGACTTCTCGCCGAAGGCGTGGCGGCAACGTCGGAAAAATATGTCGAGCCGCTCCATCCCCCAACCGAAAGAAGGACCAAGAGACGTGGATTTTGGGCCCGGAGGCTCTTCAGTGCCAATAAGTTGGGGATGTCCAAGTCAGGATGGGCAATCTCACAATCGCCACGAGCTGTCGGCTTTGCCTGCGAATAGATCAGGTGGGTTAGTTTTTGAAACGGCACCTGAGAAAACTGATAACCGGGCCGACCCTTCCCGTAATAGTAGCCGATGATCCGCTTGGTGGTTGCCGCTTGCGATGCCGCCATCGTGCAGCATACGACCATCGCGATGCGAATCAGCAGATGACCAGCTTTTCTAAGACTTGGCATGCGCATCTGAATGCTTTCTCGCAGTTGGCCGGTTCCGCCGGATCCAGTCAGTCTTACAGTCTGTCTCCGCGATGTCCAGATGGGCAGCCAAAGTCGATAATTCAGGCGACGCGGAAACTTCCCCAGTCGATTCCCGGTTGTCGCAGCCATTACATTACACCAAGTGGGGTTTTCGCCAGGATAGTTGGTGAATGGGATGTTACGCCAACCATCCTTGTACGGTAGGCCATCAATCCGTTACTCTCCTGTGAAATGAACAGCTTGAGCAGAACAGGTCCGGCACAGGTTCTAGTAACGATAACTTTGATTGTAGCGCCCTTGGCATGGGCAGCGTCTCCGTGCGCGAGGGTAGACGG
>Ga0302320_10010110_pt1 | contig 20194 bp, 16 predicted proteins | sample Bog_T0_3_FD_202130 | JGI IMG/M metagenome (GOLD analysis project Ga0302320, IMG submission 202130) | Peat permafrost microbial communities from Stordalen Mire near Abisko, Sweden - Bog_T0_3 | ecosystem: Environmental > Terrestrial > Soil > Wetlands > Peat | place: Sweden: Abisko, Stordalen Mire...
TCGTCCGGCTGATGGTCATCGCCGGCGGCGCGCAGACACCGTGGTTTCAAGCGCGTGATCTCCAGCTCGCCGCGAAGCTGACTGTGCCCGCCAATGCTCCGACCAATTTTGATCCCGCGTGGAGTTTTTGGACCAACCTGCAGCCGTATCAGCTGGAATGGACGGTGCGCGGCGCGCAGTTGCAGTCGGAAAAATTGGATGCGGACGCGGTGGAGTGCGGCGGTTTCTGGCGCGCGCCGGAACTGGTCGTCACCAATTTGTCCGCCACGCTGGGCGGCGGCTGGCTGGCGGCCGGTTTGAAATTAAACGTCGCCACCCGCGAACTGTCATTCACCAACGCCTCGGACTTCGACCTTCACGCAGTCTATGCGTTGCTGACGGAAAAAACCGTGGACCGGCTCGCGGATTTTTTCTGGTCGCAGCCGCCGGCGCTGCAAATCACCGGCTCGCTGAAACTGCCGGCGTGGACGAACGCGCAGCCGGACTGGAACGGCGAAGTGCGCCCAACCGTTCGGCTGAACGGCGAAGTGGCGTTCACCAACGCCACGGTGATGGGCGCGCAGATTGATTCGGCCCGGACGCATTTTTCCTATCTGGACATGGTCTGGCAACTGCCCGACCTCGCGGTCGCGCAGGCGAAAACCCGGCTGGAAATCGGCGGCTTCGAGGATGACGTGTCGAAGAATTATCGCTGGCACATTCGCGGCGTGGTGGATTCGGAGGCGGCCCGGCCGTTTCTGACGGACAGCAACACAGCGCGCGGTTTTGAACTCGTGAAATTGTCCGAGCCGCTGGCTCTGGACGTGGAAGTGACCGGGCGTTTGTATGATTTCGACAGCATCGCGGAGGACGGGCATCTGGCGTTGACGAATTTCACGGTGCGGGAAGAGCATTATGGCGACGTGACGGCGGAGGTGAACTACACCAACCGCGTGCTGACATTATTGCAGCCGCTGATGCACACCGGCGCGCAAACCGCCACTGCAGACTCGATTTCGCTGGATTTCAACCGGCAACTTATTTTGTTCACCAACGGCCTGGCCACCGCCGTGCCGGAACTGGTGGTTCATGCCATCGGACCCAAAACGACCCGGGTGGTGGAGCCGTATCATTTCCTGACGCCGCCGACCACGCGGGTGAACGGGCAGATTCCCTTGGGCGACATGCACGGCGGGCGCGAAATGGCGGACGTGAACATGCGCTTCGACATCATCAAAGGCGCGCCCTTCGAATGGCTCAAGCTCAGGACGACCAACATCGTCGGCACCATCGTATGGCGTGGGCAGACGCTGTTGTTGACGAACGTGGTGACGGCGTTTTATGGCGGCATGGCGGACGGTTATGCGTATTTTGATTTTCGCGTGCCGCATGAGGGCGCGGATTATCGCTACGCCGTGAACATGACGAATGTGAACCTGCACACGCTGGCGCTGGCGTTGGGAAACCAGACGAATCATCTCGAAGGCACGCTGGCCGGTCAGATTGTCGTAACCGATGCCAGCACGGAAGACTGGCGGACGTTGACCGGTCATGGCAATGCGCGCCTCCGCGACGGGCTGCTCTGGGACATTCCGATCATCAGCATCCTGTCGCCGGTGCTGAACACGGTGTCGCCGGGCTTGGGCAACAGCCGCGCGACGGAAGCATCGGCTAGTTTCGTGATCACCAACCGTCTGATCTTCTCCGACTCACTGGACATCCGCTCAACCATGACACGGCTGGAATATGCCGGAACGATTGACCTGAACCAGAACGTGAATGCGCACGTCACCGCGCAATTGTTGCGCGACACCTGGGTGGTCGGCCCGCTGGTTAGCACGGTGCTGTGGCCGGTGAGCAAATTGTTTGAATACCACATCACCGGTTCGCTTAAGGATCCCAAAAGCGAGCCGATCTATGTGCTGCCGAAATTGCTGCTGCTGCCGCTGCACCCGATCCGCACGCTGGAGGATCTCATCCCCAACGGCGACACTTTCTCCAGCCGTCCGGCAGGTTAAATCAACCTCGATAGCGAAATCAGTTCTGTGTTCCGTCCGTCGGGACCAAATTCGCGTCCGGCACCTGGCTCGGCGGCAGGTTGGTGGAAACGCTTGGATTATGATTATGTTTGCTGGCTCTGGCGGCGGCCTTGGCGTCTTTCTCATCCTGGATTTGCTGGAGCCGGTTCTCGGCGTCCACCTGCTTTTGTTCATCCTTGGTATCCTGAGCTTCCGCATGGTGAATGCCCGGCAGACGCGCTTCTTCCTTCTTGGCCTGCAAGGAAGCCAGTTCAGGCGTCTTCAAAACCGTCGGTCGGATTAGCACCAGCAGTTCCTGGCGGGTTTTGTTGCTGGAGCGTGAACTGAACAGGGCACCGAGCAACGGGATGTCCTGCAACAGCGGAACGCCGCTCTTGTTGAAATCTTTTGAAGAATAGATGGCACCGCCAAGAATGATGCTGTCACGGTCTTTGACCGCCACATTGGAAGACAGAGTCCTTGAGGCTGTAGTGGGCACCGGATTACCGTCAATCGGAACATTCCCAGTTATGTCGTCAATTTCCTCCTGGATTTGCATCACCACCAGACCGTCGGGATTGATGAAGGGCGTGACGTTCAGCGAAACGCCGACCGAGAGCTGCGAGTAGGACGAGCCAATGCCCGTGGTGCCACCGTTATAGGTGCTGGTCACATACGGCACGGTGTTACCGACGAAGAACGAGGCTGGTTGCGCCTGGAAAGTCTGGATGCGCGGCTTCTGGATGATGGTGATGGAATCATCGGCCGCCGCCGCCTGAACGGCGATGTCGTAGTCGGAATTTCCAATCTGGCCGAAATAACTCAACCCGCTGGCCAGCGCGCTGTTCGTCCCGTTGGCGATCAAACCGTTGGTGACAAAACTAAAAAATGACTGGCCGTTGTTGTAGCCGCCCGTGCCCTTAAAGTTGGGCGTGTTGATGGCGCTCGGATTTTGGACGGCGGAAACGCCAACATTCCATGAATGGTTGAGATTCACTTCCATGATGACCGACTCAATGAGCACCTGCGACAGCAGCACGTCCAGCTTGTCCACGATGTTTTTGATCCGTTCCATGTCCGCCCGCGTCGCGAAAATCAAAAGCGAATTGCTCCGCTGGTCGGCGATGATTTTCGTCTGGCCGAAAATCTGGATTTGATCCTGCTGCCCGGGAGCGGATGCTTTTTGGATGATGGACTGCAACCGCTGCTGGAAGGTCGAGGCACCACCACTGGGCGCGCCGTTGGCCGTGCTGCCCATGCCGCCGACCTGGCTGCGCTGCTGGCCATTCATGCCATTGCCGCCCTGATAACCGCCTTGACTGTTCATGCCGCCCTGCATGCCGGAGCCGCCCGTGGACGATCTGAAACCGTTGCCGGTGCCGCTGGTGGAACCGGTGGAACCGCCGATGCTGACGGTGCTACCGCCGCCGGCGCCGCCGAGGCTGTTCAGGGCGTTGGCGATGTCCTCGGCCAGCGCATATTTGATCGGGATGACTTCCGAAATGTATTCCGCCGGCACGGATACGTCCACGCGCTCAATCATCTGCATCATGCGCTTCACGTTTTCCGCGTTGTCGCGCAACACGAGAATGCCATTGCTGTCAAACGCGACGACAGCATTCGGCAGTTTCGCGAACGGCGTGATCAGCGGCATCATCTCACTGGGCTTGGTGTATTTCAATTGCACGATACGCGTGACATATGCCCCGAGGTCAGGCAACTGGCTGGCCGAGTCGTCGCTGAATGCCGCGCCGGCCGTGCCAGCCTGGTCGGACTGTAGCACTTTTACAAATTTGTCGCCGACATTGACCACGGAAATGCCATTGAGCGAGAGCACCGCCTGCAAGGCTTCAATCGCCTCGGTCTTCGTCAGCGGCGTTTCCGTTTTCAAAACAATCTGCGCCTGCGGCAAGCCCGCGCGCAGGAGCGTGCGTCCGACCAGCTTCGCATACACTTCCAGCACCTGACTCACGTCCACGCCCTGAAAGTTGATGTTGCCCGCCGGAATCATTTCTTCCTGCGCCGGGGCGTTGTTGGCAGTGTCATCCGGACTGGCGGCGGCCGGCACCGGCGCCGCCGTCGGAACCGCGGACGTTACCGGCGTCGCAGCTGGCGCGGGCAGGGCGGGCGGTGTCGTCATCGCCGGAGCATTGCCGGACGTGGTGACGTGGACGCGGTTGGTGGTCGGCCGGATGACCGGCATGGTTTGTGCCCAAAGATCAAGACCGGTTAAAAATAAAATCAGGGCGAGCGTGGTCGTTTTCATTTTGCCTTTGCGGTTGCGGGTTTTAAACTGGCGGCCTTGTCGTTCTTTTGGTAGCTGGCGACGAGCTGGATGTTGGCGGTGAGATGCTGTTTGGCGCCGTCGGGCTGCAGCTCCAAATCGCGCACGCGGATCATCGAGGCGCCGGAGCCAAGCTTGTAAAGAAAATCCACCAGTGACTTGTCGTCGGCGGTGACGTTGATGTTCTGCACCTGCTCGACGAAGAACGCATCGTTCGTGCGCGTGATCTGGCGCGAGTTGTTGGCGATGCTCACGCCGCTCTGCGTGGATTGCGCCTGCAGGGTGCGCAGCATGTTGACGCCCTGGTTTTCCAGCGCGACAAATTCGCCCTGGCTTTGCAGGCTGCCCACTTGTTTCTGGTAAGAATCCGTCTGCGCGATGGCCGTCTGATAAAGCTTTAATTTAGTCCGGGCGGTGTCCCGCCGGTTATGCAAATTTCTCCAGTCGGAAAAATGCGGCCAGATGAACACATAATTCAACACGAGAAACACCACCACCAAAACGCCGATGGCCAGGCGCCGTTCCAGCGGCCGCAGTTGCGCTAAATATTTTTTCATGGCGCGGCCGCCTCCGTGTGTTGTAGCTCCAGGCTGAAATTCCAGCTCGCCTGGCTGCCGCTCTGGCGGTAGTTCGGCTGCTGGTCGCCACCTTCAACATTGAACATCGGCTGGCCGTTCAACTGCGCCTTGCGCAGCGTGTCGAAGAAATCGGTGATCGCGGTGATTTGATCGGAGGCCACGGTGCCGTTGAGTGAAAGCCGGCGGCCGTCGCCGAAGCTGAACCGCTGCAGGGTGATTCCCGGTGGCAGCAGGTCCGCCACGAGTTTCCAGCAGTCGAGCGCCGCGTATTTCAAATCTTGCCGTTCTTTGAGCACGGCGTAACGCGCTTTGAGTTGTAGCACGTTCGTGTAGCTGCCACCAAGGTCGGCGACCTGCTGCTCGACTTTGGTGGTCTGGATGCCGAGAAAAAACGTTGCGCAAAAATAAATTGCCACGCACACGCCATACAAAATCCCCGTGGCGAACAAGCCGTGCAGCCACAGCCGGTCAAAAAATTGCTCACGGTAACGTGCAGAATATTCCGCAGGCATCAGCACCGCGTTGCTGCCCTCCGCCACCACCGCGCGGCGCGCCGTGTGCGCCGCGAGTTCCGGCGGCGGCAAAGGCTTGGTCACCTGCACGGGTTCGCCCAGGCCGTCACGCAAAAAAGTTTCCCATTCACGAGCCAGTCCGCCGTCCGCCACCAGATACCATTGTGGTTGTGCCGTGAGCCAGCCTTCGAGTTCGCCGGCCCAGGCCAGTTGCGCAAGCTGGGCCTGCAAATTTTTGGCGCGGTCGCCGTCGGTCGGCAGCACGATGTAGCTCAAGTTCCGCAGCGCGCCGCCGAACCACCACGCCACGAGTGCGGCATTCTGGCCGTTCAACAGCGCCGGATAAATCCACGCGCCGTCACCGGTTGCCGGCGTCGCCGCCAACTGGTCGAGCATCGGCGCTTCCAGCCGGTCGGCGAGGAAGCCCTGCGTCTCCAGCTTGCCGAGAAATTCCTCCACCACGTTGCGCTCGACGATGACCACGATGATGGTCTGCAAATTTTCCGCCGGCGAATTTGGTAAAATCTGGAGCGTCCAGACGATTTGCGTGACGGGCACCGGCGACAGTTTTTCCAATTGCAGCTCCACCATCGAAAGCGTTTCGCCGAAGCTGCTTTTGGGCAGCTCGATGACGCGCAGGAAAATATTTTCCGGCGGCAGCCAGGCGACGTTCAATCTGGGTTGCCACAAGGAAGTCCACGATTTGGAAACAGCCGAAGGCAGCGGCTGGCCGGGCGCGCTGCCCGACTCGCGACTCAACGCGCCGCTCTTGGCGTCGAACTGCCAGAGGCGGTTCGCGTCGGGCGCGGTTTGCAGGATGTTGCAGGAATGCCAGCGGGCCATGAAAAATTTAGTTTCGCGGGATGAATTGCGTTTGTTCGCCGCCGGCCAACGATTCGAGGTGTTCCTCCATCTGCGTCACGCGCAGGACTTCTTCGATGGTCGTTTCGCCGCCTTTGACCTTGATCCAGCCGTCGTCGCGGAGCGTGCGCATCCCGGCCTCAATCGCGCGCTGGGCGATGGCCACGGCGGAGGCACGGCTCATGACCAGCGGACGGATGGCCTCGGTGACGACGAGCAATTCATAGATGCCTTTGCGGCCCTGATAACCCTGCTGGCGGCATTCCTCACAACCGGCACCGTGCCAGACTTTCGCCGTGTCAATGTCCGCCATCGGAAAGCCGATCTTCCGCAGATAATCGCGCGACACCACCTGCTCGGTCTTGCAATGCTTGCAGATCGTGCGGACGAGCCGTTGCGCCATGACGGCCTCGACGGACGACGCGACGAGAAACGGCTCAATGCCCATGTCAATCAACCGCGTGAACGCGCTCGGCGCGTCGTTCGTATGCAATGTGGAAAAAACCAAGTGACCGGTGAGCGACGCGCGGATGGCGATTTCCGCCGTCTCGGAATCGCGGATTTCCCCGACCATCACGACGTTTGGGTCTTGGCGCAAAATATGGCGCAAACCCATGGCGAAGGTTAGTCCGATGTCCGAGCGCACGGCGATCTGGTTGATGCCCTTCAATTCATATTCAACGGGTTCCTCGATCGTGATGATGCGTTTCGTGACCGAGTTGATGGAGCTTAAAAAGGCGTAGAGCGACGTGGATTTGCCGGAACCGGTAGGACCGGTGACGAGAAAAATCCCGTGCGGCTTGATGATGATGTCGCGGATGGCGCTTTCTTCGGCAGGCGCAAAACCGAGCTTGTCGAGCGACAGAAAAATTTTTCCGCGCGTGAGCAGACGCAACGAGACGCTCTCGCCATAAACCGTCGGCACGGTGGAAACGCGGATGTCAATTTCCTCGCCCTTGATGCGGACGTTGATGCGACCGTCCTGCGGTAATCTTTTTTCCGCGATGTTCATCCCGCTCATCACCTTGATGCGCGAAATGAGCGCGGCCTGATACCGCTTCAACTGCGGCGGCATCGGTGTTTGATGCAGAATGCCGTCAATGCGATAGCGGATGCGAAGTTCATCCTCCGCCGGCTCAAAGTGAATGTCGGTCGCGCGATCCTTGAACGCCTCCCAGATGATCTGGTTGACAAACTTAATGACACTGGCTTCCTGGTCGTCCTCGGTGATTTCCTTGTCGGCGGCGATCTCCAATTCCATGGACTCCTCGCCCATCTCGTCGAGCGTTTCGGCACCGACGCCATAATATTTTTTCAGCGCCTTCTCGATCTCCGCCTTGGTCGCAAGCGCGAACTGCACCGGCATGTGCGCGTCGAACTTGACGGCGTTCATCATCGCCGCGTCGAACGGGTCGCTCACGACGACCTGCAACGTGCCGTTTTCCAAGGCGGTGGGCAGGACGGAATATTGAAACGCGATCTTCGTGGAAAGTTTGTTCCGCGCCTCGGTCGCAATCGACAGTTTCGGCAAATCCAAATACGGCCAGCCGAGCGCCGTCGCGAGCCGCTGAATAAAAACATCCTCGCCCAGGCCGCGTTCGCGCGCGACGAAGGTCAGCAGCGGTTCGGCCGAGCCGCCGTCCGCCGCCGTCCGCCACGTCTTGTGCCAGTCGTTAAACTGAGCCGGCGACGCTTCGGCGACTGTCGCGACGAGATTTTTTACCGAGTTAAAAGCCATTCGTTACCCCTGTTTCAACAACCGGGGTTGTGAAAAGTTGCAGAAAATCGCCACAAACTCAATCACGAACGGACGCCGCCGGAACCCGGCGAGCCCGAGTCCGGCGCTGAATTCTTTTGAATTCGCGGCCGCTTCTGTTTATTCGTGTCCGAATGAAGCAATTCGCCACCATCACCGTCATTGGCCGCGATAAGACCGGCGTCATCGCCCGCGTCACGAATTTCCTGTTTGAGCAACACGCCAACATCGAGGCGCTGGAGGAGCAGGTCACGCGCGGCCAGTTCAGCATGACTCTCCAGGCTTCGTGGAAAAGCAGTGAGCTGAAGCCGGATGTTCTCCGCGCCGGACTGGACACGCTCGCCAAGGCGCTCGGCATGGAAATCAAGTTGCGCCTGACCGACCCGAAACGCCGCCAGCGCTTCGCCATCATGGTCACCAAGGAGACGCACTGCTTCGACGCGCTCATGGCGGCGAAATTGAAGGCCGAGCCGGCGCTGGTGATCGGCAACTATGACGACTTCGCGCCGCGCGCCAAAAAATTCAAGCTGCCTTTCGCGCACATCAACTGGAACGACCGCGCGCAGGCCGAAAACCGCGCGCTACAGTTGATCGAGGAGCACGAGATTGATTTCATCGTGCTGGCGCGGTTCATGAAAATTTTGTCGCCGAACTTCGTGTGGCGCTACAAAAACAAGATCATCAACATCCATCCGTCGCTGCTGCCGAGCTTTCCCGGCCCGCAGGCTTACCGGCAGGCGTATGAAGGCGGTGTGAAGATCGTCGGCGTCACGGCGCATTTCGTTTCCATGCGGCTGGACGAAGGCCCGATCATCGCGCAGGGCGCGTTCCACACGCGGCCCGGTATGGCGCTAAAGGATCTCATCGCGCGCGGCCAGCAGCTTGAAGCCGCCGTGCTCGTCCAGGCCGTGAAGCTGTATCTCGGCAGACACCTGGATGTTTATTGGGGCGTGGTGAAAGAGGTTTGAGCCGGAATTCAATGGTTGACAGATTGCAGAAATGAGAATAATTGACCCACATGTTCTCCAAAGCGCAAATTGCCAAGCTGGCTGTCGAAGATCAGGAGTTGCTGGCTGAAATGGTATTGAGCAAAACCCGCCGCCGCGAAAAACTTTTGGAACTAGCTCGCGGCCGCGACCGCCGCTCCCGTTATTTTCCGATATACTTTTTTGCGTTCTTGTTGTTGTTGGTTGCGTTTTATCACTTTAATTTTTTACGATCACAAGAACATCCAGAGGTTCTTTACATTCCTGCTGGTGCAACCTTTGTCAGCACGCTGATTTTTCATATCGCCCGTGTCAACCGGCGGCTGGATGCTTTGATAAAGCTTTTGGAGATGGATGGCAAACTTCAAGACGATGTTGGCGTTTCAAAGGACGAAACGGTCGGCTGAAGTTGTTTTCAACAAGTTTCGTTCCGCTGGTTTGCTATCCGCTTGCCCCTCGACTCGCGTTCTCAAAGTGATATTTTATCCGCGTGAATGATCTCCTCATCGGCCTGGTCGGTGCGGTGCTGGCCACGAACCAGCCGCAGGCCGTCAGCAACCTGGTTCAGCAGCAAACCGGCATTTCCATGGCCGTGGCGGACGTGAACGACCCGGTGGAGCGGGAGTTGCAGCAGTTGATGGCCGACGACGACGACGCGACCGCCGAGGTGGACAAATGGATCCGCGACAATAATGATTTTTTCAAGCAGGGTGCCGGGCTGCCGAAGGAGGAATTGAACAAGCGCATCTTGGAACGCTTCGCCTCGGTTCGCAAAAATTACGAGGATTTTTTGAGGCGGCATCCCGATTCGGCGCACGGCTACCTGGCCTACGGCAGTTTTCTCAATGACATCGGCGAGGAGGAGTCCGCCGTGGACCAATACGAAAAATCCCGCCAGGTCGACCCGAAAAATCCCGCCGTCTGGAACAACCTCGCGAATTATTACGGCGAACACGGCCCGCTCACCAACGCTTTCATTGATTACGCGAAGGCGATTGAACTGAATCCCGCCGAACCGATTTATTATCAAAACATGGCGACGACGGTTTATCTGTATCGCCGGGACGCGCGAGAATATTACCACATCAACGAGCAGCAGGTGTTCGACAAGGCGCTCACGCTTTATCAGCAGGCGATGAAGCTCGACCCGGAAAATTTCCCGCTCGCGACCGACTACGCGCAGACTTATTACGGCATCCGCCCGCTCCGCACCAATGACGCGCTCGTCGCCTGGACCAACGCGCTGAACATCGCCCGCGACGATGTCGAGCGTGAAGGCGTGTATCTCCACCTGGCGCGGATCAAAACCTCCATCGGACAATACGACGAATCCCGCGCGCTGCTCGACAGCGTGACTAACGGCGCGCTGATTGACATGAAGAAACGACTTCAGCGCAGCCTGCATGACCACCAATTTCCGCCAACCAATTCCGTTCCAAAAATTTCAACGAACCGCGTGGCCGTCGCGACCAACCCGCCGCCGGTTTTGATGAATGGCGTTCCGGCACTCACTAATCCACCAGTTTTTTCGCCGAAAGTGCCCACCGTCATGTCCAACGTTCCGCCGATTGCTCCGAAACCAAATTATTTGGGAACGCCACCTTCGCCGGAGAACGGGCAAAACCATAAGGGATTGGACAAAATCGGCTTTGTGCCTGGGCGTCTGGGCAGTTAAATTCGTTGCATGAGCTTTTACGACAAATTGAAATTTGACGCCAACGGATTGATTCCCGCGATCATCCAGGAACAGAAAACCGGCCGCGTGGTGATGATGGCGTGGATGAACCGCGCCTCGCTCGAAGACACCATCAAGACCGGCAAGACGCATTTCTGGAGCCGCTCGCGCCAGAAATACTGGATGAAGGGCGAGGAGAGCGGCAACACGCAAACCGTCAAGGACATCGCGTTCGACTGCGACGGCGACGTGCTGCTCATTCAGGTCGAGCAAAAAGGCCCGGCCTGCCACGAGGGTTACAATTCCTGTTTCTTCCGCTCCATCGAAGGCAGGGGCGAGACGTTCAAGACCACCGAGAAGCAAATTCTCACGCCGGAGCAGATGTATAAAAAGAAAGGGTGAAGGTTAAGAATTGACAAGGATCAGCCGCATTTTGAAGCGGCTTGCCTTATGAAGATGCAGAATTCTCGCCAATTCAGGAAATGGAAACGTTTCGGAATTCTCAGCTGCGGGTCAGCTTTTGTATCCTGAACCACCCGAACCGGAGACGCGGTGCGCAACAGGCGTTCTCGATTGGGCAAGCTGCCGCGCTTCGAATCTTCCCGGCTCGACCAAGGCCAGCTTACCTCGCTGGTGGATTTTGTGAAGCGCAAGCCCTCAGAGCAGACGGAAATTTACTGCCTGCTCGCCTCCAACCGTGAAGCAGCGGAACCAAGTAATATTGGGCACATTGTTTGATATCCATGAAGACGGTGGTTCGGACAGGTTCAACCCTGCACCGCGCACCATCGCTTCATGCGGATAAAATGGCTTCGTGAATTTTCCGTGCGCATTTTTCCAGCGATTCCTCCGGCTTCAATTCTATCCATTCCATGTTTCCGTGCCGGCGGAACCACGTCAGTTGTCGCTTGGCGAACTGGCGGGTGCGGCTTTTCACTAACTCAACCGTCTCCGCCAGCGGGCGTTCGCCGCGCAAATATTCTACCACCTGCCGGTAGCCGATGGCCTGCATCGCCGTCTTGTTTTCAGCGAGGCCGTGTTGGAGCAACGCGCGCGTCTCCTCCGCCAGTCCGCGCGCGAACATCGCATCCACACGGGCGCTGATGCGCGCGTGCATGTCCGCCGCCGGGCGCGTGAAACAAAATGCTTTTTCGTTCTTCTGGCTTCTGGCTTCCGACTTCCATTGGGCGCGCTGCGTGGAAAACTTTTTGCCCGTCAGCCGGATCACCTCCACGGCGCGGATGACACGGCGCAGATTTTGTTTGTCAATTTTCTCGTAAGCCGCCGGGTCGCGTTCGCGCAATTCGTGCAACAGCGCCTCGAATGACGCGGCTTCCAGTTCGGCGCGCAATACGGGATTGGTCGCCGGCGCTTCACCAAGCCCGCTTAAGAACGCCTTGAAATAAAGGCCGGTGCCGCCGCAGAAAATCGGCACGTGACCGCGGGACTGGATTTCCGCCACCGCCTTTTGCGCGAGCCGGATGAATTGCGCGGCGTCGAAATTTTCCGTCAGGTCGCAGATGTCAATGAGGTGATGCGGCACGCGGGCACGCTCGGCGGCGGATGGCTTGGCGGTGCCGATGTCCAATCCGCGATAAACCTGCATGGAATCGGCGGAGATGATTTCGCCGCCGAGTTTTTCCGCGAGCAGCAGCGCGATTTCGGATTTGCCGACAGCGGTCGGGCCGGCGATGAAAACTGGAGCAAGGAGCAAGGAGCAATGGGCAGGTGGTGGTGAGGACATCTTGATTCTTACTCCTTCACCCTTGCTTTTTTTGCGAACGCGCGAGTATCGCCGCCAGCGCGAGGCCGGTAAAAAAAATCGGGACGCTGACGAGTTGCGCGGGCGTCAGGCCGAAATGGTGGTGGGTGTCGTTGTAATCGCCGCGGAAGTATTCAACGAACGAGCGCGTGACGGCATAGCAAATCAGGTAGGTTGCAAAAACTTGGCCGTCGAATTTTTTGCGCCGGAACAGGCGCGCGAGAAAACAATAAAGGCCGAGATTTAGCAGCGCGTCGTAGATTTCCGTCGGATGCACCGGATAGATCGGCGGATTCAGCGGGTTGTCCGCCGGAAAGCTGATAGCCCACGGCAAATCGCAGGCGCGGCCGTAGCAGCAGCCGTTGAGCAGGCAGCCGATGCGGCCGAAGACGCTGCCGAGCGCAATGCTTGGCGCGAGTACGTCGGCGATTTTCCACAGCGGGAGTTTTTTCCAGCGCAGGTGAATGGTTCCCGCAATGACGGCGCCGATGAGGCCGCCGTAAAAAACCAGGCCACCGTGCTGGATCATGAAAATTTCCGAGACCGGCTGGCTGGCGAATTCGTCATTCCAATACGTCACGACATAGACCGTGCGTGCTCCGAGGATCGTGCCAATCATGATCCACAGCGCGACGTCGGCGATGGTTTCGCCGGAGATTTTCTCGCGCCGGCCGCGCAATGTGGCCGTCCACAGCCCAAACACGAAGGCGAGCGCCATCATCACGCCATAGGAATGAACCGGGAACGAACCGAGATGAAACAGGATCGGATGCACGGCGGAAAATTAAGCTGCGGCGGTGGAAATGGCGAATTGGAAATTTGCCATTTCAATTGTGATTTGTGACCGGATTGGTTTCTCCCGGTATCGGCACGACGAAACCGATTGGCAGCGGCGGCCACTGCGGCACGTTGACGACAAGGTCACGCCACGCCTGGCGCTCGGCGGGCGACATGGCCGACCAGCGCTCGGCGTTTTTTAGAAACTCGGCCTTTTCCTTGTCGCTCATGCTGGCGAATTTTGCAAACGCGCTGACACATTCGGCACGCTGTGCCGCCGGCATTTTATCAAATGCCTGCAAGGTTTTTCCCATTTGCCGGCGCTCGGGTTCCGACAAGGTGTTGAGTGCCGCCTGCTTTTCATCGGGCGTCAGGTCAAAAAAATGGTTGAAGCCCGCCGTGACCTGACGGCGCTCGGGTTCGGAAAGCGCGTTCCAATGCGAACGCTCGGCGTCGCTCGGGGCGCGCCCGGAATCCTCCGCCGGATTGTTGCTCGCGTCCATCTGGGCGAAATAGCGGAGGATGTGCTCGTTTTCCAAAAATTCATCCTGCAACGGCGGCGGCAAAATACTCCACTCCGTGAGCCGGTCTTGAACCAAATCGCGCACATCGCTCGGAACGAGCGTCAGCCGCGCGGCGCGGTTCGTCGACGACTCGCGCAGCAGCGGCATCAGATACCAGCGCAGTTCCGTGGCGCGCAGCCGCAGCTCGCGCTCGTTCGGGTTGAGCGCCTCGTATTCGGCGACCTTGGCGAGGATGCGCGCACGGATTTCCGGCGGACGGTTGGTCAGGAAAATGTCGCGTTCGTCCGGCGTCATCGCCAGCAGTTGCCGGAAAAAATCCACAGGCGATTGTTTGCGGACGGACAGCGCGACCCCGTTCGTGGTTGTGGAAAATAATTTTACCGGCGCGGCGACACCCGTCAAATCCCGCGCGGGCAGCGGGGTAATCAACATCAGTCCCGCCGCGAAGACAACGGGCCACCAGTGCGCCTGCCGCGAAGGCTTCATTGCATGAGCGCCAGCAGTTCCTCATCGGCGCGCGGCTGGCTCATGCGCCGGATGGCGTCGAAATTTTTCAGCGCGTCCACGCTCGGCAGCGGCTGCGACCCGGCCACCAGCGCGATGTCCCGGGCAAGCAGGGTGCGCCGGCCGGTCAGTTCGTAGTGATGAAAGGTCAGCCCGGCAAAGAGAACCAACGCCATGGCGACGGCGACTCGCGGCAGCACCGCGTGCCAGTTCCAGCCCCAATCCCACCGGCGCGACCGACGCGATTCTTCCAACTCGACCGACTGTAAGACGCGCGCGGTGAAATTCGACGGCACCGCGACATCCGGCAGCTTTGCCAGCGCCCGGCTCAAACGGACATCGAGTTTCAAGTCCGCCGGCACAGGCGTTTCATGGTTGGATGGCTCGTTCTTCATTGTCTGCTATCCATTAAAAACCGGTGTTCAGACAAAGTTGCACAAAAAAACTCGCTCGCCCCCGCCTGCATTTCGGCGTATTCTTCTGCGAGAATGACCGCCGTTTCCGCCAATCAAACCAAACTCGCCGCACCGGCACTGACCAGCCGCGAACGCTTCAATCGCACCGCGCGCTGCCAGCCGGTGGACCGCCCGCCGATGTGGTTGATGCGCCAGGCCGGTCGTGCGCTGCCGGAATACCGCAAGCTCAAGGAGACTTACACCTTCGTCCAGCTTTGCCAGAATCCCGAGCTCGCCGTCGAGGTGACGCTGCAGCCGGTGCGCCGGTTCGGCTTCGACGCGGCGATTTTGTTCAGCGACATCCTGGTGATTCCCGAAGCGATGGGGCAAAAATATCATTTCAAGGAAACGGGTGGCGTGCAGATGGATTTCGCCGTCACCAGCAAGGCGGACATCGAAAAACTTTCCGTCGAACACGTCGCGGAGCGGTTGAGCTACGTTGATAAGGCGCTGCGGATTTTGCGCAAGGAACTCGGTGATCAGACAGCGCTGCTTGGCTTCACCGGTTCGCCGTGGACGCTGGCGACGTTCATGATGGAAGGCGCGAGCGTGCCGAAATACAGTCGCGCGCTGCAACTCTTCCGTGAAGATCCGAAAACTTATGCCGCGCTCGCGGAAAAACTTACCGAGGCCGTCACCGCATATTTGAAAATGCAGATCGCCACGGGCATTGACGCGCTGCAAATCTTCGACAGCCACGGCGGCCATCTCGCGGCGACGGAATTTCAGGAAGCCAGCGGTCGCTGGACGGATCAAATCATCGCCAACCTCGGCGGCAAAGTTCCCGTCATCAATTTCTCACTGGGCACGCACGGCAACTGGCCGGAGCTCATCGCCAGCGGCGCGAACATCCTTGGCATTGACTGGCAAACTTCCATCGCTGAAGCGCGGAAGATCATTCCAGCGCATATCGCCATGCAGGGAAATTTGTCGCCGGTGCATATCGCCGAGTCCACGCCGGAAGTGGTTGCGGCGGAGACGAAGAAAGTTCTCGAAGCCATGCACGGACGGCTTGGACATATTTTCAATCTCGGCCACGGTCTGACGCCGGGGGCAAAGCTGGAAAACATCGCCGCCTTGGTGGAGACTGTGAAAGCATACAAATGAAAAATTTGCCACAGAGCCACGGAGGCACGGAGAAAACCAATGGAAGGTCTATCTTGAAAAATGTTTTCCGACTCCGTGTCTCTGTGCCTCTGTGGCTAAAATAAATTCGTGAAAACACTAAACGTAGATTTGGACTTGGTCAAAAAATACAACGTGGCCGGGCCGCGTTACACCAGCTATCCGCCCGCCACCAAGTTCACCGACGCTGTGACGTGGGATCAGCTTTCCGAAAAGATCACCGACAACAACCGCGCGCCGCGTGACCTTTCGGTTTATTTCCACATTCCGTTCTGCGAAACACTCTGCTGGTTCTGCGGCTGCACCACCGTCATCACGCTGAACCACGACAAAGGCCGTGATTACATTGATTATCTTGGCCGCGAAGTCGCCCGGCTCGCACCGATGTTGAACAAAGATCGCAAAGCGGTGCAGCTTCATTTCGGAGGTGGCTCGCCGACGTTTCTACGCCCCGACGAAATCCGCCGCCTCGGCGAAATCATCCATAAACATTTCGTCTTTTCGCCCGACATCGAGGCGAGCGTGGAGGTTGACCCGCGCCGGCTCACGCGTGAGCACATGGTTGCGCTGCGGGAAATCGGCTTCAACCGCGCCTCGATGGGCGTGCAGGATTTTAATCCGCAGGTGCAGGAGGCCGTCCACCGCATCCAGCCGCGCGAAATGACGCAGCAGGCGATGGATTGGATGCGCGAACTCGGCTACGGCTCGATCAACCTGGATTTGATCTACGGCCTGCCGCACCAGACGCCGGAATCATTCAACGAAACGCTCAACACGGTTTTGGAAATGAAGCCCGATCGGCTCGCCGTTTTCAGCTACGCGCATGTGCCGTGGATCAAGCCAGCGCAAAAAATTCTCGAGGAGAAAATTCTGCCCACGCCGGAAAGTAAATTGGAAGTTCTCAAGCTCGTCATTGAACGGCTCACGGCGGACAACCAATACGTCTATATCGGCATGGATCATTTTGCGAAGCCGAACGACGAGCTGACGATTTCGCAGCGCGAGAAAAAATTGCAGCGCAATTTCCAGGGTTACAGCACGCGCGCCGGCTCGGATATTTACGCGTTCGGCATGAGCGCCGTGTCCCAAACACCTGATGTCTATTGGCAAAATGAGAAGGAATTGCCGAAGTATCAAACCGCCGTGGACGCCGGCAGCGTGCCGCTGCATAAGGCTTACGTCGTGAGCGACGAGGACAAAATCCGCCGCGAAACCATCATGCGGACGATGTGCGATCTCTCGCTCGACTTCGCCGCGATGAGCGCGAAGCTCGGCATCAACTTCGAGCAGCATTTTGAAAAGGAACTCTCGTCACTCGCGCCGTTCGCCGCCGACGGCCTGGTGAAACTCAAGCCCGGCGGCCTGGAAGTGACTGACGCCGGTCGCCTTTTCATCCGCAACATCGCGATGTGTTTCGACAACACACTAGGTGCGGCGAACGAGCGGAGACATTCAAAGACGATTTAAGGTTCAAGTTGAACGGTTGACTTCTGTACCTATTTTTGTACTATTTAAGGGTGATTGGCCAATTTTTCACCCCTGAAATCGTGGCGCAATGTATGTTTCGGCTCGCAGGCATACGCTCCGAGCAAAAAGTCATTGATCCGAGCTGTGGCGACGGTGTTTTCATCCGTAACACGCCGCCAAGCTGTGAAGTTTCCGGATGCGAGATTGATCCGCAATACGGAAGCATTCTGCGGCCGCTTTTGAAGAAAGAACAATTTTTTGCCGGTGACGCTTTGACCTGTCTGCTTCCATTATGGGGATCGTTTGACCTGGCGATCGGCAACCCGCCTTTTAGCGCACAAGCAAACTTGGAAAAGCGTCCGCAAATTCTTCAAGGTTATGATCTGGGGTTTGGACGTCCGTCCCAATGTCTGGAAATCTTGTTCCTCGAATTATTTCTGAAACTCGCCAAACCCAAAGGGCGAATCGCCATCATTTTGCCGGACGGGCCGTTGAGCAACCGGCCTTTCAAATATGTCCGCGACTGGCTGCTGTGCCGGGCGCATGTCGAGGCGATTGTCAGTCTGCCACGCGGTATTTTCAACAAGACAACCGCCAAGACGAACATTCTGATCGCGCAAAAACTGGCGCTGACGCACCAGCCGTATCGCGAGCCGACAGCTCTATTTGTTTGCGATGACGTGAGCGCATTACAGCCGGCTGGTTTGTCCGAATGGCAAGCAGCAGATAACAACTGGGGGAAAGTTGTTTTAGCTGATGAATCGGATTGGCGGCCCGAAGCGCATCACGGGAATGTTTACGCGGCGCACGGTGACTCAATAAAACTGGGTCATGTCTTCCGGCTGCGCACGGGCTTTGCAATATATGGCAAACAACGCGAATTGCTTGGCTCACCAAGTCGTGAGCGGGTTCTTTTGTTGCGCGCCAAGAACATTGCGCCGGGAGGCGGGCTGCGACTGAACGAAAACTGCGGCTACATCGAACGACAGGGAAATGCTTTTTGCGAAGAATCAGTGGTTCGTCCAGGTGAAATTATTTTTGTCCGCGTGGGTGCTGGTTGTTATGGACGGACGGCTGTCATGCCTACTGGTCTCGCAGCGCAGGCGGACGACTGGCTTCATATATTGACGCCCACGGCTGACGTGGATTGTGCTGGTTTGGCGGAGTGGTTTAACAGCGATGAAGGACGCAGCCAGATTCGCCGGCTGGCAAAAGGTGTAGGCACATTGAGCATTTCCAAGACATCACTCGCTGAAATGCAAATTCCCCATAGATTTGTTCGTTCAAACAATCTGGTGCTGGCGGAAGAACCGGTGCGATACGGAATCAAGCCGCGCCGAAACGCGGGCGTCCGGGCAAAAAAGGCGGAATCGAGTGTCCCCAAAGCGACGGCTCGTCCTCTTTATCGCCGTTGATTTTTTTGGCGAGATGCTTGAAGAAATTCTCCTGGGTCAAACTGCACTGAAGTCGGCGCTGGACTTTGGAGTCAATTTTTGGATTTGCGCGGAAAACTGAATCTGTGAACGGCGCGGATGTCACAGCCTGTTGCGCCAACTGCCGGGCTTCTTTGTAGCCGTAATTTCTGTTTTTAATCTGGGCGTCCAGCTTTTCCAAATCTGAAAAGGTGATCGGTTTCCAAAGTGAAGCCCATAAATATGGCTGAACCAAGACCGGCACTATTTTCACCACGCGTTTTTGTAAACCGCTTCGTTCCCAAAAGCCGACCACCAAAGTGAACGTGTGATCGACTTGGAATTGTCTCCGTGCATCACCAAAACCGATCGCAGAATTCCATTTGGCCGTTTTGATTGAGACCGGACCGCCATCGGTCACCGGATTGAGTTCAGCGGGCAAATCCCATTTGTGCGTATAACCGGCCAGCAGATGGCTTTTGTCTGGATTCAAATGTTTGGCGAGTTCAATCACCCATTTTTCAAACGCGAAGCCATGTTGTTGTTCTTCAACCATGCGGCTTAAATGCCAGATGAGCCAAGACACATACAGCAAAAATTTTAAGGCCGGCCAAATTCCGTGTTTAATCTGTGTTCAATCCGTGGCAAAATCCTTTCGTGCGCAGGCAAATTTATTTTTCATGAAATCCGTCGCGATCATCGGTGCCGGCATCACGGGGTTGACCGCCGCGTTTTATCTGAAACGCCAGGGCGTGCCGGTCACGGTTTATGAGGCGGGTGGGCGCGTCGGCGGCGTGATTCAGTCCATCCGCAAGGATGGTTTTCTCGCCGAGTTCGGGCCGAACACGATTCTCGAAACGTCGCCGAAAATCGCGCAACTCGTCCGCGACGCCGGCCTCGAAGCGCGCAAGCTCGCCACCGACCCCAAAGCCGAGGCGCGTTACGTCGTCCGCTATGGTCGGCCGATTGAAATGCCCGGTAAGCCGCTCGGATTTTTTACCACACCGCTTTTCACCGCCAAGGCCAAGCTCGCCGTGCTGCGCGAGCCGTTCATCAAACCGCGCCGCGACGGCGTGGAAGAAAGCATCGCGCAGTTTGTCGTGCGCCGGTTCAACCAGGAATTTCTCGATCACGCGATTGATGCACTGGTAGCCGGCATCTACGCCGGCGACCCGCACAAGCTCTCGCTGCCGCACGCGTTTCCAAAATTGAAAGCGCTGGAGGATAATTACGGCTCGATGATCAAAGGCCAGATTTTTGGCGCGCGCGACCGGAAGAAATCCGGCGAAGTCGCCAAAGACCGCGCGGCAAAATTTTCGTTCGATGAAGGTTTGCAGGTGTTGCCGGACACGCTGGCGACGCAGCTTGGTGATTCGATTAAGCTCAACGCGCCGGTCGCGAAGCTGACGCGCACTAAAGATGGCTGGCGCGTGACAACGGCCAGCGGCGAGACTGAATTTGGCGCAGTGATTTTTTGCGGCACGGCGCATCGGCTGGCGGAGTTGGAAATAATTGGAGC
>Ga0302320_10010111_pt1 | contig 20193 bp, 16 predicted proteins | sample Bog_T0_3_FD_202130 | JGI IMG/M metagenome (GOLD analysis project Ga0302320, IMG submission 202130) | Peat permafrost microbial communities from Stordalen Mire near Abisko, Sweden - Bog_T0_3 | ecosystem: Environmental > Terrestrial > Soil > Wetlands > Peat | place: Sweden: Abisko, Stordalen Mire...
TGCCATTCGCGAAGGTCGTTTCTACCGACGGGCGATCATGCCGTGGGGTTCAGCTGCAATCGCCTCGCTGGCCCTGGTGTGGTTTGTGCAGCGGGCGTTCCTGCTCCAGCTTTAGGGCGAGCCAGCGGGCAAAAAGCGCCGCCACGGCCGGTGCCTACAGGTACTTGGTTACGCTCTGAAATTCTTTGAGCAGTTCCCGAACCTGGCGTGGCATTGCCTCTGAGCTACTGTCCAGGCAGTGATGGATGTGATCCTTGATCAGCTCCTTCTTGGCATTGCCAACAGCCTTTTCGACCGCATGCAGCTGCTGCGCAATATCCATGCACGAGCGCTCCTCCTCGAGCATCTCGATCACACCCAGCAGATGCCCGCTGGCACGCTTCAGACGCGCGTGAATCTCTGGAAATTTGTGCATATGCTCTCGCCCTGATGATCGTATATCCTATCCCCCTAGACAGGATATCAAGGCCCGGCTAAAATCGCCAGCGGTGAGAGGGACTTGCGCTTCTTTGGTGCGGCGAAGTGCTGCCGGATTCATTGGGCTCGGCTCATCTTGGGAATGCGCTCCTCACCGGATCGGAGCGCGTGGATACCTCTGCCGCTTTGAAACAGCGCCTCGATAAGAGCCCGCACTTTTGCTCTGCCCAGTGTAAATGCAGGATGTTGTAATGGTCTCGATGCAATCCCGTCGTCTGATCCTTGCGGCCCTGATGAGCACGTTCGCCACGACGCTTTGCGCCCAGCAGACGGCGGAGGCAGCAGTCGATGGCTCCGCTGCAGGAGAGGCCAGTGAGGATCGGTTCGCGATCCATGGGCAGATGACCTTTGTAGAGCAGGCGGATGATCAGTTTCATGCCCCTTACAGCGGTCTCAACAGTCTGACGCCAGGCCGTGGCGCTGAGACCTTGGACCTGACCCTTTACCTCGGTCTGCGCCTATGGAGCGGGGCTGAGGCGTGGATCAATCCGGAGATCGATCAGGGCTTTGGACTCGATGACACGCTTGGCGTAGCGGCGTTCCCGAGCGGTGCTGCGTACAAGATCGGGCGTAGCCACCCTTACTGGCGCCTGCCGCGGCTGTTCCTGCATCAGGTGCTCAATATCAACGGACCCGCCGAAGCCGTCGGGGCCGATGAGAACCAATTTGCTGCCCAGCGCAGTGCCAATCGCTGGGAATTTACACTCGGCAAATTTGCCGTTACAGATGTGTTCGATGCCAATGACTACGCGCACGATCCGCGACGCGATTTTCTGAACTGGTCGGCGCTTGATCCGGGCACTCTGGATTATGCCGCCGACGCCTGGGGCTACACGCTCGGGGGCGCGGCCGAATGGTATCAAGGTGCCTGGACCGCCCGCGCCGGACTGTTTGATTTATCTGATGTGCCCAACAGTGAGGTCCTGGAACCTGGATTTCATGAATATCAGCTGCTCGGTGAACTCGAGCGGCGCTATCAGCTGGGGAGCCTGATGGGCAAGGTGCTGGTGACGCTCTTTGACAGCCACGGCCGCATGGCGCTGCTCGACGAGGCGATCGCCCGTGCGCAGAGCACCGGCGAGAATATCAACGACGCGCTGGTCAGCGTACGCCAATATCGTGATCGTTCTGGCCTCAGTGCCAACCTGCAGCAGCGTTTGACGGACGATCTGGGGCTGTTCGTGCGCGCGGGAAAGGCCGCTGGCAATGTCGAGGTGTACGAATTCACCGAATCGGACCAATCGCTGTCAGCGGGCGTCTCGCTCAAGGGAACGCATTGGGGTCGTCCCCCGGATACCTGGGGTCTGGTGGCCATGCAGAATCAGATTTCCGGAACGCGTGAGCGCTATCTCAATGCCGGTGGCCTTGGACTTCTTATCGGTGACGGGCAGCTGACGCATCCGGGTCCGGAGCAGGTTCTCGAGACCTACTATGCCTACGCGCCCGCCCCGTGGGGGCAGCTGACCCTCGATTATCAATATGTCGTCAATCCGGGCTACAACAGCGATCGCGGGCCCGTGTCCATCATCGCACTGCGCGTACACGCGCAGTTCTGAATCAGGCGCAATAGTTCCGGCGCTGCTGGATTCAATTGTTCTTGCGATTGATGAACTGAGTCACTCTCATTTGGGCATCCGGCGCCAGGCCCTCGTTCTTGAATATTTCCAGACCATGCGCTTCGCGTAGCGGCAGCTTGTCGCTGGCCACCAGCGCGCGCTTGTTCACCTGATTGGCATACCAGGAATTGGCGAGGATGTCGGCACTGAGCCTGGCCAGCTCCACTTCGAAGTGCTCGTCGGCAAAACACAGGTTCGCGAGGTGCATTTCCTCAGCTTCCCGACCCGAATAGGTGCGACAGGTCAGCATCATCTCGCTCGCCTTCGCGGTGCCGACACGGTGGGGCAGGCGCAGGCTCAGGCCCCAGATGGCCGTCAGACCCCAGCGCGCATAGGCATCGGTAAATTGAGCCGACTCGCTGGCAACGATAAGGTCAGCGGCCAGCGCCAGTTCAAGAGATCCGGTGGAGCAGTGTCCCTGAATGGCGCAGATCACCGGTTGTGGCAGATTGGCGAGCTTTTCGATCACTTCGGAGTGGAAGTGGGGCTTGGCGCGAGCCCTGACGAAATCAAGTACCTCTTCCATATCGTAGCCCGTGGAAAAATTACCGCCAGCGCCGCGAAGGATCACCAGACCCACCTTTCGGGTCTCGCGTGCCACAGCATCGAGATGGCGCTCCAGCGACTCGAGCAGTTCCTTGGTCAGCGCGTTAAGCTTCTCAGGGCGATTGAGCGTCAGCGTGACTTTGCCGGGCTCATCAGTTCGCAGGACCAGAGTGTCCATCACTTGTCTCTCCCTTTAGATTCCACCAGCCACCGCCGAGTGCCTGAAACAAAGCCACCGTGTCCGCATAGCGACTGGCGCGAGCCTGAATCAGATTGATCTCGGCCTGCTGCCAGGTCTGTTCTGCATTCAGCAGCGCGACGAGGCTGATGGAACCAAGCCCAAACTGCTGTTGCGCCAGATCCAAGGTCTTTCGGGCAGCCTGATCCGAGGCCTCATCGGCGCTCAGCGCATCCGCATCCGCCTGCAGCGCCTTGAGCGTATCGGCTACATTCTGGCACGCCGCGATCACCGTGGAGCGGTATTGAGCTGCCGCCTGATCCAGGGCCGCTTCGGCCGCGCGATGCCGATGTACCAGAGCCCCGCCCTGAAACAAGCTCTGGCTGAGCGAGGCGCCCAGATCCCAGAAGCCGGTGTAGGGGCTGAAGAGATGCCCCAGGGTCAGGGCAGTCGAGCCAGCATCGGCACTCAAAGTGAATTGCGGCAGCATGTCGGCCAGCGCGACGCCCACCTGAGCGGAAGCCACGTGCATGTTCTCCTCGGCCGCCCGCACATCGGGCCGCTGATTGACCAGTCTTGAAGGCAGGCTCGCCGGCAGATCCGAGGGCAGCGTCAGTTCCTGCAGCTGGAACTGTTCTGCCGGCGCCTCCGAGGGCAGACGGCCGAGCAGGGCGGTCAGGGTATCGCGGGTTTGGCCCAGCTGCTTTTGCAGTGGTGGCAACGTTGCCTCTGTCTGGGCCTCACTGGCCAGTTGATTGAGCAAGTCAAGTTCGCTGGCCGTACCCAGCGCGAGTTGGCCGCGCACAGTCTGGGTAATCTGGCGCTGCAATGCGAGCAACCGCTCCGTGGCTGTGATTTGGCCGCGTAGCGAGGCCTCCTGCACGGCAGTCAGCACGATATTGGTACTGAGAGAAACGTAGGCCGCTTCGAGCTGAAAGTGGCTGATCTGCTCCTGCGCTTTAGCGGCCTCGATGCTCCGCCGCGTACCGCCGAAAACATCGAGGGCATAGCTCAGGCTCAGCTGCGCGGTGTAGAGGCTATAGATCTGCTCCGAAGAGACCGTGACCGGAGTCAGGGTGGCTGTCGGCAACCTGCTGCGCGCAGCGCCTGCGCTACCCTGGAGGCTCGGGAGCAGACTGCCGCGCTGGGCCAGATACAGCTCATGGGCTTGCCGAAGCGCTGCTTCGGCCGCGTGCACATCCGGGTTGGCCTTGAATCCGTCACTGACCAGCTGGGTCAGGGCGGGGGATTGAAAGAGAGTCCACCACTGACCCGGGATATCAAGCTCGGCAACGAAACGCTGTGCCGTACCACCAGGGCCGTCACTGGCTCTGGTTAGCGTTGGGGTGGAGGCAGTACCGTAGTCCGCCGCTGCTGGTGCTGCCGGACGCTTGAAATCGGGTCCTACGGCGCAGGCTGCGAGCACCATGGGTACGAGGCCAAATAAGGATGGCGTCTTCATCAGCCCCATCCTGGCCGGCCACGACGCGTCTCGGCCCAGTGCTCAATGACGTGGTACATCGATGGGATCACGAACAAGGTCAGCGCGGTGGCGATGGCGAGCCCGCCGACTACGACGGTCGCGATGCCACGCTGCACGTCGCTTCCGACACCGGTGTGAATGGCCGCCGGCAGCATACCCAAGGTAGCGACTGTCGCAGTCATCAGCACCGGCCGCAGGCGCTCAGTCGCGCCGTTCATGATCGCTTCATGCAGATCGAGACCTCCTTTGCGCATGCGATTCAGATTGGAGACCATGATGATGCCATTCTGGACTGCGACACCGAACAGCGCGATAAAACCTACCCCGGTCGCGACGTTCAGCGTCTGTCCCGTCAGGTGCAGCGATATCAGACCACCGAGCGTTGCCAGTGGCACGGCGCCAAGGATCAGCACCGCCTGACGGAACGAGCCGATGCCGACCGTAAGGAAGATCAGCATCATGCCCATGACCATGCCGAGAATCAGCAGCAGGCGCGCTTCGGCGCGGCGTTGGTTCTCAAACTGGCCGCCCCATTCCAGGCGAATCTTGGAGGGATCGAATTTCACGCGGGCCGCGATTTGCTGCTGCGCGTCGGCCAGATAGGTGGTGAGATCGCGATCGCGGTTATCAATACGGATGGTCAGATTACGCTTGCCATTTTCGCGGGTCACGATGCTCTCGCCCTGGTGAACCTGAACGTTTGCGATCTGCGAGAGCGGGACTTCGGCGCCACTCGTCGTGTGCACGGTCAGATCCGAGAGCGTCTGGGGACGATCGCGCGCCGCTTCAGCGTAACGCACCGTGAGCGGATAGGTGCGCTCTGCCACATAGACCGTCGACACGGGCGCCTGGCCGACGCCGGTCTGAATGACGTTCTGTACCTCATTCATGTCGATGCCAAAGCGCGCCGCCCGCTCACGGTTCAGGTTGATCTCGATTTGTGGAATAGGCGGTTCCTGGAATATGGAGGCGCTGGAAGTGCCCTGGATCGAATACAATACATCGACGATCTGTCCGCCTACGCGTCGCAGTTCATTTAGATCATCGCCAAAGATCTTGATCACGAGCGGGCTATGGGCGCCGCCGATCATGTCGTTCACATTGTCGATAATGGGCTGGCTGATGCCTACCGAATAGCCCGGCAGATCGTGCGCCAGATCGGTGGCGAATTTGTCCAGAAACTGCTTCTTGCTTTCCCCGTCGGGCCAACTTTCGTACGGTCGCAAACCCACCGGCGCCTCAATGTGCGACATGGTCCAGGGATCGGTTCCATCATCGTTTCGCCCGGTCTGTGTGACGACGTAGGATACCTCGGGGTGCTTGAGTATCGCCCGACGCAGGTCGCTGGCCATATCACTGGCCTTGTCCAAAGAAAGTCCGGTGGGCATTTGGACCTGCAGCCACAGCGCGCCTTCGTCCAGATCCGGCAGGAAGTCGCGGCCAATGGTGGCGCCAAGGCCAATGACTGCGAACAGCGCGAAAATCACCACACCATAGATATAGCGTGGCTCGTCCAGGCAGGCGCCCAGAATGCGGTGGTAGCCGTGGGTGAGGCGTTCGAGCCAGCGATTGTGGAATACCGCGCCCGGCTTGCGAAAGGCGAAGTAGGCCAGGCCTGGCACCAGGGCAAGTGCAGTCAGCAGCGCGCCAAAGAGGGCGTAGCCCATCGTGTAGGCCATCGGAGTAAAGAGCTTGGCTTCCGCGCGCTCGAACGAGAACAGCGGCAGGTAAGTGGTAATGATGATCAGGCTGGCAAAGAAAATCGGTCGCGTGACCTGCAAGGCGGCGGCCCGCACCTCGCTCTCGCTGAGTTCCTCATCAGGGCTGGCCTCACGCCGTCGCAGGATCGCCTCTGTGACTACGATGGCGCCATCGACAAGGATGCCAAAGTCGATGGCGCCCAGTGAGAGCAGATTAGCCGAGACGTGCGTGAGATTAAGAAAGGAGAACACCGAGACCAGCGCCAAAGGGATGGCTACTGCTACGACGAAGGCGCCCCGCGGGCTGCCCAGAAACAGGATCAATACCAGGAACACCAGCCCGATGCCCTCGACGATGGTGTGTCCCACCTTGCTGACTGTGGAGCGCACTAAGTCGTCCCGATCAATATACGGGACGATACGCACGTCGTCTTTGGCCAACTGCTGGTTGAGCTCTGAAACCTTGGCGTGAATGCCGCGCAGAGTCTGCGAAGGATTCTGGTACTTGAGCATCAGCACAATACCCTCGATGGTATCGGGGTTATTGTTCTTGCCTAGAATGCCCTCGCGTTCTTGGTGACTGAGCGTCGTGCGCCCAAGATCCCGGACCAGAACCGGCGCGCCATTGACCTGAGTGACGACCGTCGAGCCCAGATCCGCCAGGCTGCGCATCAGGCCGACACCGCGGATCACGTAGCTCTGGTCGCCCCGTGAGACACGGCCGCCACCGGCGTTGGTGTTGTTATTGTTAATGGCATTGATGACATCTGTGATGCCCAAGCCAAAGTGTTGGAGTTGCTTGGGATCCAGATCGAGCTGGTATTCGGTGGTAAAGCCGCCGAAATTGCCATCATCGACAACACCCGGCACGGATTTGAGTGCCGGGATTACGATCCAGCGATGGATCTCCGAGAGTTCCTGCAGATTACGGGTTTCTGATTCGAGCGTATAGCGATAGATCTCGCCGCCTGGGCCGGCGACCGGGTCAAGGGAGGGCTGCGCATTGGCCGGAAGCACGGCCTGGCTGATACGCTCGAGCAGGCGCTGACGGACCCAGTAATCCTCGTAGCCGTCGCGAAACAGTACCGTGATCAGGGACAACCCAAAGGTACTGGTGGAGCGCATCAGCAGCAGCCCGGGTGTGCCGTTGATCTGCCGCTCAAGCGGCACGGTAATCAGCTGCTCAACTTCTTCTGCCGCGAGGCCTGGGACCTGGGTCGTGACCTGGGCTGCGACGTCGCCCAGTTCGGGATAGGCCTCGACTGAAAGGGTTTCCCAGGCGTAGATGCCGAAACCGACGGCCAATAGCATCAGGACAATGACCGCGATCCTACGGTGCAGGCAGAAGGCAACGAACTTATCAATCATTGAGCAGGATTCCGCCCTTGACCACGACCTGTTCTCCGGCGCTCACGCCCGAGCTGATCGTGACAGTGGATCCTTCCTCAAGCTGCGTGCGTACCGTTCGACGCTCGAAAGTCCACGGAGCCGTAGCCACGAAGACACTGGTGCGATCATTGTTCATCAGCAGCGCTGACGTGGGCAGAACGACATGGGAGTCTGCGCTGCCAATCAGCGTCACGGTCGCAAACATGTTGGGCTTGAGCAGGTACTGGGCATTCGCAATTGCAATGCGCAGTTTGTCTCGACGCGAGTCAGGTTCCACCACGTCGCTGACGAACAGGACCTTCCCTTTTAGGGTCTGGTCCGGGTAGGCGGCGAGCGTCACTTCGGCTTCCTCGCCCTTGTGAACCGCACCAATGTCCTTCTCGGGCACCAGCGCCGTAACCCAGATGGTCGAGAGGTCGGCAATGGCCATGATCGGCTGCGTCGGATCGTTGATCAGGCTCCCGGGCGTCGTCGAGAGGCTGGTAATACTGCCGGAGAGCGGCGCGGTGACGGCAAGTTGCCGGCCGCGGTCCTTGGCGTCCGAGGATGCGCCAATAGCACGCAAGTGCGCCTTGGTGCGTTCGTATTCAGCGACAGCCTGTGCATGATCGCTTCGCGCCTGATCCAGGTCTTCCTCGGATGCTGCCCCAATCTTGAACTGGCCTTCCTGGCGCTGCAGGTTCTTGCCTGTCAGGGCTTCGCTGTCGGCAGCCTTGTCGTTGTCATCGTAGGCCTGGGCCAGATCCGGCGAATCGATGAGTGCCAGCACCTGACCGCGCTCGACGCGATCACCCAGGGCCACCTTGAGCTCAAGAACGCGGCCACCCAGGGGTGGCAGCACCTCGGCCGTGCGCGCCGGGTCAGACTCGACTACGCCAGGCAACTCCAGACGAGCACCTGCGAGCTCGGTTTGTGCCGGGCTTACGCTCAGACGGGCCCGGAGCGGTGAGTTCTCCGGCACCAGGAGCTTCGCGCCCTGGCGAATCACCAGGGGTGGGGCTTCCTCGGAGTGGTGGTGGCCGAATAAGCCAAATCCATTGGTCAGCAATGCCGCTACAAACAGCAGCCCCAGCAGGGAACCTCCCCACATAAAGGCGCGCCCACGCGGAGTGCTTTCGTGATTATCCATCGCCATGCTCTGCCTGAATTCTTGCGCGTGCTCTGGGCAAATACTGGCGGGTGCGGATGGGGTAGCGCCACCGGCACCAAAGGGTATTGTCCCGTACGTCTACGGGCGGCATGTTACCCGATGCCGGCAATCGCTGTCCTCTGCGCGGCCTGGGCGATGCCGTCATCAACCTGCAACACGCCGGCGTGCGGAACGCCAATAGCCCTACCGGCGTTCAGGGTACCGAGCGCTGTGTGAATTCGTCGTAAATAGAATGGCGGGCACCGCGAGGGGCGGCACCGCACGCCAGCTAGCCGGGGAGCCGGTTATGCCCTCCAGGACTCAGAGGCTGGGTGACCGCGACCTTGCCGGGCCGCGGTCACCCGATCGGGATCATTACAGCGAGCCAGGGGCGATTTCCGTCAGGCTAACAACGCCACCGGCATTGTTAACGAGGCAACTGGCCTTCAGAACCTCGGCATGGTTCTTCGGGTTCGTCGCAGTCATCGTGTACTGGAACACATTGGATTGCTCGAAACTCGAAACCGAGGGCGAGTAGAGCAAGCGCGTGTCCAGCACTTTGGGTGCCGGCGTGAATTTCTCGGTCAGCCTGGCTTCAAATGCTTTGAAGCATTGTTCCGCCAGTACGTTCGGTGTTGCGGCCATTGAGAGGCTCGGCGCAACGGCAAGGGCCGCAGCTACCGCGGTCACGGTCATTGAAAGCTTGTTCATTTGCAGGTGCTCCTTTGCGAGTGGGGGCTCGACAATGACACCTTAAGAACAAACAGTTCGTAGTACAAACGATATAATTTTGACCTAAAGCAACTTTCGCTCACGCAGCGGCTGGTACGCTGCCGAAGCGCTCTGTGAGCCAGTTCACAAGTGCACGCACTGGAGGTCGTACTGCATCCTCGGGGCGGATGAGCACGAAGTAATCCTCACCCGTGGTCAACTCGTGATCAGACAGTCGCGCCAATGTGCCCGCAGCGAAGCGCGGTGCCGATATCGGTGCGGACACCAGTGCCACGCCGACACCGCTCTCTGCGGCGTCGACAACCGAAGCCATGGAATCAAAGCGAATCCACTGCTTGGGCTGCAACGCCCCAATGCCGTGCATAGCTGCCCAGCGATCCCACAAATCTGGTCGTTTGCTGTGCATGATTAGGGCATGTCGGTCGCTCGGCTGGTGGCTGCCCTGATCCATTTCGCTAAGCAGGTGCGGTGCACATGCGGGCACGAACGTCTGCGAAAAGAGCCGTGCGGCAGTCAGTTGTGGCCATGGGCCAGCGCCGACAGCAACTGAGATGTCGGTATCTGCAGCGTGCCCTTCCTGTTCAGGCTGGCGTGTAGAAATCTGGATATCAACATCAGGATGCGCGGCGCTGAAGCCTGCCAGCTGTGGCACTAACAGCTCATTGGCGAAAAACGGCGGGGCGTTAAGACGCACCACCGAGCGCGCGAATCGCATACGCAGCTGTTCAGTAGCCGACTCAAGACTGGCAAAGATCGCTTCCAGCCTCTGGCAGAACTGGGCGCCGGCTTCGGTGAGTATCAGCGTCCGATGCGTACGATCAAAAAGATCAACGCCCAGATGCGATTCGAGCTGCTTCATCTGGTGACTGACGGCCGAAGCGGTAATGTAGAGCTCTTCTGCCGCAGCCTTGAAGCTGCCGCGTCGAGCGGCAATGTGAAAAGTTCTCAGGAACTTCAGCGACGGTAGCTGCATGCTGATGCTCCTTGGTAAGTAAGGGGATCCATGGAGTAATCCCAAGCAACACTCATACCATACGTTAAACATGCTGAATGGAATGTGACTGAATTGACATGCAGATTGCACCAATGTGGGTTTGCAGCGGTCCGTTGTAGGGCAGCGAATTTTTCGGCGCACGAACGACTAAGGAATTGTCACCGCGAAGTCACCAGCGCGGCGCGCCTGAGACGAGCCAGAATTCACGGCTCAACGGCGCAGCAGGCGAGATCGAAATGTCATCCGAGGCGATCAGCGGCACCAATAGCCATACTGGGCACGCTTGAGAAATGAATATGCTGTTGTTGTTTGTTGCAATGCAGGCAGGGGCGGCAATGCTTGTGACTGCATGCGTTAGAGCAGCCGCTGTCGACGCCTGACCAGATCGAGAAGCGGCCGCTAATGCAGTCGATCGTAACAGCCATCACTGGGCCGGCCAGAACCCACAGACCTCATCGCCCACCGCCGCAGGGTGCGCGGGCAATGGCGGCGTCTGGTATCCGCACCGGAGGCGCGAAGATCCATGTGGCCGGGCGGCATCCTGGTGAAATCTTAAACTGTCGCTTGGCGGCCGAGCGCGCCTTGGGGATCCGCGGTTTTTCCGCCAAGAGCCTGCGCGACTCGAGAACGGGTACCACGCCCAAGCGCCTGGCAGATATAGGCGCCGGCGGCCGCAACGCGTACGAGCTCTGCGCCGGTGTCAATTCCCAGTCCATGAAGCATGTACAGCAGATCCTCGGTCGCCACATTGCCGGAGGCGCCCACAGCGTAGGGGCAGCCCCCGAGCCCAGCCACGGAGCTATCAAAGACCGCGATCCCGGACTGGAGCGCGGCGAACACATTCGCCAGTGCCTGACCATAGGTGTCGTGAAAATGACCCGCCAGGTGATTCATGGGGACCTGCTCCGCGACGACTTCGAGAAGCCCCTTGATCTGCCCCGGCGTGCCCACACCGATCGTGTCGCCCAGAGAAATTTCGTAGCACCCCATATCGAAGAGTGCCTTGGCAACCTGCGCTACTGCCTCGGGTAGCACTTTGCCCTGGTAGGGGCAGCCGGCCACACAGGAAACATAGCCGCGCACCGCGATGTTCAGGGGGCGTGCTGCTTGGAGTATGGGTTCGAATCGCTGCAGGCTCTCGGCAATGCTGCAGTTGATGTTCCGTTGCGAAAACGCTTCCGAGGCTGCGGCGAATACCGCGACTTCGCGAGCCCCTGCGGCGACCGCGTTTTCGAAGCCGCGCAAGTTAGGAGTCAGCACCGAGTAGACGACACCAGCCCGTGTGGGCAGCGCGCGCAGCACTGCTTCATGATCGGCCATCTGCGGCACCCAGCGCGGGGAGACAAACGCGGTGGCCTCGATGTGGCGCAGGCCCGCATCGGCCAGTAGTGTTATCAGCCGGACCTTGGTATCTGTGGAGACCGCAGTCGCTTCGTTTTGCAGGCCATCGCGCGCACCGACCTCGACGATCCGCACCGACGGGGGCAGGCGATCCACCATACTTAGCTCCGCGCTTCGAAGTTCACGAGCTCTGCGCCCTCGCGGACCTGGTCGCCGACCTTGCAGTGAAAGCCGACTACCCGGCCCGGGCCCGGCGCCCGCAGCGTATGCTCCATCTTCATTGCCTCCATGACCAGCAGCGGTGCGCCTTTTTCGACGTCGGCGCCTGCGGCTACACCTAGTGCAATGATGGTTCCGGGCATCGGCGCCAGCAGGCCCGCGTGCGCATCCACTTCCCGCTCCGCGAGCGCCAGCCGGTTGTATAGGGTAATGCGAGCATGCCTGCCCAGAACGAACACGTGCAGCTCGTCATGGCTGCGAACAATATTGGCTTGCAGTCGTTGGGTACCGACCGTAAAGGCCAATGCATCCGCACATTTGGCTTCCACAACGGCGGGCAGCCCATCGAGCCGATAGCCCCCCCGGACGTGGCGGACCGTGACGGCTACGCTGCGCTCGCCTTCTCGGAATTCGAGTGTCTGACTCAATTGTCCGTTAAGTCGCCAGCCATCAGCGCGCCCCCAGGGCGAGTGCGGATCGGCGGAGCGCTCATCTGCGGCGCCCTGGCGGCTTATTTCTTCGCTGAGTATCCACAGCGCTGCGGCATAGAACATCTCAGGTGCCGCAGGTACGCTGGTCGCCAGAAGCGCCTCGGACTCGCGCTCAATGAGGGTCGTGTCGACTGATCCGTTCTGAAACGCCGGATGGCTTATCAGCCGTGACAGGAAGGCGATATTGTTGCCGACGCCTACGATCTGAAAGTCGGCCAAGGCTTGCTGCATGCGCTGGATGGCGCTGGCACGTGTCTGGTCCCACACGATCAGTTTGGCAAGCATAGGATCGTAATAGGGTGTCACCTCATCGCCCTGATCGACACCGGCATCCACGCGCACATGCTCCGAGGCTGTGGGTGAGCGAAACCGCAGCAGTCGACCCACGGAAGGCAGGAAGCCCTTTTCGGGCTCTTCGGCATAAATGCGGGCCTCGATCGCATGGCCGTGGCGGCGGATTTCGGACTGGCCGAGGGGCAATCGCTCCCCAGCAGCGATTCGCAGCTGCCATTCGACCAGATCAAGGCCCGTGATCATCTCCGTGACTGGGTGCTCCACCTGCAGGCGCGTATTCATCTCCATGAAGTAGAACGCGCCGCGCGCATCTGCGATGAACTCAACCGTTCCTGCCCCGATGTAGGCCACAGTCCGCGCCGCATCGCAGGCCGCACGACCCATGGCTTCACGCTGCTCGCTCGAGAGCTGCGGGGCGGGGGCCTCCTCGATAACCTTCTGATGACGGCGCTGTGCCGAGCAATCGCGTTCGAACAGGCTGATGACCTGGCCATGACTGTCGCCGAAGACCTGGATCTCAATATGACGCCCGCGCTCGAGATACTTTTCCAGCAGCACGCGGGCGTCGCCAAAGCTCGCCAATCCCGCGCGCTGGCAGAAGGCCAGAGCGTCCAGGAAGTCCGCGCTTCGCTCGACCACTCGCATGCCCTTACCACCGCCACCCGCAGTGGGCTTAATCAGAACCGGGTATCCAATAGCATCCGCCTCCCGCTGCAGCAGCGCCGGATCCTGCTGCTCCCCGTGATAACCAGGTACCAGCGGTACTCCGGCCTGCGCCATCAGGGCCTTGGCTGCAGATTTAGAGCCCATCGCCCGCAGCGCGCCGATAGGAGGCCCGATGAATGTAATTTGCGCGCGCGCACACGCTTGTGCGAACACTTCGCTTTCGGAGAGAAAGCCATAACCCGGATGGATGGCTTCGGCGCCATGGCGCACGGCGATCTCGACGATGGTATCTGGACGCAGGTAGCTGTCGCGGGCAGCGGCAGGTCCGACGCCGTAGGCCTCATCAGCCTCACGCACGTGACGAGCGGAAGCGTCCGCTTCCGAAAAAATAGCGATTGTGCGGATACCGAGGCGCCGGCAGGTCCGAATGATGCGACAGGCGATTTCGCCGCGATTGGCAATCAAGATCTTCTGGAACATCAGGAATTCCAGCGGGGCTTGCGCTTGTCGAAGAACGCGTGGATGCCCTCGCGCGCCTCGCTGCCAGCACGCGTGGCGGCGATCCGGGCCGAGGTGTCCGCAATCAGCTGCGTGTTCAGTGGCTGGCCCGCGACATCGGCTATCAGCCGTTTGGAGGCTGCCTGCGCGGCGGGACCGCCGGCCAGCAATGCACCGGTCAGCTCCGCAAGCCGCGCATCCACAGTCTCTGCGGCACAGATTTCGTGGACCAATCCCAGGCGCAGCGCGCAATCACTGTCAAATCGCTCGCCGGTCAGGAAGTAGCGGTGGGCCGCGCGAGCCCCGATAGCTGCGATGACATAGGGGCTGATGGTCGCGGGGATCAACCCCAGGCGCACTTCGGTAGTACCAAAACTCGCATCAGGAGTGGCCAACGCGATATCGCAGGCGGCCACCAGACCCGTGCCTCCGCCCAATGCGGCGCCGTGCACGCGCGCGATGGTGGGCTTGGGGAACTGGGCGAGCGCGCGGTACATCTCGGCCAAGGCAGCCGCATCCTGTAGGTTCTCACTGTCTGAGTAGGCCGCCATGCGACGCATCCAGGCCAAGTCACCGCCAGCGCAGAAGCTCTTGCCGCGACCGGCGATTACCAGGACGCGCACGCCGGGGTCTGCTTCAATCTGACGCAGCACACCTGTGAGCGAGGCGATAAGGTGCTCGTCAAAAGCATTGTGCACCTCGGGCCGATTAAGCCACACGGTGGCTATGCTCCCCTGTTGCTCGAGCTGGATTGCGGCGTCACTCACGCGGGCTACATCCGGAAAACGCCAAAACGGGTCGCGCTGGGCGGGGCGTTGAGTGCGGCAGACAGCCCGAGTGCGAGTGCTGTGCGTGTCTGCGCCGGATCGATAATGCCGTCGTCCCAAAGGCGGGCAGTGGCGTAATACGGATCACTCTGCACCTCGAACTGCTGCCGTGTGGGCTCCATGAAGGCAGTTTCCTCCTCAGCGCTCCAGCTTTTTCCCTGCGCCTCGATGGCTTCGCGGCGGACAGTTGCCAGTACCCTGGCGGCTTGCTCGCCGCCCATGACACTGATGCGCGAGTTGGGCCAGGACCAGAGCAGGCGCGGACCGTAGGCGCGACCGCACATGCCGTAATTGCCGGCACCGAATGAGCCACCGATCAGTACTGTGAACTTGGGTACCTGGGCGGTGGCCACTGCGGTCACCATTTTGGCGCCATCCTTGGCAATCCCGCCGCTCTCGTATTTGCGCCCAACCATGAAGCCAGAAATATTCTGCAGGAACAGCAGCGGGATCTGGCGTGTCGCGCACAATTCGATGAAATGGGTGCCCTTCTGCGCCGACTCGCTGAAGAGGATGCCGTTGTTGGCAATGATGCCGACCGGATAGCCGTGGATATGGGCAAAGCCGGTTACCAGCGTGCTGCCATAGCGGGTCTTGAATTCATCAAGCCTCGAGCCATCGGCCAGGCGGGCGATGACTTCTCGGACATCATAGGGTTTGCGCGTGTCGGCTGGAATAACGCCATAGAGTTCTTGTGGATCGCACAGCGGGTCTTCGGGTGTCCGCACATCAAGTGATACGGACTTGACGCGATTGAGGTTGCCAACAATCTGGCGTACGAGCGCGAGCGCGTGATGATCATTTTCGGCGAAATGGTCAGCCACGCCCGAGACCCGAGTGTGCACATCGGCGCCGCCCAGATCCTCGGCGCTGACGATCTCGCCGGTCGCGGCCTTGACCAACGGTGGGCCACCCAGAAAGATGGTGCCCTGATTCTTGACGATGATGGCTTCATCGCTCATGGCTGGCACGTAGGCACCACCCGCCGTGCATGAGCCCATGACGCAGGCGACCTGGGGGATGTTCTGTGCCGAGAGGTTTGCCTGATTGAAGAAAATCCGGCCGAAATGCTCTTTGTCGGGAAACACCTCATCCTGCAACGGCAAGAATGCACCGCCAGAGTCCACGAGATAGATACAGGGTAAATGATTTTCCAGTGCGATCTCCTGTGCGCGCAGGTGCTTCTTGACTGTGAGCGGATAATAAGTGCCGCCACGTACCGTGGCGTCATTGGCCACGATCATGCATTCGCGGCCGCTGATGCGGCCGATACCGGTCACGAGGCCGGCGCTAGGCACTTCGTTGCGATACAGCCCGTGGGCCGCCAGCGATGACAGCTCCAGAAACGGAGAGGCCGGATCCAGCAGCGCATCAATTCGATCCCGCACCAGCAGCTTGCCACGAGCCTGGTGCTTGCCCCGGGCGCTCTCGGAACCGCCCAGTGCCGTCTTGGCAGTGGTCTCACGCAGAGCATCGACCAATCGGCGCATCAGCGCCTCATTGGCCTGGAACTCCTCGGAGTCGGTACGAATCTGCGAGCGAATGACGCTCATTCCAGGCCCTCATTGACCAGTTCTCGGCCGATCAGCATGCGACGGATCTCCGATGTCCCAGCACCAATTTCATACAGCTTGGCATCGCGCCACAGGCGGCCAGCCGGATACTCATTGATATAGCCATTGCCTCCCAATGCCTGTATGGCTTGTCCCGCCATCCAGGTTGCCTTTTCGGCCGCATAGAGGATCGCACCTGCCGCATCCTTGCGCACCTTCTCGCCGCGATCGCAGGCGCGCGCCACGGCATACACGTAGGCCCGGCAGGCGTTGTATCCCGCGTACATGTCAGCGAGCTTGCCCTGCATCAGCTGGAATTCGCCAATGCGGGCGCCAAACTGCCGCCGCTCACGTACGTAGGGCAGCACCAGATCCAGGCACGCACCCATGATGCCAAGTGGTCCGCCAGCCAGCACCAAGCGCTCGAAATCGAGTCCGGACATCAGCACTTTGACCCCGGCGCCTTCCAAACCAAGCACATTCTCGGCCGGCACGTGGCAGTTCTCGAATACCAACTCACCGGTATTGGAGCCGCGCATGCCCAGTTTGTCGAGCTTCTGGGCTGTGGCAAAGCCCTTGAACGCGCGCTCAACGATGAAAGCCGTGATGCCCCGTGAGCCCGCTGCCGGATCGGTCTTGCCGTAGACCACCAGCGTCGCGGCATCCGGGCCATTGGTAATCCACATCTTGGTGCCATTCAGGACATAGTCGTTGCCGATCCGCTCGGCCCGCAGTCGCATAGACACAATATCCGATCCGGCGCCCGGCTCGGACATCGCCAGTGCGCCCACGTGCTCGCCCCGGATCAGAGGCGGCAGATAGCGCTGCTTTTGCGCCTCGGTACCATGGCGGCTGATTTGGTTAACGCACAGGTTCGAGTGTGCCCCGTAGCTCAGCCCGACGGCAGCGCAACAGCGGGATATCTCCTCCATGGCAACCACGTGGGCGAGGTAACCCAGATTCGCGCCGCCGTAGCGCTCCTCAACGGTCAAGCCGAGCAAACCCATCTCGCCAAGCTTGAACCACAGGCTCGACGGAAAATTGTTGTCCCGATCCGCTGCGGCGGCAAGGGGCGCGACTTCGCGTTCCGCAAACTGGCGTGTAGCGTCGCGCAGCAGCTCGATTTCTTCGCCCAGGTCGAAATTGAGGGTCGATAGCATAGTGGTGTTCGCCTCTGGCTTACCCGTTAGCTCCCTTCGCTCCCGGGGCGTCGATGCGACGAGTGGCCTGAGGTTTGTGGCACGTACAGCCGTTTACAAACGCTCCTGCCCACGGTACCGTGGCCCCGTAAGAAGTGAATCATAGTTCACTTAAAAAAGGAAGGTTCATAGCATGGCTTATCGACGCACGTCGCTCATGCAGGAGCGCCTGGCGGATAATCGGAACCGGATCCTGTTGGCGGCGCGCCATCTGATCGCCCGGGGCGGCTTCCGGGAAGCCTCCATTGCGGCGGTTGCAGGCGAGGTTGGGCTCTCGATTGGCGCGATTTACCGCTATTTCCCCTCCAAGGCCGATCTGTTCGTCGAATTGCTGACCGAAGCGGTCAGCCGTGAAGTGCAGATCCTGCGCGTCATCATTGACAGCCCCGGATCGGCGACCGAGCGGCTCAGGGCGGCCGTGGAGTCCTTTGCCTCGCGCGCGCTTAAGGGACCCCACCTGGCATATGCCTTCATCATTGAGCCGACAGACACTGAAGTTGAGGCTGCACGCATCCTGTGCCGTCGCCAATTCGGCGATCTGTTTCGCGAGATCCTCCGGCAGGGGGTGCGCACCGGTGAGTTTCCGCCTCAGTCTATAGAGCTGAGTGCCGCCTGCATTGTCGGCGCCTTTACCGAGGCCCTGGTACGTCCGGTGGCCTCCTCAGCCAAGCCCGCGCACAGCCGCAGGCTTATTCGGGATATCGCCGAGGTCTGTGTCCGGGCGGCTGGTGCCGGCAAGACAGCAGAAGCACGACGTCCACGTGCCAGGCGCTAGCCGGCCCGGAATCCGAATCCCAGTCGGCACTCTGGTTCCAGGAGGAGCAACCCGCGCGCAAGGCATCGATTAGGTTCGCCTGCGCGCGGGTCGCGACTCAAGGCCGGGCGCTTGCCCATCGCCAATGAGCACTGTGCGCAACTAGGAGTTGCTGTGCTGCGCCTGCCACTGTGCACGGCGCGCCTGTTGGGCGGCAACAATGCTCGGAATCTGGGCCTTCTGATCAGGTGTCAGCACACCGTAGATCTGGGTCCAGAGCTCGGCACGCGCCTGTACAGCGGCTGAGGCATTCGCCTGCGCCGTCGCCACAACTCCGGCGTAGCCCGAATCGCTCGGAGACGTCGACTCCAGCGCCGCGTGGTTGGCGCGTACTGAATTCATCAGCGCCGAGCGCGCGGATCGGTTTTGAGCCACGAGCGCGCGGATCTCGCTCTTCTGCTGCGTGGACAAATTCAGCTTGTGCAGCAAGTGCGCGAAGGGCGCCCGATGCCGGAAATGGCCGTCGGCATGCAAGCTGGATTGAGGTGGGGTAGCCGGCGTGCTTTGGGCCAGCGAGAGCGTGGCAAAAGTAGCCGCCACCAGCGTAGCGGGAATCAGCAATCGCATCTTGTTCATAACAGCGTTCCTATGCAGTGGAGGGAAGTTCGCCGAAGCGCGGGCCCCGACGGGCTGCGCAACCTGACTGTTGCTCGCAGCTTGCAGAACTCAACGGGAGTTCGCCTTCTGGGTTGACGATTTGCTGTGCTGCACGCTGTCAAGATTCGTTGAGATTTGATTGGCGGCGCCAAGCGGCGATTAATGCGCCGCGCTGAATGAGGGGCTCTGCAGAAGGGCCGCAAGATGGGGCGAGGGCGTACTTGCGGCCAAGCCCGAGATCAGCGGCTGCGCTCAGATGATGGGATGTCGCGAAACGCAGTCGGAAATTAAAATCTTAAAGAAATGTTCATGTGCGGCGGGAACTCACTGCTGCAAATCGTTTCCTAGTGGCTATGCATTGCTCGCTGTGGCCATTTCATCATCAACGCCTGTGAGAAAGAATTATTGCGAAGGAGGGGGCGATGATGAACTCTCGATTACTTAAGGTGAGCTGCTTACTCGGCGAGGCTCTCGTAACAACCTTGGCGCTGCATCAATCAGGAGAATCGGCATGACTCACTTCTCGCTTCGCGCAAATCACACTCCGGGAATCGGCGTCAGTTCATTACGGCTGCGCTCGTTGCCGCGCTACTTGAGTCTTGATGATGCAGCGGAGCGTGCCATTATCGATTTTCTCGAAGACCCGCCACTGACTGTGAGTGAGGACTGCCCTGCACAGAGTGCACTCGATGAGATGTATAGACTCGGGGTGCGCACCTGCCTGGTGGCCCGGGAGCGGCTCGTATTGGGTCTGATCTCCACTGCCCACATTGATGCAGGCGTGCGCGAGCAAGGCGACTATGCTTTGCGAGCGGAGCTGCGTACTGCGGATGTGATGACACCGGTAGCCGACGCGCCGGCAATTGAATGGGACACCGTGCAGACCTCGAGCGTGCGCGACCTGGTTGAAGTGTTTGAGGGTGCTGGCGTCAGTTACCTGGTGGTGGTGCAACGCGAGAGTGCCTCGTTCACCTCGGTTCGCGGCCTGGTTGCAAGAGACAGGCTGGCCCGGTGCCTGCATCTGGGGAGCCCCCACTGATCGGCGCCGCCCGCTGAGCCCGCACGGCAGCGCGTTGCATTGCTCGATGCTCGGCGCTGGCCTATCGTTGCGCGATGCACACGCTTGAGCAATTACTGGAGGCTGCGCGCGCCTGTTACTTCGCCGGTGACGATGCTGCTGCCAGGGAAGCGTATGTTGAGGTCCTGAAACGCGATCCGTGCGAGCGGCGGGCCTTGAGTGAGCTCGGGGCGCTGGCGCTGGCGAGCAATCATCGCTCGGCGGCGCGTACCGCGTATCAGCAGGCTGTGCACTGTCACCCGGGCGATCCCGCTGCACTGGTAGATCTGGGCAACCTCGAACTTCAGGACAACGAGCTGACCAATGCGCGCCTGCACTTTGAAGCGGCCCTGCGCTTGGATGCGGACTTTGCACACGCGCACCAAGGTCTGG
>Ga0302320_10010114_pt1 | contig 20190 bp, 13 predicted proteins | sample Bog_T0_3_FD_202130 | JGI IMG/M metagenome (GOLD analysis project Ga0302320, IMG submission 202130) | Peat permafrost microbial communities from Stordalen Mire near Abisko, Sweden - Bog_T0_3 | ecosystem: Environmental > Terrestrial > Soil > Wetlands > Peat | place: Sweden: Abisko, Stordalen Mire...
GGAGCAGCTTCTAGCTTTCAGCTCTCAGCTTTCAGCTTGGATTTGCGAGAACCGACCTTCACTGCGAATGTATGTCTTTTTCTGATTCCACAGACACTGTGCCTTCTGGAAGGCCGGAGCGAATTTATGCGACGGCCAGCTCGGTTGCGCGCTGCTGGTTGAACTTTGCTTGAATGACGGAGACGAGCTGCGAGTGGAAGCCGGTGAGGTTGCCCAGACTTACACGGGCTTGCATGGTGCGGACCGCAAGCGGAAGATCGTCTGCCAGCAATGCGGCGGTGCTTAGGATGTCATACAGCTCGGCGGCATCCGGCGACTCGGCAACGACGTGCTGGATGCGGCCGAGACCGGTGGCAACGTGACCGAGGCGGACCTCGCAGACGCCGCGCTTGGCTTCACTGATGGGGGAGGATTCTCCGCGCTCGGCCATGGTGGTGTACGCCTGATTGGCGAGGGTGAAGTTATCCATTTGATAATGGGTGTCGCCGATTGCCTGATAGAGGACGCCGGAATCGAATCCTAGACTGGCAGCGTGGTTGAGGCACTCCAAGGCTTCAGGCCCTCTTTGCAATCTGGAGAGACAAATGCCGGTGTAGAGCCAGACCCTTGCCGACTGCGGAAAGATCTGACGCGCTTTTTCGAAAAAGGGAAGCGCGGCGGCGGGGTTTTTGCGATGCTCCAGCTCGCTGATGCCGAGGTCTTGAAGTGCCTGGGGATCGTTCGGGATTCGGCGTAGTTTATTCTCGCCCAGCTCATGGTAAAGGTCGTTTTTGGCGCGGCGAGCTTGTTCTGAATCGCGCACAAAGCCGAAGTGATGAACGAAGAAATCAGAGTCGGCCGCGGGCAGATTGAGCGCGGCGAGCCTGTAGTTGAGAGTCTCATGGACGCAGCCGTCGAATTGGAGTCCCGGATGGTTGCGGAAGAGGCGGATAGTGGGCGTGGGCACGTAAGAGGGATAAGGCTGAGAGTGCTCGAAAGGGAAGGTGTTTGGCGCCGCGGCCCAATCTCCGATGCGCGTGGTGGTTTTGGTTACGTAGTTCCACACGGAGTGGCGATAGGCGTAGAGATTTGGCGCTTGAATGAGCTTGCGAATCCGCGCGCCGTTGATGGAGTCGAGCATGTCGTCGGCGTCGAGAACCAGCACCCAGTCGCACTTGCAATGCTCAATCACACGATTGCGGGCTTTTGAGAAGTCCTTTTCCCAGGGGAATTCGATGACCTTGGCTCCAAAGCTTCGGGCCAGCTCCTGGCTGCCGTCCGACGAGCCGGTGTCGCCAATGAGGATGCGATCGACATAGGGAACGGCGCTCAAGAGGCAGCGTTCGAGGTCAGTGCCTCCGTCTTTCACGATCATCGATAGTTCAACGGTTGGCGACTTCGATGCGCTCATGTCCTCGACACTCTCCTCAAGCGAAAATGGGCGCGGCTTTCACGGGCCGCTGGGATTCTATCGGCTTGAAGGGAGAGATTTTCCAGTGGGGGCGGGAATTGGGTTCGTGGTGCCCCAGGTCTGAGAATCCAGATCTGGGGCACCCAGCGTTCTTAGTAATATCCGCGAAGAACAACCGCAGGTCCTTCGACTCACCACCCCCAAACTGAAAAGCGTTTGGGGCCCCGTTCGCTCAGGATGACAGCAGTTGTTCCGATGCGAACTCCATGACTGCGGCTGCTTCGATAGAACTTTCGGGACCGGACACTAGAACTTGAAGTGGACGGCCAACTGCGCGCTGCGTGGGCCGCCGCCGCCGAGGTAGGGATTGCCGCTGCCTACATCGGGGGTTGCGGTGGTCTGCATGAATTGCGGGCCGTTGACGGTTGGGTCCGCGCCGGCAATCAACTGGCTACCGGAGGCGGAGGTGTGACTGTTGCCGAAGACATCGATGCCGAAGCCGGGCAGCAGAGGGTTGCTGAAGTTGGTGTGATTGAAGATGTTGAACAGGTCGGTGCGAAGTTCCATCGACACGTTCTCGGTCAGGTGCGAGGTCTTGGTGAGCGAGAAGTCGAAGTTCGTATAGTTGGGCGAGTTGAAGGCGTTGCGGCCTTCGCTGCCTGGATGGCCGTTAATGCACTCACCGTAGGTGGCGCTGCTCGAATTTGTGTCGATGGTGCAAGGCGCGGCAAAGGCCGCCATGTTGAGCAGGTTGGCACCGGAAGCGCCGGCATGTGGATTGCCGATAATGTCGGGCCGTCCGAAGTATTCGCCGCTGCCGTTGTAGTCGTCCTCAAAGAGATAACTCACGGTGTAGGGCTGGCCGGTGGCGAAGTTGAACATGCCGTCCAGAGCCCAGCCGCTCAGGATCCAACTGGCGGTGTCGACCTTAGGCAGGTTGTAGGTCCAGTACCACTGCACGCGTTGGCGGACATCGAAGTTGGAGTTGGCGCGCTCGGCGTGCGGGTTGAAGCTGTCGTCGGGCATGGCGGCGTTGGGCACAAAGTCGAGGCCGTCGCTGGCTGTGTCAATGGAGTGCGCCAGTGTGTAGTTGAGCGTGGAGGTGACGCCGTGGTAACCCTGCAACTTGAGCGTGGCCTGCGCGGCGTTGTAGTTGGACTCGGCGCTGGTTTCAATCTGGTTGAGGTAAGAGAGGGGAATGTTAGAGAAGGTAGCGTTGTACGTGTAGTAGGGGAAACACTGCTCGCCGTAGGGTTTGGTCTGGCCGTTTCCGCAGCTTACGGTGCGGCCCTGAACGTTGTTGACCTGGTTGATGTCGCGGAAACGGTACAGGTGACGGCCCTGGGAGCCGACGTAGCCGAGTTCAAGCGCGATCTTCTTGGTAAGCTGCGACTCGATGTTGAGGTTATATGCGCCGTACCGTGGCGTGCGCAGTTTCTGGTCTACCGTGAAGACGCTGCTGGGCGCGTAGCTGCCGAAGATGGGAACGCCGGCGGTGATGTTTGAGACGACCGGCGATGCGAAGCCGATGCCGTTGAAGGCCGGGCCGGCCTCGCCGGCGTTGGTGTTGTAGGCCTGGTTGCCGACGAAGAAGTCCTGCGAGGGGCCATCGTAGAAGATGCCCGCGCCGACGCGGACAACCAGCTTGCCGTTGCCCAACAGATCGTCTGCCACGCTCAAGCGCGGAGCGAAGTTTGTCCAGTCCTTGGGATAGAGTGAGGAGGGTGCGCCGGAGGTTCCCACGGTTTCCATCGTGGCGGTTTTTACGTCGAAGAGGCTGAAGGCATTGTTCTTTGCACCGATGACGCCAAAGTAGTCCCAGCGCAGGCCGTAATTGAGCGTGATGCGGCTGTCCCACCGCCAGGAGTCGAGGATGTATGCGCCTGCGCCGTTCTGGTAAGAGTAGCGCGTGCCTGCGCCGTCGGCTGAGCTGCCGCCATCGATCTGGCCGGCCAGAAAATCGTTGAGGCTGCTGAACGAGAGTTTGCCTCGATGCCCTGAATCGATAAAGCTGTCGATGAAGGTGCGCCGCCACTCCAGGCCAGCCTTGAAGGCATGCTTGCCTTTGGTCAGCGAGACATTGCCGAAGAGCTGATAGTTGGTATCGACGCGGCCGCGCGAGTCGCTGGCGGTTGAGCCGAACGGGCTGAACGAGCCACCGCTATCGGTGGGATTGTTGGGGTTTGAAGGAATGTAAGGACCAACGGCGATGGTCGGCATTCCCAGGTCACGCGAGGTGGAGTCTGGCGAGAGAGTGTCAAGGCCGTAGGTGGCGTTGGGATCGAGGCCGATATCCTGCGGCAGGAACTGCTGCAGGAAGCGGTTGTATCCGCCGCGAACCTCAATGATGAGGTTGGGATTGGGAATGGTGGTGTAAGAGAGCGAAATAATGTTCACGTGCGTGGGCGTAGAGGTGTTGAATCCCGGCGCGCTCGATCCGGTGTAGAGCATGCCCAGTGGGAAGCTCTGCATGCCGTGGCTGTAGAAGTAGCGGCCCGTGAGCAGGTCTTCAGGACTGAATATATGCAGATGCTGATCGGCTTTGACGATGACGTTGTCACTGTTATTGCTGAAGGGCGTGGTGAAGGTTTCAGTGCCGCCGGTTTGCGGCAACGTGCCCCAGGGCTTGCTGTTGAGCAGGTTCTGGATGACGGGATTGATGATGCCGCCATTGGCTTTGAAGTCCGCAATGTCGGCGAGCGTGGGCACCATGCCGAGCTGCGGCAGGCCGCCGTTTTCGCGCTGGCCCTCATAGGCCAGGAACCAGAACAGCTTGTCCTTGATGAGCGGCCCGCCGACCGAACCGCCAAACTGATGGTTGGTGAATGCGTTCTTGGGCTGGGAGACGGTGTTGAAGTAGTTGCGCGCGGCCAGGTCGCCGTTGCGGAAATACTCGAAGAAGCTGCCATGGATCTGGTTGACGCCGCTCTTGGTGACGATGTTGACGGTTGCGCCGGAGCTGCGGCCAAACTCTGCTTCGGGGCTGCCGGTGACAGGAATCTCAGCCAGGGCGTCGACAGGAAGAATGGTGGACGGACAACCCCAGACGCCGGCTTGGTTGATCGAAGGCAGATTGCGGTAGCCGTCGTTCATGTCAGTGCCGTCGAGCAGATAATTGTTGGAGCGGCCGCGGTTGCCGTTGAGGCTGAACAAACCGTAGGAGCCGGCCGATTCTGTCGATCCAACGGGATCGCTGCTTGCGCCGGGAACCAACTCAAGAAGCTTGGTGAAGTCGCGCCCGTTGACGGGCAGCTCAGCGGCCTCGACGGCTTCGATTGTGCCGCCGGTGGTGTTGTTGGTGGTCTCGACCAGCGGTACATCGGCGGTGACCTGGACCACTTGCTCAACCATTCCAGTGGAGAGCTTGGCGTCGGCGCGCGTTGGCGCTCCTACGCTCACCTTGATGCCCGTGAGCGTGGTGGTTTGAAAGCCCTGTTTCTCGAAGGTGATGCTGTAGTTGCCGAGCGGCAGCTCAGAGGCCGTGTATTGTCCTTGATCGTTGGCGGACAGCGTGCGGGAGAGGCCAGTGTCGGGGCTGAAGACCTTGACCTGCGCGCCGACAATTGCCGCCCCGGAGCCGTCGGTGACTGTGCCCTGAATGCTACCTCTGAAGGTTTGCGCGTTTGCGGCGATGGCGAAGATGAAGGCGAGAACAGCAAAAAAGACAGGAATCGAGCGGCTTTTCATGCGGCCACGCTCCTTTGATTTTTTGTTTTGGAAATTGACGAAATCATAACACGATGCTCAAGGATCACCAATAAGGACTCTATAAGGATTTTTCTCGGACCAAGTTGAAGGGAAGTTGAGTCCTCGGCGGGCTCAGTGGCGGCGCAAACCGGAGAAGTTCACCAGGGGAATCTGGGGAAACTCGCGAACCGCGATAAGTGCTTCGCGCTCGATTTCGCGGGAAGCCCGCAGGCGCGTGCGAATCTGGCCGAGACCCGCGTCGTTGTAGCCGGGATGCGTGACCAGTTCCCATGTTCCTTCAGGCATTGCTCTGAGCAGGGAACGGAGCGTGTTGGCCTTCAGAATTCCGGTGCCCGCAATGGCGATGGTGCCGTCGGTTGTGGCAAAGCCATTGTCAGCGACGATTCTCATGCAGGCAGCGCGAAGAGTTCTGAGCAGGGTTACCTCGGCGCGGCGCGTCCATGGTGCGCCGGCGGTTGCACGCACGGCCCACGCAGGCTCAAACGGATTCCTGATGGCGGCGATACCCGCGGCACGCGCAGCGCGCAGCACTGGGCGCAGCACGGCGGGGAACATGTGGGTGTGCTTGTGTGTGTCAATGTGCGTGAGCGGCACACCGCGATCTTTGAGCAAAGCGATCTGCGCCGCGGCTTCACGCTCGATGTCGCTGGCCGAGATGCGCCCGGTGAAGAGCCTCGCTAAAAATGCAGTCAACGACGCATGGAAACAGCCGGTCTTGCGATCGATGAGTGTGGGAATCCGATTGACTGGTAAAACCGGCTGGCCATCGACTAATACTATGTGGCAGCCGGTTCCGAGCGAAGGCGTTTCGCGCGCCAGTGCGATGGCCGCATCGGTTGCGCCGGCCCGCGCCATGAGCGTTGTGCTGGTGAGCACTCCGGCGCGGTGCAACTCAACAATCGCCCGATTCACTCCGGCAGTCAGTCCGAAATCGTCCGCATTCACAATGAGACGGGGCACGGGGTGAGTGTATCAACTCGCGCGTGGCGACTGATAGGGCGTGGACTGGCTGCGAAATAAAGAGGCCGGCTCAAAGAACTGAGCCGGCCAGCAATGAGCATGGTTGGGATTGTCTTAACCAAGCTCATGCATGAAACAAAACAGCGTTTGGAGGACGTAAGTGATGCAAGACCGATCCGTCCCTGGGTACGGGTTAGAAACTGAAGGTCATCTGCAGGTCGATGCTGCGGTTCGACGCCGCGGATGAGAAGAATCCACCGGCAAGAGCATTCGATTTGCCGAACAGCGGCGAATTGAGGACGCTGACAGGCGCTGCCAGGTTCACGTTGTTCAGCACGTTTCTGCCATTGGCTGAGAAGGTGAGGTTGTAGCGGCGCGGCGCTGACTGACCCATGCCGAACATGCCGGGTCCGCTTTTGCCGCTCAAGCCGCCGGGTCCAAGACCGCCGCCCATGCCGCCCATGCCACCACCTCTGGGACCGCCTCCTGGAGGTGGGCCGCCAAATCCGCCGCCGGAACCACCGAAGCCATCAGTGACTTTTGGCCCGATGCCGAAGGACTTGCTGGCGCGCAGGTTCAGACTGAACGAATTGGGGCCAGTGCCGTAGTTGAAGGGAATGCGCGCTGCATTCCATGCCGGATCGACATCGAAGTCGCCGTAGCTGGTATGCACCAGGTTGGCGCTGCTAGTGCCGGCCGTGGCCCATGCTGGACGGTCGTTGTATTGGTTGTCACCGTTCAGATCCTGGCCGGTGGTGACGTTGAAGGGCGAACCAGAGTTGGTAGAGAGCATGGGGCTGAGCGAGATGCCGAAAGGCGCCGTGATGTTGCCGCCCAGAAGGAAGCGGCTGCGGGTGTCAAAGCTGGCGCGGCCATAATCCGCGCCGGGATTCGACTGGTCGGATGGAAAATATCCTGCACCGGAGGTGTCGGCATCGGCAAAGTTCAGCGTGTAGAAGCCGAACAGCGTAATGAACTTTGCGCGCACGTTGTAATTGACCATCAGCTCGTTCTGGCGATAAACGCCGCCGGACTCGAACTGGTAGATGTTCTCGTTGATGCCGTTGGGACGGGTGCCCGTTGCGGTCACGGGGTTGTAGGTGCTGGGGATGTAGGCGTTGATGGCGTCACTGAGATACTGGTGCACGCCGCGCGAGTTGATGTAGGTGGCGGAGAGGGTGGCGGCCTTGCCGAGCTGGCGTTCCACGCCAAGCGCGGTCTGCATGTTGACCGAGGCTTTAAGGTTAGGCGCAATCTGGTAGATGGTTGGCGCAGAGATGTTGCTGGCTGCGAGTTGGTCCGGTGAGGGAGCATTCTGATAAAAGGTTGGATTCAAGACGGTGTATTGCTGCTGATTCACACCGTTTTGCCGAATCGACTGCATAATGTTTCCTTCGTCGAACCGGTCGTAGAACCAGCCGTAGCCGCCGCGAAACACGGTCTTGGCCTGCTTGCCGCCGCGAGCGCCGGGAGCCCATGCAAAGGATAAGCGCGGCGCCCAATCGTTGTGGTCTCCGATGCCGCTTTGCGTTTCATAACGTACGCCGTAGCTGACCGTCAAGGTGGAATTTATCTTGCGATCGTCCTGAACGTAGAACCCGAGGTCATAGTAGTGAATGTCGATTGAGGGATTACCGGCTGACACGATGTATTGGCTCGGCGTTTTGGCGCTGTACGCAGCAAGCGAGTTGTAGATGTACATGCCGTTGTATCCCGCGTTGGAGTAGCTCGAGTCAAGAGTGATGCGGGCCCTGCCGCCAAAGTTGATCGATTGCGCGCCGTGGCTGAAGAGGGTATTGTTGTCGAGTTCGATGCGGGTTTCGGTATCCTTATTTGTGCCCATGGTGCTGCCGCCACCGGTAAACGCACCGCCGACGGAGATAGTCGGATCGTTGTCCTGCGCGGTCTGGCTGCTGGTATCACGGGCGAATTGGAACATGGTGTCGTTGACCACGTTGGCGCGGATGACCTGCGAATCGCTCAGTTGCAGCGAGTTCTCGATGCTCGACGAATTGAAGGCCTGCGTAGGCAATGAGAATCCGGAGACGCCGCCATTTGTTTCGGTATCCCGGCTGAATCCGTAGCGAACGGTGAGCGTATTGCTCTTGCCGAGCTGAAGGTCGAAGCGAGGGCTGATATCGAGTCGCGATTGCGGACTGGAGACGGCAGTGGAGTAGTTGTACACGTTGCCGTTGGAGTCGAGAAGCTCGGCATTCACGATCGAGTCGGAGTGGTTCTGGCGATCAAAGAGGCTGGCGAACCAGGAAGCGTTTTTGCCAGCCGCGCCGCCGGCATTTGCCGATGTGAATAGGGTGTAATACGGCGGCTCATTGGTGACAAAAGGATTCTGGGAGTTGAAGGGCGAGTCGTTGCCCATGATCATGACCGAGCCGTGGAACTTGTCGGTGCCGGGCTTGGTGAGGATCTCGACTCTGCCGTAACCGAGTTTGTCATATTGTGCCGAGAAGGGGCTCTGATTCACGCGAATCTCGCGGATGGAGGCCTTGGGCGGCAACTGACCGCCGGAGAAGCCGTCAATATAAATCTGTCCGCCGTTGGGTCCAGCGGCCGGACCGGCGAGTGCGGTGAGTTCGCTCGAAAGCTCATCGGGATCGTCGGAGAGCGCATCCAGAGCCTTGCCCTTGATCTCGATAGCGCTGGCGTTGTTGTCGGCGCTGGTGTCAACGGTGGTTCCCTCATCGCTGACCGTTACCTGCTGTGCGACGTTGGGGAGATCGAGCTTGATGATTACGGTGACGGGCCTGTCGCCCTTGACGACCACCTGCTTGGGTTTCGACGTGGAGAAGCCTTGCGCAGACGCCGAGATGGTATAGGTTCCGGCTGCGATCTTGCTGAACGAGTAGGCTCCCGTTGCATTGGCAGTGACGGTTTGCGGCGCGCCGCTGCCGCCGGCCAGCGTAACTGTGGATGAGGAGATGGCCGCGCCGGTGGGGTCGGTCACGGTTCCTTGCACACTGGTGGTTTGCGCACCAGCGGTCCCTATCAACGCGCTGCCGATCAGCAGTGTTCCTAATATGTCTCTAAGCAGGCTTTGTTTCTTCATCGCCGTTCCTTTCACTTCCGCAAGACGAGCTTGCATCTCAAGAAGAACGCTTCTTGCAAGGGAGTGCGGTCAAATTAGGTAAATGTGTGTAACGCGCCCTCACCGGTTTCGTGACAATTTGTTACAGTAATGGCACGTTGTTCACCTTGACCTGACGTAGGCTCAAGTGAAAGGCGGGTGACGGGCATGATGCCTGTAGACGAAGTTCTACTGATCGACGACGATGTTGAGCTGTGCTCGATGCTGAAAGAGTATCTGGGGCGGTATGGATTCCATGTGACCGCGGTGCATCGGGGCGACTCTGGCCTGCAAATGGCTGTCGAGCGGTCTTTCGTTCTGGTTCTACTGGACGTGATGCTGCCCGGCCTGGATGGTTTTGAAGTTTTGCGCCGCATTCGCGCTTCGTCCAAGGTGAGCGTGCTGCTGCTGACGGCGCGCGGAGAAGATGTCGATCGAATTGTAGGCCTGGAGATTGGCGCGGACGATTACCTGCCCAAACCCTTCAACCCGCGCGAGCTGCTGGCGCGGATGCGGGCCGTGCTGCGCAGAAGCTCAGGAATACCGGCATCGCAGGAGCAATCGATTCTGCAAGTGGAAGAGCTGGAGCTGAACCGCTCGGCGCGTACGGTGTTTCAAGGCGACAAGAGGATCGAGCTGACGGATGTGGAGTTTTCGCTGCTGGAAGTGCTGATGGGCGCTCCAGGAAAGGTCGTCAGCCGCGAAGAGATCTCGGAGAAGGTGCTGGGCCGTAAGTTTCATCCCTTCGATCGCGCGCTAGACATGCATGTGAGCCGCTTGCGGCGGAAGCTGAATGAAGCCGGCATTCAAGAAGACCAGGTCAAGACGATTCGCGGGGCCGGGTATCAACTTGCGGTGCAGCGTGATCGCCAGCTGGCAAAGGATTGAGCGATGCGCAGTCTATTCCTTAAAGTCTTTACCATTTTCTGGATTGCCCAGAGCCTGATTTTCATCATCTCGACGGCGCTGATTGTGCGGCACCATTTCGAAGGCCCGGAAGCTACGTTCGATGCGCTGGCAAGCAGCATGAGGGCGAATGCGAGTATCGCAGTCCACTCCTACGAGCGAGGCGGCTGCGACGCGCTGCAATGGTACGCCACCAACATTGAGCAGGACATTGCCCTTAAGGATGCGAGTGGACATGTGCTTTGCGGAGCCACCGGTTTTGGCGGCGTCGAGAACGACCCCGAATCGTTTGCGCACGTAAGCGGCATGCAGGTGGGGAATAGATTCATCACACATTTGCCGGTGCTATCGCAGAGCGGTAAGCAATACTCCTTTTTGCTGAGCAAGGCGCATACTCCCCGGAAAGTGAGTTTGTACGACGACCTGCTGGCCTTCTCGTTTCCGCAACTGCCGGTGGCAATCGTCATTGACGGGTTTACCACCTTTGCTCTCGTTCTGCTGTTTACGCGCCCGGTAGGTCTGCTGCGGAAAGCAACGCGCGACCTTGCTGCGGGAAAACTGGAAGTTCGCATCAAGACATCTTCGCCGCAATCGCGTTCATTTTCCGGCGATGCGTTCAGCGCGCTGACGCACGACTTTAACCACATGGCAGAGCGGTTGCAGTCGCTTGTGGATGCGCAAAAGCTGCTGCTGCGCGATGTTTCGCACGAACTGCGATCTCCCTTGTCGCGCGTAAGCGTGGCGCTTGAGCTCGCCCGCGAAGACGCGGACCCCTCGATGACGGCGCACCTGAATCGCATCGAGCGCGAGACAGAAAAGCTGAATCTGCTGATCGGCCAGTTGCTGACTCTCTCGTCAATGGAAGCGATCGAGAAGCGCGAGACTTTTAAACCGCTCTCACTGAATCATCTGATCGAGCGCATGGTTCCGGATGCGGAGTTTGAAGCGCATCAATCGCAATGTTCTGTTGTTTTCCATGCGAACGCGGATTGCGCAGTGCTCGGAAGCGAGGAACTACTTTATCGGGCAATCGAAAACGCGGTGCGCAATGCGATCCGCTACACGGCGACGGGAACCGAGGTTGAGATTGTGCTTACCGCTGCGAAAACGCCGGGAACTCACGAGGCAATCATCGATATCAGCGACCGCGGCCCCGGCATTCCGGAAGATCAGCGCGATGCAATCTTCCGTCCGTTCCATCGCGTGGATTATGCGCGTAGCGCAGACACGGGCGGATTCGGCGTAGGTCTGGCGATTGCCGAGCGGGCCGTTCGCATTCACCACGGGGAGATGCACGCCCTGGCGCGCGAAGGCGGCGGCACCACCATTCGCATCACGCTTCCGGCCGTCGAGTTCGAGGAGCATGGGTCGATTGCTTCCGATGTTTTTTGGCCTGCCTGAGCGCGCTTTCTGCACCGGGTGTTCAGCCATAAGCGCTAATTTAGAGCGTTGTTCCTTCCGAACAGGCGTTTACACAGCCCGGACAATGAATGGGCAACGCGCCTTGGTCACCAACTCCACGTGTACCCAATGCCCGTGGTGGTGTACCAGGGCACGGTCGGGATCTTGTTGTAGCTTTCCTGAATCCAGATCGAGTTGTGATCGTTAAAGTGGATTGCCGCACCGAGCGCCTCTCCGTCGTAAAAACGATTCTCGACGTGTGCAACACCCGTGAAGCTGGTGAGTCCGGCCTGCACCCAGGTATATCCGGTGACTACTTTAGTTTTGGGGATTCCGAAATTCTTCATAATTCCCAGTGCCTCGGTATGCGATCCGAAGGTGGTGTGGAAGAAGCCATGAGAACCAGCGTTCTCATAGGTGTAGGCGAAGGTCAGTTCATCGCCTATTGGATCCTTTTTCAAGAAGCCAAAAGTGTGGCCAATGCCTATGTTCAGGTTTGCTCTTGGTACCAAGCCGGGGCGGTCGAAGTCAGAGCCTGGCATCAGGAATACATCAGTTGAGGTACTTGCGTCTGGCGCCGTCTGTCCGGAAGCCGGAGGTGTGGTTTGAGCGGAAAGCGTGCCCCCGAGGAGCAAGGCAAGGGTGCATGTGTAAAGACCTCTGTTCAGGACTGTCTTCGCAATCATTCTTAGCGCCTCTTGAAGTGACCGTGAATTTGGAGCAAGATCACGGGCTGAGTTGCAATGCAGTAGTCATGATTAGAGAGGCGAACTTGTAAATGATGTGTAAAGGCGATGAGAACCCTACCATTATGCGAAATGGTTTGGAGGGCTTGAGCCTGTGTTCAGATAGAACCCAAGTATTGCGCCGGGTCCAGTCATGCGAACGATAGAAAATTAGTTGATGAAAACGGATCGAGTTGCGTTTCCTGATCCGACACGACCCGTTTATCGTGTTTCAACCGGGCATCGAGAAGCGTATTGCATGTAGCGCCGGGTTTGCTACCAGGTAAGGTGCAGCAGCGAAGTGGCCTGGCGCGGCAGAGTGGCGGCAATCGTCACTTTGCCGCCGCTTACATTGAGCCACTGCGGCGAATCAAATAGCTGCAACTGTCCCGCGGCTTTCAACTGCGCGTATTGCTCCGGAGTTGGCGACTGCGGCGAACTCATCGCCTTCCAAACTGTGTAGGCATTGCTGTGCGTGTCGTCGATGCGAAACTGTTCCAGCAAAACCCGTTTGACGCCCACCGGTATTCCAGAGACAGTTACCTGCACATCCGCGGCGGGAGCGGGCAGATCGTCGTCGTGGTAATTCCACACCATGATTGCGGCTTCATGCGCGGTCTTGGTGGCGAAGGCATCAACATCCGCTGATTGACGCACGCCTTCATTCACAAGTTGACTCAGCGGAATCTGCCCGGTGCTGCTGGTGGCAACGCGTTCGCCTTTCATCATTCCAGCCATGCGAAAAACATTCAGGATTGGCTTGTCGATGCCATTGGTCGCCAGCGTGCGAAATCCCTCAAAGTAGCCTTTGCCCTCGAACTCAAACGACCAACTGAGCATGGAGATCAGGTTCACGCCGTCCTCATCTTGAAGATCGAGCATGGCCTTCATGGCGACGGCGGTGTACGCGGGATAGAGAGGGCCGTTCCGGTACGAGTTCGCGGGATTCACTTTCATGGAGCAACCCGCGCAGCCTTCGGGATCGGCTTCGCTCAGAATGATCGGAATGTGCTTCAACCGCGGGTATTTGGCCACAATCTTGAAACCGGCCTGCGTGTTGCTCAACTCCGCGCCAATCCCCATGCGCACATGTCCGTTGACCACGCGCGTACTTCCTTTGGGATGAAAGGTGATGAAGTCGAGCGGAATTGATTTTCCGTCAGCGGCGCTCTTGTCGCTGAGGCAATGCTTCAAGAAAGCGTCGAGGTAAGCAGCCGCTTTTGCGCCTGCCGGGCCGGTGGTTGCGGGTCCACCAACCATTGCATTGGGCAGCGCCGCGCGCACGCCTGTAACCGCATAGTCGTAGAGCTTGAAGTACTCCGCCTCTGTTCCATGCCAGTAGACGATGTCGGGCTCGTTCCACACTTCGAAGTACCATGTACTCACCTCGGCGCGGCCATAGCGCTCAACCAGGTGCTCAACATACTTGTGCACCAACTCGCCCCACATTTTGTAATCCCTGGGCGGGTTGTTTACCGAACCACCCATAGTTGGCGCGGGATAGTGGAGCTGATACTCGGTGATGCCCGGAACCTCAGATGCGAGATCCCGCGGCATAAAGCCCAGTTCGACAAACGGCTTGACGCCTGCGTCTTTATAGGCGTCGAAGGTTTGGTCGGTAATGGTGAAGTCATACACCGGCCTGCCGGCGGCGTCGAGACTGAAGACGTTGGACGAACTCCACTTCAGCTCCGGGATTCCGTTGCCCGACGTCAACAGATGATGCGCGCGAATGTAGACCGGATTGGGGCTCAGGTCGTGAAGCTCGCGCAGCAACTGGCGGCCGTACTTTGCCGTGGTGTAGTTCGACTCATCGTAGCCGAACCATCGGTAGATAGGCTTGTATGTGCCTTGCGCCGTGGCCAGATCGACGGTCACGTTGACCGGCGTTTGCGCGCGGCCTGTCGCCGCCAGAAGAGCGGCACTCAAGATCCATCCAGATAGTTTCAAGGTCTGCCTGATTTCTCCCATGCGGGCGAGCGAAAATGGCGGTGCCGGCTACACTGATTCGATCAATCGTCACGAGAGAGTACGCTGACCTGGCAATGATAGCGACGCCGAGCTGAGTTGCCTAGAGCGACTGGAAAAGCCGGGTCAAGGTCCGGAGCAGAAGCCGTTCAATTATGATGAAATTGGCGGCGTAATTCTTCCTCAAGAGTTTTCAGTGGAGTATCCCGCCCGATGTAACCAGGGACAAATGACAGAATCGAAAGCCAGAAAAGTCGAGCTGTTCGACACCAGCCTGCGCGATGGTCTGCAACAGCCGAATCTCCAAATCTCAACGCCGAATGCCGTCATGCTTCTGCAGCGGCTGTCTGCTTTTGGCGTCCGTTATGCCGAAATCGGATTTGCAGGCGCAAACCAGTTTGTCACCGACCTGACCGTGGCGCTCAAGTCGGCCGATACCGGCGCGATGCGGCTGGCCCTTTTCGGCAGATCGCGCGGACGCGGCATCAAGGTGCAGGATTGGCCCGATGCGCAGTTTATTGTTGCGCATAGAAACCGTGTTCCGGCTGCGGTGATCGTCGTGAAATCGCGATTACTCGACATTACAAAGTCGCTGGAAACCACGCCGGAAGAAAATTTGCTGATGGTCTCTGAGACCATCCAGTATTTGCAGGACCACGGCCTGGAAGTGTTGGTGGATTTTGAGCACGCGATGGATGCGGCTTGCGGCCGGCGCGAGAACGGCAACCCCTGCGACGCGGAAGAGAAGAAGCGCGGAGCGGATTACTTCGACCGCATGATCGAAAAATGCGTTGATCTGAAGGTGAGCCGGCTGATTGTGTGCGACACCAACGGCGGCTCAAGCCCGGAGGAGGTCTCCGCGGTGATGGGAGGCCTGATTGCAGGCAACCCCAAGGGCAGCTTTGGATTTCATGGGCACACGGATCGCGGTCTGGGAGTTGCCAATACGCGCGCGGCGATTTTGGCCGGCGCGGTTCAGGTGCAAGGCACTCTACTGGGAACCGGGGAGCGTTGCGGCAATGTGAATTTGACCACCGTGATCGGCGGCATGCAGCTTCGCGACGAAGCTGAGTTTGTGCCGCCAGCGTCGCTCACCGGCCTTACCGCGCTTGCGCACTCGGCTTACGCGGCGTTTGGGCTTGAGGCTCCGCACGGCACGCCGATTGTTGGCCCCGGCGCGTTTGGCACGTGGGCCGGAATGCACGGCAGCAGCGAGCGCAAAAATCCAGGCGCGTATCTCTGGTGCGATCCCGCCAAGGTGGGGGCGAGCCCGGTGATCGGCGTGAATGCGCAATCGGGGCGCGCGAACATTGTGCTGTTGTCTGAAGCTCTGGGCGTGCCGTTGACTTCAGCGCAGGCGCAGACGCTGATTGACGCCAACCAGGGAATGATCGACGGCGGCGCGTACACGGTGAGCGAAGACTCATTCAAGCTGGCCTGCATGCGCGTGCTCGGCACGCTGCCTGAACGCTTCAGCGTAAAAAGCTGGCGCGTGCTCGATGAATCGGACGAAACCGGCAACCGCTACGTGCAGGCTTCGATACAGTTGTCTATCGGCGACGGAAAGATTGTGACCACGCGCGCCGAGGGCGCCGGTCCGGTGGACGCGCTGACCAAGGCGATGCGCCGCGAATTGGAGAAGTGGCATCCAGCCCTTGCGCACATGCGGTTGGGCACATTTACCGTAGCCGCGATTGACGTTTCAGCGCAAGACACCGCGGCGCACGTTCGTGTGACTGTGAGCTTCAACGCGGACGGTCATGAGCCGTGGGTGATGGCCGGTGTAAGCAGCGATTTGAATCAGGCCGCGCTGATGGCCATTGAGGACGGGTTCCACTACTGGCTGCAGGTGGGCGCGGCAAACTGATTCGCGCGTCTCTGCGGTTGCAGGTTTAAGCAAAGCGCAGCGATACGCTACCCGCAGTCGAAAACCGCACATCCGCGCGCGAACCTGCAGAAGCGAATGTTGCGCCGGTCCAGCTTCCGGTGGTGATCCAGCCACCGCGCTTCAAACCGCCGGTGCGCGCAGAGCCCTGATTGGCGAGGTAGAGCACCAGCCGTAGCAAGTCGGTCCCCGCGGTGTTCGATCCGGTGCGGGCCACCGCAATGTTGCCATCGACGGACAGAGTCACGGATTCCGCGGCCCAATCGATCTGCTGCCAGTTTGCTACGGCGGGTCCGTACACAAAGCCGCCGTGCATCTGCAGATCCTGCATCATGGTGAAGCGCGCAACCTGCGTTGGCAGGGTTAGTCCGGCTTCAAGCTCTTCGATTGCCGGATGGCAACTGGCGATGGCGGCCACAATCTCTTCGCGGCCATACGGCGTCTCGCGCGGCGGCAAATCCTGGCCGATGAGAAACGCGATCTCCGCTTCAAGGCCGCGCAGGCGATGCCTCGGCTCGCCGAGCAGGCTTCCGTCTTCGCAAATCCAATCCGAAATCATGGGGCCAAACAGCGGCGTCGCGTCCGCGGCTGGCGCTCCCACTTTCCATGCGGATATGCCGCCGGGCTGCAGGCTTTTGGCCATGGCGTCCTGCACAAAGCAGGCTTCTTCAAGCGAAGCAGCCTGCAGGGTTGCGGGCAGATCGTCGAGCGGAGTTGCAGTGCGGCGCGCCTTGAGCAGCAGATCGGCGGCTTCGAATAGGTTGGTCTTGCGAGCTTCGGAGATCATCGTTTCCAGTGTGCATCAACCCGCCCGGTTATGTCTTGCCGGCGCAGTCGCGTGCCCGGAAGATATCGCGTGGGTGATTCCCATCACAGCGATCCCCTGCTGCATAGCGCAAACTAACGCGGGCTTTTGGGAGAGTGTCTTGAGCTTCAAAAAGCCCGGTTTTATGCACCAAGGAGCAGTGAATGGCGGACGCAGGCAAACGCGATCGCGGATTTTTGCGAATCGATGAGGACGAATGCAAGGGCTGCGGGCTGTGCATCGAGGCTTGCCCGCCCAAGGCGATCGCCATGGGCGAAAGCTTGAACCACTATGGCTATCGCACGGCGCATTACGCAGGCGCGGGCTGCACCGGCTGCGGAATCTGCTTCATGGCCTGTCCCGAGCCGGGAGCGATTACGGTGTATCGCGAAACGGTGGCCAGCGCAGTGCCGATAGCGGCGCCGGCCGGGACAGCGGAGGGCAGCCCATGCGCAAGCAACTGATGAAAGGGAACGAAGCGATTGTGAAGAGCGCGGTTCTGGCCGGCTGCCGCGCGTTCTATGGCTATCCCATTACCCCGGCAAGCGAGATTGCCGAAGCTGCAGCCGAATATTTGCCGCGGGCAGGCGGCGTGTTTCTGCAGGCGGAGAGCGAAGTTGCCGCCATCAATATGATCTACGGTGCGGCGTCGGCGGGCGTTCGCGCAATGACCGCATCCAGCGGCCCCGGCATCAGCCTCATGCAGGAAGGCATTAGCTATATGGCGGGCGCGGAGTTGCCGTGCGTCATCGCCGACATTACACGCGGCGGTCCGGGCCTGGGCAACATTGCCGCGGAGCAGGGCGACTATCACCAGGTGGTGAAAGGCGGCGGCCACGGCAACTACCGCACCATCGTGCTGGCTCCTTATTCCGTGCAGGAGATGGCCGACCTGACCGCGCTTGCCTTTGAGCTGGCCGACCGGTATCGCAATCCCGTGGTGTTGCTGGCCGATGGATTTATCGGGCAGATGATGGAGCCGGTGGAGTTTGCCGAGAAGGCGGTTGCGCCGCCGCACCACACGTGGGCGGTGAAGGGAAACGCGGCCACGCGCGGCAACCTGATCAACTCGCTGTTTATGGATATCGACGATCTCGAAGCGCACGTTCGCCATCTTGAGCAGAAGTACCGCAATGCCGAGCAGCTTGAAACGCGCGCGGAAGAGAGCGAAACAGAGGACGCAGAGATTGTGCTGGTGGGCTATGGCATTGTGGGCCGCATTCTGAAAGCTGTTACAGCAGAGGCTCGCGCGGAGGGCATTCGCGTGGGCGTTCTGCGGCCCATCACGCTTTATCCATTTCCGGTTTCGCACTTCAAGCGGCTGGCAAAAAGCGCGCAGGTCTTCGCAGTGGTGGAGATGAGCAACGGACAGATGATTGAAGACGTGCGGCTGGCGGTGAATGGGGAGAGGCCGGTTGAGTTTCTTGGGCGCGCGGGTGGCAATGTTCCCTCGCACGAAGAGGTGCTTGGCCTGGTGCGCAGATTGGCAAATGCGCCGCAGCTGGCCGAGGAGCGGAGTGTACATGTCTAGCGAACTGGTTGAGAACTACACCGTGGTGCATGGCCGCGCAAAGAGCTTCTACGAGCACTACGAGCGGAAGCCGGAGCTGCAGCACCAGACACACTTTTGCCCAGGGTGCGGCCATGGCATTGCGCACAAGATGCTGGCGCGCGCCATTGACGAGCTGGGGATTCAAGACAAGACGATCCTGATTGCACCTGTCGGGTGCGGGGTTTTTACTTACTACTACTTTGATGTGGGCGGAGTGCAGGCGGCGCACGGGCGTTCGCCGGCGGTGGCTACGGGCTTGAAGCGCAGTTTGCCTGAGAGCATCGTCATCGGCTACCAGGGCGACGGCGATCTATCGGCCATTGGGTCGGCGGAGATTTTGCATGCGGCCAATCGCGGCGAAAACATCACCGTGATTTTTGTGAACAACGCCATCTACAGCATGACCGGCGGCCAGGCCGCGCCGACGACGCTGCTGGGGCAGAGGAGCACTACCACTCCCGAGGGCCGCACGGCGATTGGCGAAGGCTACCCGCTGCACATCAGCGAACTGCTGGCCACGCTTGAAGGGCCGGTCTACATTGAGCGCGTGGGACTGGGCGACAACAAGCAGATTGCGCAGGCGAATCGCGCGATAAAGCGCGCGGTGGAGAACCAGGTAAAGGGTCTTGGCTTCTCGCTGATCGAGGTTCTCTCGCCGTGCCCGACCATCTGGAAGATGTCTGCCGTGGATGCGCAGCACTGGGTGCGCGATGTGATGGAGAAGACGTTTCCGCTGGGCGTGTTCTGCGACCGCACCAAAACGGCGGAGCCGAGGCATACACGCGGCACTGCGCCTGCGCTCGACGCGATTCCTGCGCTGCTCGGGATTGAAGAAGAGCTGGGCGCGCCGGACGAATCAACGCGCGCGGCGGCGGAGATCGATCTGCATGTGCGCGTAGCCGGCTTTGGCGGGCAGGGCGTTCTGCTGCTGGGCGAAGTGCTTGCCGAGGCAGGACTAAATGCAGGGCTTGAGGTGTCGTGGCTGCCGTCGTATGGGCCGGAGATGCGCTCGGGCACGTCGAACTGCCATGTGCGGTTGTCAAATAAAACGATCGACTCGCCGCTGGTGAGCTCACCCAACATGCTGGTGGCCATGAACGAGCCATCGCTCAAAAAGTTCGACACGAGTGTGCGCAAAGGCGGATGGATTTTGTACAACGGCGAGAGCTATCCCGAGGGCTGCGTGAGCGGCGATGTGCATGTGCTGGCGCTGCCGTTTACCCAAGCCGCGTATGAGCTGGGCGACGCGCGGGCCGGCAACATGGTAATGCTCGGCGCGCTGCTTGAGATTGCTGGCTGCCTTCCGCAGCCGGGCATCGACGCCGCATTGCGCCGCCTGATCCGTAACTCGCGCTGGCTCGCGCTGGACGTGCGCGCCCTCGAACGCGGCAGGGAGCTTTATAGAGCTTCTGGCCGCTAGCTTCTAGCTACTAGCTACGAAGTACAGGGAAGCTTAGAGCGATATGGGGCTTCCGCCTCGCGGATTCGTAGCCTAAGATTTGGATATTTCACTGAAGCGTGCTATCAGGATCGTGGTCTCCCGGGTGCCCAACCGCGAGGCACCCGGGGCACCCACTTTCAGTGGAAGAACGGACAATAGGGCACTTGGGCCACGCATCGTTCAGGGGTGGGTTGCGGAGACAGGCGTCAGCTTGGCGACTTCCGAAAGGGGAAACTCTATTGCGCCTACGCGGCCTGAAGTTACATCGCGGACGCCGGTGCGGAGGAAGTAAGTGCCGTCTTCGGTTGGGACGCTGATCTCTTGCTTGAACTGCAAACCGTGATTGAGCACAGAGTCATAACGGGCC
>Ga0302320_10010117_pt1 | contig 20186 bp, 14 predicted proteins | sample Bog_T0_3_FD_202130 | JGI IMG/M metagenome (GOLD analysis project Ga0302320, IMG submission 202130) | Peat permafrost microbial communities from Stordalen Mire near Abisko, Sweden - Bog_T0_3 | ecosystem: Environmental > Terrestrial > Soil > Wetlands > Peat | place: Sweden: Abisko, Stordalen Mire...
CCGGCCCGCTTCAAGTTCACGTTGAGTATTTGTTTGATCGCCTGCATGAATCAAAACTCGTCCAGGCATACAGTCTTCTTGTGCCCATTCGGGAACGTCCCATTGGCGGTAGTGTGAAGGAGCTTGACCGCCGGAAGAATACTGAAGCACAGCAGCGACAGCATCATAAGCCCTGCACCGAGAGCCGCAAGAGGCAAGTTCAAGTGCAGGTCGAACGCGAAAAGAGAATTGCGATTGGAAGCCCAGCGAATGAGAATGCCGCTCGCCGCGCGGCCCAGCGCAAACGCGCCCACAGAGCCTCCAGCGACTAGGAGCGCATCCTCAAGAACAATCTGACGAATAAGCCTACCGCGGCTTGCGCCAAGCGCCATCCGCACACTCAGTTCATGCGCACGCGCATTGAGCCGCGCAAGCTGAAGGTTCGCAAGATTCAGACAGCCCACCAGAAAGATGGAAGCTGAGAGCGCCATCAGTAGCGTCAGAGGAGTCGTGAACTTCTTCCTCATGCCGTTCTCGCTTAGCGGCGCCACTCCGGTCTTCACGTGCAGAAGCGCGGCTTTCACAACCGGATCAGCAGTCGCTTCCGTCATCACCTCGCGATCATTGCGAAAAACCTGATCCCAATGCGCAAGCACGGCGGCACGACGTTCTGGCGGAATGCGCGCCATGAGAACAAGCCAGAAGATCGTGGGCTGGTTATACCAGGGCTTGTCGAGCGATACATCGTGGCCTGGTCCAAGCGAGTCCCATGAAAAGGCAAATGCGCCGGTGCTTTGCAGCGCAAGAGGCATCCAGATGTCGGGAGCAAATCCAGTTACATCGCCGAGGAACCTCCGGTTCGCCACGCCGATCACAACAAATGCGCGGTCATTGAGAAGAATGTGCTGGCCCACGGCCTGCTGCGCAGAGCCGAACGTGCTGCGTGCAAAATCGAAGCGAAGCACCACAGGCCACTCATCCTGCCCCAAGCGCTCATCGGCCTGCACGAACAACCGCCCCGCTGCCGGAGCAACGCCAAGACCACTGAAGTAGTTGTCAGAAACAGGTGTGCAGGAGGCCATCATCGACGCGCGGTTTGGAATCTCAAGAGTGGCAGCCCATGCATAAGCGGTCGCCATCAGTGGGACATCGGGAGTGGCCGCGCGCAGACGCTGGTATGCAGGATAAGAAATCGTCCAGCTCTGATCGAAGGGGCTGCGAGCAGCGTGGATTCTGACAACTTCTTCCGGATGAGGAACAGGCAGCTCGGCCAGAATCACTGCATAGAGTAGCTGGAACACGCCAAGATTCGCACCGATGCCAAAGGCCAGCGTGAGCAGCGCCGTTGCCGTAAACGCAGGAGCGCGGCGAAGCTGGCGGAGCGCATAACGAGTATCATGGGAAAGATTCTCCAGCCACATCCACCCCCAGCGTTCACGTGTAACGTCCTCGATAAGTGGCAAGTTGCCGAGTTCACGCAGTGCGGCTACGCGGGCCTGTCCCGGGTCTTCTCCATCAGCAACACGCTCAGCCATCGCCATTTGCAGATGAGCCTCAAGCTCTTCCGATAGGCTTTCCTTTGCCCGTTCCCACGGCCAGTGCATCACGGCTGCACCTCCGGCTCCATAACAGCACCAATAGCGCGCACCAACTGGAGCCAGCGCTGGTGGTCAGTTGTGAGTTGCTTCTTCCCGAGAGCCGTGAGTTGATAGAACTTCGCGCGCTGCTTGCTATCGGTCAGCTTCCATTCGGACTTTACCCATTTCTGCCGTTCAAGACGATGCAGAGCAGGGTACAGAGATCCGGTCTCCACTGTGAATACTTCGCCGGACCGGCTGCGGATCACTTGTGCAATGGCGTAACCGTGCATGGGTTCGCGCAGAAGCGCCTGCAAGACGAGCATGTCCAACGTCCCCTGCAACAGCTCAATACGGTTCTGGTACTTCGTAGTCTCGGCCATCTGGATGTAGAGATTCTACTGCCATGGGTGGAGACTGTCTACCCCCACCTGCCAGTGAATTACTCCAAACAGATTGTGTGCCTTGCTGAAACCCGAAACATCATCCCAAATTGCTCAAGAGCTTTTTCGCCGAGTTGCTCAGCAAGGCATATCGTACTTGACCAGAAGTTCACTCCCGCACATTTCCAACCAATCGAGGACACTCCATGAAACCATCGAAGCTCTATGAGGCGCTTCATGCGCTGATCGGCGAACGTGTGCCCCTGCACATCTGGGGTGCGTGCGGCGTTGGCAAATCGCAGATCGTCGCCCAGGTCGCCGACGATCTCGACTGCGACTTTCTCGACGTGCGCGCCGTGCAGCTTGACCCAGTCGATCTTCGGGGTCTGCCGCGGATCGCCGAAGACCAAACCGAATGGGTGCCGCCGAAGTTTCTCCCCACCACTGGTAAGGGCATCCTCTTTCTCGATGAGCTGACTTCGGCGCCGCAGATGACCCAGGCGGGCTGCTATCAGTTGGTATTGGACAGGAAGCTCGGCGAGTATGTGTTGCCCGATGGCTGGGTTGTCATCGCCGCCGGGAATCCAGCATCGGAGCGTGGCGTCCATTTCGCGATGCCGCGGCCGTTGCGCAACCGATTCGTTCATCTAGACCTTGAACCGGATCTCGACGACTGGTGCAGGTGGGCCGTCAAGGCTCAGGTCCGTCCCGAGATCATCGCCTTCCTCCGCTTCAAGCCAGAACTTCTGCACACGGCGGACGCGACGTCAGACGCTAACGCGTGGCCCACTCCGCGTTCCTGGGAGATGGCCTCACAGGTGCTTTGCGGCATCGCCCGTCGTCAGAAGACGCAGTTTCTCTCGGGGGCCAGCGAGTTTGAGGCGCAGCTCCTGGATGGAACGGTGGGGCCGGCAGCGGCTTCGGAACTGGTCGCTTTCATTCGGCTGTTTCGCCAGTTGCCTTCGATCGACGAGATCCTTCTGAACCCCACGACGGCGCCGCTTCCCACGGAGCCTTCCGCGCAAATCGCCATTGCTACAGCCCTGGGAAGGGCCATGAGCGACACCTCGATAGGGAGAGGAATCGCATATCTCGACCGGATGCCAACTGAAATGCGGGTGATGGCAATGCGCGACGCGGCGGCGCGGGACCCCGATACGGGTGGTGCAGTTGAACCGCATCATGCCGCTGGCCGCGGGCAAGATGCAGAACAAACACATTGCTGAGCAATTTAGCGCGGCGCACTCATGGCTTGGGGCCGCGCAGCGCGGAGAGTTTCAAGGTCAGCAATAATCCTCACATTGGCGAACAATGTACGCCATCGTCGGGCTCTATTTAGATCCACCTGAGCACGCGCCGGTGTAGTGAGTGAACGAGAAGGGCCAGCATAATGTAACTACAAGCGCAACGGCACGTCCTCACTGTTCGCTGACCTCAGACCCGCAATCGGCGAATTCTATTGGCTCTTCCAGCACCGGCATTACTATCAGGAATGGCCGCGCATCCTGCCCGTGATTGATTAGACTGTCCCATCCAGCAAGAAAATCTATCTCATCTGCGAAAATTACGCGATGCACAAGCATCCTCGCGTCCAGCGCTGGCTTTCGAAGCACCCGCGATTCCACTTTCCCTTCCTGCCAACTTCGGCTTCATGACTGATCATGATTGCGAGGTTCCTCCGCGACTTGTCGCAATCCATGTGCGTGAGACGTTTTTCGAGACCTGAAACAACTCGTTACCGCTATCGGAGAAAACATCGACCACCGCAACAAGAATCCAAAGCCGTTCGTCTGGTCCGCAATGGCCTGGGATGTCCTTAAGAAAGCCGCCCAGGCACGAGCCGACCTTCATTAATAATCATCGGTGTGGCAGGCGACACTAAATGCCGTGTTGGCAGCCGGACTTGGAAGACTTAGGACAACAAACCCATCGGTTGCACCCTTCTCAGAGCTTTCAAGATAAGCTCTGGAGTCAACGTTGCATGGTCAGCAACCAGAATTTTGGCGCCGTAACAGAGTTCTGGTGGTTGGTGGAGCACGTCTTGATAGATCACATGGAAGGGGTTTTGCCTGTCATTGACAATGCTCTCAGCGTTTCGCAGAACACAGAGGATGCGAGGTTTTCCCATGCTCTTGCGCAAGAGCATTGCATATGAAGACTCAGCCAAAACCCAGTCGGTAACCGCAGCAGTACCGTCCAGCACTGCCACAAAACAACCGCATTCACTAAGGCCCCTGAGCAACAACTGCCGCCAAAGTGTCCCGGACGGAATTGTTGACCGGTCTAGAAACACTTCCATTCCCTGGTCCGCTGCTGATTGGCAGATCGCGGCGGCGGTTTCCGAAGACCACTGTGAACCGTGCATATAGCTGATGAACAAGGTTGCAGATCGAAAGGAAAAGAGTGGAAAAGCGCTCGGAGTAAAGCGTTGGCTTCCAATCGAATTCAGCAAGAGGAAGCGTTTTCCTGGATCCGCCATGCTGTTTCTTATCTCGGACAAGGAAGTGCATTCCGCGCGAATGCGAAAAGCATACCTGTAAACCAGATGGGCAGTGATCGCGAGAACAGTGCAGGCGAGTTTCCCGATTGGGGACACATGAAGAGTTGTGATCGAGCAGGCAGTCGCTGAAGCTGCGAGAATGAAAATAGCAGCCCTTATCGCAAACCCTGCATCTAGTTTCTTGCGAATCCTTATCCCGAAAAGGAAGTTTAGGCTAACCGCGAATGCGCAATGCACGATGAAAAATGCGCCGAAGAAGGTTACGGGCAGAACAATGTATGAATTGACAAGAACTTCATAGACAAATCTTGGGCCTGCAAAAGTCCTAAGCAGAGTGAGGAGCAGAAGCGCTGCGACGAGATAACTTAGGCTCCAAAATACCCCGAGGAACTTGTATAACCCCAAGCATAGTTTGTCGCGGAGAGCGAGGGGTGTGGTTCTTCGATTGAGGCTTTCGGCTTCTCGGAAGAAGCCCGCAATCTGCGTCGCTATTTCGTTCGGTTCATGCCCCGAAGATCGCTGAATGAAGTCGTCGAGGAGACTGGCTGTAGGTGTTGACTCCATCCTATCCGCAATGAGCAGGTACACACGACAAGTGCCAGGTTTAGTCGCCTTACGGACGGCAACTACGTCAGCTCCCGTAACCAGAGCTAGACTCGTTGGAGTGAGCACAATTGCATGAACCGTAGTAACGGGAAACGATGAAAGCGATGCGCTGAGTTCGTGTCTCATATTGAACCGCGCGAGACCACTGTTGGCATTCAGCGCATCCTCAAGGCGTTCATACTCGGTCGGCGTCGAGCCAATCACCGTCACGCAATAGTTCGGGGACGATATTGGGGAATGTTTTTCGGATTGATTCACGCTGATACCCCTCCCTTTTATTTCTTTACAAAGTGGTAGAGTACGTACACGAGAATCAAAGCGACAAAGCTCCAGAGGCACCCCATCCTCAGATGGCGATTCGCCTCTTCCATTTGTTTGTTCTCGCTCAATGGCGAATCTTGGTTATCAACCCATATGACGGGACCTCCGCAATCGGGGCATTCCTTCTCCTCGGCCCGACGCATAGACTCACTCATCACGCTAATGGGCGATCCACTTCGATCGATCTGTGCGAAGATTCTTCCGCACCGTTGGCACTTCTGGTATTCCCGCATTATCGAAACCCTTCGATCCAAGATCGAACTTACGCATTTTCGGAACTGAGAACGATGCTCTCCCGCGCACATGCTCTGCCAAGCAGCCCGTGTCAGGTCGCCGACAACACCAGAAAGCCAGAGTCTGCCAGCCTCCGCCAGTAGCGGAGCGTAAGCAGAGCAAAGGTTCAGATCGTCTCTCGCTCTAGTCTTTCTCGATGGATATTTATACCACTGCGTCAAGAACGATCGATTTTGTGCAAATCGTCTGGTTTTATTAGCTCTGACTGGATCGCTGTGGTAAACAATGAGATTCATGAGGGCACAAGTGGCAGATTTTGAGGCAATTCCGTACCGCATCCGCATTGGCGTCACCGGCCACCGGAAGCTGGAAGATCCGGCGGTGGTTGAGTCGCTCGTGAAGAAGGCCATTGACACCGAGATCGAGAAGCTGTTTTCAGAAAAGTCGAGGCAGAAAATCAAAGGCGTTCGCGAGACGGAAACTACCGCGGTTTCGTTCGGGGTTCTGAGCCCGCTGGCCGAAGGGGCGGACCGCGTGGTGGCGAGGGCTGTGCTCGCCGAGCCTGATGCGCGCCTCGATGCTGTTCTTCCCTTGGCGCTGGAAGATTACCTCGAAGACTTTGCGACCGAGGAGTCGCGGAAAGAGTTCGAGCAACTGCTCAGCCGATGCAGGAAGCCTGTCTTGCTTCGGACGCGACGCATCCAGGACGACCGCCAGGATCCGGACGATCAGGCTGAACTGCGCCGAGATGCCTATGCCCATGTGGGCCGCTATGTGGTGGACCATTGCGACGTCCTCATCGCCGTTTGGGACGGGGAACCGTCGCGCGGACGCGGTGGTACGGCCGAGATCGTCCAGTATGCCCGGGAGCAGAAGCGCCCCATCATTCGCGTGTGGGGAGATTCGTTTGAAGTGCTGAACCACGGCAATGGCCTCGACGCCTCTGCACTCGACGGCATCGACCAATTCAATCGGCAGGCGATCGCCCCCGACGAGAGAGCGAGTTACGTCAAGAGCCTGGATCACGACCACTTTGAGAAACCGGAGAACGCAACAGAGATCCCCGCCAGCGTGCGGGAGATGGTCAACGACCGCCTCTTTCCTTATTACACGCAGGCCTCAATCGTGGCCAAGCAGTATCGGGACAGGTTTCACCGGGCAGGCAAATACGTTTATGTGCTCTCCGCGGCAGCCGTGGGATGCGCGGCTCTGGCGGTTCTGATTCCGGCGATTGCATGGCTGGGATTCGGCTTGGAACTGGTGCTGCTTATTGTTTTGGCGCTGACCTTTCGCCAGGCGCTGCGGAAGCACTTTCAACAGAACTGGATCGAAAATCGCTTTCTCGCCGAACGCATCCGTTGCGGAATCTTCATGGCCATCTGCGGCGTTGAACCGATGCCCATCGAAGTGCTTCCGTACATGGGCCATTCGCAGACGGTGAACGACTGGACCGTGCGGGTGTTTGACGAAATATGGGACCGGCTGCCGCGGCTCACGCGTTGTAGCGAAGAGGAGTGCCTGATTCTGAACCCTTACGTTCGGGAAGTGTGGATCGGCGAGCAGGTAAATTTCCACAAAGGCAAGAAAGAACGTGAAGCGAATGCCCGGCGGCGTCTCGCCAGGGCTGGCGCGATTGTGCTTCCTACAACAATTGCGGCGGCAGCACTCCACCTTCTACTGCTCGGATGGACTCCTGTTGGCACGGCACCGGAATGGATTCATCTATTGCACCGAGGATTTCATCAGGGATTGTCGTTCATCGCTCTGCTGTTTCCGGCCATTGCTGCGTCATTGGCGGGCATGGAGGCGCACCGGGAGCACCTGCGGCTGGAAAAGCGCAGCGCAAATATGGGGCCTCAACTGGAGCGCGTGAACCGCCAGATGGCTTCGGCCAAAGATCCGGAGCGGTTTGAGAGCCTGTTGCAGCAAGTAGACGAAATCATGCTGCGCGAGACGCAGGACTGGCTAATGCTGATGCGGTATGTGGAGATCAAGGCGAGCTAAACTTCGCTTTGCTTTGCATTGGCGACCAAGACAGAGGCGGTTGAATCACTGCTCATTGCTGCTAGTCTCATTCAACCACTCTGGCGCCTTTAGCAGGCCTCTCGGACGGGAACCATCTGCGCGGCCGACTAGCCCTCCTTGTTCCATTAAGTCGAGCAAGTGTGCGGCACGGCCGAAGCCGATTCTGAGGCGGCGCTGAAGAAGCGAGGTTGAAGCTTTGCCGAACTCAAAGACTAAACGTACAGCATCATTGAAGAGGGGATCAGTTTCGTCGGGATCGACGTCTGCGTCATTAACATCTGTGCGGTCGTCCGTGGGTGCTTCGAGGAAGCCTTGGACGTATTCGGCTTGACCCTGGTCCCTCCAGAAGCCGATCACAGCGGCGATCTCCTTCTCGCCGACATAAGGCGCGTGGAGGCGAATGAGACGGCTGCTTCCCGGAGGTAGGAAGAGCATATCGCCCCAGCCTAAGAGAGCTTCAGCCCCGTTGGTGTCGAGGATCGTTCTCGAATCTAATTTGGTCGCGAGATGGAAGCTGATGCGTGTGGGAATGTTGGCCCTGAGCAGGCGGGTGAGAACGTCTGCGCTGGAACGTTGCGTAGCGAGGATCAGGTGAATGCCGACGGCGCGGGCCATCTGTGCGAGGCGAGTGATGGACTCTTCGACGTTGGCGCGACCAAACGACATTAGGTCGGCCAACTCGTCGATGATAATGACGATGTAGGGGAGTGGCCCTTCGTCATTTGCCTTGTCGAAGTGAGGAGGCATAACCTCATCGAAGGACTTGTTGTACTGATCGATGTTGCGAACGCTACGCAAGCCAAGGAGTTTGAGACGGCGATCCATCTCGCGAACGGCGTTCCTGAGGGCGTTCGCGGCGAGTTTGGACTCGGTGATTATGGGCGTGAAGAGGTGCGGAATGCTTTCGTACATGCCCAGTTCGACGCGCTTGGGATCAACGAGGATGAGCCGGACCTGGGCAGGAGTCGCGCGATAGAGCAGGCTCATGATCATCGCGTTGATCGCGACTGATTTGCCGGAGCCGGTTGAGCCGGCGATGAGCACATGAGGCATGCATGCGAGATCGGCGGTAACTATGCGGCCGTTGGTGTCCTTGCCCATGGCTAGAGTGAGGAGCGACTTAGCCTTGGCGAAGTCCTGGCTTTCTATCACTTCCCGCAAATGGATGGTTTCGCGCTTATGGTTGGGCACTTGAATGCCGACAGTGGTCTTACCGATAATGCGCTCGATCAAGATGCTCTCGGCACGCATCGCCAGACAAAGATCGTCTGCCAAGCCTATCACGCGCGAGTATTTCACGCCCTCCCCTGGCTTGAATTCGTAGGTGGTGACAACGGGCCCTGGGTTGATTTGGACCACTTCTCCCCGCACGTCGAACTCGCCGCACTTTTCCACCAGGACTTTGGCTTCGTCGCGAAGTTCGTCCTCGCGGACGGTCAGAGGACCATCGCCGGGAAGAAGCAGCGTGGTGGGCGGCAGCTTGAGGCCGCTCAAACTCTCGTTGCTATCGATCGGTGGCCTTGAGCCCTTTCGGCTTGCTTTTGCTTTGGCAGGCGAATGAGCCATTTCAAGAATGCGAGGCTCATTCTTCTTGGGCGGAGCAGAGGGACTTTCACCTGACCACTTGACTGGCACCAAATCATTCACAGCCTCAGGTTTAACCGAGACCACTGTTGAATGATTGAGGTTTGGAAAGTGTGAAGTTAAAGCTTGTACTCGGGAGGATAAGGCGCGAAGCAGCTTCCTCCAATATGAATCCGAATTCATCCTGTACCGCAGGATCGCCTGGATGTCTCCCATGCGAAGAGAAAGTCCAGACGGAAGCTTTGTTTCTTCGAGATGAACAGCTAAGATCGGCTTGTCATTGTTGAGAGCAAAGTTGATTTCATTCTTGACGTTCCTCGATGCTGCGGAACGAGGAGAAACGAACACCAGAAAAACGCTTGAGTTGGTCAAAGCGTCTGCGATTTCGTCCGGCCACTCGTTGCCCGGATCGATGCCTTCATCGAACCAAATGTGATATCCCTCGCTGTGCAAACGCGCAATTTCTGGAAAGACCTGCTGACTGTCAGCGTGGGAATAGCTAACAAAAACAAAAGGATCGCCTCCTATATAGGCGTCAAACGGCGGGATGGAAACAGTATCGGGCATAAATGTCTTGTTTGCGGGATTATAGCTTGTTCGCCCCGCCCGAATATTGGCCGCTTTTGTTCACCTTGCCCGAGCACTCCCAGCGAAGGCGCTTTTGGGCGTTTCTTGAATTACCTTACTTCTGTGCGGCTCGGGCGTGGGAACGCCGAGGTGGGCAAACATGGTGCGTACATGTTCCGCCGTGGGCCGCGCGCCGCAGGCGCCGCCGATAAGGTGGATCACCAGTTCGCACTCGAGCACGTATTCGGCCAGCTTGTCGAGCAGCGTGAAGCCGCCCTGCTCGAAGTCTTCCTGCACCTTGCCATCGTGAGGCTGGCCCTTGAGCGCGCCAAGCTGATTGGCGAGCCTGAGGCAATACGAGCGAAACTCGCTGCTCACGCAGGATAGGAAGACCTTCATCGGCAATTCCTTCGTAGCTTCATTGCAATTGCCAGTTTCGCGGCAGGCTGTTCCGTCGTCGCGGCCATGGACCACCATTCAGAATTCTTACCAGCAACCATGTCAACCGCACCGACTACGCTCCGCCGCGGCAATAGGAGATGAGGATCGGCGTTCACATCTTGCCCGGCATGCAGGTCTCTTGCTCAGGGTCCGAGTGATTGCCGACGCATGCGTCAAGGGACAAAAAGCTCGTAGCCGGCAAGCGAAAGGTACTCGGGGATGTTCCTTACAGTTGTGATGTCATACCCCTGGATATCCTTCGGAATATCTTCCCACGGAAAGATGCAGTTATGGAGCAGGAAGGAATTGTCCCTGCTGTCGATCGTGGTATCGGGCCCCGCAATCCAGCCCGCACGGCGTTGCTCAGCAACCCACCGGTCGTGTTCCATCCTGGCCAGCTTATCTTCATTTTGCGTCAGGATCGCTTTTGCCTTCTTGCTCATCCCTTCCTTCACTTTCTGCGGGACGCCTGGGCCGGGCTTTCGAAACCACAGTCCGACAGCCTGAAGCTTTGCGGCCAGGTGGTCGGCCTGCCTTAGATTCTGATCGCGGTAGTACTCGCTGAGTCCTTTCCAGTCCTGGTGGGACGCCTTATTGGGATCCCACTTGCCCTTTTTCTTTTGCTCATCGAGGTACGCTTGGTGGATAGCCCTCGCAATTGCCAGCCGCTGGTCAGAGTAATCCGCGCTCAATAGTTGAACGAACTGCTCGGGGTTGACATGCAGACCAAGTTGCCCAAGGCACGGCAGCAGGGACGGCGTGAACCGCTTTTGGTCGACGAGAGAACTCATCTCAAGCAACGCCTCGAAGGATCGATTGCCGTGCGCGAATCTTGGCAGATGGATGAGCGCGCGAACCACCGAGTCACTTACTTCAAAGGCCTTGCTGGCATCTTGCAGTGTTGGCGCCTTCTCGCCTAACTGAAACGCGAGGATGTTGGCACGGCGCAGCATGATAGCGGCCTCGCAGGGGAAGGATTCGGTGGGGCCATAAGGGTCGAAGTCCGGATTGAGCTCAAGCCCGGGAATATCGAGAGTGCCGCGCAGGCGTGAAAGAAAATCCGGCCCTTTGGCGCCGCTGAAGTCCTCCTTTTTCTTCTTCGCCTCGTCATCCTGAGCGTCCGCTGTGAAGGGCTCGGCGAACTCTGCATAAGAACGCTTCGTGCCCCCAGCGAAGATGAAGATACTCTGCCCGATTGGATGCGGCGTGCCACGATCGAGGAACTCGGCATCCTGCATGGGGCTGAGAAAGCAGCGCAGCCATCCAAGCGCCTTGCCGTCGAGTGCGGTGTCAAACTCGTCAAAGAAGACCAGCGGAATCCTTCCACACAGAACTACATCGCGTACTTCGTGAAAAGCTGAGGCCAACTGCTCAGGGTTCTCATACTGCGAAAGATTGAATGTAAGGGTGTCGATCTTGCGCGCTGATCCTTCCCCCAATTCTTTGGCCACCATTTTCACACCGAAGGACTTTCCAGCTCCCGGAGGACCGAAGACGGCCACGCAGAGAGGATGCTTGACTCGCTCGGGATTGGTCTTGATGTAGTTGCTGATCAGGGAATAAAGTGAGCGATAGCTTTCTATCTCGCGCCGGTCGTAGGCGCGGAGAGCGCCAGCGAATACAGCCAAAGGCACCTGGTCGAGCAGGAATTGCGCCTGCTCGTCGGACTTGCCATCTTTCTTGCTCTTGATCCTGGCGCCTTTCGCCACCAGACCGACGGCACGATGCAGCATATCCGTCTTGCCGCTGAAGATCGTGTCAATGAGGCGCCAATAGCCGCGATCGGGAACGGCTGCGCCGGGAATGATGGGGATGGGCTGGCAGGCAAGCGCCTCCTCCTTTAAGCCATCGATCTCCTCTTCAAACAACTGCTTGCCCGGATAAGCAAGGCAGTCACCGTTCGTTTGGAAACCCAGGAACAGAAGCCGTCGGCTGGCGCGCATGCCGGCGCGGATGCTGGCAGTCATCAAATTCAGCAGGAGCCTTTCTTCATTTTCGTACTTCTGGCTGGCGAGGAGATTCAGATCGCTTTGCTGTGCGAGAACTTTGACAAGTCCTGCGGTGAATGCCGATCCGTAGGCGACCATCTGCCGCTCAAACAAGTTCTCCCAATCGCCTTCAATCGATTTGGGATCGTACACGAGCCATGCTTTATAGGTGCTGTCATCGTCCTTGCTGTTGCCGCGCCAGTAGATTGCTCCATCCAGTCCGAGGCGAATAATCAAATGCGGAGTTCTCTTCAGTTCCCGCATTCTTGGCTCGTTGATCAAGTGCCAGATAACTTCCAAAGCGGTGCGTTCCCAGGACAATCCCCGGCTGATGGGCACTTCCTGATTGCGTAGATCGTCGACGGTGATCACGACGATTCGACGCTCCGGATAGTGCTTAACGACTTTATCCCAAAGCAGAGAGAAGCCTGCCGGGTTTGGTGTGTCCTTGCCGGCCAGCGCTTTGCTTTCTTCATTTGATTCTGGAATCGGACGATGCATCTTGTGCACGATCAAAGGAGCCCCGGAGCTGCCAGGATTCCTAATTGCCGCCGGCCACTGCTGCTCTATCCCGCGAAAACTGTTCCCGGTGTCGTCGAGAACAACAATATCCACTCCGCCGGGCTCTTCCAGCGCGACATCGATCAAAGGGTTTCCGTGCGCCGGACCGGCAAATCCTTCGGTCTGGACAACACGCATTGTCTTTTTCTTCGAGTCTTTCTCGTTCTTCGGAGCAGCTTTGCATTCATCCACGCGAAGAACCGAGTGGACAATTTCTTCCCGGGTCAATCGGACAAAGAGGCTTTCGTCGAGTGGGCCGCCCTTGCCTCCGCACTGCAAAGCCTCGGGCACCTGCAGAGTGGGCCCGTACACCTGCGCATCGTCGACCGCGGCACTTACCAAATCGGCAAGCAGCAGCGCACCACCACGCAGGTAGTGGGTCTGAATTTCCTGGGTAAGTTGCCAATTCTTAAGCGAGGGATCTGAGCCGATGGAAGGGCGCGGCTGGGGGACTCCGATCACGTCGATGCACAGATCTCCAGCGACCTGAATCTTGCTTGGGGACATTTCATCCTCCTCGAATGCATCTAAAAAGCTGAGGGTTGGCCGATGTGCAGGATTATAGACGAACCATTCACAGCCGACTCTGCCGCAAACGGTGAGATTGTTGCTTACTCCATATCTGCGTCTCTGCTTTGGCCGCAGATGACCAGAATCTTCGAGGCCAAAGGAGTTCCCGTTCCAATGAAAACGAAACTCGCGCGCCATGTTACCACCAGGGGCGAATCCTGAGTAACCATCGCAACCGAGGGGCTAAGATCGGCATCGGATTCCACTAGGCGCGGCGGGTTTGGGGTGCGCTGGCGCATCAGAAACGGTAAGGCTTTCCATTCGTTCCACTCTTCGTCATATGCCACCCAGCGGGCTCTTACCCTCGATTCGGAGATCACGCGATCATTGAGCACGCCTGAATCAACTTCACGTGGGATTGGAAGCGCGTTGTCGTCGCACTCATACCAGTCGTCGATCAGCCGCTTGTCCGCGTCGGCAACCTGATCGCAGACCTTCTCGAACTCCCCGGCCTCGATCCGCGCCGGCAGCGGGCGCCAGCCGTAGCGCTCCCCGAGCAGCACGATGAAGTTGGGCTTGATGCCGGTCTGCTGTCAGCGCTCACAGCGGTTCCCCAATCGACCTTCCGCGAAACCACGGCTGCCGAGTGGCTTTTCCCTCAAGGAAAAGCCGCCTGCCACAGAGCAAGCAGAGGTAAGTGAATTGGAGAACCCCTCCGGCGCAGGCCGATCTCCATGGTCTGCTGGTCGAGCGCCGCCTCATCGCGCACTCCCCAGCGCAGGTCGATGGCCTGGAAGCGCGCGTTGTTCTCCTCGCACAGCTTGCGCAGACGGGGAAAGACGTCGCGTTGCAGAGCGTCGCGCTCGGCCTTCAGGTCTTCAAAGGTCGAACTGACAAATACCCGGAATGTGCGTGTTGCGGTCGGCATCTGGCGTGCACCTTCGTTTTGCGGCTAGTAGCGAGAAAGGCTGCAATTACTCACCGAGCAGCGAGACATTCCTCAAACTCACCTTGTGAAGCTCGAATTGGAGGACCTCGCCTGTCGCGATACTAACAACCACCTTGCCAAGTGCGGGTGAGAAAGCAACGCTAGTAATCGGCGCTGGCAGACGCGCTAGAGCCAGGCAAGCCCCTGTCTGTAGGTTCCACGCCCGTAGAGTCTGTTTTTCGCCCGCTGCGATTGCGACAAGACTTTCTGGGGTCACAATTCCTGTTGAGTCCGCAAAAGGAATGCCTTTCAGAACCCGCAGACACAACCCCGACTCCAGGTCCCACTCCCGCAGCGTCCCGTCGACACTCAGCGAGACCACACATCGACCATCTTGAGACATGCTCACGCGCCACACTCTCCGCAAGTGCCCTTCCAGCAACTGACGACGATTCCCTGTTCTTAGATCCCACACCTGCAGGGTCGGGCACTCTCCCCCCGTAACTGCGTACCGCCCATCCTTCGTCACGCAAACGCAACTTATCAAGCGCGCATTCCCATCCAATACCCGAAGGCACTCACCTGTCCGCAGGTCCCAAACACGAAGAGCTTGGTCCGAACCAACTGAAACCACGCGTTGGCCATCTGAAGTCGCACTGACACCGCGCACTTCACCAACGTGTCCCTTAAGCACATGGAGGCAGGAACCTGACTCCAAATCCCAAACTCGTAAAGTCTGGTCTGAACTCCCAGAAACCGCGAGTCGACCATCCTGCGTGACGTCAACGCAACAGATCTCCTTCGCGTGCGCCTCGATCACTTGCAAGCAATTCCCCGTCTCCAGGTTCCAAACCTGAATCGAAAAACCTGAGCCATCTTGGTTCCATCCTGCTTCAATGAATCGGCTTCCACGAACGGAGACTGCGGACGGTCTTGCTTCCATCGCGCTATATATTCTGATTTTTGGTTGTTGCAGCTTGGAGGATGCACCTGTCTCTAAGTTCCACAACCTTACTGTACTGTCCATTTGCTCCGAGAAATCTGGATCGCCACCCGCCGACACTGCTCGTGTGCCGTCGGGCAACATGCTCACGCTCATGACCCCGCCGACATGGCCATCTAGGGAGCGCAGGCAGATGCCCGCCTCCAAATCCCACACACGCAGTGTTCGATCTAGACTTCCCGAAACCGCGCGCTTACCGTCAGGCGTAACAGCCACGGTCATCACGCCGCCTGTATGACCTTCGAAAAGCCCTAGGCAAACGCCTTCTTCCAAGTCCCAAAACCTCACATTATTGTCGAACTCGCCCCCCGCCGAGATCGCACGCCTTCCATCCTGGGTAATACTGACACTCGTGATCCACTGGTGATTTCCCTCCAATACTCGAATGCAATCACCCGTCTCCAAATCCCACACACGTAATGTCTTGTCCCAACTTGCCGAGACCGCGCGCCTGCCATCTGGCGTCATGCTCACGCTCTTGATGGAGTTTGTGTGCCCCTTCAAAGAACGCACGCATAAGCCGGTCTCTAAATTCCACAATTGCAACAAATTGTCTTCAGTTTCACTGTTCAATAGGCCGGTAGCCGCCGAAACTGCACGCCTTCCATCGGGCGTCACATTCACACAGACGAGAAGCTGTTTTTGTCCTTCTACAATCCGAATGCAATCACCCGTCTCCAAATCCCACACACGTAATGTCTTGTCCCAACTTGCCGAGACCGCGCGCCTGCCATCTGGCGTCATGCTCACACTTTCGATGAGCTCTGCGTGTCCTACCAAAACACGCAAGCATACCCCAGTTTCGAGATCCCACACTCGGAGAGCCTTGTCGCCCCCAACTGAGACGGCGCGCCTTCCGTCGGGTGTCACGCTCACGCTCATGACGAAAGATGTATGGCCCTCTAGCCTCTTTAGCAAAGCAGGACTCGGATTATATCCGTCACTCGCAGACCAAAGCCGCATGATCAGAGGAGCTTCGACTCCAGGAAACGCATGGACCGCTGCATGATGGACCGACCCACACGGCGCATCGTTCAAGGCATGCTCCAGCACAAACCCTGGCCGTAAGCCGAACTCCAGCAGTGAATAACACTCTCGCTCAACGAAACCCGCGAAGGCCTTCATCGCGTCGAGGTGTGTTGGGTCCTCGATGATGCGCCTGCAGTCGGCCCGGATCTCCTCATCGGTCCACATCCGGCATTTAGCAGGCGGTTCCGGCAACCTAGGCTCCGAATCGGTCAACGCCGCTCTGCGCGCCAACCGGTCTCGCCGCTCACTCCATTGGCGGGAGTAAGCAGTAATGTCCTCAGTCCAGCGGGCCAGCCGCGCCTGTCGCTCACGCTCCTGGCGGAGACCCTCCTGCGCCTCTGGGATCGTCGTGATTGTGTTTCGGTAGTCGTCCTGGAGCGAAAAGACCAGCTTGGCCTTGCACTTGGCTTCGATCCAGGGAAGGCCAGTCAACAACTCTACGGCGTCGTCAAGCCTTCCTGCGGCCAGCAGATGCTCGCAGAGCTTTTGGAAGAAGTAGCCGTCGTCCGGGCCGGAGGGCCAGCTGTTGGGGCACTTCTTTGCGTAAGCATCCAGCAACATCTGATGCAGTGACGCCAGCGAGCCAAACTGCTTCTCAGCCATTTCCGTAGCAAAGTTGTGCAGCAGGTCGTGCAGCGTCATCCGCGCGTCGGTGTGCCCATCGACTTCCGCGGCCGGTTTCAATTGCACCAGCGAACGCGCCGCGAAGTCGGTCAGCAACTTGCGGGCATGACGCGGAGTGAGCCCCCCAGTGTGTTCCCAAAGCGTAACCACAGCTGCCTCAGGCGCGCCCCGATCCAGAGCGAAGACAGCCAGCTCGGCAAAACGATCGCGCTGCTCCGGCGGCAGCACGCGCAGGCTCACTTCCATCGCCTTCCATGCGTTTTGGTGCTGCTCCTCGGCCCAATGTGGATCGGACAGAAACTCCAGGTCGTGCTCGCGAAGTGCCTCCAACACATCGGCGAGCGAGACTCCGCCCTGCACCATGCCGCCGCAGAGCGCCAGCGCCAAAGGCAATCGGCCGCATTGCGCAACGATCTCCCGGGCAGCGGCGGGCAGGGCTTGCGGATCAAGCCGCGCCGCTGACGCGAAGATGCCCTCCGCCTCGGCTTCTGTGGGCAGCTCCACACGGTAATGGGTCTCCTTCGAAGCTAGCGCGGTTACCAGTCCGGCATCGCGCGTGGTGAGCAGGATGCGCCCCATGGCGCCGATGACGTTGAAGGCCTCGGCGTGCTCGCGCTGCCAAACGTCGTCCAGAACCAGCAAAGCCTTGCGGCCGGCTAGCAGCTTGCGCAGGCATTCCTTGCCGCTGCGCTCGTCGGGGAAGAGCGCCTCGTCGCCCAGTTCGCGGGCCAGCCAGCGCTGCTGCTCGGCCAGTTGCGGCTTCTGGCCCAGCGTGATCCAGAAGATGCCGTCGGGAAAGGCCCGCCGCACCTCGGGTCGGCGGGCCAGGGCACTGGCCAGCACGCTCTTGCCGATCCCGCCCATCCCCTGCAACCCAACCCGCGCCGCCGCGCCGCTCACCACCACTGGCTTCTGCAGGTCGACCAGAAGCAGATCGCGCAGAGCCTTGATGCGGTCCGGCTGCGCCAGGAAGCAAGCCGGCAGCTCGGGAACCGCCACCAGCTTGCCCACCGGCGGAATCGCCTCGGAGAGCTGCCGGATCAAGTTGGCGAGGTGCGCGTCATAGTGCGCGTCGTCGCGAAAGTCCTCAGCATGAAGCAGCTTGAGGTCCTCGGGAATCAGCTCGTAGCCGTCGATGCCCTGACTCGCGTGAGTTGTTCCGTCGGGGCCGTGGCCGTTCAGGCGCACAATCGGGTTCACGCACTTGCCGGCCTCGAAGTAGGCAAAGCTCCATTCCTGCGTGACGTAGTCGGAGGCGAGCACGCCTGGGCCGACGACCAGCAACAGCCGGTCGCGCGCCGCAATAGCATCGCGAATCTCCTGGTGAAACGTGAGCTGCCGCGCGGGCATGGAGACGCGGTCAAACCAGACGTCAAACCCAGCGTTAGTCAGATCGCCGTGCAGCCGGCGAACAAACGCCTCATCGTCATTGCGAGCATAGGAAAGGAATATTGAGGTCACGGCGCCAACTTTTTCGGGTGCCAACACGATAGCAGATGGATCGGAAGACGCGCAGGAGATCATGCTGTCAATCGGCCAGTGCTACCATGGTCTCTTCGCCACGACATAGCTAGCCGGAGCGAATGGTTCGCGGCCGTAAGGGATTCCAATAAGCGAGAACCGCCGCATCTGCGCTCTTGTTTCCTCCAAGCGCACTATAATTTGTCGTCGATCGGCACCCGCGTTCATTTGTCGAAATTGGAGGTTCGCGCAGCCATGGGATTCTGCTTCTCGATCATGCCCTTCAAAAACGGCTTTGACTCAGTAAGTGCGGCAATCGCCAAAGCGGCGGAGCGAGCCGGAATGGGGTATCTCCGCGGGGACCATCACAAAGAGCCAGGCGTTATCATGTCGCAGGTCATCGAATCGATGCGCACCGCCGAGGTGGTCGTCGCCGATATCACCTTTCACAATCCCAACGTGATGTACGAGCTCGGCATCGCCCACCAGCTTTTCGGCCCGGAGCGCGTTGTCATTCTGACCCAATCGAGCGAATTCTCAGAGGTCTTCGACATACACCAGTTCCGCCAGTTCCAGTACTCTCCCGATAATCTGACCGCACTCATTCACGAACTACCTGTCCTGCTGAAGGCAGCTAGGGAAACGACCCGCGATTTGGAGAGCTGGAAGGTTATTCGAGGACGGCTTGAGCGAACGCGGCATATCGCAGCAACCCTGAGGCGCATCCTGGGCGATGACCCTGCCGTGCGCCATGACGGGCTTGTCATCCGCTCTTGTGCGGGCCTTTCGTCGCTCGCCATCAGTGACGGCGAGCCGCCCGATCCCGAATTGGGCGAGCCATACAAAGCCGCCTTGCGCGAAGAAAGAAACTATCTGCGGAGTCTGCTTGCCCAGGGAGCCAGCTTGCGTGCTGTCCTGAATCCGCCTAGAACCTTCACCCGAGATCAGCAGCCCGAGCGGTTGAGGGCGCGCTACCATAGGCTGATTAATCTGCTCGAACTGCGCGCGGGCGCGTGGCCGATCGCCAGTGAAGACCAGAACGATCGCATTGCAATTAGAAACTGCACATTCGCCCTCTCGCCCGTCCCCATGCCGAACCTACTCATCGTTGGAAACACAATTGCCTATGAGGGAATGAAGCGAGGGACAACGCGGGGATTCGAGAAAACGCACTGCGAGACCGATCCTAACGCAGTGGCAGAGTTGATTGCAGACTTCGAGCGGGTTTATCAGGCAAGCAGTCTTGAAAACGAGCGAACCCATCCGCCCGATGGCCGCTTGCTGGAAAGGCTCCGAGAATGCTTGCGTGAGGCAGAGTCGACCGCAGCTCCCACTACACCCGGATAGGGTCGTGGTAGGGACAGCCCTCACGGGCTGCCCCCCACACGGATCCGTACGTGCGGATTTCCCGCATACGGCTCTTACTTCAGGTGTTTGGCGTAGAAGCGTTTGTTGGGATATTGACCTTGCCCTCAGAATGCGTATCTCTTAACCGGCCGGGTTTTGAGGATTAAATTCATCCTCGTGGTCGTCGTGGCGGTGGGAATGTGGGAATCGGCTTGATCGATTTCCAAGGTCTGTGGAAGGGGCGGAAAACAGTTTCATCGTTTTCCGGGCTTTCCACATACCGTCATTTCCACGGCCTGCTTCGATCACCGCGAACTCTCAGGCGGCGATCTTCATCGTTCGATCCGTCCAGTCTTGCTCGAACTGTATCGGGCTGACGTAGCTCAGCGTCGAGTGCATTCGTGTTCGGTTATACCAGAGCAGCCATGCGATGGTTTCATCCTTGGCCGCTCGGATGCTTTCAAAACGTTGACCATGCAGCCGCTCCACCTTCAGCGAACCGAACAGCGTCTCCGAGC
>Ga0302320_10010119_pt1 | contig 20184 bp, 28 predicted proteins | sample Bog_T0_3_FD_202130 | JGI IMG/M metagenome (GOLD analysis project Ga0302320, IMG submission 202130) | Peat permafrost microbial communities from Stordalen Mire near Abisko, Sweden - Bog_T0_3 | ecosystem: Environmental > Terrestrial > Soil > Wetlands > Peat | place: Sweden: Abisko, Stordalen Mire...
CCCGCTCAACCGCAAGATCTTATGCGATAGCCGCCCGCAGGCCTCTAAGCGAAAGCGATCGGGCAATAATCGCTCGGCGTGAGTATCATCTGTCCAACCGAGTCGGGAAAGCCAAAACCCAATGGCCAGTCTTTCTCAGCGCGTCATGTGACGGCCTGTCCCATTCGGCGGAGTCGCCAAACGTAAGCGATGATCTCCGCGACTGCCTTGTAGTGCTCCGCCGGAATTTCGGTATCAATATCGAGACGATAGAGAGCGCGCGCCAGTGGAGGATTGGCTAGGACTGGGACGCCGTTCGCCTTTGCGACCTCCCGGATACGGGTGGCGAGCGAATCCACGCCCTTCGCCACGATGCGCGGTGCCGGATTGGCGGTGCGGTCATAGGCAAGTGCGACAGCGTAATGGGTGGGATTGGTAATCACCACTGTCGCGGTTGGCACCTTGGCCATCATCCGTTTACGCGCCCGCATTATTCGAATGCGCCGTATTCGCGCCTTGACATGAGGGTTTCCCTCGGTGTCCTTCAATTCGTCACGAATGCTCTGCTTCGTCATGCGCAGATCGCGGGCATGGCGAAAACGAACCCAGATGAGATCGGCCAGGGCGATGACAGCCTGCGCACACAGACATGCGATAAAGAGATGCGATACCGGTTGTGCGATGGCGAATGGCAACAGGTACGGGGCATCTCGCGGCAGTTGCACAAGTTTGGACCAGTCACCAACAGTTGCGATCCATATGGCAACGGCGAGTAATCCCAGTTTAGTCAAGGATTTGACAATTTCGACGATACCATTGGAGCCGAACAGGCGTTTAGCGCCAGCCACCGGGTTAACACGAGAAATTTTTGGCTGAAGCGCGCCCAGGTTGAGCAGGAAACTGGTCTGCAGCAGCACAGCGGCCCCACCAGCAACTAAAGCGACCAATAGAACCAGAATAATCGCTCCCATCACAGTGGCTGATACATTGCGAAAGAAGCCGGGGCCCAGCGTGTCCGCCTCACCCGCACGCGACAATAACGTCATGAGGTCAGGTATCAGGGACTGAATCAGCGCCGGTGAGTTGTATGTGAGGATCAAAACAACCGCACCGAGACTGGCAAATGTCGCTACTTCGCGGGATACCGGAACCTGTCCCTCATCGCGTGCCTGATCCAGATGCCTTTGGGTTGCCGCCTCAGTCCGATCGCCGGAGGAATCATCGCCCTCCGCCATGCCTCAACCGCCACCGGGGAGGGCGATGAAGTAAGCTTGCGTACCATCTCGCCATGCCAGGAGGATCGCGCTTCCCGTCATCATAAGCAGGACAATTCCAGCCATGATCTGCCCCGGCATCGATACAAAATAGATCTGCATGCGTGACACAATTCGAGAGACAAGGCCCATTGTAAGGTGCCAGACAATGCCAATCACGACGAATGGTGAGGCAAGCTGGACCGCCAGACTAAACGCTGTACCAACTGCATGAATTGCGACTTCGACACCATCTCCAGCCGGCAGCATGTGACCGGGTGGAATCAACTGGTACAATCCATGTAACGCGGTCAATAGCAGTCTATACAGACCGGAGGTCAGGAGCAGGACAGGAGCCGTCATCTCAAACAGTTTACCCAAAGCACCAGACTGCGCGCCGAGTTCCGGATCCGGTTGAAGGACGCTCGATAATCCAATCAGGTAACCAACGACCTGTGCCGAAATTGGCAACGCCAAAACAACCATCCGGGCGATCCATCCAAACCACAGTCCTGTAATGACTTCCTGAGCGACCATCACGGCCATGCTCAGACCCGCCGCCGGGACCGGTGGCATCATCGGCTGAAGCTCTGGCAGCAGCAAAATCGTGATACTCAGGGCCAGCCCGATCCGAACAACGGCGGGAGCGGCCGCCTCGCCCAAGCCAGGAAGTAACGCCAGTGACGCACCTACCCGCGCGATTACCAAGGCGAATGCAGGCGCCAAATTCGCCAGCGCTGATATGGTCGGGGTCATGACCCGCCGACGGCGACAATCCTGTCGAAGACCCTATGGGAAAAGCTGGAAAGCGTTGCCGCCATGAACGGGCCGAGTATGACAAGGGCCAGACCGATCGCAACGATTTTCGGCAGAAATGCTAGCGTCGCTTCGTTGATCTGGGTGATTGCCTGAATGAAGGAGATCAACAATCCAGCAACGAGCGCGACACCTAGCACGGGAAAACTCAGTTTCATCGTCACAATCATGCAGTCATGAATCAGCGCGGCTACATCGGCGTCGCTCATCGCTCAGATCGGCATCTTCATGATATCCTGATAAGCCTGCACGACGCGGTCGCGAATGGCGGTGGCCGCTTGCAACGTCATCTCGGCATGGGAAAGTGCGGTGACAACCTCGGTAAGATTTCCGCCTCCGCCCAGAGCCTTCATGGCTTGTGCATCCGCGGTCTGGCCGGTCTGTATCGCCTGATCGAGTGCCTGCGTCATGACCGAACCGAAACTGTCCGGTCCTTCCGTTGCCGCGCCACCGCCGGCATTGCGGGAATAGGCCTGAGCGACCGAGGAGGGTGTAACGACGATTGTTGGTATCGTGGTCATTTCAGGAGGTCGATCGTTTTGTTCAGCATGCTGCGCGTCGCCTGCATGACTGAGAGATTGGCGCTATAGGACCGTTCGGCCTCGCGCATATCCATCATCTCGATAAAGCTGTTCACGTTTGGCAGTTTCACGTAGCCCTGGGCGTTGGAAGCAGGATTTGCCGGATCGTATCGCAATGGAAGATCGCTGGAATCGGTGTCGATATTTTTGACCTTGACCATCTCCGTGCCGTCTGCGCGGTTCATCGCATTTTCAAATGTGATGGTCTTGCGACGATAGGGATCCGCACCTGGAGACGAACCGGTGGTATCCTGGTTGGCTATATTTTCGGCGATCACGCGCAGTCGCGTTGTTTGCGCATCCATTCCGGCGGCGGAGACGTTTAGCGCCTGGTTGAGGTCACCTGCCATCTTAACTCGACCGGCCTAGCGCCATACTGAACATGCCAACGTATTTCTTCCAGATCGTTGTCACCAATGCCTGTGTTGTTTCCGTATCGGCAACCTTCGTCAGTTGTTGATCCAATGAGACGGTATTCCCGTCCAGTCCCCGAGCGGGTGAGGGATCTGCAGTCAGCGAAGCCAAGCCGCTCGGAACAGACCCGGACATATGTGCTGGCTGGGTCTTCACCGGTTCGATTGATCCCTGGTCCGCCAGAACGCTTGCGAATGATTGGACGTCACGCGCCCGATATGCCGGCGTATTGGCGTTGGCAATATTCGCCGCGAGCACGTTCTGTCGCTGTGCTGTCCAGGCCAGCCGTTTTTCGGCCAAATCGAATAAGCCAATCCTGGTAGGGTCCATGGCCACGATCATGACCGGAAAATCTAAACAGAACGTTAACAGCCCGGGCTAAGGAGTTATTCATCTTCGTGTTGCCATATCGGTGCATGCAAAGAGATGCAAACCCAGGAGAACCATGGTGTCCCAAGCTAACCGTGATCCTGGGAGTGATCTCGCCCGGATTCCAGAGGATCGCTCACTGGGCCTCGGCTTTTCCGATCAGCCGCTCACACAGTCGGATGACATGGTAACCGTTTCAGTCGCGCTCCAGCCAAACGAATGACCACAGAAGCGGTAATTCTCGTTGTCGGCGTACTTGTCGGCGTCATCTTGCTGATCGCTGCTACAGCCAGATTTGTCCAGTTGTGCGGCTGGCGGCCGCAGTCACCGTCTGGAAGAACGCTGCGCCTTTGCGAGTCGATCGCTCTCGACACCCGCCGTCGAGTCCATCTGATCCAGTGTGGCCAACGACAGGTGGTGGTGCTGACAGGCGGCGCCCAGGATTTGGTGATCGGCTGGATAAAGGATCCATGAAATTCTCAGCTAGGATGCTGGTGCTGTGCCTGATTCTGATCCCTTCGGTCGGCTATGCGCAGTCCGTGAACATCGATCTTGGCGCGGCCGGTCAAGCTGGGGCAACGGCGCGGCTCGTCCAGCTTACGGCCCTGATCACAGTGCTTTCGCTGGCGCCAAGCCTCCTGGTTATGGCGACAGCCTTCACCCGGATCGTCATCGTACTCTCCCTACTGCGCAACGCTCTCAGCACACAAGGAACGCCGCCGAACGTCGTGCTCATCGGGCTAGCACTTTTCCTCTCATTTTTTGTGATGGAACCGGCGATGAACCAGGCCTGGACCGCCGGCATCCAGCCGATGACCGAAGGCAGCATCTCCGAAGAGGAAGGACTGCGGCTGGCGACGCAGCCCTTTCATGCGTTCATGACCGATAATGTCCGCGACGAGGACCTGCAGTTTTTTCTTGACCTTGGACGTCTCCCCCCTGTCCAGGATGCCGCCTCAATTCCCTGGCGCGCGCTGATGCCGGCCTTCATCGTCGGGGAACTGCGACGATCGTTTGAGATGGGCTTTCTTCTGTTCCTGCCCTTTCTGATCATCGATATAGTTGTGGCGAGCGTGCTGATGAGCCTCGGGATGATGATGCTGCCACCGACCGCTGTCTCCCTGCCCTTCAAGCTGATTTTCTTTGTGCTGATTGACGGCTGGCGTCTCGTCGCGGGCAGCCTGATCCAGAGTTTCGTCGCCGGCGGTTCCTGATGCCGATCGCAAAACCGCGCAACATCCTGCCCCGGCACCTGCATCGAACGTCCGACGTGCCGCCCGAATCCCGGGCATTAGTTGCGCGAAATCTGGAGTTTACTCAAAGGCCGATCTTCGTTCACGCTGGACGACGGCGGTCGCCCAGAGTGCTGCGACCCTTAGTGGACGGACACGGCAAGCATTTGATGCTGGACGACCGCGGCGACCGCAACGTCTTTGTTACCGGCAACAGCCATAGGAGTACCGTCCGCGGCATGGATTGCAAACCCCTGAATGCCATTCACCACCACCGGCTTGACGTAGGCAATGTGGGAAACGCCGAGAGCGGCAAGTTGCTGCTCCGACAGGTGTCGCACGTCAAACACGACGGCGTCCTGCGCAGGCGTGGTCGAAGTTTCATATTGGTCGCCTGAATCTAGATTCATAGGTTCTGTATCCCTCTCTTGCGACAGCCTTACAGAAGCGCTGTCGATCATAAACTGGTGGTGCCTGCGGGCACCCTTCGTTATTACTCCGCCTTGCTTTCCACCACGGCGCGCGCCTCCGCCCCATTTGGGCGCGAAGACCTTGTCGTTGTATCACGTGTGATCGGAATTGTTTTCACACGCACCTCGGGCTGCGGCTTCGCAAGGTCGATATGAAGCAAACCATTATCCAGCCACGCCCCTTTGACGTCGATTCCTTCGGCCAGAACGAAAGACCGCTGAAACTGCCGCGCTGCGATGCCGCGGTGCAGAAACACCCGGCCCTGGCTATCATCTGTTTGCCGCCCTCGGATAACCAGTTGGTTATCCTCCTGGGTGATTTGCAAATCGTCCATTGTGAACCCGGCAACCGCGAGCGTAATTCGCAGACCAGTTGGACTGATTTGCTCAATATTGTAAGGTGGGTACCCATCAGACGAGGTTTTTGATGCACGCTCAAGCATCTGCTCAAGGTGATCGAAGCCCAAAAAAAGCGGCGAGGTAAACATACGAGTGGTCAAGGCCCCCTCCTGCGAGCGAAGCGAACATCGGAACCCTTCCTAGGCATCCCGACAAAGCGAAATCTTGGCACCCTCGGCACGACATTCAAGGGGACACGATCCTCATGTCATGCATATGGTGCAGCCAGTATTGATCGGCGGCGACCACCCGGCTAGATGCTGCCGGTAATGAGCACTGATATGCACGCATCCTCGCTTTCGACCGAACTTGAGATGTTGCCGATCCTGATCGCCCCGAATGCGATCCTGAAAGCGCGCGCCCGGGCGGTGAAGCCGGCTGACTCTGACATGGTCCGCGAACTGATCCCACGTATGTTTGCCACCATGTATCAGGCGCCCGGAATCGGTCTCGCCGCGCCGCAGATCAGTGAGAGCCTGCGCCTTGTCGTGATCGACCTGATACCGAACGACAAGAAGCAGCCTTACAGCCTGATCAATCCCGAAGTCGTCGCAGCGAGTCAGGAACTTGCGACCCGGGAAGAAGGATGCCTCTCGTTGCCCGGCCAATATGCCGACATCACGCGCCCGGCGCGGGTCAAGGTGCACTATCTGGACGAAACCGGCATGAAGCGCGAGATGGAGGCCGACGGGCTGCTGGCAGCTTGCGTGCAGCATGAGATCGACCATCTCGACGGAATCCTGTTCGTTGACCACCTGTCTGCGCTGAAGCGAAACATGATCATGCGGCGCCTCGCCAAGGAACAAAGGAATAAACAAGACGAACGGAAACGGTAGTGCCATGCGGATTGCCTTTATGGGCAGCCCGGAGTTCGCAGTTCCTGCTTTGCAGGCACTTCATCATGCCAGGCGTGAGATCGTCGCGGTTTATTGCCAGCCGGCCAGACCAGCCGGTCGCGGCCACTCGATTCGTCGATGTCCAGTCCACGTCGCCGCGGACAATCTCGGTTTGCCGGTACGGACTCCCGCCCGCCTGCGCAGCGATCTCGCGGCGCAGGCGGCGTTTAGCGAACTTGGGCTGGATGTTGCCATTGTCGCCGCTTACGGACTGATTCTGCCACAGGTTATGCTGGATGCGCCGACACGTGGCTGTCTCAATATCCACGCAAGCCTGCTGCCACGATGGCGTGGCGCGGCGCCGATCCAAGCCGCGATCCTCGCCGGCGACACCCAAACTGGCATCACGATCATGCAGATGGAGGCCGGCCTTGACACCGGCCCCATGCTGTTGCGCCAGGGTGTGCCGATCACTGAGGAAACAACAACCGCCACGCTGCACGACATCCTGGCAAGCCTGGGGGCCAGGATGATCCTCGAAGCGCTTGCCGCACGGCCGGCTGCCACATCTCAGAACGACCATGAAGCAACATATGCGCCGAAGCTGGCGCGCGAGGATGGACGTATCGTCTGGAGCCGGCCAGCCGAGAACATCGATCGCCAGATACGCGCGTTTGATCCATGGCCTGGCACGTTCACAATCCTCGCCGGTGAACCGTTGAAGATCCTTGCGGCCCACCGCGCAGATGGCTGTTCCATCCCAGGGACCGTCCTCGACTCTCGGCTCACCGTCGCCTGCGGCGATCATGCGATCAGGTTGACCCGCGTTCAGTTGCCGGGTCGCGCCGCCCTGGATGCGGATGCTTTCTTACGTGGCCACCCGGTCCCACCAGGCACCATGCTGGGACAATGAAGCGCTGGGCGCTCCTGCTCGAATATGACGGCAGCCCCTTCGTCGGATGGCAACGCCAAATCAACGGCGTATCCGTTCAGGGCGTGCTCGAAGAGGCCGCAAGACACCTCAATGCTGACCAACCGGTCGCAAGCATTGTGGCGGGCCGAACCGATGCGGGAGTCCACGCGGAGGGTCAGGTTGCGCATATCGACCTGCCGGACGCCCACCACGCCAAGGCGATCCGCGATGCGCTGAACTTCCACATGATGCCACATCCGATCGTCGTCTTGCGCGCAGTTGCGGTCGGACCGCACTGGAACGCCCGATTCTCTGCCAGCCGTCGAACCTATCGATTCCGTATCCTCAATCGCCGCAGCCGGCCAGCCCTGATGGCCGGACGGGTCTGGCACGTCGCCAACCCACTCGACGCGACAAGCATGCACGAAGCCGCCCAGTCTCTTCTAGGGCGGCACGATTTTTCGTCCTTCCGTGCGGCCTCTTGCCAAGCCAACTCGCCCATCCGAACGCTCGACCGACTGGACGTCACGCGGCACGACGACGTCGTCGAATTCATCACCTCAGCCCGCAGCTTTCTTCATCACCAGGTCCGCAACTTCGTCGGGACACTGAAACTTGTCGGTGAGGGACGCTGGCCGGTCGAGCGCGTGAGCAAGGTGCTCGACGCAAAGAGCCGAGCCGCCGCTGGACCGACCGCTCCGCCCGAGGGCCTGACGTTGATCGGGGTCGACTACAGCGAAAATCCGTTCCGCGATCAGGGGCTGATCAGCATGGCCAGCGAAGCGATTATAATGCCGATCGACTGATCAAGAAGCGCCAAACCAACCGCCGTCAGTGGGCCAACCCCGAACGCGACCCGAGTCGCATACCATTCCAGCCAAAGTGCCCAGCCGATCGTGACGAGCTCGCACGCCTGATCGATAACGGCTGGCACGCCGAACGTCCCGGGAAGGCCGCCCACGACGACGAGCACGCCCTCGATTACATTGCACCAGTTCCACACTGCAATGAACCGGCCCCATCGCTCGGCGCTGCCGATCGTCGGAGCCAGGCTATGGGTCACCTCAACAAACACCAGCCAACCGAGAACGAAGACAATGACTTCCCGCCCGGCGAGATGAGCGGCATTCGCAGGGATGCCGTCGACCGCCCAGGACATCAGCAACCGGCACAACACCGATGGCAGGCAAAATGCAATCGACCAGAAGCTTCGGACGATCGTTTGCCTGTCGCCCGAGACGAGCACGGCACCGTCAGCACGCCCGACCGCCAGCCGAAGTGCGGCGTGGATGCCGGTGGTAACCGTTGCGACCGAATTCATCCGGCGTCGTTTACCAACAGTCCCGGCCCCATGACGACGATTGCTGTAGCGATGCTCACCAGGAAAACAAACGCCATCGCACGCATGTTGGACAGAGCGAGCGCCTTTCGCGCCAGGAACCAATGCAGCCAAAGCCCGTAGAGACCGAGACAAAGAACAAGCAAACGACCGGCCACAATTGCGCTCATGCCGGCGCTAATGGCGAAACTCAGCGGCACCATGATCAGGCAGGCAAGGATCGGCAAAATCCACTCACACCAGTTGAACGCCGTCGCAAAGCGTGTCCACGCGCCCGCTCGATTCCAGATTCGTGCCAGCTCGTAAGAGATGACCGCGGGCGTCAGCAAAGCGCACAGGGTCATCGCCAAGCCTGTCAGTGCCTTCCGCGGCCCCTCGTTGAACAATGCCAAGACAGAACCGACCAATGGAAAGGCGAGCAGAGGCGCCAGGCTGGATAGAAACGCCTGAGGCGTGGCGCCGAAACAGGCGATGCCGTCGGCGCGTCCGCGGGCAACGCGCAGCATCCCCACAAGAGTGGCTTTCCGCGGCACTGCGTTTTGGCTCATGCCAAAAACGCCGCGACGATATCCCGATAAATCCTTGCAAGATCACGCAGTTCGGTCACGGGCACCCGTTCGTCAGTCTGGTGCATTGTCGCACCGACCAGCCCGAACTCCGCGACCGGGCAGTAATTCGTGATGAATCGCGCATCGGATGTGCCGCCGCCGGTATCAAGCTTCGGGTCGATCCCCGTCGCCGCATTGATCGCAGTACGAAGAATTTCGACCAATGGTCCCGGTTTGGTCACGAATGACTCACCGCTGATCGACGCCTCCAGGTCGAACCGCTCCGCATAACCAGCCAGGGTTGCCCGCACCCAGGCGATTAGTGATGCGCCGCTATGCCTGTCATTGAACCGAATATTCAAGGCTGCCCTGGCCGTTGCCGGTATGACGTTGGTTGCCCCGTTGCCGACATCGATGCTGGTGATCTGCAGCGTCGACGGTTCGAACCATTCGGTTCCTGCATCAACCGGGGCCGCAGTCAACGCGGCCAACACCTTGATCAGCCGGTGGACGGGATTGTCGGCGCGTTGCGGGTAGGCGACGTGCCCTTGGGTCCCGTTTATCTCGATCTTCATGTTGACGCTGCCGCGCCGGCCGATCTTGACCATATCGCCCAGCCTTACCGGACAGGTCGGCTCGCCAACCAGGCAGAAATCCGGAACTTGATCGTTCGCTCGCATCCATTCCAGCACTTTCACCGTGCCGTCTGTCGCCACGCCCTCTTCATCGCCGGTGATCAGAAGGCTGATAGAGCCAAGCGGCGTCCCGCGTTCGAGATACTGCGCCACACCAGCCACGAATGCGGCGATGGCTCCCTTCATGTCGCAGGCTCCGCGACCGTACAACACACCGTCCCTCACCTCGCCGCCGAAGGGATCGGTTCGCCAGTTAGCCGAACCGACCGGCACCACATCGCTGTGACCAGCGAAACAGATATGAGGTCTCTGGCGGCCCAGTCGGGCGAAGATATTCTCGATCTCACCGAAACGGAGCCGATAGACGGTGAACCCCAGTCGAATAAGCATGTCCGACAGGGCGTCCTGAGCGCCGGCATCGGCCGGCGTTACCGACGCACAGCGAATGAGCGTCTGCGCCAGCGGCAGCGGGTCGGCAAGTGTCACGACCGGGACTGATGCTGCCATTAGTCGCGCAATAACTCGTTGATGGAGGTTTTCGCGCGGGTTTGTGCGTCCACGGTCTTAACGATCACTGCGCAGTACAGAGATGGTCCCGGCGACCCATCCGGCAGCGGCCGGCCAGGCAACGTGCCTGGGACAACCACCGAATAGGCCGGCACCCGTCCCATGAAAATCTCGCCCGTGGCCCGGTCGATGACCTTTGTGGAAGCGCCGATGAACACACCCATTGAGAGCACGCTGCCACGCTCGACCACGACGCCCTCCGCCACCTCGGAACGTGCGCCGACGAAGCAATCGTCCTCGATAATGACCGGATTGGCCTGTAGGGGCTCCAGCACGCCCCCGATTCCGACGCCGCCGGACAGATGGCAGTTGGCGCCAATTTGCGCGCAACTCCCGACCGTCGCCCAGGTATCCACCATCGTGTTCCGCCCGACCCATGCCCCAACATTGACGAAGCTTGGCATCAGCACGGCGCCTGGTGCGATGTAGGCCGACCGGCGCACCACGGCGCCGGGAACGGCGCGGAACCCGGCTTCCTTGAACCGGTTGTCACCCCATCCGGCGAACTTCATCGGCACCTTATCCCAGACCGGCGCTCCACCGGGACCTTCCATCGGCACCGAATCATTGAGACGAAACGACATCAGCACCGCTTTTTTAAGCCACTGGTTGACCTGCCAACCCGAGTCGCCTTTTTCCGCCACACGCACCTTTCCGTTATCCAGCGCGTCGAGCGCGGCCTCCACCGCTTCACGCGCCTCACCCTTAGTGGATGAAGAGAGGGTTTCCCGACGTTCCCAAAGGTCCTCGATCGGTTGTTGAAGGCTGTTTTGCGACATCGCTTGGCGGTTTCCTGGTTCGAACGCGGCCGGACGATGCGTTGGGCCTCCAATCCTGTCAACGCGCAACACCGCCGGGGGCAGGGGAGAGGACCTAACCCGGGGTCAGCCTCCTGAGAAGAATAGAAAGTTCGGGCATTTAGCGCTTTTCCCGTTCTATAGCTCCCTGCGTAAGGTTAAAAGCCGATACGAATCCAGGAGAAAGCGATGTCGTTCGGCCGAGAACTGAAGCGTCGGGCAAGAGTTATGATTGCACCCGCCTTGTTCCTCGCGATCACGGGGTATTTCGGCTGGAATGCGACGAAGGGCGACCGCGGACTTGTTGCGAACGCTCAGAGGCAGGAGTTGCTCCGCCAGGTCCTGGCGGAGCAAGTTACTGCAAGGTCCGAACGGGATGGCTGGGAAACCCGTGTGTCCGGCCTGCGGGCACGCCATCTGGACCCCGACACGCTGGATGAGCGCGCGCGGTCGATGCTTAATCTGGCCGACCCAACCGAAGTGATCGTCAAGCTGAGTCCGCAAGATAAGCTGTTTTAGCGGTTCATCATCACCGGAAGCTTAGAGTTCTCCAGAACGTGCCGGGTCACTCCACCCAGAATAAGCTGCCGAAGCCGGGAATGCGAATAGGCGCCCATCGACAGCAAATCGCACCCGAAGTCCGCCGCTGCCGAGAGCAACCCGGCGCCCACAGATCCGCCGACAGCCCGGAAGGTGACTATCTCGGCACGCACGTCGTGAAGGGCCAAATAAGCGGCCAGATCGGGGGCTCCAGGTCCACGCCGCTGATAACCGTCAGCCGAGAGGATCGCGACACCTTCGGCGCGTTGCATCCACGGCATTGCAGCTTGCACGGACGATGCCGACTCCGCCGTGCCGTTCCAGGCTAGACAAACACGGTTACCGATACGCGACGGTGTCACCTGCGGCGAAATCAGCACGGGCCGGCCTGAATCAAACAGCACCGCATGCAGCGCATCAGACGACGACACATCTTCGCCGGCATCAGGATGCGGCACCACCGTCAGGTCGGCGAGACGGGCCTGCTGCGCAACGATATCTTCCTCACGGCCGGTCACCGCGGCGAAGCTGGCGGTTGCGCGGTCCGAACCCGGATGTGCCTCCTGAACGACGACCTCATGACGGGCCACGAATCGTTCGAACATCGAGCGCACGGCATGCGCACGGTCGTTGCTCTCTTTTTCAGTGGCCGACATCATCTCTTCGATCATTGCGCCCGACAGGCCTTCCCCGGCCAGAGGCGCCACGTCACGGCTATCCACGCGCACGTGCAAGGCCGTCACATGAGCATTCCATCGCCGTGCAATCGTCAAGGCGGTCGCCAACGCGGCCTCGCCTGCCGCGGTCCCCGTCAGGGGCAGCAGAAGCTTGCGTATCGCCATGGTCAGCTCCTTCAGTTCAGTGTTGCGTCTAGAGCAATGCAGGTTTGCAGCCGCAGTTCAAGTACGTTTGCAATTCCGCCCATCAAGGCTATGGGAAGAGCTTCGTTTGCACCCAGTTTCCGCTGGCCGTCAGGTGGTAGGTCGTCCGGTCATGCAGACGATAGGGCATGTCCTGCCAGAATTCGAACGTCTCAGGCAGTACGCGGTAGCCCGACCAATAGGGTGGCCGAGGTATTTCATCCGGATAGCGCTGCTCCATCTCGGCCAGCCTCGCTTCGAGGACGGCCCGACTCTCAAGCTGGCGGGATTGCTGCGACGCCCAGGCACCGAGTCGGGAAATTCGGGGGCGCGAGGCGAAATACGCGTCGGCCTCCGCATCCGTCACAGTCTCGACACGTCCTTCAATACGGACCTGCCGTCGCAGCGACTTCCAATGAAACAGCAGCGCGACGTTAAGGTTAGCAGCGAGCTCAATGCCCTTCCGGCTTTGTTTGTTTGTGTAGAAAACGAAGCCGCGTGAATCGACCCCCTTGAGCAGGATGGCGCGCAGCGACGGCCGTCCGTCCGGTGTGGCGGTAGCAACAATCATGGCATTGGGGTCATTCGGTTCCGACTTCTCCGCCTCGGACATCCATGCCTTAAACTGATCGAATGGTGAAACCGCTGAACTCTCGTGTGCCGGCATGGTCGCAATCCTTTACCAGGGAGCATACACATGGCCGATAACACCATTTTGCTCCGATCCGGCAAGCGGTCGTCCCGCCCTGGACAGGCATGTGTGACAATCGCTTGCAACTTGCGGCGCTGCTGGCAATCACCATACCGATTCATACATCTCCGGGGAGACGATCATGAAGGAAACGCTGCTCCAGGACCCGCACGCGGAAATCCGGGAAGAGGTGCGGAAAATGTGCGGCCGATTCCCCGGCGAATACTGGCGAAAGCTGGACCAGGCGCGCGGCTATCCCACCGAATTTGTGCGGGCCTTGACCGAAGGAGGCTACCTCGGTGCCCTGATCCCCGAGGAGTACGGTGGTGCAGGGCTGCCACTTTCGGCTGCGGCGGCGATCCTGGAAACCGTCCAGGCTGAAGGCTGCAATGGCGCAGCCTGCCACGCCCAGATGTACATCATGGGCACGATCCTGCGGCACGGTTCGGATGAGCAAAAGCAGACCTACCTGCCGAGGATCGCGACCGGCGAGCTACGTCTGCAGGCGTTCGGCGTCACCGAACCGACCAGCGGAACGGACACGACCGCCCTGCGCACGTTCGCCCGGAAGGAGGGCGACACCTATGTCGTGAACGGCCAGAAGGTCTGGACCAGCCGGGCGGAACATTCCGATCTGATGCTGCTGCTCGCGCGCACCACACCCAAGGATCAAACGGCGAAGCGCACCGAGGGACTGTCCACCTTCATCGTCGATATGCGCCAGGCCCTTGGCCATGGACTGACGATCCGCCCGATACGCACCATGATGAACCACAACTCCACCGAGATTTTCTTCGACAATATGGTCATTCCCGCGGAGAATCTCGTTGGGGTCGAAGGCCGAGGCTTCCGCTACATTCTGGACGGGATGAACGCCGAACGGCTGCTGATCGCGGCGGAATGTATCGGCGACGCGAAATGGTTTCTGCGGAAGGCATCAGACTACGCGCGGGACCGGCATGTGTTCGGCCGTCCGATCGGGCAGAATCAGGGCATCCAGTTCCCCCTGGCCCGAGCTTATGCGCAGATGCGTGCGGCCGAACTGATGGTGCAGGCCGGCTGCGAGAAATTCGCCGCCGGCGAAACGCCCGGAGAGGAGGCCAACATGGCGAAGATGCTTGCCGCCGAGGCTTCATGGGCAGCCGGCGAAGCCTGCATCCAGACCCATGGCGGCTTCGGGTTCGCCGAGGAATACGACATCGAACGCAAGTTCCGCGAAACCCGCCTGTATCAGGTGGCGCCGATCAGCACGAACCTGATCCTGTCCTATATCGCCGAACATGTTCTCGGTCTGCCGCGCAGCTACTGATCAACCGGCGCGAAACACCAGGATCCGCGCGGCGCCGTATTGTCGTTCGGCCAGCACAGGGTGTTGAGACGTCCAGGTCTCATCCCGACCGGTTTCTGCAACAATCAGCGCTCGTGATGCAATGCGGCCAATCTCCTGCAGGCGGGCGAGGGCGCGCGGGACGAGATTTTTGCCATAGGGTGGATCAAGGAAAACCAAGGACGCCGGTGCGGCCTGCGGGGTTACCAGCGGGAGATACGGGGCCGAAAGCACATCGACCGCCATGACCGCCGCCCGAGTCTCGGCCTTGCACAGCGCGATATTCGCCCGCAGCGCCTTCAGCGCGGCCGCCTCCGACTCGATGAAGCCGGCCGACGCCGCGCCTCTCGACAGCGCCTCCAAACCCAGTGCACCGGTCCCGGCGAAAACGTCGAGCACCACCGCACCCTCGATCACCATGCGGCCTCCCCACTCCGCATGCATCAGCATATCGAACAACGCCTGCCGCACGCGGTCGGCGGTCGGGCGAGTCCCCTGTCCGGGTGGCGCAACCAGTGTCCGGCCGCGCCACGCACCCCCGACGATCCGCATCTAACGACGGCGCGGCAATGGCGGAGGCGCCCCCGCATCGGCTGGAAGTTGCTGGCGCAGTACTCGAGCCGGAATCTCTTCGATTCCACCGCGTTCAAGCGTGCCGAGCTGGAATGGGCCGTACGCCACCCGTATCAGCCGGGAAACCGACAAACCAAGGTGCTCCATGACTCGCCGGATTTCCCGGTTCCGGCCTTCACGCAGACTAACCGACAGCCAGGTATTGTCGCCTTTCTTGGCATCGACCGCCGCCTCGATCGGGCCATAACGCACCCCGCCCACAGTCACGCCATGCGCCAAGGATTTCAGCGCGCCCGCGCTGGGCACGCCGAAAACTCGCACCCGGTATCGGCGCAGCCATCCGGTGGCCGGAAGTTCCAACTGACGGGCCAGGCCTCCGTCATTGGTCAACAACAAAAGACCTTCACTGGTAAGGTCGAGACGCCCGACGCTGATCACCCGCGGCAACTGATGTTTAAGCTTCTCAAAGACCGTTGGCCGTCCCTCGGGATCCTTATGCGTTGTAACCAAGCCCTCCGGCTTGTGGTAGCGCCACACGCGGGTGCGGTCCGGCTGATCGACCACTGTCCCATTGACCATCACGACGTCGCCGGGTGCGATGAACGTTGCCGGATGGGTGACGGTTCGGCCATTCAGTCGGATCGCCCCTTCCGCCAGCATCCGCTCCGCGTCCCGCCGGCTGGCAACCCCGGCGCGAGAAAGCCACTTCGCGATGCGGTCGCCGCGCTGGGTTTCAGTGACGCTCACAGTCCGCGATCCCCTATGTCACGCCGGCAAAAACCCTCGGGCCATTCAATGGCATCCACACCGGCATAGGCGCGGTCCCGCGCCTGCTGAAGGTCCGGACCGGTGGCGCAAATGGTCAGCACGCGGCCACCGGCGGCCAGGATCGTGCCATCGGCCCCGGCTTCAGTGCCTGCGTGAAACACCAGGACACCGGGCTTGCCGGCTGCCTCATCCAACCCTTTGATCACCGAACCGCGCTCCGGCGCCTCGGGGTACCCACGTGCCGCCATCACGACTGCCACTGCGGCCTCATCACTCAAACGTAGATTGAAGTCGTGTAATTCTCCGTCACAGGCAGCCTGGAGCGCCGGCAACAGGTCGGACTTCATCCGAACCAGAAGAACCTGACATTCCGGATCGCCGAAGCGCACGTTGAATTCGATCAGCTTTGCGCCTTCATCGGTCAGCATCAGGCCGGCGAAGATGATGCCGCGAAACGGCGAACCGCGGCGTGCGAGTTCCTTCAAAGCAGGCCGGATGATTTGCTCCAAACATGCCTCTTCCAGCTTAGGCGGGAAGCCAGGCACCGGCGAACATGCCCCCATCCCACCGGTGTTCGGGCCGGTATCACCATCGCCAAGACGCTTGTGGTCCTGCGCCGATCCCAGGCGCACCGCCTCCTCGCCATCACACAGCGCGAACAGCGAGACTTCTTCACCGACCAGACATTCCTCGATCACCACCGCGGCACCCGAGTCGCCGAAAATCCGCTTGTCCATCATGGCCTCGATCGCAGCCAAGGCATCGGCCTCGGTCGTCGCCACCACCACGCCTTTTCCGGCGGCGAGGCCATCGGCCTTGATGACGATCGGCACGCCCCGCCGTCGCACGAATGCGCGGGCCAGGTCAGCATCCTCAAACCGCTCCCACAATGCGGTCGGAATGCTGGCGGCGTCGCAGACCTCCTTGGCAAACGTTTTGCTCCCCTCAAGCCGGGCGGCCGTTTGGGTGGGGCCGCAGCAGGCGATGCCGGCGGCTTCCATCGCATCGGTCAGTCCGGCGACGAGGGGCGCTTCCGGTCCAGGAACGACGAGATCGATCGCATTATCCTGCGCAAACCCCACCAGCGTCGGGATGTCCGAAATGGCAATATCGACGCACTGGGCCACCGCGCTGATTCCAGGGTTGCCCGGCGCACAATACAGGTTGGTCAGCAGCGGGCTGGCGGCGAGGACCCAGCACAACGCGTGCTCCCGTCCGCCCGATCCAACCACCAGCACGTTCATCGACCACTCCTTCAACGGCGCTGCAGTTCCATGCGCCTCCGCGGTAGCATAGGCTAGCGGCATGGACGATCCACGCACCGCCGTCGTTTCAAATTTGCCGGAATACACCGTCTCCGAGATCTCGGGCGCGGTAAAGCGCACGTTGGAAGTCACCTTCGGCCGCGTCCGCGTTCGCGGGGAACTGACCGAGGTAAAGCGCTATCCGTCCGGACATATCTATCTGTCGTTGAAGGACGAGAGCTCAAAGATCTCCGGCATCGTCTGGAAGAACGCCGTCCCACGCCTGGGCATGGTTCCGGAGAACGGCACCGAGGTGATTGCCACAGGACGTGTCTCGGCCTTTGGAGAGCGTTCGTCCTACCAACTGATCATCGAGCGTATGGAGTACGCTGGGGTCGGCGCGTTGCTGGCGCGGATCGAGATGATCCGCCAGCGATTGGCCGCCGAGGGAATCTTCGATGCCGAACGCAAACGGGCCTTGCCCGGCCTTCCGAAGGTGATCGGTGTGGTCACAAGCCAACGCGGTGCCGTCATCCAGGACATCCGCATCACGATTTCCCGCCGGTTCCCGCGCCGCATCCTGGTCTGGCCGGTTCCGGTCCAGGGCGAGGGCGCGGCAGAGCAGATTGCCGCCGCAATCGCCGGCTTCGACGCGATGGACCCCTACGGCGATCCACCCCGTCCGGATGTGCTGATCATCGCGCGCGGCGGCGGCAGCCTGGAAGACCTGATGGCCTTCAACGAGGAGATCGTCGTCCGCGCCGCAGCCGCTTGCCGCATTCCCCTGATATCGGCGGTCGGACACGAGACAGACACCACGCTGATCGACTTCGTCTCAGACCGGCGCGCACCCACGCCGACGGCCGCCGCCGAAATGGCGATCCCCGCCCGATCGGACCTGATCGCCGACCTCGCGCAGAAAGGTTCACGTCTGATCGGCGCGCTGAACCGGCTGGCACAGGAAAGCCACCTCCGCCTCGCCCGCGTCGAGCGCGGCATCCCGGACCTTCCCGCCCTTCTTGGTTCCGCCCGGCAGCGCCTGGATGACCGATCCGAACGGGCGATCTTTGCGTTGCCATCCCTTGTCGCCCGGCGCCGTGTCGTGTTGACCTCGGTTGAGCGGCGCCTGCCCGACCCCCATAAGCTTATCGCCGCGGCTCGCGATGCGATCCAGGGACATAGCTTACGGCTGCAACTCGCGGCACCCCGTTTGATCGCCACTCAGCGAACCGATCTCGGTATGGCGTCACAGCGACTCGCAGGCGCGGTTCATCGCACCCTGACCGTGCTGCGCAGTGCCACAGATCGTGTGGCCGGACGAATCTCTGACGCGCCGCTACGGGCTTCGCTGCGCGAGGCACGCGCCCATCTGGCGGGCGTTGGTTCGCGTTTGGCCGCCGCGTCGCCCACCGCACTGCTGCAACGCGGCTATGTACTCGTTACGGCCCCAGGTGGACACCCCGTAACAAGCGCGGCTTCGGTGAAACCCGGCGGGCGGCTGCGCCTGCACTTCGGCGACGGCGACGTTGATGTCGTCGCACAAGGTGCCCCCTCGCGAGGGCGGCCGGCAGAGGCGCAGGAGAAGTTGCCGCTATGATCGATCGATTGTCGGCATGACCTCATCCGCTCGATCGAACGCCGCCTTGATCCGATCGAGGCGCGCATTGATGACCTCACGCTCACCCGTATGCGTCAGGATGAAGAACTCGTTGTCCTGAATCGCCTGAAGCACGCGACGGCCGACAACCTCCGGCGCCAGCGCTCCGGTCGCGAAGGCCGACTTCATCGCCTCCTGTTCCGGCCGGCGATAGCTGCCGCCGAAACGATCGGGGCGGGTCGCCGCGGAATCGAAGATCGACGTGGTCACGCCGCCCGGACACAAGATTGAAACGCCGATACCGGATCCGGCCAGCTCCTGCTCCAGAGCCTCCGACAGCGCCAGCACAGCGTATTTGGTCATTGCGTAAGCGCCCTGGTTGCGCGCCTGACGAACAAACAGGCTGGATACCGAACCGGTGTTGACGACGTGCCCGCCCTGCCCGTGACTGCGGATCATCGGCACGAAGGTACGAATGCCGTTGATCACGCCCTTCACGTTGACGCCGATCACCCATTCCCATTCTTCCAGCGTCACGTTCTCGATCGCGGTACCGTGCATCGCGACGCCGGCGTTGTTCACCGCAATATGCAATGCGCCAAAAGCATCGAGCGCAGCCTTGCCGGCCGCTTCGACCGAGAGCGGATCGGACACGTCGACGGTTACCCCGACCGCGCGAACGCCGATCGTTTCGATCGCCTGTCTTGCGGCCTCCAGCGGGTCCGGAAGCACGTCGGCAAGCACGATGTTGGCGCCGGCATGGGCGAGCGCCTTGGCGATTCCAAGTCCGATACCGGACGCCGCCCCCGTTACGATGGCGGTTTTTCCCCTGATCTCACGCATGTCTGGATCGCCCTGTCAGCGCGGAGCCGCGGCGTGGCGATCTCCGCGCGGTTCGCCTACTCAGCTGCTATTTCCTTGAAGGTCTCGATCGCGGTGAGCAGCGCTTCCCGCACCAATGGCGCGCCGACATATCCGGCGAGATGCAACAAGGCTTCGGACAATTCATCTTCGGTCCAGCCCTGATTGAGCGCGAATCGCAGATGCAACTTGAGTTCCGGATCCCTGCCTTGCGCCGCATCAGAAATAACGCAGATCAACGCTCTTGTTTTCAGATCGAGACCGGGTCGCGTCCACAGCGTGCCGAACACCGCCTCCTGGGTGTAAGCGGCGAATTTCTCCATGATGGGATGCTTGTACAACCCGCTGTCGAGCTTGTCGGCATAGGCGTCTCCCATCAATTTCCGGCGCATTGCCCGGCCCTGAGCGCGTCTGTCGTCGGCCATTTGTTTTTCCTCCCGGTGGCCCGCGCAGTGTCCGACAAGCGGGGGGATTTGGCTAGCCCGTCTTATTCAGCGAATCAGCCCGGATCACGCCAAAAGCGCGTAGGGCATAGCTGTCCTACGCGCTGTTTTCAGCACGGATTCAGAACGGAA
>Ga0302320_10010120_pt1 | contig 20183 bp, 11 predicted proteins | sample Bog_T0_3_FD_202130 | JGI IMG/M metagenome (GOLD analysis project Ga0302320, IMG submission 202130) | Peat permafrost microbial communities from Stordalen Mire near Abisko, Sweden - Bog_T0_3 | ecosystem: Environmental > Terrestrial > Soil > Wetlands > Peat | place: Sweden: Abisko, Stordalen Mire...
ATGCAGGAGGAGTCGCTCCGCGCCGCTTACGGCAAGATGGACGCGGTCAAGATCGACCTCAAGGCATTCTCAGAGAAGTACTACCGCGACGTGGTCACCGGCCAACTCAAGCCCGTGCTCGACTCTCTAGTCACCCTGCGCAAGATGGGCAAGTGGCTTGAGGTCGTCTACCTTGTCCTCCCCGGCCTCAACGACGGCGACACCGAGTTCCGCGGCCTTGCGCAGTGGATCAAGGCCAACCTCGGCGTCGATGTGCCGCTCCACTTCACCCAGTTCCATCCGCAATATCTGTTGAAGAATCTGCCCATCACCCCGGTCGAGACACTCGAACGCGCCAAAGCAATCGCCGATGCCGAGGGGCTGCACTACGTCTACATCGGCAACGTCCCCGGCCACCCCGCGCAGAACACGTTCTGCCCGCAATGCAAAAAGATGCTCGTCGAGCGCGTGGGATTCGTCGCCAACCGGATGCTGATCCAGAAGGGTGCCTGCCCTTACTGCAAGCACACCATCCCCGGCATCTGGCACGTGTAATGGAGGTTGCTCAAATGAGCTGGAAGAGGAGTTTCAAAATGTCCTGGCTAATGGCTCAAATCGTCGCCCTTGCGGCCCTTGCGCCGATGCAGCACCTGCGCGCCGCCTCAGACACGCAGAAAGTGCGGCAGCCCGGTGTCGCCGGCAGCTTCTATCCCGCCGATCCAAAAGAGTTAACAGACATGATGGACGGTATGCTCGCCCAAGTCACCCAGCAGCCCATCACCGAGCCCATTCTTGCCGTCGTCGCTCCGCACGCAGGCTATCAATACTCCGGCCCGGTGGCCGCCTACACCTACGCTGCCCTCAAGGGCCACAAGTTCTCCCGCGTCGTCGTCATTGCGCCGTCGCATTATGAGTCCTTCGACTTTACATCCATCTACGACGGCGACGGCTACGCAACTCCGCTCGGCACCGTTTCCGTGGACAAGGACTTCGCCCGCAAGCTGGCAAAGATGAGCTCCACCCTGCAGCTTTCCAGCCAGGGCCACACACCCACCTCCAAAGGCGCGGAGCACGCCCTTGAAGTCCAGTTGCCGTGGCTTCAGCACGTCCTCGGCAACTTCACGCTCGTCCCCGTCGTCATGGGCGACCAGAGCTATGAGAACAGCCGCGCCCTGGGCGTTGCGCTGGCAAAACTGATTCAAAGCGAAAACAGCAGCGGAGCCACGCTCATCGTTGCCAGCTCCGACCTCTCCCACTACCACCCCTACGACGAAGCCGTGAAGATCGACCGCAAGACGTTGAAGGCCCTCGAGTCGTGGGACTACTTCAGCATGTCGCGCAACTTCCAGTCCCGCGTCTGGGAGGCCTGCGGCGGCGCGCCCATCGTCGCCACCATGATTGCCGCCGAACGCATGGGCGCTACCCAGACCCGCGTCCTTAAATACGCAAACTCCGGCGACACCGCGGGCGACCACTCTCGCGTGGTGGGCTACAGCGCGGATGTCTTTCTAAAGGCCCAGAGCAGCAAGGTAGCTGATCCCCCGTTCTCTCTCACTGCCACGGAAAAGGCCGAACTCCTGGCCCTGGCCCGCAAATCCGCCGAGTACGCCGTCAATCAGAACCAAGCCTACGAGCCGCCAGCCAATCCCAGCGAGACCCTCAACCGGGAACTCGGCGCGTTCGTCACCCTGCGCAAAGCCGGCGACCTGCGCGGTTGCATCGGCTACACCTCCGCCATCAAGCCGCTCTACCTTACCGTGCGCGACACCGCCACACTGGCCGCATTGCGCGATCCACGTTTTCAACCAGTGTCCGTCTCTGAGTTGCCGCACATCGACTACGAAATCTCCGTCCTCTCGCCGCTCCGCCGCGTACTCAATGTCGAGCAAATCAAAGTCGGAGAGCATGGCCTGCTCATGAAGAACGGCAACTACGAGGGTCTCCTGCTGCCCCAGGTACCAGTGGAGCAAAGGTGGGACCGGCAGACGTTTCTGGAACAGACCTGCGGTAAAGCGGGAATGCACCGCGATTGCTGGAAAGAGGAAGACACCGACATCTTCCTTTTTACCGCTGTGGTCTTTGAAAAGCCTGAGACGTAGGAACCCTCGCTGAAAGTGGCATTGATCTGAAGCGGACTCGCGCGGCCAAGAGTACGGGCGCGATATTGACCGCCGCGCAAAGCCATGCGGTCTTCCAGAAGCCGAACACAGGAATCAGATAGGTGCTCACCACGAGCGCGCCCACGCACCCCCCCAGCAGGTCCAGCGCGTAGAGTGTGCCAACTCTCTGCAACAGGCCGTTACACTCTGTATACACTTCCACCGCTACCGGAAACTGATACCCGCCCAGAACTCCGCAAAGCACAGCCAGCGCAGGAAAGGCACACTGAGCCGCCAGCCATGTTGCCGCCGTTCCTGAGCCATGCGACAAGACCCAGAACGCCAGCACCAGCACTGGGCATGAAAGCGCAAGCAGCAACTGCATGGCAGCTAGCCTGCTGGCTGCCGGGTGGGTGCCGTCCCGCATTCGCCGCAACCCAAGCCAGCTTCCCAGCGCGATTCCTGCCATGCCCATTCCAACCAGGATTGCCAACTGGTGATACACGTACCCATAAATGGACTCGAACGCCAGCAGCAGCAGGACCTGCAGCGTAATGAGCGTAAAGCCTGTAGCCGCCACGCAACCCGCCGCCGCCGAATGAGCAGCCCTGCCCGGGATCTTGAATCGCAATGTCACCAACGCAACGAGCAGCAATACAGTGAACGTGCCACCAAGAACCCATACAAACCGAATCCGCGCCGCAGTCTGAAACCAGCGCGCAAGCCCACCCTTGAACTGCGTGCCTGCAAACACGATGTCGAAATAGTAAGCGACGGGCGCGAAGTCGCGATTGACCGGCGTCGATGCCAGCGGCTCCAGGAGTTCCCGCGCCTCTTCCATCCGGTCAGGCATCATGCGGAAAGGAATGAAGTATTCGCGCACGTACTTCGTCTTCAGATTTCGCGCGTGCAGCCGCGCAATCAGAGTCTGCGCATCGTCGGTGAGAACATCCGGTTCCATCGCCGCAAAGAAATGAATACTGTCTCCCGGAATGGCAACAACATAGGGAAACTCCTCCGCCAGCGTGCGCCGAATGCAGCGCAGAAACTCCGCAAGCTCCGGACTGACCGCCTCCTCCGACGACCGCAATTGGAACGCCAGCAACCCGCCCGGCGCCAGGTGCAGACGCGCGGAACGAAAGAACTCAGCGGTAAAGAAGCGGTTCAGTTGCGCGGTCTGCGGATCAGGAAGATTCACCAGAATCACGTCATACGTATCGGGCGTTCCCATCAGAAAGCGCCGGCCATCGGCCAAGTGCAGGTGGACCCTCGGATCGTCACGCAGCGGAGCAAACTGCTCCGGAAAGAACTGCCGCGTCATTTCAATCACAGCCGGATCGAGTTCGACATAATCGATGCGCGCCACAGTGGGATGCTTCAACGCCTCCGCGATGCTGCCGCCGGCGCCGCCGCCAATGAGAAGAATCCTGCGCGGGGCTCGATGCTCCAGCAGCGCATAGTGTACTTGCTCTTCCGCCGCGCTCGGGTCTGGCGCATCAGCAAGCAGAATTCCGTTCGCGTAGAGGCTGCGCGTGTTGCCGGTCTCGGTTACGGTCAGGTTCCCATGGATTGATTCGCTCGAAGCTGCCACGCGAAAGCCGCGCCAAAGCATTCCCTGTGAAGCGCGCTCCAGCCGCGGAGCAACAACCACCAACAGCGGAACGGCACAAAGGACTGTCACCGCGGCAATGGCCCCGGACCGCCAGAGGTTCCTCTTCGAAAGCAGCACCACCGCCATACCCATATTCATAGCCGCAACAACAGTGGCAATCCGGAACCCGCCCATGAAGTGCAGCATCGGCAGACTCGCCAGCACTCCGCCCAGGGCGGAGCCGATCGCCTCCAGCATGTATGCCGAACCAGCGGCGTCCCGGGCAGAGATGCCGAACTCCTGCTCGATCATGCGCGCCAACGCGACAAACAGCGCTCCCGCAACCAGGCAGAACAGGCTCAAGCACACCAGCGACGCCTGCATCATCGGAACAGGACCAACCAGCTCCCCTGGAACGCTCTGCAACAGACTCCTCGATGCGCGCAACGCCCAGATCGTTGCCGGCAGGCTCAGCGCCAGCATGACGTCCATCACCGCCACCGCTTGACGTGCGGTCCCCCGGCCCCATCGAAAACGGCCGCAGAGAAAGCTGCCGGCCGCAGTCCAGAAGAGCCACGTGGCCAGCATGATTCCCAGCGACATTTCATTGCCGTTGAAGACCACAATGAGCTCGCGCATTAGAGCTATTTGCCCTGTGACTGCGCTGAAACCCAGCAGCGCCACAGAGGCCCGCACCACAGCCACGGGTCTCTGTTCACTGCGGGTCAAGACGGACTTGAAGGGTTCAGCCACAAGTGCGGAATTAGAAACCACTCGCGGTGGAAAAGCAAGGCGATACTTGGTGGATTTGCTCAAGAAGAAAGACCGCATGATGGCGCCATGCAACAGCCTTGCGGCAGCCAATCTGCTGCACAAGCTTCGTCGAGTGACGCCGCTGAATCCAAGTCAAGATGCAAGCACACACCTGCATTAACTTCTACCTCTATGTATTTGTTTGTACTGCTCTTATGCCTTCGCCTACCATCTCTTCCTCCCCTGCATCCGCTTGCCGCCTGATGGAATCTGAACAAGAAATACCAATCCGATCCGCACCGATTCCTTCCATTCAGCCACCCGGAAATGCACCAAAACAGGCCACCCTTCCCAGAGGCTCTCTCGCCGATAATCCGGGAAAGAAATTCGTGACACGCGTCACAGCTTATGCCTCTGCCAAGGCGTAAATTTACGCGGGCCTTGAGGAAGATTTCCGAGACCCTCGGAAGGCTGCTCTGCGGCGTCAAAAGCTGGGCGGTCCGTCCGATTGCGGTGAGTTGCGCAGGCGGAGGAACTGTGGTCTCAAGCAGAAACGGGTGCGCGTACAGAGGCAATCGGATATGAATTGGCGCAAGGCTTATCAAGAGAAATGCATCGGTGCGGCTCAGGCGCTCGAACTGCTGCGCTCCGGCGATCGCGTCTGGATTCAATCCGGATGCGGCACGCCGTCCACGCTGGTCAACGCCATGGTGGCCCGCGCGTCGTCCTTGCGCGATGTGGAAGTGGTCCACATGAAGACACTGGGCGAGGCCGACTACACCCGCCCGGAGTACGCCGGAATCTTCCGCCATCGCGGCCTCTTCCTGGGCGAGAACGTGCGCGATGCAGTAGCGGCAGGCCGCGCCGACTATACGCCCATCTTCCTCGGCGAAATTGAAGCGCTGTTTGTCAGCGGCGCAATGCCCCTCGATGTCGTGCTGATGCAGGTGTCGCCGCCGGACGAGCACGGATTCGTGAGCCTGGGAACAACAGTGGACTGCACGCTGACAGCCACTCGTTGCGCAAAGACAGTGATTGCCGAAGTCAACCAGCGCATGCCGCGCACGCATGGTGAGACGGCCATCCACATCAGCCACATCTCCGCGGTCGTTGAGACCTCGCGGCCGTTGCTTGAGTTGCACTCCGAACCGGCTACCGAGACGCACCGCCGCATCGCGGAGAATGTTGCGTCGCTCATCCCCGACGGCGCCACGCTACAGACCGGCATCGGCGGCATTCCCGATGCGGTGCTCGCCTGCCTTGGTGACAAGCGCGACCTGGGCATTCATACCGAACTGGTCTCCGACGGCGTCATCGACCTGATGGAATCCGGCGTCATCACCGGGGACCGCAAGTCGATCCACCGCGGCAAGGCAGTACTGGCCTTCGTGCTCGGCTCGCAACGGCTCTTCGATTTCATTCATGAGAACCCCAGCTTCGAGTTCCGCCCCATCTGCTACACCAACGACCCATTTGTAGTGGCTCAGAACGAGAAGATGGTGGCCATCAATTCCGCAATCCAGGTGGACCTCACCGGGCAGGTCTGCGCGGATTCAATAGGAACCCGCCCCTTCAGCGGATTCGGCGGGCAGGTAGATTTCATTCGCGGCGCCGCGCGGTCCAAAGGCGGAGTGCCGATCATCGCGCTTCCCTCCACTGCCAGGCACGGCGCCGTGTCGCGGATAGCGCCGATGTTGGAGCCCGGCGCGGGCGTGGTCACGTCGCGCGCCGATGTCCATTACGTGGTTACGGAGCATGGCATCGCATCGCTGCACGGAAAGACGCTTCGCGAGCGGGCAAAGGCGCTGATCGCCATTGCCGATCCGCGGTTCCAGGCAGAGCTTGAGGATTTTGCAGTGCGGTCGCATTACCTTGAGGCAAAGGCTGCGGCTGTATTCGCGTGAGGCATTCAACCTCGCGCAAGAGGGTTGCCAGAGGAGTGTTGCATGAACGAAGTCAAGAAGCCAGACCGGGGCAAGATGCAGGTCGACGAAAACGAGTGCAAGGGCTGTGGCCTCTGCGTGGATGCGTGCCCGCCCAAGTCCATCGCCATGAGCGAGCGGCTCAACCACTACGGCTATCGCACGGCAGGCTACACGGGCTCGGGCTGCACCGGATGCGGCATCTGCTTCATGGTCTGCCCGGAGCCGGGCGCAATCACCGTGATGCAACTCAAGAAGCCTGTTGCGGCTGCGGCGCAGGCAGTTGAAACAGCGACTTTGGGAGCCAACTGATGCACAAGCAACTGATGAAGGGGAACGAAGCGATTGTGAGGAGCGCCATCCTCTCGGGATGTCGCGCGTTCTATGGATATCCGATTACGCCGGCCAGTGAAATCACTGAGGCCGCGGCCAAGTATATGCCGCGCGCCGGCGGAGTCTTTTTGCAGGCGGAGAGCGAGGTGGCGGCCATCAATATGCTCTACGGCGCGGCATCGGCCGGCGTTCGCTCCATGACGGCTTCCAGCGGCCCGGGAATCAGCCTGATGCAGGAAGGCATGAGCTACCTGGCCGGCGCGGAACTGCCCTGCGTCATCGCGGACATTACCCGCGGCGGCCCTGGCCTTGGCAACATCGTGGCCGAGCAGAGCGACTATCACCAGGTGGTCAAGGGCGGCGGCCACGGCAACTATCGCACCATCGTTCTTGCCCCGCATTCCGTGCAGGAGATGGCCGACCTCACCGCGCTGGCCTTCGAGCTCGCTGACCGCTATCGCAACCCGGTCGTGGTCATGGCAGACGGATTCATCGGCCAGATGATGGAGCCCGTGGAGTTTCCGCAGACGGCAATCCCGCCGCATCAGCCCGACTGGGCCGTCGCGGGCACAGCGGAGACGCGTGGAAACCTTATCAACTCGCTCCATCTGGATTGCGACGCCCTCGAAGCGCATGTGCGCCATCTCGACGAAAAGTACCTCCTCGCCGAGCAGAATGAAACCCGCGCCGAAGAGTTCCAGACAGAAGATGCGGAGATTGTGCTGGTCGGCTACGGAATCGTCGCGCGCATTCTCAAAGCGGTCACGGCAGAGGCCCGCGCGGAAGGGATCAAAGTGGGCGTGCTGCGGCCCATCACGCTCTATCCCTTCCCCAAGCTGAACTTCCAGCGGATTGCCAAAACCGCCCGCTCCTTTGTCGTGGTGGAGATGAGCAACGGGCAGATGGTCGAAGATGTCCGCCTGGCGCTGAACGGCGCGCGGCCCGTCGAGTTCCTCAGCCGCTACGGCGGCAACGTGCCCTCGCATGAAGAGGTGCTCAACCTTGTGCGCAAGCAGGCGGAGCGTTATCTACCGGCAGTTGAGCCGGAGGAAGTGCGGATGGCCCATGTCTAACGAACTGCTCTCGGAATACACGGTAACGCACTGCAAGTCGGAAGCATTCTACGACCGCTTTGAGCGCAAGGAAGACTTGCAGCACGCAACGCACTATTGCCCCGGCTGCGGCCACGGAAATGTGCATAAGATGCTGGCGCGGGCCATTGAAGAGCTCGGCATTCAGGACCGCACCATTCTCATCGCGCCGGTTGGCTGCTCGGTCTTCACTTACTACTACTTTGACGTGGGCAGCATCCAGGCCGCGCACGGCCGCGCTCCCGCTGTCGCCACGGCTGCCAAGCGCAGCCGCCCTGAGAGCATCATGATCTGCTACCAGGGCGACGGCGATCTCTCCGCCATCGGATCGGCAGAGATTCTGCACGCGGCCAATCGCGGCGAGCAGATCACCGTCATCTTCGTGAACAACGGCATCTACTCGATGACCGGCGGCCAGGCCGCTCCCACCACGCTGCTGGGCATGAAGAGCATCACCACTCCCGAGGGCCGCAATGCCGAGGACACGGGCTACCCGCTGCACATGAGCGAGCTGCTGGCCACGCTGGAGGCCCCTGTCTATATTGAGCGCGTCGGCCTGGGAGACAACAAGCAGATCGCGCAGGCCAATCGCGCCATCCGCCGCGCCGTCGAGAATCAGGTCAAAGGCTTCGGCTTCTCACTCATTGAAGTGCTCTCGCCCTGCCCCACCATCTGGAAGATGTCCGCGGTCGACGCGCAGCACTGGGTTCGCGATGTAATGGAGAAGACCTTCCCGCTCGGCGTCTTCAAAGATCGCACCAAGGAAGCTGTGCCGCGGCCTCCAGCCAAACCCGCGCCCCCGCTCGATGCCCTGCCTGGAATTCTCGACATCGCAACAGAAGACCTGCCCGAAGGCAATGCCCACGCGACGCTCGGCAAGGAAGAGATAGACCTTCACGTGCGCGTGGCCGGCTTCGGCGGCCAGGGCGTTTTGCTAATGGGCGAAGTGCTGGCAGAGGCCGGGCTTGACGCGGGGCTCGAAGTTTCTTGGCTGCCTTCGTACGGGCCTGAGATGCGCTCCGGCACTTCCAACTGCCACGTCCGCGTGTCCAGCCACACAATTGATACGCCGCTGGTCACGTCCCCCGATGTGTTGGTGGCCATGAACGAACCGTCGCTCAGAAAGTTCGACAAGAGCGTGCGGCCCGGCGGATGGGTCATCTACAACGGCGACAGCTTCCCTGAAGATTGCGTGCGAGAGGACGTGCAGGTGCTTGCGCTTCCCTTCACCCACATTGCCGATGAGCTGGGCGACGCGCGCGCCTGCAACATGGTCATGCTCGGCGCGCTGCTTGAGATTACCGGGGCGCTGCCGCAGGCCAGCATTGATGCCGCATTGCAGCGCATGATCAAGAACCCCAAATGGGTACAGTTGGATGAACGCGCGTTGACCAAAGGGCGTGAGCTCTTCAGGGAGGCGCTACAGGCGGTGTGAAATGAAGGCTGATGGCGATCCGAATCTGATTGTTTACTTCGCCGGGCGGTACATGCCGCTCGGCGAGGCGCGTGTGGGCATTCTTACCCATGCACTGCACTATGGAACCGGCGTGTTTGAAGGCATCCGCGCCTACTGGGATGAGCCGCAACAGCAGCTCTTTGTCACCCGCCCCGTCGAACACTACGAGCGCTGGAAGCAGAACTGCGGCATCCTGCGCATCGCCGTTCCCCATTCTCCGCAGGAACTCTCTGAAATCACATTGGAGCTGATGCGCCGCAATGGATTCCGCGCCAATGTCTATGTGCGCCCTCTCGCCTACAAGAGCGCGGAGCGCGTCGGCGTAGCCTGCGACGATCAGGATTCCTTTGCCATCGTGGCTCTGCCCTTTGGCGATTATCTCCACGCGGAGAAAGGCCTTCATGCGGGTGTGAGTTCCTGGCGGCGCATCGATGACAATGCCATCCCCGCGCGCGCCAAGATCTGCGGAGCCTACGTGAACAGCGCGCTCGCCAGCGACGAAGCCCGCCAGAGCGGATTCGACGAGGCCATCTTGCTCAACCAGGCCGGTCATGTTGCCGAGGGCTCCACCTGCAACATCTTCATGCTGCGCAAGGGAAAGCTGATTACGCCTTCTGTCACCGAGAACGTGCTGGAAGGCATCACGCGCGACTGCATCATGGAGCTTGCGCGCCGTGAGATGGGCCTGGAAGTTGTCGAGCGCCCCATCGACCGCAGCGAACTCTATATCTGCGACGAGCTGTTCTTTACCGGCACCGCGGTGGGCCTCGCCCCCATCGTCCGCGTCGATCACCGCCAAGTGAAGGATGGCGCAATCGGCGCCGTCACGCGCCGGGTTCGCGACCTCTACTTCGATGCATCCCGCGGGCATTTGCCGGGCTACATGAAATGGCTCACGCCGGTCTACACGTCGCAAACCACAACCGCGCAGCAAGAGGCGCAGCTCGTGGAGATGAATGTAAGTTGAACGCCCGCCGGTTTTATCAGCGGTGCGCGACGGCCCGATTGGGCCAGGGAGGAAACAAAGATGCTGATGACAGCCAAGGTAGATAACGCCTATGAACTCGCGCTGGAGAACTTTGATACGGCAGCCGACGCTCTGGGCCTGGACAACGATACGCGGGAGATGATCAAGTATCCCGAGCGCGTGCTGACGGTCACTGTGCCGGTGCGCATGGACGACGGACACATTCGCCGCTTTGAAGGCTACCGCGTGCAGCACAGCATGGTGCGCGGCCCCGCGAAGGGCGGCATCCGCTTTCACCCGCAGGTCACGCTGGACGAAGTAAAAGCGCTGGCCACCTGGATGACGTGGAAGTGCGCCGTGGTCAACATCCCGTTCGGCGGCGGCAAGGGCGGCATTACCTGCGACCCGAAGCACATGTCGCAGGGCGAGTTGCAGCGCATGACGCGCCGTTACACCAGCGCGATTCTGCCCCTCATCGGCCCCGAGCAGGACATTCCCGCGCCCGATGTCTACACCAACTCGCAGACCATGGCCTGGATCATGGACACCTACAGCATGACCAAAGGCTATCCGATTCCCGGCGTCGTCACCGGAAAGCCCATCAGCCTGGGCGGTTCGCTGGGCCGCAATGAGGCCACAGGCCGCGGCGTCTTCTACACCATTGAGAGCGCCTGCGAGCACCTGGGGCTCCCGCTCAAGGGCGCAACCGTCGTCGTGCAGGGCTTCGGCAATGCCGGCTCCATCACCGCGCAGTTGCTCCATGAGGCAGGCGCAAAGATCATCGCCGTCAGCGACTCCACCAGTTGCGTCTACAACAAGAACGGCCTGAATATTCCCGAGCTCATCCACATGAAGGCCCTCACCGGCAAGGTGCAGGGATTCCCTGAGAGCGAGCCCATCAGCCCAAGCCAGTTGCTGGCCCTCGATTGCGACATCCTCGTCCCCGCGGCGCTTGAGAACACGGTCGACGCCGCAAACGCTGACGCCATTCGCGCAAAGATCGTGGGCGAAGCCGCCAACGGGCCTCTCACTCCCGCGGCCGACAGGATTCTGGAAAGCAAGGGCATCTTCGTCATTCCGGACATTCTGTGCAACGCCGGCGGCGTTACCGTCTCCTACTTCGAGTGGGTGCAGGACGAGCAGCACCTCTTCTGGGAGGCGCAGGATGTCTACAACCGTCTGGAGCGCGTCATGAAGGTCGCCTTCCGCGACGTGCTCAAGATCCACATCGACCACAAGGTCTCCATGCGCACCGCCGCCAACATGCTGGGCATTGGCCGCGTGGCAGAGGCGGTGCAGATCCGCGGCATCTACCCATAAGCCAACTCAGGCTCAAGGGGCGCATCCCATCCCTGCGATGCGCCCCTTGTCTCCGGTGCACATTCGGGGCGAAGTTGAGGTGAAGGTATCGCCCCCGGCCGAGTCTTGCCCAAGGAACTTCCGCAAAAGCGGAGATTTTTCGATATATTAAAGACTCCAGCTTAGTCCAAGCGCGACCTGGCCCCGCTGAGGCGTGCCTCTTTATGAAGATCCCAGGCGTTCTCCTCACAGGAAACGCAGGGGCTCAGTGTATTTCGCACCAGAACAGCATTCTGTACGGAAAAACGTTCATCGAAAAGGTTGCCATGCATACATCGGATAGTCGTCTCCGCACACCGCGACCCCAGGGTCTCTATCATCCACGAAATGAACACGATGCCTGCGGCATGGGGCTTGTGGCCAGCATCAAGGGTGAAAAGAGCCACGACATCATCCGCAAAGGCCTCGAGGTTCTCATCAACCTCACACACCGTGGCGCGGCCGGCTGCGACCCGGAGACCGGCGACGGCGCAGGCATCCTCATCCAGATTCCCCATGTGTTTTTCGCCCGGGAGTGCGGCGAGTTGGGAATTCAGTTGCCTGAGTCCGGCGCCTATGGCGTGGCCATGGTGTTTCTCCCCGTGGACAAGCACAGCCGCCTCCAGTGCGAGGGCGTCTTCGAGCGGATCGCGCAGGAAGAAGGCCTGACCGTTCTCGGCTGGCGCGACACGCCGGTCAACGGCGACTCCATCGGCCGCGAAGCACGTGCCTCACAGCCCTACATCGAGCAGTTCTTCGCCACCCGCCCGGAAGGCCTCGAAGAGGATGCCTTCGAGCGCCTCCTCTACCTGGTGCGCCGCCGCACTGAGAACGAGATTGCCGCCTCCGACATCGAGGGCAAGGACATGTTCTATGTCCCCTCATTTTCCTGCCGCACCATCATCTACAAGGGCCTCATGCTGGCCCCGCAGATTGAGAAGTTCTACTTCGAGCTGGCCAACCCACTGGTCACCAGCGCCCTCTGCCTGGTTCACCAGCGCTTCTCCACCAACACCTTCCCCAGCTGGAAACTCGCCCACCCCTACCGCTATGTGGCCCACAACGGCGAGATCAACACCATCAAGGGAAACATCAGTTGGATGAACGCCCGCCAGTCTGTCCTAGACAGCCCGCTCCACGGCGACCAAATTGACAAGCTCTATCCCGTCATCATGCCCGAGGGCAGCGACTCTGCGGCGCTCGACAACGCCGTCGAGTTCCTCTTCCAGTCTGGCCGTTCCCTGCCCCACGTCATGGCCATGCTCATCCCTGAGGCATGGGCCGGCAATCCGGACATGGACGAAGAGAAGCGCGCCTTCTACGAGTACCATGCCTCGCTTATGGAGCCATGGGACGGCCCCGCCGCGATCGCCTTTACCGACGGCCGCGTCATCGGCGCAACCCTGGACCGCAACGGCCTCCGCCCCGGCCGCTACGTCGTCACCAAGGATGACCTTGTCGTTCTTGCATCCGAAGCCGGCGTCCTCGAAGTTCCCGCCAAGGACGTGCGCAAGAAGGGCCGCCTCCAGCCCGGCCGCATGTTCCTTGTGGACACCGTCCAGAAGCGCATCATCTCCGACGCGGAAATCAAGAAGCAGCTCGCCGGGCGCCAGCCCTACGCCGCCTGGCTCCAGGAGCAGCAGGTCACGCTCGACCATCTGCCCGAGCCCTCGCGTGTCATCGCGTCGAATCCTGAAACGCTGCTCCGCCGCCAACGCGCCTACGGCTACTCCGAAGAAGACCTCAAAGTCCTGCTCGGACCCATGGGTGCCCGTGGTGAAGAGCCCATCGGCTCCATGGGAACCGACACGCCGCTCGCCTGCCTCTCTGACCGGCCGCAGCCGCTCTTCAACTACTTCAAGCAGCTCTTCGCACAGGTCACCAATCCGCCCATCGATCCCATCCGCGAAGAGCTGGTCATGTCGCTCATCAGCTACATCGGCACGGAGCGCAACATCCTCGACGAGCAGCCCGACAACTGTCACACGCTCAAGCTGCCGCATCCCATCCTGACCAACCGCGACTTGGAAAAACTGCGCCGCGTCTCTTCGGGAGATTTGTTGGCCACCACGCTCCCCGCGCTCTTCCGCGCGGAAGACGGCGAAGAGGGTCTCAAGCACTCGCTCGACGATCTCGGCGCCCGCGCCTCGCTGGCTGTCAACTCCGGCTACACGCTGCTTATTCTCTCTGATCGCGGCGTCGATCCCACTTACGCGCCCATTCCCAGCCTGCTGGCCATGGCCGCCGTCCACAACCGCCTGGTCCGCGAGAAGACCCGAACTCAGGTCGCCCTCATCATTGAGAGCGGCGAGCCGCGCGAAGTGATGCACTTTGCCCTGCTCATCGGTTACGGCGCAAGCGCCATCAATCCCTACCTGGCCTTTGAAACGCTCCACGACCTGAAGCGCCTCGGCCTCCTGCCCCACAACGTCACCGGCCCCCACGCCGAGAAAAACTTCATCAAGGCCATCAACAAGGGCCTCCTCAAGACCTTCTCCAAGATGGGCATCAGCACGCTCCAAAGCTATCGCGGTGCCCAGGTCTTTGAGGCCGTCGGTCTCAACAAGTCGCTCATCGATAGCTACTTCGCTGGCACCGCATCCCGCATCGAGGGCGTCGGCCTCGGCGTGCTCGCCCGCGAAGCCCAGATGAAGCACGCTTACGCCTTCCAGCCGCTCACCGAGTCGGAAACCGAGCTCGTCGTCGGCGGCCACTATCAGTACCGCGAAGGCGGCGAGTATCACCTCCTCAATCCGCTCACCATCGGCAAAGTGCAGCACGCCGTCCGTAACAACAATCCCGCCACCTTCCAGGAGTACACTGACCTGCTTGACGATCAGGCGCGCCACCTCTGTACCCTGCGCGGCCTGCTCCAGCTCAAGTACTCTGACAAGCCCATCCCCGTCGAAGAGGTCGAACCCGCCAAGGAGATCGTCAAGCGCTTCACCACCGGCGCCATGAGCTACGGCTCCATCAGTAAAGAGGCTCACGAAACCCTCGCCATCGCCATGAACCGCCTCGGCGGCATGTCCAACACCGGCGAGGGCGGCGAAGACGAAGAGCGCTTTACCCGCGACGCCAACGGCGACCTCCGCCGCTCCGCCGTCAAGCAGGTAGCCAGCGGGCGCTTCGGCGTCACCACCAACTACCTCGTCAACGCAGACGAGTTGCAGATCAAGATGGCCCAGGGCGCAAAACCCGGCGAAGGCGGCCAGCTCCCCGGACACAAGGTGGATGAAGTCATCGCCAGAACGCGTCACTCCATCCCCGGCGTGGGCCTCATCTCCCCTCCGCCGCACCACGACATCTACTCCATTGAAGATCTCGCGCAGCTCATCTACGACCTCAAGAACGTCAACCCGCAAGCGCGCATCGCCGTCAAGCTTGTCTCTGAAGTCGGCGTGGGCACGGTCGCAGCCGGCGTAGCCAAGGCGCATGCCGATGTCGTGCTCATCTCCGGCGACAACGGCGGCACCGGCGCTTCCCCGCTCAGTTCCATCAAGCACGCCGGCCTGCCCTGGGAACTCGGCCTTGCCGAGACCCAGCAGGTGCTTCTGCTTAACGACCTGCGCTCGCGCATCCGCGTGCAGACCGACGGTAAGCTCCAGACCGGCCGCGACGTCGTCATCGCCGCGCTGCTCGGTGCAGAAGAGTTCGGCTTTGCCACCATGCCGCTCATCACAATGGGCTGCATCATGATGCGCAAGTGCCACCTCAACACCTGCTCCGTCGGCATCGCGACCCAGGACCCCGTCCTCCGTGCGCGCTTCAAGGGCCAGCCCGAGCACGTGGTCAATTTCTTCTTCTTCATTGCAGAGCAGGTTCGCCAACACATGGCCAAGCTCGGCTTCCGCACCGTCGATGAGATGGTAGGCCGTGTCGAAAAGCTCGACGCCCACCTCGCCGACGCGCACTGGAAGGCCAAGGGTATCGACCTCTCTTCGATCCTCTATTCGCCCACTCTGCCCTCGCGCGTTGCCCGCCATCGCGTGCAGGCTCAGGACCACGGCCTTGAGGCCGCCCTCGACCACGCGCTCATCGCGCAGGCCGCGCCCGCTCTCAAGTCAAAGACCGCCGTCACCGGCACCTTCGCCATCCGCAACGTGCACCGCACCGTGGGCGCCATGCTCGGTGGTGAAATCGCCCGCCGCTACGGCTCCGCCGGACTGCCGGAAGGCACCATCCACTTCCGCTTCACCGGCTCCGCAGGCCAGAGCTTCGGCGCATTCGTCCCCACCGGCGTCACGCTTGAGCTCGAAGGCGACTCCAATGACTACCTCGGCAAGGGTCTCTCCGGTGGCCGCATCATCGCCTACCCGCCCAAGACCTCCAGCTTCCTTCCCGAAGAAAGCATCCTCGTCGGCAACGTCGTCCTCTACGGCGCAACCGCCGGCGAAGTCTTCCTCAACGGCATCGCCGGTGAGCGCTTCGCCGTCCGCAACTCCGGTGCAACCGCCGTCGTCGAGGGCGTCGGCGACCACGGTTGCGAATACATGACAAACGGCACCGTCGTCGTGCTCGGCGCCACCGGCCGCAACTTCGCCGCCGGCATGAGCGGCGGTCGCGCCTTTGTCTACGACGACCAGGGTGACTTCACCACCCGCCGCTGCAACAAGGTCAGCGTCGATCTCGAACCGCTTGTGCTGGAAGCCGATGTGGCCGAAGTCCGCACGCTCCTCGAGCGCCATCGCGACTTCACCGGCAGCCCCCGCGCCGCATGGATCCTCGAACACTGGGCCGACGCGCAGCCCCGCTTCATCAAGGTCTTCCCCCACGAGTACAAGCGCGTCCTTGGCGTGCCCCGCGTCGAAGAGTTCTACGTTTCTCCCACAAATTCGTCGCCTCTGGTGACGGCTCACTCAGAGGTGAAACATGGGTAAGGTCACAGGCTTTCTTGAGATCGATCGCGAACAACCCTCTCGCCGCAAGGCGGCCGAGCGCATCAAGGATTGGTTCGAAATCTACGAGCCGTTTCCTGAGGAGAAGCAGCGCGACCAAAGCGCCCGCTGCATGGATTGCGGTGTGCCCTTCTGCCACACAGGCTGTCCGGTCAACAACCTCATTCCCGACTGGAATGACCTCGCGTACAACGGCCGTTGGGAGGCAGCCATCCGCCGCCTCCACGCCACCAACAACTTCCCTGAGTTCACCGGGCGGATCTGTCCTGCGCCCTGTGAGGCCGCCTGCGTCCTCGGCATCGATCAGCCCGCCGTCTCCATCAAGCTCATCGAGCGCAGCATCGTCGAGCGCGCATGGGACGAGGGCTGGATTCATCCCGAGCCCCCCGAGCACAACACCGGCAAGCGCGTAGCTGTCGTCGGCAGCGGCCCCTCTGGCCTGGCCGCGGCGCAGCAGCTCCGCCGCGCCGGCCACTCCGTCACCGTCTACGAGAAGGCCGACCGCATCGGTGGCCTCATGCGCTACGGCATTCCAAACTTCAAGCTTGAGAAGCATGTCCTCGATCGCCGCATCGACCAGATGCGCGCCGAGGGCGTCACCTTCCTCACCAACGCCCACGTCGGCATCAACGTCCCCGTCGAGGCCCTCACCAGCCACTACGACGCCATCCTGCTCTGCGGCGGCGCAGAGCAGCCCCGCGACCTCAAGATTCCCGGACGCGAACTCAAGGGCGTGCACTTTGCCATGGAGTTCCTGCCCCAGCAGAATCACCGCTGCGAAGGCGACACCGTTGACCCCTCGATCGAGATCAGCGCCAAGGGCAAGCGCGTCCTCATAATCGGCGGCGGTGACACAGGTGCAGACTGCCTCGGCACCAGCCTTCGCCAGGGCGCAAAAAGCGTTCACCAAATTGAAATCATGCCCAAGCCGCCTGAGACCCGCGCCGCCGCCACGCCGTGGCCGCTCTGGCCTCTGCAACTGCGCACGGAGAGCTCCCACGAAGAGGGCGGCATCCGCGACTGGAGCGTCAACAGCGTCAGCTTCACCGGCGACGAAAAAGGGAACGTAAGCAAGGTCCATGCCATCCGCGTCGGTCCTCCGCCCAAATTCGAGCCCGTCGCCGGCTCCGAGTTCACGCTCGATGTGGACCTGGTCCTGCTCGCGATGGGCTTCCTCGGCCCGGTGCGCAACGGCATGATTGAGCAGCTCGGCCTCACGCTCGACAATCGCGGCAACATCGCCACCAACGCCGAGTACCAAAGCTCCGTCGAGAACATCTTCGCGGCCGGCGACATGCGCCGCGGACAGTCGCTCGTCGTCTGGGCCATCTCAGAAGGCCGCAAGGCCGCAGCCGCCGTTGACAGCTACCTCGCCGCCCAGGCAGAGCCCCTTGCCCAGCGCCATCACTCGCTGGCATAGCGAACCTATTTGACCATCGCACTTCGGGCACCCATCCTTGAATCGTTCTTTGATTCAAGGGTGGGATGCCTCTGCCAGACTCCCCCAACAGAATCTGTCATCCTGAGCGACCGAAGGGAGTCGAAGGACCTGCATTTCTTCCGCTGCACATTGTGCCACTCACCTTCAACCTTCTGACAAACCCTAGTTCGCATCCCGATTGAACACCTGCACCCGGAACTGCGGCTTGGCCTTCTCCGCCGGTTCAATCATGTAGGTCTGTTCCGTCTTCGCCGCATCGTACTCCCGCCAAAGCCAGATCATCTCCTCAGGGAACATTGCCTCGCCGTGCGCCGGGTTGTGGCTCCCTTTCCCAAAGCTGAAGTGAAAATCGTACTCCTTCAGCTTCAGCGCGTTGGCCATCCGGATGTTGGCCAGCGGCCAGCTTCCATACTGGTTCCATTCAATATCGTCCGACCCGTCCTGAAGCCACACGCGAATATTCCGGTGCGGCTCGCGCAGCACCTTCTCCGCATAATCCTGCCCGCCGTCCGTCACCCCCGGCGTCTCTTTCCACTGGATGCTCGTGAAGCTCCCGATCCACGTGAGAACGCGGCTGAAAAGCTCCGGCATCTGCCATGCGGCATTGAACGAGCAGATGCCGCCCGAAGACATTCCGGTAATGGCGTGACTATAAGCATCCTTGCGCAGGCTGTACTTTGCCGCCACCTGCGGCAACAGCTCGTCGCGCAGAAAGCGCGCATACCGGTCGCTCACCGTGTCATACAGCGTGCTGCGCATGGAGTCGTCCAGCCCACGGTGCCACTTCTCCCCATAGGCCTTCACGAACTCATACGTGGGATTCCCAGCCGGCCCCTCAATCTTCCCCGGATTGACGAACACGCAGATCATCATCGGAATCTTCTTCAACGCAATCAAATTGTCGATCACATTCAGCGTCTGGCTGCCCGCGTCGCGCTTGATGTACCCGCCGCCATCCTGAAACACCATCAGCGCCGCAGGCATGTTCGCGTCGTAGCCCGCCGGAACGTAGATCCAGTAATCGGACTTCATCCCATCGTAGATACTGCTCGTAATCGCAAGCTTGTCCGACAGAGTCCCCTGTTTCACCCCAGGCATCGCATACGAAAGCTCGCCAAATGCCGCCACATTCAAGCTCCCGCCAAAGTCCTTGCCTTCCATCCGGTACTTGAAGGTGTGCGGCGCGCCCAGCCGTTCAATCTCCGCCGCCGCATACCACAGGTCCGTCCCCGCTATCGGCTCCATCGCCGGTCCTGCCCCATCGTCAATCAGCAGCGCGGGCCGCTTCGCCGCGCGCACCGCAAAGAAGAACTGGTGCAGGTGCCCGCTCCAGGCTGTCCCCGCCTGTAGATCCTTGGCGGCAAAGCTCTCCTCAATCGCCGCCTTCAGGCCGGGGCTCTTGTCTTGCGCCAGTTGTGCAAGTTCAGTGGCCGGCCGGGCTTCGACTGCCAGGGCGAACCGGCCCATGCCGGCTATCGAAGCAACACCAAGCAGAATCAGAGGGACAAAACGAGTTGTCTGCATCACAGGGCTCCTTGTGGGTCCGTGGTTGAGTCTCACGGAGTATTGCAGATGCGAAACGCTTTCGCAATGCGCGCACCTGAAGTCCGCGCGCCCCACCGCCCGAGTCGATTGACCCACCGCATCTGCGAGCCGTACCATTCATGCGTCGCTCATTCCAGCCTCTTCCAGCCATGAAGGATATCCATGCAATCCCGTAGAGAGTTCCTTGAAATCCTCCCCGCCAGCCTTCTTGCCGCCGGTTGCGTAACCAACCTGCAAGGTCAGCCGCTTTCAACATCCGGCAAGCCGCTGCTCACGCTCCAGCCGGCTCAGCCCGTCTATCGCCCGCTCGCCGAGATCACTGTCCAGGGCACAGCCGCGGGCCGCCTCATTGTCCTCGATGGCGAGGGCGTAGCCTACGTTGACCGCCAGGTCACGCTGCCTGCAAAGTTCCAACCCGGCGGCGCGTTGGGCACGCATACCGTCCTGCTTCTCGACGCAGACAGCAAGCTCGCCGCACACGCCAGCCTCTTGGTTGATGCGCAAACCGGCATCCGCGAGCCCAGCGGCGAGTACCAGCACCTGCTCGACACCCTCTACTGGACCATGGCCTCCGATGGCCCCGTCGCCGCGCGCCGCCACAACGGCCGCGTTTACACCTACTGGGTCGACTGGCTCCTCGACAACACCAACACGCTCAAAGGCATGCGCTACTTCTGGCCCGAGGTCAAGCAAAGCTTCGAAATCTTCTCTGACACTCAGCGCGAAGACGGCATGATCTGGGAGAACCACATCGACCGCACGCCGCCAGA
>Ga0302320_10010121_pt1 | contig 20182 bp, 20 predicted proteins | sample Bog_T0_3_FD_202130 | JGI IMG/M metagenome (GOLD analysis project Ga0302320, IMG submission 202130) | Peat permafrost microbial communities from Stordalen Mire near Abisko, Sweden - Bog_T0_3 | ecosystem: Environmental > Terrestrial > Soil > Wetlands > Peat | place: Sweden: Abisko, Stordalen Mire...
CGTAAGGCGGCAGGATTTCTCAATTGCGCTTCATCTGGGACGGGACGTATCCACGTTGGCCGCGACAATACGCGCATTCGCCAATAAAGGCAATATTGCGGCGGTTAACGGCAGCGTAGTGGCTGCTGGGCCGTTAGCGCTAGCGTATCGGCGCGTCGTGCGGCGCGATAGCGGATTCCACCGCTCCAACGATTTCGCAAATGCGAAATAACGGCGCGGCGCGGAATGCTATTGGCGTTGCAGGATTTTTCCTGTCCGCAATCCCACGCAGCGCCATGTCGCGCCGCCGCACCGGGAAAAATGCCCGGCGGCAATCCGGCAAGGGCGAAGCTCAGAGGGCGGTTTTTTTCACGCGCGGCTTGACCGGCTTCTTGGCCGCCTTGGGCGGCGCCAGCGCGGCCAGGCGCGCCTTCTCGGTCGCCTCGGCCTCGTCGCGGGCCTTGCGCAGGGCGCGCAATTTTACGGTGCGGTCGTCAAAGGCGATGCGCTCCTTGGCCAGCTCGGTCTTGACCAGCGCGTCGCGCGCTTCGGAGGCGGAAAAGTGGGTCTCGGCCCGGGTGCGGGCGGCGGTCTTGTCGGCCATCGGTGAATGTCTTTCCTGGGCCGCGAAGCGCGGCATGGGCCGCGGGAGGGCGGGTGGGGGATTGCCCGGATAATGCGCCTTTTTGGGCATTTTTGCAAGGCGGCTAGGCCGATTAGCGGCAGTGTAATCGGCGCGTAGTGCAGCGCGATAGCGGGTGGCGCGGTTTCAAAGGGTTACACTCCAAGTGGTTAGCGGCAGCGTCGTGCCGCGCGCCGCGACAGCGGGGGGCGCGGTTTTAAGGGTTAAACGCCCAGGGTTTAGCAACGGCGTGGCGCGATTGCGGCACCCCCTTCTTGTCATCCCCGCGTAGGCGGGGATCCAGTTGCTTTTTGTATGACGGCTGGCGCCAGCCTACGGGCGCGGCTTGCAGCCAATAGCGGGCGAATTGGTTTAGAACCACATGATGAAAGCCACCATTTATCACAACCCCGCCTGCGGCACCTCCCGCGCAGTCCTGGCAACTCTGCGCGAGCGCGGGATAGAGCCGACCATCATCGAATATCTCAAAACGCCCCTCCAGCGGGATGAGATCATGGCCCTGGTGAAGCAGATGCACGTGTCCCTGCGCGACGTGGTGCGCAGCAAGGAGCCGATCTATTCCGAACTGGGCCTGGCCAAGGTGGACGACGACACGCTGCTGGAAACCATGATCCTGCATCCCATCCTGCTCAACCGGCCGATTGTGGTGACGGAGAAGGGCGCGAAGCTGTGCCGGCCGAGTGAGACGGTGGGGGAGATACTTTAACCGCCTGTTGAAGCTAAAAATTTCCAAGATCATTCGGCGGTTCGCCTGATTTCAAATTGTTGTGTAAGCTCCTCTTGACTGGCGGCGAGACACAAAATGCTCAAGGGCTTGAACACACCCCATCTGTTGTTGGCGTCCCCAAATCCGATGAGAATGATTCAAAATCTGAATCATTTATTGGCTCAGCAGGAACTCGCCAAGCTATTTGCGGAACTAGATCGAAACGTAGTCGATCTATTTAAGCTAGGCATGTCCCATTACAATTTCGCTGTCTCGTTGCCCAACAGCGAGCGGCGGCAAAAAATATCTCGGCTGTATTTGGGACAGCTCGACGCAGATTGGCCTGCAACCGACACACGACGCACAGATGCTAAATCTGGATCATAATCTCACAATGCCGGATAAATCGAAACAGCACATCGTCAGCATCTTGGACGCTCATGCGAGTTATTGTGGTCTACCGGACATCGGCTACCTAGCCGGCGACAGTGTTTTGTCTAGACTTGTTTTGGTCGCTGCAGGAGTACCCAGAGACGCTTTAAATCTATTTTCCATAGCTACTTCAAGGGCGGTGGCCAAGAATCAAAAGCTCGTTTCTGTCACGAGCGTCAACGCCGCGGCCTCGGAGATGGCTGAGGAAAAGCTCAAAGATGTGGAAAGAGATAGCGGCAGCGATCTTGCGGAAGTCCAAAATTTATTGGGAGAGGTGAAGAAATTTTGCATTACGCAAAATAGGAAAAACGCCTTTTTGGTAGAGATTAAAAATACAAATCGGCGTTATCAATTGATGCAAAAACTTGCAGCTTTGCGGCTTGTGCATATTTTGCACGAAGGTATTACACCGCACAAAGCCGGGAAGAGATTTATTGCACTAATGCTTGATTATGGATTTTATGTCGGCATTCGCGCCGCGAGAAGTGTGGAGTTAATACCTGCGGAGCCCCGAGCCTTGCTTGCCAAAGAACTCAGGTCGTTACCAATTTTTTCCCTTAATTAAATTTCGATCTCGATTACCCTAATTTCTCCCAATGGCTCCACCGCCTCAACAATCTCCCTCACCTTCGCGCCAAGAACGGCGTTGGCCAGCGGCGCGCGGAAGCTGATCAGGCCCTTGGCGGCGTCGGCTTCGTCAACACCGACAATGCGGAATGTCTGCTGGCGGCCATTGCGCTCGATGGTGACCGTTGAGCCGAAATTCACGGTGCCATCGGATGAGGGTTGCACCACTTCGGCATTGGCTTTGCGCACGCTCCAATAGCGCAGATCGCGCGCCATTGTTTCGCGTAGCAGGACATTGCTCTCGGTTTTCATGGCGTCTTCCAGGCGCGCGACATGGGCCTCGATCTGGCGCATTCCTTCCGGCGTGACGGGATTGGGGCCATCCTCGATCATCCGCTCCGGCGGCGGGGCGGATTCGGCGGTTTCGCTGGTGAAAGCTTTCGACATCTATATGATCCGTACAAAGACTAAAACATCAGGTTTCTCAAATTGCCGGTAAATCGGGGCTAAGCCCTTATCAGTGCTCTAACTTCACCACCCGCCGCTGGCCTAGCTTTTCTTGACGGTCCGTAGCGTCAGCGTACGGACGCGAGTTCAGAAAAGCTGGCCCCTCGGGAGCGAAGCGAGTGAGGCGCCTCACTATCGCGCTCTGCTGCCGAAAGTTTTTGGTGCGTTGGGACGGCTCGCCCGTTTCATCCGTGTCCGTCCGCCCGTCTGCTTGCCCGGCCTTGATGGTCTTGTCTCATCCGACAAAGTGATCTCGGCGTCGAAACTGGCGCGCTCCACATCCGACTGCCTCGCAAAGGGATCATCCGCAATCGTCAGCGCCGCGCTTTGCAATCGTTTCAATTCATCGCGCAGCCGCGCCGCCGTCTCGAACTCCAGATCGGCCGCCGCCGCGCGCATGCGCTTTTCGATATCGGCGATGATCGCCTTGATATTGTGGCCGACAAATTCGCGCCCGCCTTCCGCCGCTTCCAGCATCCCCGTATCCACCATGACATGGTCGCGCTCATACATCGACCCCATGATATCCGAGATATTCTTCTTGATGCTCAGCGGCGTGATGTTGTGTTCCTTGTTATAGGCTTCCTGCTTCGCGCGCCGGCGGCTGGTCTCGGCCATCGCCCGCTCCATCGAGCCGGTGATGCGGTCGGCATAAAGCACCACCTTGCCGTCAATATTCCGGGCGGCGCGGCCGATGGTCTGCACCAGGCTGGTCTCGCTGCGCAGAAAGCCTTCCTTGTCGGCATCCAATATCGCCACCAGCGCGCATTCCGGAATGTCCAGCCCTTCACGCAGCAGGTTGATCCCGATCAGCACGTCAAACGCGCCCAGCCGCAGATCGCGGATGATCTCGATCCGCTCCAGCGTTTCCACATCGCTGTGCATGTAGCGCACCCTGATGCCCTGCTCATGCATATATTCGGTCAGGTCCTCCGCCATCTTCTTGGTCAGGGTGGTGACCAGGGTGCGATAGCCCTTGGCCGCCACCTCCCGGCATTCGGCGATCAGATCGTCCACTTGCGTTTCCACCGGCCGTATTTCCACCGGCGGATCGATCAGCCCCGTCGGCCGGATCACTTGTTCGGCAAAGACGCCGTCGGTGCGCTGCATTTCCCAGGGGCCGGGCGTGGCCGAAACAAACACCGATTGCGGCCGCATCGCGTCCCACTCTTCGAACTTCAGCGGCCGGTTATCAATGCAGCTTGGCAAGCGGAAGCCATATTCCGCCAGCGTGAACTTGCGGCGGTAATCGCCCTTATACATCGCGCCGATCTGCGGCACGCTGACATGGCTTTCATCGGCGAACACCAGCGCATTGTCGGGCAGATATTCGAACAGGGTCGGCGGCGGCTCGCCCGGCTGGCGCCCGGTCAGCCAGCGCGAATAATTCTCGATGCCCGCGCAAGAACCCGTGGCCTCGATCATCTCCAGATCAAAGGTTGTGCGCTGCTCCAGCCGCTGCGCTTCCAACAGCTTTCCGTTGGCGCGGAAATCCGCCAGCCGCGTGATCAGCTCCGCCTTGATGCCTTTCATCGCCTGCTGCAGCGTGGGGCGCGGCGTGACGTAATGCGAATTGGCATAGACCTTGATGCCGTCCAGCACCCCCGCCTTGTGCCCGGTCAGGGGATCGAACTCGGTGATGCTGTCCACCACATCGCCGAACAGCTCCACCCGCCACGCCCGGTCTTCATAATGCGCCGGGAAAATATCGATCGTGTCGCCCCGCACCCGGAAGGCGCCGCGCGCGAAATTATCGTCATTGCGCCGGTATTGCAGCGCCACCAGCGCCGCGATGGCGGCATTGCGGTCGATCTTGTCGCCCTTGGCAATCGAAACGGCGGTGCCGGAATAGGTCTCGACCGATCCGATGCCGTAGATGCACGACACCGAGGCGACAATGATCACATCATCGCGCTCCAATATCGCCCGCGTCGCCGAATGGCGCATGCGGTCGATCTCCTCATTGATCGAGCTGTCCTTCTCGATATAGGTGTCGGTGCGGGGGATATAGGCTTCCGGCTGGTAGTAATCATAATAGCTGACGAAATACTCCACCGCGTTTTCCGGGAAGAACTGCTTGAACTCGCTGTAAAGCTGCGCCGCCAGTGTCTTGTTGGGCGCCAAAATCAGCGCCGGGCGCTGGGTGCGCGAAATGATCTGCGCCATGGTGAAGGTCTTGCCCGAGCCGGTGACGCCCAACAGCACCTGGTCACGTTCCTGCTCCTGGATGCCCTTGACCAGTTCGGCGATGGCGGTGGGCTGGTCGCCCGCCGGCTCATAGTCGCTGACCAGCTTGAATTTTTTTCCGCCTTCGGATTTTTCCGGCCGCGCCGGGCGATGCGGGATAAATGCCGCGACAGCGCCCTCGCTCATTCCGGCCAGCGGCGTTGCCGCATAGGCCGGATCGATTGCTTCTTCCACGCCAACAGGCGTGACCACGGCCTGGAACTTGGCCGCGTTTTCAGACGCGGCTTTGGCGATGCGCTTGTTCCCCTTTTTGGGGGCGCGCGGGATCATGCCGTTATTGTGGGCCATGGAGATATAAATAGGGATGTCGGGACGGCGATCCAACGCCGGGCAAGAAAGATGCTAGCCTAGGCGCAATTTCACAGCAAGAACAATCCAAGAACATGTCCCAGCAATTGCTCCAGCAGGCCGTGACGCTGCACCAGGCCGGACGCCTCGATGAGGCCGAACCGCTTTATCAGCAGATATTGGCGCAGGAGCCGCGCCTCTATCCCGCCCTGCATCTGATGGGCCTGCTGCGGCTGACGCAGGGCCGGCTGCCCGAGGCCCTGAAACTGATGGAAGCGGCGCTGAAGGTTCAGCCGGGCGCCCCCGACACCTTGGTCAATTACGGCATCGTCCTGTCGCGGCTGGGCCGCCAGCAGGAGGCGCTGACGGCGCTGGACACCGTGGTCAAGGCGCGGCCGGATGACAGCACGGCCTGGAGCAATCGCGGCGCCGTCCGCAGCAAGCTGGAACGGCCGGCCGAGGCGCTGGCGGATTTCGACCGCGCCCTGGCGCTGGACGCCGGCAATATCGACGCCCTTATTAATCGCGGCATAATCCTGCACAGCCTCAGGCGTTACGAAGAGGCGCTGGCCAGCTTCGATGCCTTGCTGGCGCGGGTGCCGGATCATGCCGAGGGCCGCAACAATCGCGGTCTCACCTTGCGCGAACTGGGACGGGCGGAGGAGGCGCTGGCGGAATTCGACCGCGTCATCGCCGCCAATCCCGCGCATGCCGCCGCCTGGGTCAACCGCGCCAGCGTCCTGTGGCGGCTCGAACGCCTGGAAGCGGCGCTGGAAAGTTATGCCAGCGCTCTGGCGCTCGATCCCGATCTGCCGGCGGCGCTGGAAAGCCGCGCCAATCTGCTCTGGACCCGCCGCCAGGCGCTGGCGCCCGCAATCGCCGATCTGGAACGGGCGCTGAAGGCGGCACCGGATCTGCCGTATGCCGCGGGCAATCTGCTGCAACTGAAAATGCATGCCGGCGATTGGCGGACTTTCACCGAAGACAAAGCCAGGCTGGACGAAGCGGTGCGCGCCGGCAAAGCCGCCGCCCAGCCTTTTGTCTACCTGGCGCTGTCGGGGTCCCCAGCCGATCTTCTCACCTGCGCCCGCAATTATGCGGCGCGGGAATTTCCGGCCCTGGCGCCCAGAATGAAACAGGCGGCCCGCCGCCCGGGTCCAATCCGCATCGGCTATGTCTGCGGCGAATTTCGCGCCCAGGCCACCATGTATCTGGCAGCAGGCCTGTTCGAGCATCACGACCGTTCCAGGTTTCAGGTCTTGGGCTTCGACAATGGCCGCGACGATGGCAGCGTCATGCGGGCGCGTGTGACATCTGCGTTCGACAAATTCATTTCCATCGCCGCCCTGTCCGACCGCGATGCCGCCGCCCGCATCGCGGCCGAAGACGTGGACATACTGGTCAATCTCAACGGCTATTTCGGCAGGATGCGCATGGGCGTGTTCGCGCGCTCGCCGGCGCCGATCCAGGTCAATTATCTGGGCTTTCCGGGCAGCCTGGGCGCGGATTACATCGATTATATCCTGGCCGACGGGGTGGTGATCCCGGACGGCGAACGGCGTTTCTATGCCGAAAAGCTGGTGAGCCTGCCGGACAGTTATCAGATCAATGATGACAAGCGCTGGGCCGTTGGCACAACCACCCGCGCCGAACATGGCCTGCCCGAAAATTCGTTTGTCTTCTGCCATTTCAATTACGGCTACAAGATTTGGCCGGATCAATTCGCTCTGTGGCTGCGCCTGCTCAAACAGGTGCCGGGCAGCGTGCTCTGGCTGCTGGCGGGCGATGCGCTGTTTGCACAAAACCTGAAAACCGAAGCGGGCAGGCAGGACATCGATCCGCAGCGGCTGATCTTCGCGCCGGCCATGGACCGGCAGGCCCATCTGGCGCGGCTGGGTTTGGGCGACCTGTTTCTCGACAGTTTGCCTTGCAACGCCCACACCACAGCCAGCGATGCGCTCTGGGCGGGACTGCCGCTGCTCACCTGCCGCGGCACGGCGTTCGCGGGACGGGTCGCCGCCAGCCTGCTTTACGCGGCGGGCCTGCCTGAACTGGTGACGGAAAATCTGGCGGACTATGAGGCGGCGGCATTAAAGCTGGCGCGCGACGCGACGCTGCTGAACCGCTATCGCGAACGCTTGCGGGAAAACCGGCGCACCGCGCCTTTGTTCGACACTGCCCGCACCACCCGCCAGATTGAGGCGGCTTATGAAGAGATGATGGACCGCCGGCTGCGCGGCGAAGCCCCGCAGGGCTTCGCCGTCGCGCCGTCGTAGAAAAGTTTACTTCGCGCCGTCGATGGCCGCGGCGGCGGCAGCCGCGTCTTTCTGGGCGGCGGCGACATCGGTGGCGGCCAGGCCGGCATTGGCCGAGGCCAGTGCTGTCGCAAGCTTGGCCTTCTGCGCCGCGCTGGCGTCCGGGATGGCGCCATTGCCTGCCTTGGCGCAGGGATTGGCATTGGTGGCATCAAAGCCTGTGCCGGTGGGGCCGACCAGGCAGTTCACGACATGGTGCAGGTGCATATGCACCATATCAATGGCGGGGGCCTTGGCGGCGAAACCAGCATGCTGGCTGGCCACGACCAGTTCAGCGCTGACATCGGCAAAGGCTGCGGTGGGGAGCGCCAAGGCGACGCAGGACGCGATCAAAAGCTTCTTCATCTGGGATTCCTCTAGAGAAAATGGAGCGCCGCGGTGAACCCGCGAACGCCCCATCTTAGACTATTCAGAGGGTCAGGACTACCAGACGCTGGCCAGATTCTTGCGCAGGGCGTCGGCCTGGGGGCCGGCGGGGGCCTCGTTCATGTCCTTGTCCGGGCTGATGACCGAGCCATTAAAGGTAAGCCCGGCATAGGCGCCCGAACCCGAGGTCCAGACCACGATATCGCCGCCATGGGCGGTGGTGGCGCCTTCGGCGCCCGATGACAGATTGACCACGGTCAGGCCGGCGCCGGCGCCCAGCTTGAAATTGCCATGCTCGATGCCGGCCAGGGCCGCATCGCTGTTGATGATAAAGACCAGTTCCGCCTGTTCCAGGCCGGCCTGCAGGCCGAACGAGGCCGAGCCCATGCTGTAATATTTTGGCTCGCTCCAGCCATGGCCGGTGCGGCGCAGCAGCACCCCGTCGCCGCCTTCGGCGCCGAAGATGAAGCCGCCCTTGACCAGCTTGGGCACGATATAAACCGCGCGGGCATTCTGCAGCATGGTGCGGGCGGTCCCGAAGGCCGGGTCATGCTTGAGATTGTTGATGGTGGCATTGGCGTCATGCAGCAATTCGCTCTTGTCCGAGGCCTGGGCGGCTGGCGCGGCAAAGACCAGGGCGGTCAGGGTGACGGCGGCGGCAAGCGTGGAAAACAGGGTTTTCATGAGGGGATCCTTCCAAATATCTCGGGTGTAACGCGCCGCGGGCCTGGAAGTTCCTGGAGATATGAAAAGGGTCAGCCGGCCTCGATAATGACGGGTCTTTGCAGGGCCGGGCCCTCCTCCCGGCTGCGCTCGGAAAAGCCGCTGGTAAAGTCCTGGAAGATGATGGACAGCTCCTCGGCGTCGACATGCGCTTTCGTTCCCGGCGGGAAACGATAGCGCCAGAAGCTCACGATATGGGAGATCGCACCCATTTTCTCGCCCAGCTCCAGGAACATATAGGGCGCGCTGAGCAGGAAATCGCGGAAGGTCTTGGGCGCCTGGTGGGCAACCAGGTCCTGGAAGGAGCTGTTATAGATGTCCAGCACCTTGTCGACATGCTGGCCATTGTCGCGCACCATCTCGATGATGCTGCGCCTGGCGCCGGTCAGATAGGCGCGCTGTTCGGGCGTGACCGCGCCATGGGGCTGGATCTGCTTGATCTCGCGCAGCACCCGCATCACGTCGGGCCAGAACTGGTTCATCGACCATTTGTAGTAAAGAAAGCCGCGCCAGCTGAACACGCCTTCGCGGAAATCAGTGCCGGTCAGGCCCAGCGTCATGCGCAGGGGCTCAAGTTTTTCATCCACCTGGCTGGAAAGCAGCGCGCTTACCAGGCGGTTGGTGGAACCGTCATTGTTGCTGCCGCTGGCGAGCTGGATCAGGCGTGACAGTTCGGCGGCGGTAAAATTGTGCATGCGCTGCTGGTCGCCCGCCGAAATCTCGAAATAGCAGGGCGCCACGTCAATATCATGATTGCGCAGATGTTCGCGCAGCAGGAAGGGGTCGAGCGACGGAACGGTGTTCATCAGCCGCATCACCGCCAGGTCGCGTTCCAGATTCTCGGCGTTGTAATTTCCGGCCGAACGCAAACTTTCGATAAAGCCGCGCTGCTCGATGAAGATCGAACGGCCGCCGGCGCGCAGATCGCCCAGGTCGAAAGGGATGATGATCTTGGTCGCCACCGAGCGCACCGAATGGAACATGTAGGTTTCATCCGAGCGCATGCGGTGCTTCAGGAAGAAGGCGCTGTTGATCGCCGGCGAACGGAACATGGGTTTTTCCGCATGCTCCGGCTCGTCCCGGTTGATTTTGGCAATGCGGCCGAGATTGAGCACGCGGCTGGTGGTCGCCCCGCCCAGCGCATGCAGGAACCGGACGGAACGATCGTTGGGCAAATGTCTCACCAGGGAAAATACGCGACAGAACAAACGGAAGGCCGGAACAAAGGCCGGAACAAGGGCCACTTTGGCCTCCCGATCGTAAAAATTGCCTTAGCGGCGGCGGCGCCTTACCCTGCGCCGATGCCCAATGACATACTCTCCCGGGACGACAGCGAGCGCTTGCTGGTCCTGCTCGCCTATGGGTTGTTCCTGATCGCGCCAGCCGGCGGCCTGACCGCGCTGATCGGGGTTGTCATCGCCCATGTGCGGCTGGCCCATGCCTTGGGCAGCATTCATGAAAGCCATTACCGCAATCAGATTCGCGTTTTCTGGACCATGCTGATCTCGGCCCTGGTCATGATGACGCTGTTTACAATGGGCATGGGCTTTTCGTTTTTCACGATGCTGTGGCCGTTCACACCAACTTGGTCTTCGCCATATGCTTGGCCGTTCTGGCCGGGTGCGATGGTGGGGGCAGGCTGGGCCATGGCGCTGCCGCTGGGCGCGCTTTTGTCGCTGCTGCTGGTGGTCTGGTATTACTGGCGGCTGCTGCGCGGCTTCGTCCGCGCGCTGGACGACAAGGCTTATTGATCGATGGCTTTGGGTTGATGGCCATCCAGTTCGATCTCTCGCTGGAGCCGCAATATGGAATCGCCGAACGCTTGAGCCCGCGCATCGCGCGGCTGCTGGCACGCAATCCGAGTCCTTTCACGTTTCGCGGCACGGGAGTCTATGTCATCGGCGCGGGCGGCAGCGTGGCGGTGATCGATCCGGGCCCCGACCTGCCCGACCACATCGCCGCCCTGAAACATGCCCTGGACGGCCGCAAGGTCAGCCACATCCTCATCACCCATACCCACAAGGATCATTCCCCTGCCGCCCGGCAGCTTAAAGACTGGAGCGGTGCGCGCACCTATGGCTTCGGTCCCTTTGCTGGCGACAGCCTAGCAAAGGCTGATGACGCGAGATCGATTGGCGAAGAAAGTCACGACCGGCTCTTCGTGCCGGATGTTCGGGTGAAGGATGGAGAAATAATCGCGGGCGAGGATTTCACCATCGCATGTGTTTTTACGCCCGGTCATACCGCCAACCATATGTGCTACGCCCTGGCCGAAGAAAAAGCGCTGTTCACCGGCGATCATGTGATGGGCTGGTCTACCAGTGTGATCGCGCCGCCCGACGGCAATATGGGGGATTACCTGCGCAGCCTTGAAAAACTCATCGCCCGCGGTGATGCCATTCTTTATCCCACCCATGGTTCGCCGATCGCGCCGCCGGCGCCGTTTCTGCGCGCCCTGCTCACCCATCGCCGGATGCGGGAGGGACAGATCGCTTCCTGCCTGGCGCGGGGTGACGATGATGTGCCCGCCATCGTCGCCCGGCTCTATGCCGGTCTTGCGCCAACGCTGGTCAAAGCGGCGGAACTGACGGTGCTGGCGCATCTGGAGCACATGATCGAAGACGGCCGCGTGATGCGCCATGACGCGCGCTATCGGCTTAAAGTGCCTTGAGATAGGCGGTCAGTCGCGCGATGTTGCTGCCGAAATCGCGCGCGCCCTGCTCGCTTTGGGAGCGGATATCCAGCCGCGCCCCCAAGGCGCCGGCGGTCTGGACGCGAATGACGATATCGGCGGTCTGGCCGAACCAGAAGGATCTGTCGGTGGCCTCGATGCGGCCGTCCTTCTCGCTATAGTCGATAATCGTCCAGCCCATTTTCTTGGCGGTCTCGAAGGCGTGCCAGAACAGCTTGTCCTTGCTGGTCAAGAGCCGGGCGTAGGGCTTGGTGAGCGCGGAATAATAAGTGTGCAGCATATAGGCGGCGGTATTGGTTTCGCCCTGAAAGGTGATCTGTTTGCTGCCGTCATAAGCCGGCGGGTTCATCGCCGGCCGGCGCAGTCTGGCCAGGGCGACAAATTGCGGCGGGTCTTCAGGGTTGGTGGTGGCGTCGTAAATCGCCGGCGAGGTCAGGCCGAGATAGGCCGTGTGCAATGGCGGGAATAACAAGAACAGGCTGCCCAGCAAACCGGTCAGCCCAGCCCGCTTGCCGGCCCCCAGATTGTTCGTCAGGGCGCAGAACAGCCAGATCAGCGCCATGCCCAGCGCCAGCAGGCCCAGTGCCGTGGCCAAGGTCATAATGCTGAAGCCGTTGGCAAACGGCATCAGGCCAAGGCGCGTGCCGCCGACCGCAACCAGGGCCGCGAGAACCGCCAGCACCAGCGTGGCACGCGCCAGCTGGGCGGCAAGAAGCTGAAATCGCATGGGGCGAACCGGAAATTACTTAAGAAGGAAAACTAGTGGGAAAATCTAAAATCCGCGAAGCGGCGGCGCAATTCCGTTTTGAGAATTTTGCCCGTGGCAGTGTGCGGTATTTCGTCAACAAAGACCACCGCGTCGGGCAGCCACCATTTCGCGATCCGGCCTTTGAAATGCGCCAGCAGACTGTCCGCGTCGGGCGCGGCGCCGGGCCGCAGCACCACGATCAGCAGCGGCCGCTCATCCCATTTGGCATGGGGAATGCCGATCACCGCCGCCTCGGCGACAGCGGGATGGCCGACCGCGAGGTTTTCGATCTGGATGGTGGATATCCACTCACCGCCCGACTTGATGACGTCCTTGGAACGGTCGGCGATCTGCATGAAGCCGTATGCGTCCAGACTGGCGACGTCGCCGGTGTCGAACCAGCCCTGGCTGTCGAAAGCGTCCTTGCCGGCCCCGCGGAAATAGGCGCGCGCGACATTGGGGCCGCGTACTTTGAGCCGCCCGACCGCCACGCCGTCGCGGGGGCGCTCCCGCCCCTTGTCGTCGGTAATCTTCATTTCGACGCCGAAATGCGGCGTGCCCTGCTTGCTCTTGATTTCCAGCTGGTGGGCGCGCGGCAGCCGGTCAAGCGGCGGCTTGATCACGCTCATGGTGCCGATCGGGCTCATCTCGGTCATGCCCCAGGCATGGATCACCGCGACGCCATACTTGTCCTCAAAGCGCTCGATCATGGCCGCGGGCGCCGCCGCGCCGCCGATGCAGACGCGTTTGAGGTGCGTCAGCTTCAATTTGTTGTCGTCCAGATATTGCAGCAGGTTCAGCCAGACTGTCGGCACAGCGGCGGTGAGGGTGACGCGTTCCTGTTCCAGCAGTTCATAGATCGAAGCGCCGTCCAGCCGCGGGCCCGGCACCACCAGACTGGCACCGGCCATGGCGGCGATGAAGGGAATCGCCCAGCCATTGGCATGGAACATCGGCACCACCGGCAGCACCCGGTCCATCGGGCCCATATTCAGGCCGGGGCTCTGGCCCGCCATCAGCGCCGTCAGCATGTTGCTGCGCTGGGAATAAAGCACGCCCTTGGGATCGCCGGTGGTGCCTGACGTGTAACAAAGCCCGCAGGCGGATTTCTCGTCCAGCGCCGGCCATTCGAAATTGCGCTTTGTTGATTCCGCGACCAGTGTTTCATAACAGAGCGGCTTTTTTGCCAGTTTGATGGGCGCGATCTCGTCGCTCATCGCCACAAAAAATTCGACATGCTTCAATTGGGGCGCGATCGCCTCGACAATCGGCGCAAAGCAATTGTCGTAAAACAAAGCACGGGCACCGCCATGATTGGCGATCCAGGCGATCTGGTCGGGGAACAGGCGCGGGTTGAGGGTGTGATAGACCGCGCCCATGCCGGCGATGCCGTACCAGCATTCCAGATGACGATGGGTGTTCCACGCCAGGGTCGCCACCCGGTCGCCGGGCCGGATGCCGCGTTTTGCCAATGCCCGGGCGAGCCCCAGGGCACGCTGCCGGATCTGGGCATAGCCGCTGCGGTGGATGCTGCCTTCCACGGTGCGGCTGACAATCTCCGCGCCCCGGTGATAGAGCGCGGCATGGTCAATCAACCGATGCACCAGCATCGGCCAATCCTGCATAAGTCCTCGCATGACTGGTTCCTGAAAATGGCCGGGCTCGGATAGCATAAATTCTGGCGCGGCGGGGGCAAAAGGCTCAAACTCCGGTCGTCCCCCAAGGGTGTCCGCCATGACGCTGTCCAATGCCCAAAGCCGCGATATGCAGGCGCTGCTCCACCCATTTTCCAACCTCAAATCGCTGGACGAAAACGGCCCGCTGATTATCGAGCGGGGACAGGGCGTTTTTGTCTATGACGGGGCGGGCAAGGATTACATCGAAGCGATGTCGGGCCTGTGGTCCACTTCGCTGGGTTGGGGCGAGAATGCGCTGGCCGATGTCGCCGCCGACCAGATGCGCAAATTGTCTTATGGCCATCTTTTCGCCGGCAAGAGTCACGAGCCGGGCCTCGCGCTGGCCGAAAAGCTGAAAGAGCTTTCGCCGTTTCCGGTCGGCAAAGTGTTCTTCGGCTGTTCAGGCTCGGAGGCCAACGACACCCAAATCAAGTTCGCCTGGTATGCCGCCAATGCCCGCGGCACGCCGCAGAAGAAAAAAATCATCGCCCGGCAAAAGGCCTATCACGGCGTCACCGTTGCGGCGGCGTCGCTGACCGGCCTGCCCAACAATCACAAAAGTTTCGACCTGCCGATGGATTTTGCCCGCCATGCCGATTGTCCGCATTTTTACCGCGGCGCGGAGCCAGGCGAGAGCGAACAGCAATATTCCGCCCGGCTTGGCGCCGGCCTGGAGGCGTTGATCCAGCGCGAAGGCCCGGAGACAGTGGCGGCCATGATCGTCGAGCCGGTCATGGGCGCGGGCGGCGCCTACGTACCGCCGGAGGGTTATTTCGACGTCCTCACCAAAGTGCTGGACAAATATGCCATCGCGCTGATCGACGATGAAGTGATCACCGGCTTTGGCCGCACCGGCGAATGGTTCGGCTGCGGCAAATACGGTTTCGAACCCGACAGCATGTCCATCGCCAAGGCGCTGTCATCGGCCTATCTGCCGATCTCGGCGGTGCTGTTGTCGCCGGAAATGACCGAAATCATTGACCAGGAATCCCGCAAAATCGGCACGCTGGCGCACGGCTTTACCTATGGCGGCCATCCGGTGACGGCGGCGGTGGCGCTCAAGACCATCGAAATCTACCAGACGCGCGATGTGGTGGGCCATGTCCGCCATGTCGAGCCGTTATTTTTGAGCCGCCTGGCCCTGGTGGCGGATCACCCGCTGGTGGGCGAGGCCAAAGGCGTCGGCCTGATCGCTGGCATTGAGCTGGTGGCGGACAAGGCCAGCAAGCGGAATTTCGACCCCGCCAAAGGCGTGGGTTTCAGGCTGTCGGTCTTTGCCGAAGCCGAAGGCCTGATCGTGCGGCCTTTGCCCTCGGACCGCATCGCGCTCTGTCCGCCGCTGATCATCAGCGAAGCGGAAATCGGCGAATTGTTCGACCGGCTGGAACGGGCGCTGGCAAAGACGCTGGACTGGGCGAAAAGCCAAAAGCTTCTATAGCCGGACGCGCCCAATTGTTTTCAGGCGCCCCGGCGCCGCTCCTATGACGCCCTGAGCATCTGTTCGCGCAGCGGGTGGCAGTCGGACGGCCGGGCATAGATCAATGTCGCGCCGCTCCATACTTCCAGCCGTTTTGCGCCCGGCAGCTTCATGGCATGCGCCAGCACCTTGGCGCGGCTGTCGTCGGTGCAATCGGCGGCGAATTTGTAGGTCAGGGCGCCGTCGGTATCGAGATAGCAGATTTCATAGGCGGGCATGTTGGCCTCCAACGTTGCTGTGTCCTACCCCGCATATCTCTTTTTTCTGCGACTATGGCGCGAAAGTCGAGTGACAATCGCGTTCATCATCATCACGAATTCCCTCAAACTGTCTTTTTCCGAAGATTACGGAGCGTTCAGCGCCCTGGCGCGTTTTCGGGAGGATTTCCCATCCTTCCGGAGGTTCCCATGTCTGTACGCTTCACGCTCGCCCCTTTGCCCTGGGATGAGAAGGCGCTTGCGCCTGTCATTTCGGCCAACACCATCGCGTTCCATTATCACAAGCATCATCAAACCTATGTAGACACTCTCAACAAGCTGGTGGAGAAATCCAAATTCGCGGACATGAAGCTGGAAGAGATCGTGCGGGCGACAGCGAACGCCGCGGATGACAAAGAAAAAAAGATTTTCAACAACGCCGCCCAGGTGTGGAATCACGATTTCTACTGGCGCAGCCTGACGCCCAGCAAAACCGAGCCCGGCGGAAAGCTGGCCAGCGCCATCGCCCGCGATTTCGGCGAGGTTTCCAGCCTGATTGCCGCGTTGGCCGAGGCTGGCCAGAACCAGTTCGGTTCGGGCTGGGCCTGGCTGGTGTCTAAGGAGGGCAAATTGGCGGTGGAAAAGACTGCCGATGCGCAATCGCCGATGGCCAAAGGCATCAATTGTCTGCTGGGCCTGGATGTGTGGGAACATGCCTATTACCTGGATTACCAGAATGCGCGGCCCAAATATCTCGAAGCCGTGCTTGGCAAAATTCTGAACTGGGACTATGCCGCCGAAAATCTGGACAAGCAGGATCACGTTGTCCGTGCTGCCGCGGAGTGAGACCACAGGCGAAGGGCAGAGCCTAGATCAGCGCCACCGAGACCTTGGTCTTGCGGGCAACACGCTGGCGCCGTTCCTTGGGCGGGGCACTGCCGCTGCGGGGTGCGCGCCGGTCGGGGCCGAAAAAACTGGGGGCCGCGATGAAGGGGCGGGGCGCGACCAGCACGGCGCGCAATTTGGTCATCACCGTTTTGGGGCTGACCGGGCGGCAGATCACGTCATGGACCCCAAGGTCGCGGGCGGTTTCGACATCGCGCATGCGGGCTTCGGGAAAGACCGCGAATATCGCGATCATGGGATTGAGCATTGCCGGCAGCCGCCGCGCGGCCAGGGCAAAGGGCATGCCGTCATGCTCCAGGGCGCCTTCGAAAAAGACGGCATGAAAATTCTCGACGCAGAGAAGCTCTATGGCGCGGCGCGGTTCGTCCACGCCGGTAACCTTGGTCAGGCCGGCGATATTGAACACGGTGCGCAGAATCTGGGTGGACGATCCCTTGCGCGCGACCAGCAGGACGCGGACATCCGACAGTGTTTCCAGTTCCATGAACACCCCCACTTGGCATGTATTTTAGGAGTTTTGCCTTAATCCCGGGTAAAACCGCATTGTCACATTTCCGGGCACCCCTATGCGCAAGCTGATCCTGATGAGCCTTTTGCCACTGGCCGCCTGCGCCGATCCGGCCTTGCAAAAATCGCCAGACTTTCAGGCCGGCTATTCCGACGGCTGCGCCTCGGCCAGCCTGCAAGGCGCCAACAAGCGCGACCCCGGTCTCACCCGCGACGACGCCGCTTATCAGGCCAACCAGGCCTATCACAGCGGCTGGGCAAGCGGTTTCGGCGCCTGCCGGACGATGACCGCACCACAGGTTGGCGATCCGCTGACAATGCCCAGAACACCCTGAAGCGGCGCCTTAATCAGCCATTAACCAATGGCGCGCAGCCTGAGGCCGGAAGTCCGTATACGGTCTATAGGAGTGTCCGCCATGCTGGGACATCTGGTTTCAACCCGCGCCACACCGGTCGCGCAAGCCACCGCGCAGGCGAGTTGGCTGAAGCGCCTGATCGCGTTTCTGTTCCACCGCGCCGCTTAAGAACTGTGCGGCTGGGCGGCGCGGGCCTTGATGCTGGCATCCAGCTCCAGCTTCATGTCCGCCAGGCGGCGCCGGTCAACCACCCCTGTCAAAGCGCCGAGGCCGCCGGCACACGCACCTTCTGCGCCATCGCATGAATTTCCCGGGCGCGAGAGACCAGTAACGGCCCAGGATTTCAGGGTGGCAGGAAGCGATATGCCGGCGCCAGGGCGTCCCAGGCCGAGATCGGGCTCATGCGGCGTCAATAACGACACAAGCCCAATCCAAAATATCGCCCGGAAAATCATAACGCGCTTTCTCTTGCTGGTACGCGAGAACAATGCGCGCGGAGCTTTTCGACCGCCTGAAATCTTTCGCTAAATTTGAAACTAATGGCCGGTTTATCGCTGCTTCCGCTTGCTGAGGAAAACGCGGGGTATCGGGGGATGCTCTGCTTAAATTCAAATACGTGACGCGATTGAATCAGTATTGGCTAAAATTCGATTTGAATTTTATGCCCGCTTGCTCTGGGCGGCCGCAGCCGGGCGATGATGGTATCATTGTAGCGGGTTTCGGCCGGCAAAAGCGCCACCGGCGCTTTTGCTCCCCGGCCTCTGGGGGCCAGCGAAGACCGGAGGGGCAGATTAGTCCGCGGGCAGGACAATAACGGCCTTGAAGCCTTCGCCGGCATGGCTGTCGACCAGCAGCCGGCCACCATGCAGCTCCGCGAAGGCCTTGACCAGGGTCAGGCCCAAGCCCGCGCCCTTGGCATGGTCGGCGACACGGCCGGCATGTTCGAAAGGCTGCAGAATGCGGCCCAGATCCGCCGCCGCGACGCCGGGACCATTGTCGCTGACGGCCAGGTGCACGCTGGCGCCGTCCCGCGTGGCGGACAATTCGATTGTGCCGCCTTTCTGGGTGAAGGTCACGGCATTGTCGATCAGGGCGTTGAGCATGCCGGTGAGCACACTTTCATCGGCTGCCGCCATCAACCCGATGGGGCAAGCGTCGGCGTTGATGGTGATATCCTTGGCCGCCGCCCGGGCGACAAAATTTTCCCGCGCCAGCCACAACAGGCCGCCCGTATCCACCGCCAACTTTTGCAGATCATAGCGCCCGGCGGAAATCTTGGTGAGATCCATGATCTGGTTCAGCATCTTGAACAGGTTGGTGCCGCCCTGATGAATCAGTCCGGCATATTCGCGGACCTGATCGGGCCCCAAATTGTCGGCCAGCGTCGTCATCAGATCGGAAAAACCCAGAATGGCGTTCAGCGGCGTTTTGAGCTCATGGCTCATAGTGCGCAAAAGCACCGTCTTGGCGTTGTCGGCCTGGGCCGAGGCCAGATCGAGCCGCTTGGTGAGATCGGAAAGATATCCGGTCTGGCGGGCCGCTTCGTCACGGGTATGTTCCAAGGCGCGCTGGGTCTGGGCCAGCGCGTCTTCGGCGCGGGTCTTTTCGGTGATGTCGGTAAAGACCACGGCGCGGCCGCCATCGGGCGTGGCGCAGTCGCGCACCAGAAAAGCCTTGCCGTCGGCGGTTTCCAGCGTGTCGGCCGAGCGTTGCTGGCGATGGCCGCGCAACCTTCGCGTCAGCCATTCTTCCGGCGTGCCGCCAATCTTCAGCCGCCCACTGTGCAGGATTTCGCGGATGATGGTCTCAAAGGGCTGGCCGCGCAGCGCCACCAAGGGTTTGCCGGCGAGCTGGGCATAGAGTTCGTTGCCGGTGATGAAATTGTCCCTGGCATCGTAGAAACAAAAGGCATCGGCGGAAAGCCGGATCGCTTCTTCCAGCCGGGCGAACTGGTGCCGCTCCCGGGTGACGTCGTTCCACAGCAGGATGGCCCCGCCATGACCGTCACGCCGCGCCTTGATCTCCAGGACGCGGCCGTCGGCAAGCGCCACATCCAGCGGCGCCCAGGCGCGGGGTGCAAGCTGGCCCAGGCGAAGATCGATAAAGGCCTCGACACCATCCTTCAGCGCGGCGGGCGCTATTTCCGGCAGCTCCAGCCGGATGATCTCCGCATAGGAGCGGCCGATCAGCTCGTGATAAGGCGGCAATCCGCGAAAAAAATGGTTGAGATGGGCATTGGCGAAGCGCAGGCGGCCGCCGGAGTCGAACATGGTGACAGCGACACGCAGGGCGTGCAGCGCATCCAGCAGCTGGGCGGGATCGCCAACCGGTTCGCTCGGATCGCGCGCCAGCACGTCATTATTCAAATGCACTTTTTGCAAAATTTCTGCCCTTGTGCGGACGCCCTTCTGGCGCCCAGGCCAGTGTGCGCGCCCGCCGGTTGCGGAATGGTTAGAGGGGTGGAAGACGCCGCCGCCCGAATCGCGCGATCCTGCCGCCCGCAATCCCTGTGGCTTGGCCAAGGACGGCCCCGCATCTTCAGGTTTCGTTAAAGTTTGCGCGGCGAAACTTGTGGGCGTGACGTCGTTGCCGGATAAACAAGCTTAATGGCGGTTAAGAATTCCTTCGATACCAAAGCGCTGCGGCGGCGGTTCATCGCAATGCAGACCGCCAAGGCCGTGGTCGGGGCCGGGCTGGCGCTGGGTTTTTGGGCCCTGGTGGGGCGGCCCGATAGCGCCGAGACCATCGCGATTGCCGGCCTGCTTGCCCCGGCGCCGCTCGCTTTGCTGGGATTTCTGCCGATTTCCCTGCCCAGGCTGGAGCAGACCGGACTTATTCTTTTCGCCGCAC
>Ga0302320_10010122_pt1 | contig 20176 bp, 29 predicted proteins | sample Bog_T0_3_FD_202130 | JGI IMG/M metagenome (GOLD analysis project Ga0302320, IMG submission 202130) | Peat permafrost microbial communities from Stordalen Mire near Abisko, Sweden - Bog_T0_3 | ecosystem: Environmental > Terrestrial > Soil > Wetlands > Peat | place: Sweden: Abisko, Stordalen Mire...
ATCATTTATGATTTATTTATTCTGAATATGATCTGAAAAATGAAATTGTGTTATCTTGATTATTTTTTTCAAAAATAGTGAAGTGAAACTCATAAACTATTTAAAGTTTTTATTAAAAAAATTGACTCAACAAATATAAAAGCAAAAACTACTTTCAAAAAAAAAAACCTTTTAAATAGAAAGAACGATGCAATTCTTTTTTTCCATAATATTTTCTTATTCAAATTATTCTCTTTTTTAAGCAGTTCTTAAAATTATATGAATTCCACTATCTGAACTTACAAGATCACTCAATTCCCCAACCTTCAACTTGAACGCGACTTCTTCGAAACTAGCTTGCATCTGTCCTCTTCCGAATTCACCCAAATCTCCTCCTTTGGCTGCGCTGCCGCATTCGCTGTAATTTTTAGCCACGTCAGCAAAATTCGCCTTTTTGTTGAAAATGTCTTCTCTAAACTTCTTTATATTGGCAGTAGCCTCTTCAATGCTTCTGGTCACAGGCTTGTTGCGATATGAATCAAATGGCCTACGAGATCCCGAGTGTTTTTGCAAAATGTGGCTGCATTGAATAGTCGATTCCATTTTTTTTTTTTAAGATTTAGTTTTTTTTTTTAATTATTTATCAGTTTAAAATTGCTAAATGAGTTATATACTTAATATTATTTAATTTGAGTTTTTCTCATAAAATGTATTGAAAAACCCTTTGAATTTGTCATATGTATTCTTGACAATAGTTAACAGGTCGCAATTTCCTCCTTGAAGCTGGAAACTGTTGATTTTCCTATTCAAGTTTTCGATGAATTTCTTCGATCTTTGCTTCAACATATGATGGAAATATTTTGTCTTTTTGAATTTTTTATCGATTTTTTTTGAATGATCTAGACATCTATCATAAAAGCCTCCCATTTCCTTTAAGTTTATCTGAAGATCGGAGTTCTTGTTCGTCAGCATATTAAGTTTATTTGAAAAATCATGGTTAATGCCATTTAATTTCTTGTTTTCTTTTTTCAAATCATAGAGAATTATCAATAAAATAATGAGAATCAATAAGTTAAGAAGCATCCAAATGAGAAACTTGTTTAAGAATTTTTTGGTGGGAAAGGGTGATGATTGGAATATAGTTGGAGGGTCTTTATTGAAAGCCATAGAATTTTTTTTTTTTTTTTTTTAAATTTTGGATTTATTTTTTGAAAAATTATCGAGAACTATTTAATTAAGCAGAAAATTGTCTTTTTTAAATTTAAAATATGTTCCAACCCGACTTTTTTAAAAAAACCTACGTCAAAAAATGCATTTCCAATAATTTGAACCCAGCCTTTGAGATTGTTTCACTTTTGGGAACTCTGGAATTAAGTTTTTACATGTTATTTCCATGATTAACCCTTTAAATTAGAAAATAAAACGCTCCTCTGCAAAAACCGAAGGATTTCAGACAAAATTTTAGAGCCTTTTCTTGAAACCTTGATCGTAAAAAAAGAAAATAAAACTAGTAAAAATAACTTAATCTTTCTCAGGAAACGGATTATTTCGAACGACTCGACCTTTCATCAAATTATTTAAAAGTAATCGAATAAGAATTATTTTTCAATATTTTCTTAAAAGAATGCAGAAAAAATCGTGCATCTTCTTAGATATTCTAAGAATCTCACTTTCCTTGATCTCCGACATAATTGTAACAATTTTCGCTACTATTTCAACAATTTAAGCTTTTTTTTCATAGATTTTTCTGCTAATACTCTTGAAACTATCCGATTAATTTCCCAACAAAAAAATATCTCTATTTTTCTTGACCCTCAAAATAAAAGCTACCCATTGGAATCTCAATTTAAAAGCCAAAATCCCAATAATCAGTCAGGATTTTTGTCAGAACGTTTGAAAACCGAGTCTTGGAAGAATTTCTCAAAATTACCAAAAAGAAGATCCCCCAAAAAAAATCAAACCTTTTGGATTTCTAATTTCCTTATGACTCGAATGAACTGGCTAATTGAATTAAAGATCCTTTTTGAAAAAGTTCAACCGGAAACCAGTCATTTCGTTTTTGTGAACGATTTATTGAAAATTATAGAAGATCATATCAAAGATTTCGTTCTAATAGAGGAAAGTGTTTATAAATCGACCCATTCAGAAATTGGGCTCAGTCCTTTAGATATTATAGATTCTTTAAGAAAATTCAACTATAAAAACATTTCTTATGATGATTTATTTAACATAATCAGCCAAATCTCTCACGATTCACAGAAAAAAGAACGATTATTCCAAGAAACAAAAAAAAACGAATCTTTTTTCACAGAAAGCTCAGACAAACCAACTCCTTTTCAAATAATTCAAAATAATTTCAAGCCAAATCCTAATGAAAACGTCCGATCTTCGTGTGAACATATTATCGAGACAGCTCGATTCAATAAGCCTGAAGAAGGGGAAAAAACTAATGAAGAGAAGGATCCACCTAAACCGAAAACACCAATCAAACCTAGAGTTTTCAAGCACGAAAATGCCAATAGTCCACTTTCTTTCAGCATGAGTGCCATTCAAATGACAGACTCGAAAACCTTCACGTTATCAGATTTTGGAGGTGAATTTTTGAATAGAAACTTTAATGATTCGGGGAAAAACCTCAAATCATCAACCAGCAAATCCTCTTCATTGACGAGAATTCTGAATTACGAATCAAGGAAAAACAAAGAGGAAGAAACAGTGATTAGAAAGAAAAAGGGTCTGAATAAATTCGTTGAAGATCAAAGCGAATTTGAAAGAATGTGGAAAAAAGGTCTTATTACCTTTGGAAATGATAATAAAGAACAAGGAGTTGTAATAAATAAGATAAAAATGGAAGATTTGAGGATTTTCGAAGGAAAAATTGAAAAAATCATGGTTTTTAACATAGGTTAATTTGATTACTAATTGGTTTTTAAGAATAGGCTATGAAATTGATGGAAATTGAAGGATTTTCTTTTGGGTTGTTTTCGAAGCCAATTTTCAAAAATATCAGGGTTTTATATATAGGAGGCAATAAAATCGAAACTATTCAAGAAAAATTTGATTTGCCATATTTAGAGCTTTTGAATCTAGAGAAAAACAATATAAAAAGTTTGAGTTTCCTGGGAAATTGCAAAAATTTGAGAGAAGTTTTTGTGGCGAAAAATAGAATCAAAACAATGACCAATCTTGTTAATTTAAAGGAACTAATTTTGCTGGATATGTCAGGTAATTGCATTGAGAATTTCGATGATTTGGCTATCCTGTCATTTAATTCCAAATTGAGAAATCTGAATTTAAGGGGCAATCCAATTGAATCCAAAAAAGATTTCAAAGGGAATCTGAAGAAATTGTTTCCAATGTTAAAGGATGGAACTTTGTTTTTTGAGAAAAATTCAAAATACCTAAAATATTCAGAAATCGCTTTTAACCAAACAATGATGATGGATAACAAATTTTCGGGTTCAAAAATATGAGGATTCAATTTTATCATGAATTAGGATGTTTAAAAATATAAAATGTTGTTTTAATTTATTTTTTTTCAAATACCATTTTTGAATTACCTAATTATATTTATTTTATTACTGTAATTCATTAAAATGAATAATATAAATTTTTCTCAATTTATATTTCTGATTAAAAATTTTTTCAAAATAAATTGTTTTTTGAAAAAAATTGAATTTTTTTTAAATTGCTGATTTTTCAAAAAAAATTATTAATCAAAATAAAATATTCAGTCGATATTAATGAAAAATCCAATCACTCTTTGTCAAAGATTTTTCACTAAAAGACATTTCTTTTGAAAAAACATTGCTTATTGTTCAGATTATCTATATGGATAGAAATTAAACGACTTTTTGAAATTCTTTCATTTTTATTTTCAAAAACGTTTGACAAATTAATTTATAAATTTTAAGTTATCTTTTTTCCCCCAAAATGCTTCACGAAGAATATGAACGTCATTCTACTTCTTCCCTCGAAGAAAAAAAATCCAATCCCCCAGAAAAGGATTTTGTTGCTTTTGATTTCCAGGCCAAAACTCTTAATATGTCCGAATTCCAAACTCTGCTTCAAACTGCAGATAATCTCCTTCAAAAGAATCAAATCAAAGAAGCGATAAAACTCTATGAACATAGTATTTTTCTCTATAATTTCGTTTAAATAATAAATTGTTTTTAAATAAAGGTCTGAATCAGGCTGAAGGTCTCTTAAATCAAGATGATTTCAAGAATTTTTTCCAAAAAACGATAAAAGACCTAAACATCTATTATTTAAAACTGATGAATAAAAAACCCCAAAATCAAAATGAAGATGGTTTCAAGCATTTATCCTCACAATATCAGACCTCTCTTCAATCAGCCCTTCAAAAAGCTGATGAAACCTTGAAATCAGGCAATATCAAAGAAGCCTTGGGGATATATGATATAGGTTCATATTTTCTATTCTTTTCTAATTAAAATCTATGGCTTTTCTTCATTTTAAAGCGATAAGTCAAGCATTGGCTTTTTATTCAAAGCAGGATTTCGAGGACTTCTTCCAAACTTTAATAAAAGAATTGAATATTTATGCAATTAAGCTTCTCAACGCTGAAAATGAAGACTTTTGTTTTCAGATTCTCAGCCAATGTGATCAATGGACTCAACCTGGAACTTTCGGAAATCATCCGGATCTCAGGATTTTCATATACAATCATTTCGGGTGCTATTATAGAAGATTAGAAAATTTAGAGCTGGCCTTGAGTTTCTTAATGAAGGCTTTGAAATTATTAAATGTAAGTCAAAATGAACATTATTTAGGACTTACACATATGAATATAGCAGCTGTTTTGAGTCATTTGGGAGAGTAAATATTAGTTCTATTACGAAAAAAAAAACGATTTTTTATATAAAAAGCCATGTCAATGCCAAAAATCATTCAGTCCTAAGTGTGAAACACATTTTGCAGGCTATGAGAAAGAAAAAAATGGAAAAATGCGAAAAAAACGATCTTGTGGATCTTGTGATAATCCTTGGAATTTCTTATCACAATCTCGGCAATGAAGAAGAGTTCTTCAGGAATCTTGATAAAAGTCATGAGTTTTTCCAGAAATCCATCTCTGAAATAGAAAACATTGTGGCGGGGAATCATCCATTATTGATGAAATTCAAGGCAGAATTAACAATTTTCCAAGAGGTTTATTCTTAAATAGTTATAAACGAAGATTTTCTTATAAAAATTCATAGAAATATATAGGACAATTGAAAAACACACCTAAAACCCAACAAAAACCCAAAAAATTGCTTTATGAGAAAGAAATCCAAGCCCAGGGGTTTTTTAAGAACCGTCCCAAAAGCGCAAATCCTAATAAAAAGCCCTTTGGGTTTAATCAGTCACAAAACACTTATCTCCAAGCCAATAGTCTCAAACAGACGGATTTCTATTTTCTTGGGAACAAAATCCTACGAAAGCCGAAAATGTAAATAATAATTTCTTAATAAAAAATCTTAATATTTCTTAATAACTAGAATGTCTTATATATATAATGTCTTATATATAAGAAATTATATATAATGTCTTACATTATATAATGTCTTATATTTAATGTCTTATTTATTTATATAATGTCTTATATAAAATGTCTTATCTATAATGTCTTATCTATAATGTCTTATATATAATGTCTTATATATAATGTCTTATATATAATTTATTATATATAATGTCTTATATATAATAATATATGCCTTGTATATAATGTCTTATATAATTTATTAATAATTTCTTAGATAGAATTTCTTCGTTATAATGTCTTATATATAATTTCTAGAATTTCACTTAATAACTTCTTAATAATTTCTAAAAGAGAACAAGCCAAACTCAAAACAAACAATTTCCTTGAGAATACCAAGAAATCTGAAATCCCGCCTTCAGAAAAAAAACAGAAAAAAGAGGATTTCGCATTAGAAAACTCGAATATAAGTTCTCGTTCTGGGAACGAAATCAACTACTTGGAGAAAAAAGGTGTGTTGGATTGGGATTCTGAAGGAAGTGCGGGTTCTGAGAATGATAAAATTAAGAAAAATAGAGTGAATTTCCTTGAGGATTTAACAAAGACCCAGAAAAACATTGAAAAGCCCATCTCTCCTCCTCCTCCTTCAATTATTCAAGATGTTCCTCCAATACAAGAAACAAAAAAACCTGAAATTCCTGTGAAAAAGGAACAAATAACTAAAGAAATCTCTCAAAATGCCTTAAAAAACGATCCTAATAACAATCAAAATCCAAAATTAGAAGCCCAAAACCTTACAAATAAACAAAATTCTAATAAAATCCCTGATATTGTAGTGATGGAAAAGGAGGCTTTGATTAAATTAAATGAGGAGAAACAACAGAAATCCAATGAATTGACTGAAATGAGCAAAAAAGGCAAGACTCTTGAAAAAAATCTTGAAGATCTAAGCAAAAAGATTTCCAACAAAGCCCAAGAAATCAAATCACTGGAATCTGAAGAAAACCGTAAAAATAAGGTTCTTTATGATCAAGATAAAGAAATCCTAAAGAAAGTCCAAGAATTGCAGGCTTTGGAGGCCAAATTAGCTGAATTACAAAACACCCCAATAACCACAAGTATTGATAAAACCGATTCCTTGCTTTTTTCTTCAAATCAAATTCAAAAGATTGTCAGAATACAACAAATAATGCGAAAAGTGCTTCATTTCTTCAATGTCCAAAGACAAAAAAACTTCAAAGTCATGGCTAAACCGGCTTGGACGTTGTTTCCCAGTCTAGAGAAGAATCAATATACGAAAAGTTTATTAAAAGTGCAAAGAAAATGCAAATTCATGATATATTTATCCAAACCTTCGAGAAAATTGATTTATGCTATCTTTTGTTCCAAGCCTATTATTTTATTCTTCGAACATAGCTTCGATTTGAGTGAAATCTTTAAGAAATTCAAGCCAAATAGTCCGATTTTAAGCATTTTACAGGAAATGTTACCAGAACTTAACAATTGTTTGATAATTCTGGAGAATAAGAGACTTTGTCTTGAAGAGTTTCTCATAAATAAGCAGAAAAACCAAGGCATTGAGATAGTTTCAGATAAATATGAGGTATTTTTCATGGATCCCATTCATTCGAAAATCAAATATGCGAAAGAATTAAAGAAAGGAGCTGATTCCATGGAATTAGAGAACCAAATAAATATCAATAGGAGGAAATTGGAGGAAATGAAGAAATTGGAAGAATTGAGTAAATTGGAAGATGAAAGAAAAAAGCTCGAAGTGGAAGTCCTGCAAAAAAAGGAAGAGAAAATGCGCGATTTGAAAAAACTTGAGGAACAGAAAAATCAAGAGGAAAAAGAAGCCAATTTTGCGAGTTTTTCCGTTTATTTTAAAATAGTTTTTAACAGTTTTTATTAGAAAAAGAGTTAGAAAGAAGGAAACAAGAACAGGAAAAGGCTTTGAAATTGCAAAAATTTGTTAGAAGAAGACTTGGATATAGAAGATTCGAATTGAATACGAGAGTCACGATATTACATAAGAGAAAAGCATGTTTTTATAAGAAGAAACTCGTATGGATCAAGGTTTTCAGCAGGACACATAAACAGGAAAAGGAAAATTTCGTGGTGTTTTACTTCTTCAATGAAGAAAATCATATCATTTTCAAAAAGAAAATGAAGATTTCATTGAATTTCATGAAACAATTGAACGCAGATTTCGCTAATGCCATCATTTATGTAATAAAATTCAAAATAATTTAATGATTTTTTATTTTTTTTAATGAAAGTTCTCGATTTCTCTTTTGAAAGAAGATATAATGTTAAGAAACATGGCTCTTCTAGCGAATAGTATTAATAAATTATCAGCCTTTTCCTCACAAGGCAAGCGTAAAATCCAATTGGAGGATTATCGATTTGGTTTTGATGCGATTTCAGCAGAAGCAATGAAAAATGTCTTTAAGAAGAAGAAGAAAGAAGAGCCTGTTTCAAAAGAATTACCTCCAAAAAAGCAATCTCAAATTGCACTTAAAAAAGAAATGACTATTGTAAATGAAGAAATTGAAGATGAGGGGATAATTTCTCCCAAAATAACTAAGAAAAAAAGTATTTTGATATGAATTTATCTAATAAATATTAATTCCTTTGAAAGCTTATGACCTCATAGACATAGTTAAGGAATATTTAGTTCCTTTTGAAAATAAAGCTTCAGAGAAATATCGATTTATATGCAAAACTTTGTTTTCTCTAGGAAAAATGATAGAAAAGAAGAAAAGAATCAAGATATTTGAAAAAATGAGAAAATTCATACCAAAACAAGCCTCAAGTGCCCTCATCAAGGAAATAAAAAGCGCGGAAATCAAGACAAAGACTGAAATCAAGAAAAGAGCGTCAGAAATCAAGGAAAAAACATCCATTGCGGCAGAAAATATCGTGAATAAGGAGAATAAAACAAAGGAAGATGAACAAAACCTAATCGGAAAATTAAAAGTCCTCGATAATATGAAAAACTCTCATAATTTGGAAGTTCGATTCGAGAAAAATTCGAACTGCCTCATTATTAAAGGCGAAAACCCCGAATTAAAACAAAAAATTGTGGAAATTCCTAAGGAAACCTCACCAATGGACTTTTTTAAGAAATATCAAGCCAATGTCTGTGATTTTAATAATTTTTCTAAGATTTTAACTATATAATATATTATCTTTTATAATAAACAGATCGTCATCTTTCAAGAAAAATCACATCCTCCTGAAATATTATTTTATTCCCCTGAAGAAATGGACAAAATCTGCAAAATCAAAACATATTCCGATTCCAAGAAATATCAACAAGTCATTCCTGTGAAAATGATGAAATCTGGCAAAGATTATGAATTGAAGCTGCCTAAAATTTCGCCTTCTGAACCAATTTTCACTTTCCAACTTTTCAACAAAACCTCAGGAGTCTCAAATAATTATGAGCTCGAAATTGCTCATTTCCCTAAACTTCAAGGAAAAGAACTTGATCAAGCAGTTGTGGATTATATATTAGCTCATTTGCAACATGATAAATCTCAAAAAGAGCTGATTTTCTCGAAAACTGTTGAGGAAAAGAGAAATCTAAAGAAAAAGGTTAGTTTGAAGCTTTTCCTTGTAAATTTCGAAAAAGAGTTCGAATTTTCATTCGATTTCGATGTTGAGCAAAAGACCATTTTAGCATCTTGTCATGAAAACCGCGATTTCTCTTTAGAATTCCCAGTGAAAAACGAGGCTTCGGCTCAAAACCTTTGTGAAAAGCTATTGTTGGAAATTGGGGTTTTCTTCATTCAAGGAAAAACTCGTTTCATTACAATGAAAGGCTCATTTTCAGAGGATTGTTATGAGGTTATTAATGAAAAAAACTTTAATTTGGGAAATGATTGCCTGTCAATAGTTTCGAGGATAATAGCAAAAGATCAGAATTTATATTTAATGAATATGAATCAAAAGAAAGGAGGTGTTTTTCTTCAGGAAATATCTTTGATAACGAAAAAAGAAGAAGCATTAGAAATAAGCGAGAGGTTTAAGGATTTGAATTGTAAGAAGTTGTTATATGATATGGAGTTTTATGGTGTGGATGAAGGGGAATTGTTGCCTGGAGAAATTAATGCCAATCTTGAAAAAATTAAGACTAATAATAATAAACAAGTTGAAGAAAAAGATCAAGAGAAAAATGGAAATGGAAGCCTTATTTCGAAACCAGCTGATGATGAAGAAATGAATAATGCAGCTTTGACGATTCAAAGCCATTATAAGAAGAAGAAAGAAGCCAACAAACCAGAAAGGTAATTTTTTAATGGAACTTAATATAATTAATCAATTTAGGGAGAACGATAAGGATTTTTTGAAAACAATCAAAGAAGAAAATGAAACAAAAAATTCAAATATGGATGATTCATCGATGAACAAATCGAATAATCAAATGAAATTTATACAAAAAGAGGAAATCAATATGCCATTTGATGAGGAAATGGATCAAGCAGCCGCTAAAATTCAGAAACATTATAGAAACAAAAAAAAAGGAGGACCTGAGGCTGAAAATAAGAAAAATGGTTTGGTTTTTTTGGAGATTTTCATTTATATAAGTGGTTTTATCATAAAGAAATAATAACAGAAAAGGAAAAGGAAAAAGAAAAAGAAGAAGAAGAGAAAATTGATATGGAATTGACTGAAGAAATGGATTTAGCTGCTTTAAAAATTCAAAAACATTATAAAAACAAGAAAAAAACACCTGAAAATAAGAAGGAAAAAGAAGGTATACTATTTTTATCTTAAAATAGATAAAAATGTTTGTTTGTAATTCATATAGTAAAAGGAAATATGAATGAAAAACCTAATAGCCAAATAAAGGAACCAACAAAAAAAGGTATTTTTATTTTAATTCTTTTAAAATTGCTAATTAATCAACAGAGGAAATAATTGCTCTGGAAATTACTCAGAAAAAACCTCCAATGCAAAATCCTGGTTTCTTAATTAATAATAATAATGGTTTTTCTTTTATTTATATTTTTCATTAGATGATGATGTTTCGAATATGGTATTCGATGATGATATGGATAAAGCAGCCCTAAAAATTCAAGGCAAATATAGAAAACGTCAAGAGAACAGGAAAAATAAAGAAAAATCTGACAAAAAACAGCCAAATGCTAGTTATTTTGATTTTTTTAATTAAAAATATCAAAATATAAGATATGGATAATAAAGAGAAAAGCTTGAAAACTCCCATAGAGAATATTCCTGATAAAAAACAAGGTTTTTCTAATAAAATATTGAATATCTTTAATATTTTAAATAGAAGAAATAGTAGATATGAAATTCGATGAGGAAATGGATCAAGCCGCTAAAAAGATCCAGGAAAAATATCGGAAAAAACAGGAAAACAGGAAAAAACAGCAAAAACCACAGGAGGAACCAACAAAAAAACCAGGTTTCAAGATTAAAAACTTAAAGTTTTGCGTTTAGCTTTTCTAAAAGAGCCCAAAATCGTCGTAAATCAATTTGATGAAGAGATGGATGAAGCTGCCCGTAAAATCCAGAAAAAGTATCGCAAAAAGCCTAAAAAACCGAAACAAAACTTGAATTCAATCCCAAATGATTTTAAGGAATCAAAGCCGAAAGAAGATAAAGAAGGTTTTTTTTTTTAATTTAAGACTTTAATCTTTTTATTGATAAATTCATAGAAAAAATTGAAATGGAGTTTGATCAGGAAATGGATGATGCAGCGAAGAAAATCCAGGTCTCCTACAGAAAAAAACAGAAAAACAGAGAGAAAAAGAAAGAAAAAGCAATTAAAGAAAAGCCCAAAGTGCAGGAAAATGCTTTAGAGATGGAATTTGATAAGGAGCAGGATGATGCGGCTAAATTTATTCAGAAAAAATATAGGAAAAAACAGGAAAATAAGAAGAATAAAGATGAATTACAAACTAAAAAGGAAGGAATTCAGCCTAAAAAAGATGAAACACCTCAAATAGAGATGGAATTTGATAAGGAGCAGGATGATGCTGCTAAATTCATTCAGCAAAAATATCGGAAAAAACAAAATAACAAGAAAAAAGAAGCTAAAAAGGAAGAAAAGACTAATGAAATCCAGCAAAAAAAAGAAACACCGACTATAGAGATGGAATTTGATAAGGAACAGGATGATGCAGCGAAATTCATTCAACAGAAATATCGGAAAAAACAAAATAAGAAGAAAGAAAAAGAAGAAATACCAGCTAAAAAAGCAGAAATTCAAGATAAGAAAGAGGAAAAAACTATAGAAATGGAATTTGATAAGGAGCAGGATGATGCGGCCAAATTAATCCAAGAAAAATATAGGAAAAAACAGAAAAATAGACAAAATGCAACCAAAAGTGAGGAAGAAGAAAAGCCTCGTAAATCTCATTTTTTTCTATTATAATTAACATGACGAAATTTAAAAGATTATGAAGAACAAGAAAGAGCTGAAAAAAATGAAAAAAAAACTTCGCAAGGGCAAATTCATGAATGTTGTTAAAATCTTCTTTACCTTTCTAAAATTTTTTTAAAAAAGCATCCAAAATTATAACAATTGAGCCAGAACTCCAAGGATTTAACATGATTATAGAGGAAGGAATGGAAGATGCAGCTAAGCTTATTCAGAAAAAATATAGAACCAAACAGAAAAACAAACAAATGGAAGAACCGAAAGTGGAAAAACCAACAAAAAAACAACATGAATCACTGAAAGGCAGTCCTGGAAACAGAGTCGCTGAAGAAATAGATGAGGATATCAATATGAGCGGGGAATTTGGAGAACATGTTTCTCTTGGAGATGTGAGCCAAAAGGATATTGAGTTATAAATCATCATTTAAATATAGTTTATGTAAAAAAACTATTTTCTTATAATAAATTAATTTGGAGATATATGATGTCATATTCGTTATTATTTTTAATATATAAAAATTATAAGCATATAATAATATTAAAAATAGAAAAAAAAAAGCAATAGAAGGTATTCTGACGGTAGTATTTCTGATTATAAAACAAAAATTAATTAATCATAAAACTTTTGAAATTATGAGTGAAGATTTGAATTTGAGCGTCGATTGTAAAAAAGTCATAGGTAAGCCTTTACAATGGAAGTTATCTGACTACCTTACTTTAAAATTATAGAATGGCTTTTTGAAAGAAAAAAAATCCCGAAAGATTGGCCAAAATTGCATAAAGCAATACAATTGAAAATGAGCAAAATTGTCGAAAAGGATGTACCTCAATACAAGCATATCTCTGATTATTTGATCGAAAAAAAAGAAAGTTTGCTTCTAAAAACTTATAATTTTTATTATTATTTCCCATCTTATAGACTTCAACTATTTTAATTTATGGTATGTGATCGAAAAACTTTTGCAAACTTCAGAAGCAAACGACAAAAACTTTTTTGGAGGGTATATTTTTCCATATTTCAATTTAAACAATATTATATCTATTTGATAATTTTAATAGCTATTCCTCCTCAGTAATAAAACAATGGGTTGCGATGAAGGAGTTTTTCCAAAAGGACAATATTCATATTGTTGACATTTCCCGAATTATTTCGCAAAACGTGACCTTTGAAATGTATAAAAAAAATTATTAACAAATTTAATGCTTTTTTAAGTCCTGCCTTGAAAAAAAACATTCTGTTATTGGAAAACCAACACAAAGACAATTTGGATAAAATGCTGGATTTAAAGACTACGATAAAAACATCAGAACGTGATTTTCAAACCAGTTGCGAGAAAATGAACATTAAAGGAGAAAATCTTGAAAAAGAGGTGGTTGAGTTGATCTTGCATTTGCCTCAGATCTTCAAAGATTTTGTTGATAAAATAAAAAGACCTGAGACCAAAGAGATTTTGAAATATTATTACGATTTCGTTATTTATATCAACTCAAAACAAGACAAAGAGGTAAATTAATATTTAGGAAACCCATCCAATAAATATGTATTTTTCTCTTAAATTCATAGAAAATGCCTTTGAAAATTCTGGAGTATTTATATGAAGAGGATGATGACACTCTTAGTTATTATACTACTAAAAAAGCGGATCTTCCTATTGAAACGGACCTCATTGAATTCAACAAGAGCAGGTTTTAAATCGCTAAATATTTTAATTGTTATAATCTTTTAAAAATTCTATAGATATGATCAATATGCAGATTTAGTCAAATCAATTGAAAAGAATCAAGCCTCAAATCAACCAGGTCAAGAAATTGATTGGAATTTTGATATTGAAGCATTTGCTGTTTAATATTTATCTAAAAAATTAAAAAAATAAAAATTTTATTAGCAACAAGAACCTCTTCCAACAGTGCCAGCCAATCCATCAAATGAAATTGTTTGGGATATCTCAATGGAAAATGAAGTAGTGTTACCATCAGAGAAGAAAGAGGAAATTATTATTGATCTTGTGGATAATTCAGAGTTTCACATTCTAGAAAATAACAAAAAACAGGAACCGAATACAAATGAAGATTGGGAGATAATTGATGTCAAAAATCCAATGAATCAGAAGGAATATACAAAAGAGACATTGCTATCGAATCGAGAAACCAGAAATGAGATAATAGCAAATTTATATGAAGTATTTTGTTTTCATATTTTTTGATTTATAGATTTTTTGTAGATTATGTTTTTCTTGAAACAAAGAATATTTGAAACAAAAAGCTTTTCCACAAATTCCTTACTTCAAGCATACGACCATACCACCACAGGAACTTTATTTGAAATAACTGTTGATAAATTGGAGTTTTATCATTCCCATATTCAGGATCTCATAAGTCTTATCACCAATTACAAAATCAGGAATTTGTTCATAATCAAAGAACAACCGAAGTTTTTTTCATTTTACATATTAAATTTAAAATAATTTAAATTAATAGAGCCAGAGAGAGAATTGTGAGCCATTTGAATCAATTTTTGCTTAATATTGAGAAAAATAAGAAAAATATTGAAATATATGAGAAAAAAATGGAAGAACTTCAAAACCTGCTAGAGATTTCCAAAATTAAAATGAAGAACATGATTGATGAAACCTTGGAATTAAAGACCTTTTGCGAAAAGCTTTTGAAGGAACTGATAAAAAAAGAGATTTCCATCGTTGGAGATATCAATAAACTGAAATAATTAAAAAGAATGATGAAATAATAAAGCGTAGCTTGAAAATTTAAAATAATATGAGAAAAATAAATCGTTTTCCATTTAGTTAGAAATTATTTATTATAATAATAAATTTTTGACCCAAAATAAAAATATCCAAAAAAGTAGTTAATTTAAAAACAAAATGATTCAAAACATAGATATAGATGAAACTAAAAAAATCCTTCTTTAAATTACCAATGATGAAAAAAGCAGACCTGTTCTTATTTTCTTTGATGAACAACCATGCTAATTCTGATCTTAAAACAAATTTTTGTTCAAGTTGTCTATGTTGGTTTTTTTTTTCTTAATGAGCAAAAATATCAAAGTTTTTTAACAAAAAACCAAATTTTTTTTCAAATTACTTATTTTTTCAAAAACAAATCTCATTTTTTGAAAAAATATATTTATTTAAAGAAATTTTTCCAAATATGTTCTTTTTTATTTATCATAAATATGGACCTTTTATTATTCTAATTCGTCTAAAAGGTTGATATTTTTAACTTCTTGCAAAATATTTTCATTTTTCTCTTTATTTTCGCTTTCCGATATTTCAGAATGGCTTTCTTTTCGATAGGAACCTTCCATTGATATTTCTTTGGAATTCTCATTTTCCTTATCAACCAGTTTTGATTGATTCTTTGAGCTTTCAGAATAATAAGTTGTCAATGATTTCTCATTTGAGCTGGTATGGCTTTTTCTTTCCTCATCCTCATTCACAGAATTTTCATGTATTTCTTGGATGTTTTCTTCATTTGGATTATTTTCAGCAACATTTTGATTCATATTCTCCTGTGAAAGATTCTCGGGGTTTTGGGAGTTAGGTTGATTATTTCTTCTAAGTTCTTCTGCTTGTCTTTTATAATTGGCTATCATTTCATCAAAGGCATAATGATTTTTCATATGAGCTTCTTCTTGTTCTTTTTTGTATTTTTGTCTTTCTAATCTTTCCTCCTCGATGCCACCTCTAGCAAAAGCCTAAAATATTAAAGAAATAAATAAATAAATTTAATAAGGATTTTATAGAAAGAACTTCACAATATCTTCGTTCGTCTTCAAAGACAGGACGGTCATCCTTAAAAAATCAATTTTTAAAAATTTAAATAAGAGAAAGTTTACCAAATATTTCAGATTTTTCAAAGTGTAGATGAATTTTTTTCTGTAATTTGAAACTTTATTTACGAAAGGATTACCGTGTAAATAAAGAACAGCTATATTCGGAAGTTTTTCGAAAATTTCTGACAAAACGTTTTCATCGTCAATTTTATTGTCAGAAAGGTCAATCACACTATTAAAATGATAGTTTTACTAATAATTTGATTTCAAAAAAACGTGAGGGAGGGGGCTTGCAACAGTCCTTCTAAGTCTTTTAATCCATTGTTACCAATTCTGTTTCTCTTGATTTGCAAAGTAGATAATTTCTGGTTGTTTTCTTTAAATATTTTTAAATTATTGCAAACAATTTTAGAATACCCAAGCCCGAAATTTCTTCAATCATATTATCAGAGAGATTCAACGAATAAAGTTCTGATAAATTCTCTAAATTCTCAATTTTTCTGATGAGGTTTTCATGCAAATAGCTTTTATTTCAAAATGAATTTTAAGATAAAACGATTTATTTTACAGGCATCTTAAATTTTTAAGGGTTTCCAAACCTTCAATTTTGGCTAATCCGTTACCCTCCAAATAAATGACTTTCAAGCCTGTAAACTCCTCCAAATTCTCAATGCGATCAAAACCTAATAATGACAGAAAGGCATTTTTAAAAAAGTTTATTGAATTAAAGTTACCTTTGTAATGCAAATACAATTGGTCATTTAAATAAGGAGTGCTGTAATAAAGCTTAAAATCTGATCTCAGAAGTTTTTTTAGAAATTCCTTGCTCAGTTTTTTGGGTTCCGATGACATGATCTTAATTTTTTGAAAATTTCAAATTTTTTTTATTTATAAGGATATTTGAAAAAAGTTTCTAATTTATCTCAACAGTTTCAAATACACATTCTTATTTTTAATAAAAATTTTCAGTTTAATAAATCAAGTTTCTAATGTCAACTGAGTATGATTTAAAATATATGTCCCCTCAAACTTCTATTTTAGAGTGCTTCAAAGACCAAGCAAAAGCAAAATCTTAGAAATGAACGCAAAGAACACCATCACTTTGCCTTTTAGCGAAATCTTGAGGATTAAGAATGCCTGTAATCTTAACGAGGATCCAGAAAAAGAAAAAAAAATAAAAGAGGTCTCTTTTTTCTGTTAATTTCATAACCTTTATGTTTTAAAAGAAATTGGAATTAAACGATAAGTCAAAAGGAAGAGTGAAAAATTGGCCGAACACATTAGAGGCCAAAAGAAAAAAGAAGGATGAAGCACGGTTTGAAAGATTCAAAGAAGATGAAGTAAAATGAGGAAAAGTATGATATTTTTAAAAATTTATTTAGGAAGAAAGAAGGAAAATAGATATAGAGGAGGCTGACTATCAGGCTCAAGTGAAAAAGGCCATCATTGAAAAGGCTAACAAGCAAATTTACGAGCAAAATGATAAAGTCAAGGGACTTCAAGGGAAAATGCTTTTAAGCGACGCTCTTTTGGTTCGATGATTTGTAAAATCCTAAAATAATGTTTTTTTGTAAAGGAAAGAGAGGGCCAAATGGAAATAAACAAAAGAAAACATGAAATGGAAAAAACTGTGGATAGACATTATTATGAGTTGGCGTTGGAGAAAATTGCAGATGGTGACAATAGAGAAAAAGAAAAGGAAAATGAGGAAAAAGAGAAGAAACAATATGTCAAACAGATCATCAAAGAACAACATGATGAACAAAAGGCCAAATTAATTAAGAAAATCCAAGAGGAAAAAATTGAGGGTGAAATCATCAAGCGAAAGGACATCCAATCCCATAAGGATCAAATGTAAAATAAGAGATTTTCAGTAAAATTAATGGAATTTTAGGCGAGAAGATGAGGAGAGAAGGCTAAAACACATGAAAAATAACGAGGAGGCAAGGAAAGGGAACGAATTGTTGATAGAAATAAAGAAACAATTTAGAGAAAAGGAAATCGAAGCCGATAAGAAGATCGAGAGGTTTGCGAAGAAAAAAGATGAGATGTTGCAGATGAGAAAAATGAGAGAAGAAATTAAATTTAGGTAATATTTTTTCCAATATCTTAAATTAAATTCATTCAAAAGAGAAAAGCAAAATGAAAGACAAAGATTGATCGATGCCCAAGTTGAAAAGTTAAAACAAATGAAGAATATTGAAGATGAAAGGATTAATAAGCAGGTATTAATTAATAGAGATGAATATTTTTAAAAAAATGTTAATTTTTAGATTATTGAAGCCCAAACCAGGGCGGAAGAGGTCGAAAAAGAAAAACGACAAAAAATTGCACAAATGAAAGTAAAAACAGACTTCTTCTTTTATTTACATGAATTAACTCATAAAGGCAAATATTGATGAAAGCTTAAAACTTTCCCTTGCTAAAAAGCAATATGATGAAGAATGTGAAAAAATCTCCTCCAACAATTATCAAGTTTATTGGAAGCAAAAGAACGTTGATTTGGTAAAATATTTTTCTTTTTCTTGTAAATATTTGGCTGCGTATAAAGCAAGGTCAAGAGTCAAAGGAAAAGAACGAGTACAGACAAAGATGCAAAGAATTGGCCAATTTCCATAAAATGCAAACGGTATTTAAAGAAATGATTTACTTTTTATTTCCCCATAAAGGATGAAAAAACCAAAATCAGAGAAGATCAGCTTTTAAAGGAGCTAGATGAAACTGAAAAAATTAAAACCTTCCTTGATTTGGAAGACAAAACATTCAATTCATGGGCTGAGAGATGTATCCAAGAGTGGCAAGAATCTGTAAAAATTCATTAATATTTGAAAAATAAAGTAATTATTTTCAACATTTAGGGCAAAAATATTAAACCTTTACTCTTGCAACTCCAAAAATATAAGAAAATTAGTTTAGAATAAGAGGCCCAATCAAACTTTAGCACTTAAAAAAAATAATTTCAAAAAAAAAATCCTATTTTTTGTAAAAATCAAAATTCATTTCACAATTTAAAAAAAAAAAAAAATCATATCAACCTCAGAATTTTAAATGAATTCCCTCCCCAAAACAATGCGAGCTCTTGTTCTCAAGGAATTAAATGGCCCACTTTTTCTTGAAGAAGTTCCTATCCCAAAACCATTAGCAGGCCAAGTGCTAGTCAAAATGGAGGCATCTCCAATACATCCAGCAGATTTTTCTTTCATGAGAGGTCAATATGGTATTACGAAACCTTTGCCAGTAATTCCAGGAAATGAGGGTTGTGGTGTAGTTATTGAAAATGGAGGTGGTTTATATGGTTGGAAGATTAAAGGAGAAAAAGTAGCGGTGGCGTCAACTGTCAATTCAACAGGAACTTGGGCTGAATACATGGTAGCTGACGCAATCCGTTGTATTCCTTTGTCTAAAGACACTACTTTTGAAGAGGGTGCTTTTGCACTTGGAAATCCAATAACTGCTCTTGGGTTTTATGATGTGGCTATGAATGAGAAGGCAAGAGCTGTGATTTTATCTGCAGGTTGCTCTGCTGTTTCTAGGATGAGTGCACGGTATTTCCAAAGTAAAGGCATTCCTGTCATTAATATTGTGCGGAGAAAGGAGCAAGATGATGTTTTAAAAGGAGACGGGGAAAAATTTGTGCTCAATTCAACAGAAGAAAATTTTGAAGCCAATTTGAAAGAGGTCATTGATTTGGTAAAACCAACTGTTTTCTTTGATTCGGTTGGAGGGACTTTGACAGGGATTGTCTTGAAAGCTATGCCCAACAAATCGGTTGTCTACATGTATGGCTTTCTTTCGAAGGATAAGTGCGAAATTGATGGAAGAGATTTGAGATATAAAGAAAAATCTTTGAAGGGATTTTTTTTGAGCAGCTGGATTAAAGAGAAAGGCAATGTAAAAATGTTGTTAGTGCTGAATGAAATGAGGAATAGTTTGAAAACTATATTGAAGACGAACATTTCTAAGGTGATTTGTATGGAGGAAATTGATGAGGGGATAAAATTTTACAAAAAAAATATGAGCGAGGGGAAAATTTTGATTAGTTTTTCGAAAAAGAAAGGCGTTGAAATTGAGGAAAAAAAAGAACTTGAAAAGGAAAACATTAATAAGCAAATAGCCAAAGAAGAAAGTGTCGAAAAGGAAGAACTGCCTAATAAGCAAATAGACATCGAAGAAAGTGTCGAAAAGAAAGAACTGTCGTCAATTGAAGAATCCAAAAAAGAAAAAGAGAATGAAAAGAATTAAAAAACTTAATTATAAAATGATTAGTATTTGGAAAAAAAAAAAAAAATAGAAAGTTTTTTTTTTGCCAATTTTTTTTAACAAGTGCGAGCATAAAAATTGGCTAAAATGACTAATTAAAAAAAACCTTTTAAAAAACTTGAATAAATAAAATTAAAAAAAAAAATTATAAAAAAAAAAAAAAAACCCCCCAAAAAAAAATGCCAAACCCCCAAAAACAAACAAAAAAAAAAAAAAAAAACAACAAAAAAAAATAAAAACAAAAAAAAAA
>Ga0302320_10010124_pt1 | contig 20174 bp, 14 predicted proteins | sample Bog_T0_3_FD_202130 | JGI IMG/M metagenome (GOLD analysis project Ga0302320, IMG submission 202130) | Peat permafrost microbial communities from Stordalen Mire near Abisko, Sweden - Bog_T0_3 | ecosystem: Environmental > Terrestrial > Soil > Wetlands > Peat | place: Sweden: Abisko, Stordalen Mire...
TGGTTGCGAGGACATATACAGCGCTGACGAGCTATGGAATTAAGGAGCAACAGACCAGGGATGCAAAGAGGAAGCGCGGTGGCTGGCCAAAGCGCGGGCGTCGCTGGCGCGTGCAAAGCGAAGGCCAGCTTCGCGGTCTCGACTGGAGAAATACGGCAATGGGATCGCGTCCATGTAATCCCATTGCGAACTATCTACGGTATCCGGACATCTGGCAGCGCCGCCCACGACCGCGTCCTGAGCTTGTCGAAGGACGTTCCAGCCAGGACCAAAGGGCGCGCCAGAAGCGGCCACAGCGGCAAACGCCGGGAAATCCCCGCTGCTTGCATGACTTGCGGCTTATCCTGGAGCGTCCTTCGACAAGCTCAGGACGAGGCGATGGGTTGCACAGCGGTCCCTCAAATCGTCATCCCGGCTGCCCCTCGACCTCGACATATTCCGCCCAACTCGTCGGCTGCGGGATCGGCGCGCCGTCCTCGCGCAGGCCTTCGAGATGAAACTCGATCGCCTCGCGGATTTCGGCTTTGACCTCTTCGAGCGTGTCTCCCACGGACACGCAGCCGGGCAAGTCGGGGACGTAAGCGGAAAAATTCCGCTCGCCTTTCTCGATCACGACCGCGTAGCGCAAGGTTTTGTCCTCGGGACCTGCTGTCCGTAGGATGCGCCTCTACGCATCCTCAGGCAAGTTCGCGCCCCGCCTACCGGCGCGGTCGCCGCGACAATGGCGCGGGGGCGCTTTGCGCTCGATAGAGATTGACAAGCGCCCCTCTGAGCGCCGGCGGGGCGATTCATGCAATGGGTATTGGAGTCCCCGTAGCGCCCAACTCCCACGCGATCGGACATCCCCTCCCAATTTATTGGACGCGCCAATTTTGGCGCCGGCGAGCCAATATCAACGGCTTGGGTGTCATGGCGTGGCCGCATTGCGAGCGCGGAAAGACGAGCGCAACGGCGCAGCCGAATGGGATGAGATCAGGAAATAGGTATTTATGCAGTGTCACCGTAACCCCGCACCGTAACCCCGTAACCCGAAAAAGGCACAGAGCATTGACGGAATCGCGAGATTCCTGTAAGGAAAAACGGTGGAGCGCGGGGGAGTCGAACCCCAGAGAGGACCGTTGCAAACCAGCCTCTGGCCCGGCCTTTATCGCGCCCCATGTTGGGTATGAAACTTTCTAACGTAGCAGCCGCCGTGCTGGTAACACGACGACTGCCAAGCTAGATGGCCTCAGGCCCTTCTATCGACGATGTGCCACATCGTTCTACCTCCTTTCTAGATTGCCTAGTTAATCGGCCCCGGCGTTCGTAGCGCCGGGGTTTTCGTTTTCCGCCAACGCGGCGGGAGAGAGAACGGTGTATGAACCCTTATGGCGAGTAATGGTCTCGCCGCTGTCGTTTTTGAATGTTCCAACGGCTATCCATCGATCGCCGATGCGTTCGATATGATTTTCTGTCTGTAGCGTCGAGAGGGTGCCGCGAACTGAGTTTGGCTTGAATTCAGTCGCGGTGATAATTTCTTCTGTTGTCATCCCCCTTTCAATGTTACGAAGCAGTCGAAGAATGCCGGGTTTGACGGTTCCTGGCGCGGCGCGGCCTTCGGCTTCCGTGTTGAGTAGCGGAGACGAAGATGCGCTCTCTAACAAAGTTGGCGTCTTGAGCCCAACGCCATTGGCAACAGCGGCTTGGTATAGAAACACGTCCAGTTGCTTGCGAACGTCATCGCGGCCCTTTGCGTAGCCAGCGTCGAATGCCTCGCGCAATAGCGCCCCAATCGAACTTTCCCATTCCGCAGTGATTTCGTCGATGGTACGCATCGTCTGATTCCTTCGATGGAAGCAGATCTATCACGGGCCGACGCGACTAACAAGCGAGTAGCGCGGGTGTTCGCGTTTTCCCCGGTCTGGCGTGTTAGTGACGTAATTGCCGCATTATTCGATATGTATAACTCTACAATATCACTCTGGTGAGCCTGCTACATAATACCGCACATTTGCCCGATAAAGTCCCCTCTTCGGGTCCGCGCGCCTTCATGCCGCCCGTTCTTCCACCTCGACATATTCCGCCCAACTCGTCGGTTTCGGAATCAGCAGGCCGTCTTCGCGCATGCCTTCCAGGTGGAACTCGATGGCTTCCCGAATTTCGGCCTTGACTTCTTCCAACGTCGCGCCCGTGGAGACGCAGCCCGGCAGGTCGGGGACATAGGCGGCGTAATTTCGTTCGCCCTTTTCGATCACGACGGCGTAGCGCATATGGTCAACCCTCAAGCCCCGCTTGGCGGAGAATGCTCTTTAATGTGCCGGGAGGCAAATCGTCGCTGGGCTTTCCCGGCACGGTCACCCGGCCCTTCTTGATGGCATGCCTGAACTGCCGATGGCTGCCCTTGGTCGCAACCAGCAGCCAGCCGTCCTCATAGAGACGACGGAGGATGTCCTTGACGGTCGTCGGCATGGCTCACGAGCACCCCGTCGTCCCCCCACACGTCTCGCACTTCAAACACGTCCCGTTCCGCACCATGGTGAAATTCCCGCATTCCGGGCAGGACTCGCCGACGTAGCCTTTCATCCGCGCTTCCGCGCGCTTCTCGGCGACGGTTTCCACCGCGGGCGCGGCGAAGGCGACGCCGCCCATCATGGCGGGGCTTTCGGCCAGCTCGCCCTTCAGCGCGGTCGCGCCTTGGGTGAACTGGGCGTAGGAGCCGCTGCGCACCACCATCAGCTTATCGGTCTTCGAGCGCACGAGACCCTTGGAAACGACGCTGGACGACGCGGGCGAACCGCCGCCGCCGGGCGCCTTGTCCTGGGCGACGCCGCCGCCGAGCACCGTCGCGCCGATCTCGTCGGGCGAGACATGGGCGAGATCGTTGCGGCCGAGATAGGAGATCGCCAGTTCGCGGAACACGTAGTCGAGAATCGAGGTCGCGTTCTTGATCGCGTTGTTGCCCTGCACCAGACCGGCCGGCTCGAAGCGGGTGAAGGTGAAGGCCTCCACATATTCTTCCAGCGGCACGCCGTATTGCAGCCCCAGCGAGATGGCGATGGCGAAATTGTTCATCAACGAGCGGAAGGCCGCGCCCTCCTTGTGCATGTCGATAAAAATTTCGCCGATACGGCCGTCGTCATATTCGCCGGTGTGCAGATAGACCTTGTGGCCGCCCACCACCGCCTTTTGCGTGTAGCCCTTGCGGCGGTCGGGCAGCTTGTCGCGCTCGCGAATGCGCTCGACGCGTTCGATCACCCGCTCGACGATCCTCTCGGCGACCATCGAAGCGCGAGCCGTGATGTTCTGACTGAGCAGATTGTCGACGGCCTCGTCGTCCTCGTCGTCGTTCTCGATCAACTGCGAGTTCAGCGGCTGCGACAGTTTCGAGCCGTCGCGATACAGCGCGTTGGCTTTGAGGCCGAGGCGCCAGGACAGCATATACGCGTCCTTGCAATCCTCGACGCTGGCGTCGTTGGCCATGTTGATGGTCTTCGAGATCGCCCCTGAAATGAACGGCTGCGAAGCCGCCATCATGCGGATGTGGCTGTCGACCGACAGATAGCGCTTGCCGAGCCGGCCACAGGCGTTGGCGCAATCGAAGACAGCATAGTGCTCCTTCTTCAGATGCGGCGCGCCCTCCAGCGTCATCGCCCCGCAGGCGTGGACATTGGCGGCCTCGATGTCGGCTTTGGAGAAGCCGAGGAAGGCGAGCAAGTCGAAGTTCTGTTCGTCGAGCTTCTCAGGCGGCACTTTCAGGGCGCCTGTCAGGAAGTCGACGCCGAGCGACCACTTGTTGAAGACGAACTTGATGTCGAAGGCCGAGGCCAGCGCGGCTTCGATCTTGGCCAGCGCCGCAGCGTCAAAACCTTTGCCGCGCAATGTGGCGAGATTGACGCCGGGCGCCTGCCCGAGCGAAGCGTGGCCGACCGCATAAGCGATCATCTCAGCGATCTTCGCCTCATTGTAGCCCAGCGCCCGCAGCGCCTCGGGCACCGCCCGGTTGATGATCTTGAAATAGCCGCCGCCCGCGAGCTTCTTGAACTTCACCAGCGCGAAGTCGGGCTCGATCCCGGTGGTGTCGCAATCCATGACCAGACCGATGGTGCCGGTCGGCGCGACCACGGAGACCTGAGCGTTGCGGAACCCATGCTGCTCGCCGAGCGTGAGCGCGTCCGCCCAGGCGGTCTGCGCGGCTTCCGACAGTTGCGACCAGTTCGAACCCGCGTTGGAGAGCGACAAATGATCGAGCGGCGTCGGCGCGACGGACAGCTTCTCATAACCGTCAGCCAAGCCGTCGGCGGCGCGCTTGTGGTTGCGGATAACGCGCAGCATCGACTCGGCGTTGGGCTTGTGGCCCGGGAACGCCCCGGCCTTGCCGGCGATTTCGGCGCTGGTCGCATAGGCGCGCCCGGTCATGATCGCGCTCAAGGCGCCGCAGATCGCGCGGCCCTCGTCGCTGTCATAGGCGATGCCGGAGCTCATCAACAAGCCGCCGATATTGGCGAAGCCCAGGCCCAGCGTGCGATAGTCGTATGACAGACGCGCGATTTCCTTGGACGGGAATTGCGCCATCAGCACCGAGATTTCCAGCGTCAGCGTCCAAAGCCGCACTGCGTGCTCATAGGCTACGACGTCAAACACCTTGGTCGTGGGATCGCGGAACTGCAGCAGGTTCAACGACGCCAGATTGCAGGCGGTGTCGTCGAGGAACATGTATTCTGAGCAATTATGAACGATCACGCCGTTGGCGCAAAAATGATGCGTCGCCGGCTCGGTGAGATCGAACACATCCTCTTCGCCCGCGAGTTCGAACGATGCGATGCGATCACTGAGGCGATCCTCGTAGACGCCGACCTCCGCATTCAGCCGCGCGAGCGCGCCGCACTTGGCGCTCGCCGGATCGAAACCGATTTCTCGCTCGAAGATGAGGCGAGAGGAGCGGCTGATGCGCAGCGAATGCATCTGCTGGACCGGATAGGCCTTCTCGCCGCCGCGCCCGTCCGGCAAACGCGCGACGAGTTCGCCCGCGCGCCGGTTCGCATAGAGCTTCGCCTTGATCCCGAAGGACAACAGCAGCAATTGGACCTGACGCAGCAATTCGATCGACGTCGAATCGAGCCCGACATATTGCGACTTCTCGCCGTGGTTGGCCACGGTTCCGTCGGCGGTGAACAGGCCCCTGAGCACAGCGGCAAGCGTCGGCCGGTCGAGCTCATAGACCGCGTCGGTGAAGCGCTTGCGCTCTGACCCTTCGTCGAGCGTCGCCAGTAGTTTGAACACTTCGACGACTGGCTTCGAGCCGAACGCCAGCCGCGAACCGGTGGCGCCGTCGACGACCGAAACGCCGTCGTTGCGGCCGACCGATCCCACAGCTTTGAGCAGAGCTTTCTCTTCGTTGAGCGCCCGCGCCACCGTTTCCAATACGCGCCGTTCCTGAGCGTGCATCGTCAGGATCACGACTTCCTGCTCTCTCCCCGAGATCGTGGAGCGCACGAGGCAGCCGTCGCCGACCGATAGGCCCACGCCCAAAGCGAGGTCGGGCGCCATCGACTTGCGGCCGAACCCGGCGCCTTGCAACATTACGACATCGTCGGACGTCAGATCCTTGGCGGCGACGCCGCCGCGATTTTCGGTGAGAACGACATGGTCTTCCGTCAGGCGCAGCCGATATCCCGCCTTCGTCGTCAACCAGAACACCGGCTTGCGGCCCGTGGGAAATATCCTGGTGACGAGGTGCGGCTGACCGTCCGCGCCGATCACTCGCGCCGACTTGCCGACGAGCGACTCGATGCGCTGCAATCCCTCCGCGGTCGCAACCAGCGTGTCTCCGGTCACGCACGGGTTGCTGGCGCGAATCGGACCCGAGACCGGGCAAGTGTGCCAGTCGTTGATGGTGGTGTGATATTGCAGGCCGGGATCGGCGGAGGCCCAGGCGGCGTAGCCGATGCGGTCCCACAAGTCGCGCGCCTTCAGCGTCTTCGACGGCTTGCCGTCGAGCCGGCGGGTCAGATTCCAATCGCCGTCCGTCTCCACCGCTTGCAGGAAGGCGTCGGTGACGCGCACCGAATTGTTGGAGTTCTGCCCCGAGACGGTCAGATACGCCTCCGACTCCCAATCGGTGTCGTAGGTGTCGAACTCGACGTCGCGAAAGCCCTGGCGCGCGTATTGGATGATGCGCTTGATCAGGCTGTCGGGCACGTCGTCGCGCCGCGCGGCCTTCACTTCGCGCTTCAGCGCCGGGTTCTTCTCGATGGTAAAGCAATCGTCGCCCGCGCCTTCGCAATTGACGCAGGCGCGCATGATCGCCTTGAGCCGGCGCTTGACGATCTTCGAGCCGGTCACCATCGCGGCGACCTTCTGCTCCTCCTTCACCTTCCAATCGATGAAGGCTTCGATGTCGGGATGATCGACGTCGACGACGACCATTTTCGCCGCGCGACGCGTGGTGCCGCCCGACTTGATGGCGCCCGCCGCGCGGTCGCCGATCTTCAAGAAGCTCATCAGGCCCGACGAACGGCCGCCGCCCGACAGCTTCTCGTTCTCGCCGCGCAGCAACGAGAAATTGGCGCCGGTGCCCGAGCCGTATTTGAACAGCCTGGCCTCGCGCACCCACAGGTCCATGATGCCGCCTTCGTTGACGAGATCGTCGGAGACGGATTGGATGAAACAGGCGTGCGGCTGCGGATGCTCATAGGCCGACTTCGACTTGGTGAGCTTGCCGGTCTCGAAATCGACGTAGAAATGGCCCTGTCCGGGGCCGTCGACGCCATAGGCCCAGTGCAGACCGGTGTTGAACCACTGCGGCGAGTTGGGTGCGGCGAGCTGGCGCGCCAGCATGTAGCGCATCTCGTCGAGATAGGCGCGCGCGTCCTCTTCGGAGTCGAAATAGCCGCCCTTCCAGCCCCAATAGGTCCAGGCGCCGGCGAGGCGATCAAACACTTGTTTGGCCGAATGCTCCGAGCCGTAACGCTCGGCCTTGGGCAGTTGTTCGAGCGCGGCCTCGTCGGGGATCGAGCGCCAGAGGAAGGAGGGAACGGAGGTTTCCTCGACCTTCTTCAAGCGCGCGGGGATGCCCGCCTTGCGGAAATATTTCTGCGCCAGCACGTCGGCGGCGACCTGGCTCCAGCCCTCAGGGATCTCGATATTGTCGAGCGAGAACACGACCGAACCGTCGGGGTTGCGGATCTCGCTCTTGGTTGTCTGGAACCCGATCAACGCGTAAGGCGACGCCGAACCCTTGGTGTAGTGCCGTTCGATGCGCATTCCCCAACCATCCTCTTGCGCGACGGACCAGTGCCTGCCGGTGACCGTTCCCAGCGGGTTGCGTCCGTCAAATTGTGTTTGCAGCCGTCAGCGCGCCGCTCTCGCCTCGATCAACCGACTCTCAGCCTCGATCCGCCAGGGAGCGCGCCGTGCGGATTCTCCAGGAAGAAACCGCAGTACAACCGACGCGGGCGCCGGCACGGATCTATTACGATTCCGTTACACTCACGTCAACTGGTAGCGTCGCTTTTCCCCAGTGCCACTATATCTTGTGGAGAACCGGTGAATAAAGGGTTAACGCGAAGCGACAAAACGCAACATCCGCCGACTCGGCGCCCTCGCGCAAGGCCAAAATTTTAGCTTACCCTCACTCCCAGGGACTCGACTCGCATCAGCAATTGTGCCGCAACCGAGGTTGCAATGACCGGGGGGGTCTTGCCGGAAATGCCGGCAACGCCAATGGGGCAGACCAACAATTCGAGCTGCGAATCGGCAAATCCGGCCGCCCGCATCTGGCTGACGAATCGCGCCCGCTTGGTCGCCGAGCCGATCAGCCCGACGTAACCGAAGCGGCCTTGACGAAGCGCCTCGCTCGTGATCGCCAGATCCAGCGGGTGCGAGTGGGTCATCACCACGACGAACGCCCCCGCGGACGCGACGGCAAGTTCGCCGACCGGGTCATGCGCCGCCACCAAAACGCAGTTTTGCGGGGCATGAGTCGGGAATGGCTCGGCCCGGGAATCGATCCAGCGCACGGCGAAAGGCAACGGCGCCAGCGCCAGCGCCAGCGCCCGTCCGACATGGCCGGCGCCGAACAGCAGCAGCGGATGGCCGCTCGGGGCTTCCGTCCGCGCTTTCGATTCGAGATCGGCGACGTCGCGGGCGTCGAACGCCTGAAGCGACAATTCGACGCGGCCGCCGCAGCACTGGGCGAGATCGGGGCCGAGCACATAAGTCCTGCGCGTCGCCGCCCCGCCTCCATCGGCCAACAGTCGGCGCGCATCCTCCAGCGCCCGCCATTCCAGCGCGCCGCCTCCGATCGTGCCGTGAAAGCCGCCCGACGGGCGCACGACCATGGCGGCGCCGGCGTCGCGCGGGGCGGAGCCGGCGGTCGATTCGACGCGCGCCAGCACGGCCGAGCCTTCGGCGGCGATGGCGTCGAGGAGGCGGCGGTAACTCACCCCCCTCTCCCGTTCGGGAGAGGGGTCGAGGGTGAGGGTCGTCGCCACTCACTCGAAAGGCAGCTTGAGCTCTGCCACAATGCGTTGGAGCACTCTATCGAGATCATCGATCACTTCTTCATTGGTGAACCGCAACACATGGGCGCCCGCTGCTTCGAGAACTTTGCTGCGCTCGTCGTCATAATCCACCAACACCGCATGTTGTCGCCCGTCGAGTTCGACGACCAGACATGCTGACCGGCAATAGAAATCGACGACGTAGCGTTCGATCGGAACCTGCCGCTTGAACTTGGCGCCGTTGAGGCGCGAGCCGCGCAGGCGCTCCCATAGGATGTCCTCGGCGCGGGTCGAGGCTCGGCGAAGGCGGCGGGCGAAAGCGTGGGGTTCGGTGACCATGACGGGACTCTACTGGGCGAAACCCTCACCCCCGACCCCTCTCCCGAACGGGAGAGGGGGGACTCAACTGTCCAGCGACCTGACAGCATCGAGGATCGCCTCCGGCGTACACGGCGAGCGCAGGTCCGGGCGCCCGCCGGGCTTCACCGCATGGACCGCGTCGAGGATGGCGCAGTAGACGGCGATGGCCAGCGTGAACGGGGGTTCGCCGACGGCCTTGGAGCGATAGATCGAGCCGGTAGCGTTAGGGCGCATGAACAGCCTGGTGTTGAAGCGCTCGGGCACGTCGGAAGCGACGGGGATCTTGTAGGTCGCCGGCGCGTGGGTGGTCAGCCGCCCCTGAGAATCATAGACCAGTTCCTCTGTCGTCACCCAGCCGAGCCCCTGGATGAACGCGCCCTCGACCTGACCGAGATCGATGGCGGGATTGAGCGAGGAGCCGACGTCGTGGAGGATGTCGGCGGCGAGCACTTTCATTTCGCCGGTCAGCGTGTCGATCGCGACTTCCGCGCAGGCCGCGCCATAGGCGAAATAGAAGAACGGCTTGCCGGTTGCCGACGCCCGGTTCCAGTGGATTTCCGGCGTCTTGAAATAGCCGGTCGAGGACGTTTGCACGCGCGCGAGCCGGCACGCCTTGGCCAGTTCGCCAAAGCTCATCGATTCGTTGCCGCCGAACACGCGGCCGTCGCGGAACTCGATCCTGTCCGCTTGCAGCCCCCAAGTCTCCGCGGCCTGCGCGGCCATGCGCTCGCGCACCTGCCGCGCGGCGATTTTGGCCGCCATGCCGTTGATGTCGGTTCCCGAGGACGCCGCCGTCGGCGAGGCATTGGGCACTTTGGCGGTGTTGGTTGCGGTGACGCGCACGAAGTCGAGGGGAACGCCGAATTCTTCGGCCACCACCTGCGCGACCTTGGTGTGCAGCCCCTGCCCCATCTCGGTGCCGCCGTGGTTGATCTGGATCGAGCCGTCGGAATAGACATGGCACAGCGCGGCCGCCTGATTGAGATGGATCAGCGTGAACGAAATGCCGAACATGACAGGAGTCAGCGCGATCCCGCGCTTCAGGAATGGGCTCGTGGCGTTGAAGGCCGCAATCGCCTGGCGCCGGGCGCGGTAGTCGGAGGACGCCTCCAGATCGCGCATGATGGTCGGCAAGACGTCGAGATCCTCGACCACCTGCGTATAGGGCGTCACGTCGCCGCCGGGGCGATAGAGATTGGCGTAGCGCACGTCGAGCGGATCGAGGCGGCGCTCGCGCGCGATCTCTTCCACGACCCGCTCAATGGCGATCATCCCCTGCGGGCCGCCGAAGCCGCGGAACGCGGTATTGGAGACCGTATTGGTCTTCAACCGGCGCGAGCCGATCTCGACCGTCTCCAGCCAATAGGCGTTGGCGGCGTGGAACATCGCGCGGTCGACGACGCCGCCCGACAAGTCCGCCGAGCAGCCACAGCGGGCGTTGAGCATGACGTCATAGGCTTCGATCCGGCCGCGCTCGTCATAGCCGACGCGCCAGTCGGCGCGGAAATCGTGGCGCTTGCCGGTCATCACGAAATCGTCGTCGCGGTCGAGCCGGATCTTGCAAGGGCGCTCCGACACACGCGCGCACAGAGCCGCGATGGCCGCCCACTGGCAGGCCTGACTCTCCTTGCCGCCGAAACCGCCGCCCATGCGCCGGGTCTCGACGTTGACGAAGGCGTCGGGGACGCCGAGAATGCGGGCGACGATATGTTGCGCCTCGGTGGGGTCCTGCGTCGAGACAAAGAGATTCATCTCGTTGGCTTCGCCGGGGACGGCGAGCGAGGCTTGGCCCTCCAGATAAAAATGCTCCTGGCCGCCGATGGCGAACTGGCCATCGAGCCGATGCGCCGAGCGCGCCAGCCCCGCCTCGATGTCGCCGCGGCCATATTGGTAGTCCGGCATCACCCGCTCGCCGGTAATCAGCGCGTCCTCGATAGTGATCGCCGGTTTGGCCTCGGCGATGTCGATGCGGGCGAGCTTGACGGCGCGCCGCGCCGCCTCGCGCGTGGTCGCGGCGACCGCAAACAGCGGCTGGCCGTGGAACAGGATGTCCTGAAACGCAAGCAGCGGCTCGTCGGCGAAGGCCGGCGCGATGTCGTTCTTGCCGGGAATGTCGGAAGCGGTGACGACGGCGACGACGCCGGGCGCCGCTCTGACCGCTTCGAGATCGAGCGAGACGAGTTTTCCCGCGGCCTTGTTGGCTTGGCCCACCGCGACATGCAGCACGCCCTCGGGCTCGCGGATGTCGTCGATATAGGGGGCGAGGCCGCGCACGTGGAGCCGCGCGGAATCGTGGGGGTGTGGCTTGTGGACGACCGCGGTGTCCTGCTCCAGCGGCACGACGGGGACGGGATTATTCCGCGGCATGGAGATCCCCGATGCGAGTGGGCGAGGCGAGGCCGGCAATTTCTGCCAACGCGCGCAAGACGAGGTTGTTGGCGACCTGGCTGCGATAGGCGGCGGTCGCGCGCATGTCGGTGAGCGGCGCGAAGTCGGCGGCGACGGCGCTCGCGGCAGCGGACCAACTCGTCGGCGCATCGAGATCGAGCCCGGCCAGCGCCGCCTCGAGCGCGGCGGCGCGCTTCGGCGTCGCCGCCATGCCGCCGTAGGCCACGCGGGCCGAGGCGATTCGGCGCCCTTGCAGCGTTACCTTGAACGCGGCCATCACCGCCGAAATATCCTCGTCGAAACGCTTCGACACCTTATAGGCGCGGAAGATCTCGTCCGCCGCCAGCTTGGGGACTTTGAGCGCGGCGACATATTCGCTCGAGGCCCGGTCCTGCTTGCCATAGCCGACGAAGAACTTTTCCAGATCCAGCGAGCGCATGACGCCGGCCCGCCTGAGTTCGACCGAGGCGCCCAGCGCGATGAAAGCCGGGGCGAGGTCGCCGATCGGCGAGCCGTTGGCGATATTGCCGCCCACCGTGCCGCTCGCGCGCACCTGCGCCGAGGCGAAGCGCGACATCAGGCCGCCGAGGTCCGGGTGCAGAGCCTGCAGATGCGGCGCCGCGTCCGCAAGGCTCGCGCCGGCGCCGATCTGCAAGCTATGCGACTCATCGCGGATGACGTCGAAATCTCTTACACGGCCGAGCCAGACGACCTTGCCCAGGGTCGCCAGCCGCTTGGTGACCCACAGGCCGACGTCGGTCGCTCCGGCAACCAGCGTGGCGTCCGCGTGGCGCGCATAGAGATCGGCGAGCGCGGCTTCGCTCGCCGGCGCGGCGAAGAAGCTTTGCTCGTCGCCGACGAACAAGTCGCGATCGTCGTCGAGCGCGCGGATCGCGGCGAGCCGCCGGGCATGCGAGGCCGCAAACCTGTCGGTGGGCGCGCCGTCGATGGTCATCAGCGCGGCGTCGACGATCGGCCGATAGCCGGTGCAGCGGCAGAGGTTGCCCGACAGCGCGCGGTTGACGCCCTCGCGCGTCGCCGCCTCGCCCTGGTGATAGAGCGCGAACAGGCTCATGACGATTCCCGGCGTGCAGAAGCCGCATTGCGAGCCGTGGGTGTCGACCATCGCCTGCTGCAATGGATGCAACGCGTCGCCGTCGGCGAGGTCCTCGATGGTCAGCAGCTCTGCGCCGTCGATCTGGCCGAGGAGAAGAATGCAGGCGTTGACCGGCGAATAGACGAGCTTGCCGTCGTGGGCGCGCACCAGCACGACCGTACAGGCGCCGCAGTCGCCCTCGGCGCAGCCTTCCTTCGTGCCCTTGGCGCTCTCCTCCTCGCGCAGCCAGTCGAGCAGCGTCCGTCGCGGCGAAAAAGGACCAAGTCGTCGCTCGCGGCCTCGAAAGCGAAAGGTCAGTTCCGTGCGGGGCGGCGTCCCGCTGGCGCCAATACTCATGAAACGGCTCGATCTCTTGCTGTTTGGCTCCGGCGCAGCGCCGGCGCCGGGCCATGATGCCCATAAACCGGCCCGAGGGGAAGCCGGACTCGTTCGGCGCGTGTCGAAACATCGTCGCAGAAATCTTGAAGCTGTGTGCGCGGTTTTGCGGCGCCGGACCCGGCGGGCCCGGGCGCCGAGGCCCGATGCGTCCCGGCGTCCGCTTTGCGGCGACGGTTTGTTTGAACCAAGGCGGCGCGCGGCAACCGGGGTCGCCGGCTGAACCACGGCGTCATGAACTCCCATGCCCCCATCGAGAGGATTGCGAAAAATTCATCTGACCCAGAGCTCTCCAAGCAAACAAACGGTCTTGACGACGTCAATCAAATAGATTATCGAGCGCCCCACTTCGGGATGACCAGAACGATGAGCGGACTGTGATGACAATCGTGAACGCCAATTCCAGCGCATGCAACGGCTTCCAGCCGTATGCGTATCTGCGCGCGGCCCAGGAGGGCGGCCCCGTCTGACGACGAAGAGCCGAAGTTCCGTCATTACGGACCCTCCAGAGCCAAAGCTCCGGAGGGTTTTTTGTTCTCTGGCGCACCAATCAAACGTCCGGCTCGGCCGGAACGGGAGACCCGGATCCCCGGGCTCGCGCTGGAACGCGCGCGCCCAAGAGCGCGGGGCCTGTCGGAGGGAACGACGGTTCGTGAGAGCCGGGCGCCGATGACAGGGCGAACCAAATGGGTTCGCTATGGCGGCGCGCCATTGTCTCCTGCGCCGCGACTTGTTTGTTTGATTATTTGCGCAGCGCTCTGACGCGGCGATCCCCGTTCCGGGTGGTGAAGGGTCTCGTTACTTCGTTGTCCCCGAAGGCCTCACGGCCATCGAGACTCTGCCGTTCCCCCGGAAACCTCGCCGCCCGAGAGCGGCTCCCGTTCGCCGGACGGCCTCGCGCCGCCCGGCGACAGCGCTGGTGGTGAAGACTCCGGTTACTTCGCTCTGGGTGACGCGGGTTCGACTCCCGCCGCCGCTCCCACGTACCGTGGAATTGGCCCGGCAGGGCTGGTGCGTCGCGGGTTCGAGCCGAAAGGCTCTGCGTTGGGTTCGGTGTAACGCCGGGTCGCCAGTTCCCCAGCGTATGTTTCCTAGGGCCTTGCCGGGTCTTTGTAGCCGGGGTCGCTGACCCCGGCAGGCGCGCAGCGAGGTCAGCGACCTCGCCTGCAGAAGCGCCTGAGTTTCGTCGGTGGTGAAGAGGTCTGTTGCATCGCAAACCCGATGTCGGAGGTTCGAATCCTCCCCGATCCTTGCGATCGGTAGCTCAGCGGCAGAGCGCGGGAGCCCGCAAGGGCTCGGCAGCCTCGACGGTTCCCCGGCGAAAACCTATCGATCCGTGGTGAAGATCTCCGTTACATCGCCTGTTAAGCGGGAGGGCGGGTTCGAATCCCGCGAGGGGAGACCCTCGAGCTCGTGGCCGAGCGCCTTACGGAATCGCCGGTTCCCGGATCGACTTGGACTTGGGTGGTGATATCGTCGGATACTTCAGGTGACGGAAGGGCCGAGGAAACCCGGCCACCGTGGGTGAAAACCCTCTCCGACGATGCAAGTTCCCCCAAGCGACAAGCAACTAAACTCAAAACGCGACGAGAAGGAGGAGGAAATGGTTTCAATCAACAGGCTGATCCGCGTCTTCACTCGCGAAGGCGCGCCGGCCAAGGCGTTCAAGCCCGAACAGGAGCTGCGGCGTTCGCTGTTGAACTTCCTCCTGTGGGAGGATCAGTTCTACGAGGACGGCGTCAGCATCGCCGAGCGCATCGGCGCCCTCGTGCCCCATGTCGCGCCCGAGAAGGTCGCGGCTCTGGCGGTGGAGGCGCGCGAGAAGATGAAGCTGCGGCATGCGCCGTTGCTGCTGGTGCGCGAAATGGCGCGGCTGAAGAGCCACGCCCCGCTGGTCGCCGAGACCATCGAGCGCATCGTGCAGCGCCCGGACGAATTGACCGAGTTGCTGTCGATCTACTGGGCCGACGTGCTCGGCCCGGGACAGCAGCGCAAGCGCCGGCCGGTGTCGGCGCAGGTCAAGAAGGGCCTGGCGAAGGCGCTCACCAAGTTCGACGCCTATCAGCTCGCCAAATACGACCGCGACGGCGCCGTGCGTCTGCGCGACGTGTTGTTCCTCACCCACGCCAAGCCGAAGGACGCCGAACAGGAGAAGGTGTGGAAGCAGCTCGTCGACGGCGAGTTGCCCGCGCCCGACACCTGGGAGGTCGCGCTTTCGGGCGGCGCCGACAAGCGCGCGGCGTTCGAGCGTCTGATCGACGAGAAGAAGCTCGGCGGCCTCGCGCTGCTGCGCAACTTGCGGCTGATGCAGACGGCGGGCGTGGAGCGGGAGACGATCGCCAAGGCGATTGCTGCGATGCGGGTCGACCGCATCCTGCCCTATCGCTTCATCGCCGCGGCGCGCTATGCGCCCGATCTCGAACCCGAGCTCGAGCAGGCGATGCTGAAGTCGCTGGACGGCCTGCCGAAGCTGAAGGGCCGCACGCGGCTGCTCGTCGACGTGTCCGGCTCGATGGACGCGCCGCTCTCCGGCGGGTCCGAGATGACGCGGCTCGAGGCGGCCTGCGGCCTCGCCATTCTCGCCCGCGAATTGGGCGAGAAGATCGAGGTCTTCACCTTCTCGCAGGAGGTGAAGAAGGTTCCGCCGCGGCGCGGCTTCGCGCTGCGCGACGCCATCGTCGCCAGCCAGCCGCACGGCGGAACCTTCCTGGGCAAGGCGATCGCCGAGGTCGACAAGAAGGGCGAGCGGCTCATCGTCTTCACCGACGAGCAGTCGCACGACAAGGTCGAGGCCCCCAAGGGCCTGGGCTATATGGTCAACGTCGCCTCCTACCAGCACGGCGTCGGCGCCGGTCCGTGGAAACGGGTCGACGGCTTCTCCGAGGCGATCCTCGCCTGGATCGTCGCCAGCGAGTCGACGAAGTGACAGGAGGCCCGGAAGTTGCGTCCGGGCCTCGCCCCCTCAAAAGTGACTGAACGAGCCGTGCGCGAAGCGCTGCGCCTGCCCGTCGCGCAGGAACGTCGGCGGCTCTCGGCCCTCGCGCACTTCGCCGACGCGCGCGACCGGCACGGCCGCCGCAGCCGCGGCGGCCTCAAATGCGGCCGCGTTTTCGCCGCGCACCGCGGCGATCAGTTCGTAATCGTCGCCGCCGGTGACGGCGGTGGCGAAGGTGTCGGGCTCCAGCGCTATCGCGGCGCGAGCGGCGTCGGAAAGCGGCAGGCGCGACAAATCGACCTCCCCCGTCGCCCCGCTCACCCTCAACATCTTGGAGAGATCGCCGACAAAGCCGTCGGAGACGTCCATGCCGCCCTCGGCAAAGCGCGACATCGCGTCTGACAGCGCGAGGCGCGGGCGCGGCAGCAGATAGCGCTCGGCGAGGAAATCGCGATGCGGCGCGGCGAGGCCAGACAATTTGCCCAGCCGCACTTGCAGTCCGAGCGCGCCGTCGCCGAGGGTCCCCGTGACATAGAGAAAATCGCCGGGGCGGGCGCCGGTGCGCGCGAGCATACGGCCGCGGGGCACGGCGCCGAAGGCGGTGATCGACAGCGTCAGCGGCCCCGGGGTTTTGACCGTATCGCCGCCGAGCAGCGGGCAGCCGTAGTCCGCCGCGTCTTCTCCCAGGCCACGTGCGAAAGCTTCGAGCCAGTCGGCGCTCCAGCCGGGCGGCAGCGCCAGCGCGAGCAGGAAGCCGAGGGGTTTGGCCCCTTTCGCCGCGAGATCGGAGAGGTTGACCCTCAACGCCTTGCGGGCGATCGCCCCTGGCGGGTCCTCGTTAAAGAAATGCACGCCGCCGACCAGCGCGTCGACGGTGAGCACGAGGTCGCAGCCCGGCGGCGGCGTCATCAACGCCGCGTCGTCCTTCAACCCCAGGCCGGCCGCGCCGGCGAGCGGCGCAAAATAGCGGGCGATCAGATCGTCTTCGCTGGGACGCAGCGCCGAATTCACAGTCACAGTCGCAACACCTCGTCGAGCCGCGTAAGGATGGCGACCGCGTGGCCCGGTATCGGCGACGTGAGCACCCATTGCGGGACCCCTTGCCCCGGCGGGTATTGCGTGTCGTCGTCCAGCGCCGGATCATGCGGCGCCGTCGGCATGACCTTGATCAGCGAGTTCGGCCCGCTCGGCGCCCAGGCCGTCATAGCGAGTCTCTTGATTCCATCGGGATCGAGGTCCTTGGGAAATACGTGGCGGTGGCCGGCGACTTGCGAATACCCTGAGGTTCTGAATTCGCTGAACCCCGGCAGCCTGTCGAGTGCGGCGAATGTGGCGCCGAGGCTGAGGCGCCCGGCGCCATAGCCGAGGAGGCCCTCGATTTCTCGCAGCGCGCGCCCGTTGAGATATTTCAGTTGCGTCACGAAGCCTTTGACGCCGAGGCTATCGCCAACTTTCATCCCGGTCTCCGAGGTCCCGTGACCTGTCCCGCGCACGGCGCGACACTGTGACGAACGAATGTCGACCACGCAACCCCGGACGCCGCGAGCCGCCCCGGGTTGCGCCGAGCGTTTCGAGCCAATAAACCAGCGCGCGTTTCGTGGCCGAGGAGAGCCCCTTTGGACAGCGAGTTTCAACCCCGTTCCGACTTCCTGACCGTTCTGCGCCAGCGCGGCTACGTGCACCAGTGCTCGGACTGGGCGGGTCTCGACGACAAGGCGCGCTCGGGCGATCTCGTGGCTTACATCGGCTTCGACTGCACCGCGCCGTCGCTGCACGTGGGGTCGCTGGTGCAGATCATGATGCTGCACTGGCTGCAAAAAACCGGCGGCAAGCCGCTGGCGCTGATGGGCGGCGGCACCACCATGGTCGGCGACCCCTCCGGCAAGGACGAGAGCCGCAAGCTGCTGACGGTCGAGGCCATCGGCGACAACAAGGCGGGCATCCGCAAAGTCTTCGACAAGTTCCTCGGCTTCGGCGAGGGCAAGCACGACGCGGCCATGCCCGACAATGCGGATTGGCTGACCAAGCTCAATTATGTCGAGTTCCTGCGCGACGTCGGCCGTCATTTCTCGGTCAACCGCATGCTGTCGATGGATTCGGTGAAGATGCGGCTGGAGCGCGACCAGGAGCTGTCGTTCCTCGAATTCAACTACATGTGCCTGCAGGCCTACGACTTCGTCGAGTTGAACAAGCGCTATGGCTGCACGTTGCAGATGGGCGGTTCGGACCAGTGGGGCAACATCGTCACCGGCACGGATTTGGGCCGGCGGATGGGCGCGCCGCAATTGTACGCGCTGACCACCCCGCTCATCACCCTGGCCAGCGGCGCCAAGATGGGCAAGACCGCGGCCGGCGCGGTGTGGCTGGACGCGGCGATGTTGAGCCCCTACGCCTACTGGCAGTTCTGGCGCAACACCGAGGACGCCGACGTCGAACGGTTCCTGAAATTGTTCACGCTGCTGCCGCTGGAAGAAATCGCCAGGCTCGCCGCGTTAAAGGGCGCCGAGATCAACGAGGCCAAGAAGACGCTCGCCAACGAAGCCGCCGCGCTGCTGCATGGCCGCGAGGCTGCCGAGGCCGCCGCCGAGACCGCTCGCAAGACTTTTGAGGAAGGCGCGCTGGCCGAGAGCCTGCCGACGGTGGAGATCCCCGGGGGCGAGTTCGACGCCGGCCTCGGCGTGCTCACCGCCTTTACGCGCGCCGGGTTGGTCGCCTCGACAGGCGAGGCGCGCCGGCAGATCAAGGGCGGGGGGTTGCGGATCAACGACGAAGCGGTGAGCGACGAGAAGGCGACGATTGGGCGCGGCGCGCTGAAGGGCGACGTGGTGAAACTGTCGCTGGGCAAGAAGAAGCACGTGCTGCTGAAGGCGGTGTGAACGGGCGCGCGAGGCGTCAAGCGACCTTGCGCTGTCCCATCGCTGTCGAACCCGGAAGCGACGTCGCCGAAGAAGCGGCAACGCGCCGGGGCGGGCGCGGCGGACGTCGAGAACGGGTTCGAATCCGCCCTCAGTCCGAAATGCGAAACCCTCGCGCCGATTGCGCATGACCGTCGCCGTCGAGGCCGACGAGCAGGAAATACAAGTCGCGGGCGATCTCTGCGGAATGCGAGGTCAATTCGAGCCGGTGTTTCGCCCCGTCGTAGTCGATGATCCGCGTCCAGGTGTTCGCCGCGTCCCGCGTCATCATCAGCAGGCTGCGCGTTCCCGGGATCGCCGAATAGACGCTCGCCCAGAGTTCCTCTCCCGCTTTGCCCGACCGCTTCACGAAGCGATAGATCGGGCCGCGCCGGTAAGGATCGGGCAGCGCCAATTTGTCGAGATGGTCTAAATCCGCGCCGCGGGCGATGAAATTCACGCCGCCGTTATAGTCGGTGCCGAACACCACCTCCGCGCCGAGTTCGGCGACCGCGGTATAGCCGCCCATATCCAGGTGTCGTCGGGTGTGGCGGGTCCATTCGACGCCATCGAGACCCGCGCCTTCCCTCGCGACGCGCCCCGACCACAATTGCTTCTTGTTGTCGCCGTCGGACAACAGCAGCCGGTCCAGGTTGACAACGTATTTTATGAAATGGACGTGCTTGTTGACGCCGTCGCGCAACAGAAAGTCCGAGCGCTCCCAGGTTTTGCCGTCGTCCGTGCTGGAATAGAGAAACGCGACGCTCTGGAAGCCCGCGGACGTCTTGATGTTTGCGTATTCGCCGAGCAGCAGCGCGCCCGAGGGAAGCTCGGCGAAGCCGACATCGAAAAGAACATAGCTCTGCGGCTGGCTCAGCGCGAGAACTTCGACGAAATTCGCGCCGCCGTCGTCGCTGCGCGCGACGCCGCCCCTGCCGAGCGACAACAACAGCGTTCCCTTCGCGGTGACGTACAGCGACCGCATCGCGCGATTCAGCGACTTGATTTGGGTCTCCCCGTTCGCCCGCGTCATCACCAGGTCGCGGCGCGTGTAGAACAGGAACCCGTAACTGTCGCCCTTGCTGTCGAAGTACACATGCTTCCAGCTTGGCGCGCTCTCCAGTCGCAGGGCGCAGCCGTCGAGGTTTTGAACCGACTCGATGGCGGTCGAGTCGAGATTTATCGCGGCGGCGCGATCGGAAAAGCGGAGGTAGCTCAGACGCCCGGCGCGATGCATGAGCTCCCACACCAGGAACGAAAACATCTCCGTCAACTTGCTGTCGGCCCTCAGCATCGCAAACAGCCGGCGCCAATGGCGGACGTCCAGCCAGTCGACGAACCCCAGCGTGAAGAACCCGGTATAGAGCGGCTGCGGCGCCTGGGCCGGCGCGGCGCCCCTCGCAGAACCCGCAGCCGTCTTGCGCCCGCCGACCAGCGCCGTGATCCAGGCGTAGCGGCGCAGAAACGGCAGGCGGGCGAACAGGAATTCGTCGAGGCGAGCGAAGGCGCGATCGACCCGCAGCGCCCAGGCGGAACGCGGAAATCGGAACGCCAGCGGCATCGTCGCGATTCTCAATAAATGATATTCATTGTGGAACGTCCGCTCGAAGCGTCCGAGTATTCTT
>Ga0302320_10010127_pt1 | contig 20171 bp, 19 predicted proteins | sample Bog_T0_3_FD_202130 | JGI IMG/M metagenome (GOLD analysis project Ga0302320, IMG submission 202130) | Peat permafrost microbial communities from Stordalen Mire near Abisko, Sweden - Bog_T0_3 | ecosystem: Environmental > Terrestrial > Soil > Wetlands > Peat | place: Sweden: Abisko, Stordalen Mire...
GCGCTTTGCGCCCCCGCGCGGCATCTCCTCCCTCTCCTCCACATACTTGTGGAGGAGAGGGCCGGGGAGAGGAGGCTCTTATGGTGGTTGTGTCAAGATGCGCCCCTACGCCGAAAGCAGCTTGATTTTGTCCAGGACGGATCGCTTGAACCACTCGGGGTTCCGGTCTGATTTCAGATCAAGCACACTGCCATCGGTAATCTCTGCCAGCCAGGTGTGCTTGCGGTCCTCATTATCGCCGGAGTTGTCGAATACATAGGCGCGGTCGGTGTAGTGAATGGCTTCCATCAACAAATCCAGCGAGCGGTAGTAACGCTTGACGATCCGGTCTTCCGGCACCGCGTGTCCGCCCAACTTCACCCGGTTGCGCACACGGGAAATGTTTATCTGCGGATCGTCTGTGGCGACAAAATACAAATATGTTCGATAGTCAGCCCGTTGCGCCTTGGCCAGCAGTTCCACCTTACTTGGATGCGACATAACCGTCTCAAAAGTGAACGATACCTTCCGTTCCAACAGTTTTTGCCTTATAAAGTCTGCCGCCACCGTGGCTAGATAAGGGTTCATGGCCCCTTTCCCGAAATCCAGTTTTCCGTTGGCAAAACCAAGCCGTTTTGTTGCGTCGCCAGACCCGCCATCAATCAAAAAAGAGAAGCTCTTGAAAAACGAAATTACTTCATCACCCGTCGATGTGACACCATAGGCTGAAAAATCCAGAAAACCCTGCTTGCCGATGCCTTCCCCAATTTCATCGGGATTCAATTACACGCCCAGCAGTTCCTTGGGCAGATAGGACTTCAATGTGCTTTTGCCCGAACCATTCGGCCCGGCGAACATCCGGAGGCGTGGCGTGACCGCGCTCACCGAATGGTAATTTTGGTGCCGGGCACGACAACAGTGGGAGGTTCGATTTTTTTCACCAAGACGCGCCGGCCATCGGGGAAAACCTCGATTATTTCTCCTTGCTCGGATTGCAGAACGCTTTGTCCGGAAGCCAGGACGCGCTCGCGGGCGGCCGCAAAAGCCGATCCGGATAAAGTGGGGAACAGGTTCTCCAACGCCTCGATGTCGTTCTCTTGGTCTGGCATAGATTTCTTTCCTGCAATAATGATACCTCCCACAGCGCTTCAGAGCAACCGTGTTCTTCGCCGAATTCTCTTTTCCATTGCCGCAACACGGATTAGCATCCCGCGCCATGCCATCATTCGACATTGTTTCAATCGTCAGTTCTATGGAAATTGACAACGCGATCAACCAGGCCCGCAAGGAACTGGCCAATCGCTTCGATTTCAAAGGCAGCAACGCCGAAATCCTCCTCGAAAAAGACGAAATCAAGCTCTCCGCCCCGGATCATTTCAAAGTCACCGCACTCCACGAAATCGTCATCGGCAAACTCGCCAAGCGCGGCGTCAGCCTCAAAAACGTCGAGTCCCTTCCCCCGGACCTCTCGCCCCTCGGCCACGCCCGCCAGGTCATCAAAATCAAGCAGGGCATCGAACAGCCCGTGGCCAAACAAATCACCGCCCTGATCCGGGACTCCAAACTGAAGGTCACCACCCAAATCCAGGGCGATGCTGTCCGGGTCACCGGCAAGAGCCGGGACGATTTGCAGGCGGTCATCGCCGCCGTGCGCGGTCATGACTTCCCCGTGGCCCTGAGCTTTCAAAATTTTCGCGATTGAGGCGCTGTTTCGAGCTTGACGGCGGGAGCGGGAGGGACTTGCATGGGGCTGGTAAATATTATTACGATGAAAATTACTAATTTCAAACCCGTTTTGGCCGCGGCGCTTTCCGCCTCGGCCCTGTTTGTCGGCGGATGCGTTCATACCGACACTGGCGACTCCTCATTCGCGTGGCCCTTCACGGCGGATGACACAATCACCGCCCGCTACGAACGCACGGCCCAACAGGTGACGGAAGCCACCCGCTATGTCCTTGGCCACGACGGCAAGCTGTTGGTGGACAATGTGGTGGACAATTCTTTCAAAGCCAAGATCAACGAGCGCACCGTGTATGTGAAAGTCAGCAAGGTGGACGAGAAAGTCACCCAGGTGCAGATCCAGGCGCGCGTTTCAGGGAAGGGCGACCTCCATCTTGACGCTGACTTGGACAAGCAGATCGCGCTCCAACTTACCGTCACCCGTTAGGAGCCGGCTCCTTGGCCTGTTTCAGGCCCAGGTTCTTTTCATACCGGCCCAGCGTCTTGAGCGGCGTCGTCCGGCCTCCTTTCATCTCTCCCCCCAGCGCCGCCAGCCGGGCCTACGCCGGCTCCGAAAGCGCCGGGCTGGGGAACCGCTCGATGATGCGGCGCAGCGCCGCCTGCGCCGCGGCGAGGTCCCTGCCGCAGTGAATCTGCAAATCCGCCAGCAGGTTGAGCCAGCGCACCACGTGCCGGGGCGTTTCGTTGGGAAAGCCGATCAGTTGTTCCAGTTGATCCACCGCCAGGTCCAGCCGGTGCAAGTGTTCCGCGTACAGAACCGCCAGCTTCTCCCTTGTCGCCGTGTCGGCGGGAAACTTCTCCAATTGCTTGACATACTCCTCCACCAGCGCGTCCGGGTCCTCTTTGGGAGCCGCCGGCCCCTTGTAATCCTTGAAATCCTTGATCAATCCGATGTCCTTTTCGCCGGGGCGCAGATTCACGCGCGCGGCCTCGCGGGCCGACACCAGATGCTCCACCGTTGGCAGATGGGCGAGCCGTTGCGCCGTCTGATGCGCGATGGGTGTGTCCGGCAGCGCCTTGACAATCCGTTCCAGCGCCTCGCGCGCCGCCTCGGGGTCCTGCGCGTATTGCAGTTGCCAGTCCGCGATGGCCGTCAGCGCCGAGGCCATCCCTTGCGGCGTGGCCGACGGCCCGCTGATCCAGCGTTCCAGCACCACTTGCGCGCCCGGCAAATCATTCAAGTCTTCCGCCAGGATCGTGGCCATCAGCATGGTGCCGTGGAAATCGCCGGGGAACCGTTCCAGTATTTCGCGCAAGGCCGCAATCGCCTCCTGCGGATGCCCGTTGCGCCGCTTGGTTTCGACCACGGAATAAAAGGGCTGCGCCTCCAAGGCCGCATCCCCGCCGTCAATTGAGTTGGTCAACAAGCCGGCCAACGCGGCTCCGATGTTGGGCGCCCACATAAGACCCAGCCCGGCTGCGGGAAAGAACATGGCGGCGATCAAAAATCCGGGCGGCAGACGCGGGAACAACCACACCATTACCCCAATTGTCATCGCCGTAACAATCCACTTGAAGAGCAGCCGTGGCGCGTCCTCGCTCTTGCGCAGGAACCGCCAGGCGACCCAGCCCGCGCAAGCTGTCAACAGCGCCATAGAGCCGATGTCCAGGACGATGTCCCACAGGCTCAGGTTCATGGTTCCTTTGGCATATCAAATTTCAGATCGGTATGCGAATGTGTCTTCTTGTTTTCGATATACATCTGTTCCAGTTGCCAGCGCCCGCGCGCGTCCTTCTTGAAGCTGCTCGAATCCAGCGAAAACTCCTTAATCTCGCGGCTGCCGCTGTCATAAGCCTCGGCCACCAGCGGACCGAGCGTGTCCTTGTCAATCCACGATTTGATCCGCACGATGCCGTTGGTCTGCGGGCGCGTGCTCTCCAACACATAACATTCCTGGCCCAGCCGCATCTCGCCCTTCAATTTGCATTGTCCCGGCCAATGCAAAAAATCCAGCCCAAGCTCCCCCAGCGAAAAATCCGATCCGGCAAACGGGCCGTCCAAGCCCGCGCCCGTGACCGGTGCCGCCGCCGGGAGCGGCGCGCCCGGTTTTGCCGCGCGCGCATAAAGATACTGGCTCGCTCCGTTCGTGCTGTGTACGATGTCCAGCCGCTCGGCCCCCGCCGTGGCCGTCGCCTCCGCCTGGTAAATCGTTTCCCAGGTTCCCCCATGCCGCTTCACCTCGCAAACCACGGGAGTGTTGGTCTTGTTCTTCCCGGCGGCGACAGTGAATACGCCGCGAATTTCGGAATCCTCCTCCGGCACGGCGCTGCGGATTTCCTCCGCCAGCGCCTTTCCGCCGGCCTCGTCCCGCACCACGGGCGCCGGCGGCACCATCCCGCCCGCCAGAGCCATGTACTGTAATCCCAACCACACCAGCGCCCCGCAAAACCACCGCCGCAAGCCATCTTCTCCCTCTCCTCCGCACACTTGTGGAGGAGAGGGCTGGGGAGAGGAGGCTATTTTCATGGCTTCTGTCGCAGCGCCACCGCGAAGACTTGCGAAATCTCGTTCACAAAATGCACCTTCATTTTATCCCGCACTTCCACCGGCACCTCCAGCCAGTCGTTCCGGTTCTGCTCCGGCAGTATGACCATTTTCAGCCCTGATCGCGCCGCCGCCAGGACCTTCTCCTTGATGCCGCCCACCCGCAGCACGCGCCCGCGCAGGCTGATTTCCCCCGTCATCGCCAGGTCCGATCGCACCCGCCGCCGGGTGAACAGCGACGCCAGCGCCGCGACAATCGTCAGGCCTGCGCTCGGTCCGTCCTTCGGCGTCGCCCCGGCCGGGACATGGATATGCACGTCGCACTTCTCAAACTCGCCGGCAGTTATGCCCAGCGACTCGGCCCGGTTGCGCAAAAAACTCAACGCCGTTTGCGCGCTTTCCTTCATCACGTCGCCCAGCGAGCCGGTCAGGATCAACTGGCCCTTCCCCGGCATCCGCGTCGCTTCAATAAACAAAATTTCGCCCCCCACCGGTGTCCAGGCCAGCCCGATGGCAATCCCGTGCTGTGAAATCCTCTCCGCGATTTCGGAAGTGAACGCGACCGGCCCCAGATAATCCGCCAGCGCCTTGGGCGCGATGGTCAGCGGCTGTTTGGCCCCCTCCGCGATCTTCCGCGCCGACTTGCGCGTCAGCGCCGCAATTTCCCGTTCCAACTGCCGCACGCCCGCCTCACGCGTGTAATCCTGGATGACCCGCCGCAGGGTCGCGTCGGGAAACCGCACCAGCTTCTTCTTCAGCCCGTGTTCCTCCAATTGGCGGGGCACCAAATGCCGCTTGGCGATCTGCAACTTCTCCGACGCTGTATAGCTGGGCAGTTCAATCACCTCCAGCCGGTCGCGCAACGCCGGATGAATCGGGTCCAGCCAGTTGGCTGTCGTGATAAAAAGTACGCGCGACAAATCATAAGGCACGTCCAGGTAATGGTCGTTGAAACTGCTATTCTGCCCCGGATCCAGAACCTCCAGCAGCGCCGACGCCGGATCCCCCCGAAAATCCGACCCGACCTTGTCCAGTTCATCCAGCAAAATCACCGGGTTGCTCGATTCCGCGCGCCGCAGTGATTGGATGATGCGCCCAGGCAATGCGCCGACGTAAGTGCGCCGATGCCCCCGGATTTCCGCCTCGTCCCGCATTCCGCCCAGCGAAATTCGCGCGAATTTCCGTCCCAGCGCATCCGCCACGCTCTTGCCCAGCGAGGTTTTCCCGACGCCGGGCGGGCCGACCAGGCACAGTATCGGCCCTTTGAGTTGGTGCTTTAGCTTGATGACCGCCAGGAACTCCAGCAGCCGATCCTTCACCTTCTTCAACCCGAAATGTTGCTGATCCAGCAGCGCCGCCGCGTCCGCAAGGTCCAGTTTGTCCTCGGTAAATTTCGCCCACGGCAAATTGATGAGCCAGTCCACGTAATTGCGCGCCATCGTGTATTCCGCCACCGCCGGCGGCATCTGCTGCAACCGGTCCAATTCCTTGAGCGCGATCTTTTTCGGCTCCTCGGGCAGATGATTCGTTTCCACCTGCTCGCGCAATTCCTTCACCTCCGCCGCACCGCTGTCCACCTCCCCAAGCTCCCGCTGGATGGCCCGGATTTGCTCGCGCAGGAAGAAGTCGCGCTGGTTCTTGGACATCGAGGTCACGACCTCGTTCTGGATTTTCGAGCCAAGCTTGAGGACCTCCAGCTCGCGGCTCAACAACGGCAGCAGCCGCGACAGGCGCGCCTTGGCCTCCGGCAACTCCAGCAGGTGCTGCCGCTCCTGCAAACTCAAATTCAAATTCGCCGCGATCAAGTCCGCCAGTTGCGCCGGGTCCTCCGCGTTCATTGCCGCCGACTTCACCTCCTCGGCCAGCGTCGGCGACAGTTTGACAATCTCCTGAAAGTCCCGCGCCGCGTTGCGCGTCAGCGCCGCCAGTTCCAGCGTCGTGTCCACCACGTCCTTGAGCTTCTCGATCCGCGCCACCAGATAGGGCGACTCGGAAACGAACTCCTTGATGCGAAAGCGCCGCAACCCCTCCACCAGTATCCGCACCGTCCCGTCCGGGAACTTGAGCATTTTGCGCACCCGCCCCGCGCATCCGTGCAGCCACAAATCCGCCGGCCGCGGCGTGTCGGCCTCGGGATTGCGTTGCAGCACCAGCCCCAGGAAGCGGTCCCCCGCCACGACATCATCCACCAGCCGCACGCTTTGCGGCGTTTCCACCAGCAGGGGAGTAGCCGTTCCGGGGAAGATCACGATGTCCGACAACCCCAGAATGGGGAGCGTTTCCGGGAGGGCTTTGGCCCACGTTTTCGCCGAGGAGGTGTCGTCCGACCCCCCCTGCCCCGTCCCCATGATGTTGATGAACTCGGTATCCGGTGTCGTCATGCCATCAAAATAATGGATGCGGTGTATCCGGCGTCAATAACAATCAGGCGTCGGTGCCGGCAATGGAATCGCCGGACGGAACATCAATTCTCAGAAAACCGTTTTGGTATGTCGCTTTGGCGCGGTTCAAATCGTAACCCTCCGGCAGCTCTATCAGGCTCTCAAACGCCCCGTAATTGATCTCCATCACCAAAAACCGGCACTGTCCCGCCGTGCGGCACCCGTCTCCCCTCTGTCCGCTGATCTTCAGCCGCCGTCCTTCGATCTGCAACTCCAGGTTCTCCCGTTGCATCCCGGACAGCTCCACCTTGATCACCACGCCGCATTCCGTCACATACACGTCCGTGTTGGGGACCCAATGCGTCTCCGGCTCGCGGACCATCGGTTGCCGCCGTTTTGAAAAATTAAGGTCGGAACTCGTCTTTTGCATGTGCAGCGCAGTCAACTTAACTCATCACTCCCGCCCGCGCAAGCGGCTTTGCACCTTTTTGGGGGCTGCCGCAGCGGGCCGGCGCCGTCGCGCCGTTCTATCTCATTTTCACAATCACCCGCGCCCGTTCCCCTTTGCGCGCGTGGAACACCACCGAATTCTTCGCCCCGCCGTATCCCGCCGTCCCGCAACCGCAGTGCGTCCCGCGTTCAAAGCTGAACTTCCGGCGGCGCGGCCACGCCCTTGTCAAAAACACCCCTGCCGTGCCTGCCACCACCGCCAACGCGGCTATCTTCTGCCAATCCATGTTCCTAACATAACCCCTTGCCGCTTTCGCGCAAATTGTTTCCGCGCCCCCCCCCATCCAGGCACATCTCACCTTTGTCGAGGCTGCCTTTTCGCCCGGCATGGAGAACAAAATAATAATGGTTCCTCGACATTTCTTGTGGGTGAGAATGCGGTCTTTGTCCAAAGGAGAAAGATCAGCGCCGCAAATTTGGAGTGCGGGAGCTTGCTCCCGCTTTCGCATCAGGCGCAATTTACGGGGAACAAAGCGGCGGCAAGCCGCCGCACTCCAAAAAGTCCTCGGTTTCCTCGCGGAGAGACAACCGTTGCCCGTGCAGCCTCGGATCCGTGATACCCACAAATAATGTCGAGGAACCATAATAATAATCAAAACCCTGCCCCGAGGAAAGAGGATCGCGAAAGAAAATCGCGATAAAGGTGAGATGCACCGCTCCCGGTATGCTTGCCATGAATTTATTCTACCCGCATTGAAAGCCGCAATGCGGGTAGAATAAATTCGGATTTGTCAAATGTCGAGCTAAAAATGGATTTTGGGGCGGCTCTGGGGGTCTCGCAGCTTTGTTGAGCTTTCCTTCTGACCCGACGGTCTCTTGGAGCGACAAAGGTGAGATGCGCCCCCCCTCCCCGCTTCATCCATTCGTCCCATCCGTCCCATGCTTCCCATTCCTCTCATCCTCCCGCCCCGGCTCCTCTTCCAAAACCACGCCACCCCGCCCAAAGAACTCCTTGCCCTAAAACAACGCCCTTACTACGCTCCCCGATCACAAACCCCATTTTATTGACCTATGCCACAACGTGCTTATCTCGCCATTGATCTTGGCGCGGAAAGCGGCCGCGTCATCGCCGGCCTCTGGAACGGCAAAACCCTCCGCCTCGAAGAGGTCCACCGCTTCCCCAACGGACCGGTGCCCCTGGCCGGCAGCCTCCGATGGGACGTGCTGCGTTTGTGGGCTGAAATCCAGAATGGCCTCACACTGGCCGCCCGGAAATACGGCAAGTCCATCGTCTCCGTCGGCGCAGACACTTGGGGCGTGGACTTCGTGCTGCTCAACAAGCAGGACGAAATGCTCGGCCAGCCTTACCATTACCGCGACGCCCGCACGCGCGGCGGACTGGAGCGCGCCTTCCGCAAAGTCCCCCGCGCCGAAATCTTCGCCCAAAGCGGCCTCCAGTTCATGGAGTTGAATTCGCTCTACCAACTGCTCGCCTGGCAGCAACATTCCCCCGCCATCCTCGACGCCGCGGATTGCCTCCTCTTCATGCCCGACTTCTTCCACTGGTGCCTCTGTGGCTCGCGCGTGGCCGAATTCACCATCGCCTCCACCTCCCAGTTCCTGCACCCGCTCAAGCGAGATTGGTCCCTGGCCATGCTCCGCAAATTCGGCCTCCCCACCCATTTCCTGCAAAAAATCGTCCCGCCGGGCACGGAGCTTGGCTTCCTGCGCCCGTCGCTCGCCGAGCGAACCGGACTGTCCGGCGTCAAGGTCGTCGCCCCGCCCGCCCACGACACCGCTTCCGCCGTGGCCGGGGTGCCGGCGGCCAACACAGGCCGCCCCAACTGGGCCTTCCTCAGCTCGGGCACTTGGTCCATTCTCGGGGTCGAAGTCCAAAACGCCGCTCTTGGCCCGCGCGCCCTCGAACTCGACGTGACCAACGAAGGCGGACCCGGCGGCAATTATCTCCTGATGCGCAACATCATGGGCCTTTGGCTCGTCCAGCAATGCAAACGCAGCTTCGACGCGCGCGGCAAAAAATACACCTACGCACAACTGGATTCGATGGCCGCCAAAGCGCCGCCCCTCCGCTCCATCGTCAATCCCGATGACGCGCGCTTCCTCAACCCCCCGGACATGCCCGCGGCGATTCAGGACTATTGCCGCGACACCAAACAACCCGTTCCCAAGACCCACGGAGAATTGATCCGTTGCGCCTACGAAAGCCTCGCCCTCAAGTACAAGCAAGTGCTCGGCTGCATCGAGGAACTCGGCGGCGAACCCGTCGAAATCATCCACATCGTTGGCGGCGGCTCCCAAAGCGCGATGCTCAACCAGTTCACCGCCGACGCCTGCCAGCGCCCGGTCGTGGCCGGCCCTGTCGAAGCCACGGCCCTTGGTAATTTGCTCATCCAAGTCCGCGCCAGCGGCGAAATCAGTTCCTCCTCCGAAATCCGCGAAGCCGCCCGTAAATCCAGCCAAGTCACCCACTACGAACCCGCCAAGTCTTCGCTTAACAACAGGCCGCTTCCCGCCGTCTAATTACTAGCCATGAGTTACTCTGTTGACGCAAAGGTGCGAATCATCTTGCCGAATGACAAATGACAAATCCTCAATGACCAATTCTCAATCCAGCGTCACCCCATTGGTTGCAGCCCCACCGCGCTGTCTCTTTGCGACTTCGTGCCTTCGCGCCTTTGCGTTAAATGTCTTTCCTATCCGCGAAATCCGCGAAATCCGTGGTTATTATGCCGCTTGCGGCTTCCGCCAAATCCATTATGATTCACCCTGATTATTCCGCCACCCGGCGGTCAAACAGGGGCAAGCGGCCATCTGCGGCTGAAGGGTGGAAATTGAAAAACGAAATTTGATCAACGATAACCGAAAACAGAAAGAAAATTAATATGGCAACCCCAAGAGTCAAAGAAATTCTCAGTTGGTACGGCGGTGACAACCCCGGCACGCTGGCGAACCTCGCCCGGATTCTCAACCACGGCGCCCTCGGCGGCACCGGCCGCATGGTCATCCTCCCGGTGGACCAGGGCTTCGAGCACGGCCCCGCCCGCAGCTTCGCCGTCAACCCCCCCGGCTACGATCCCCGCTACCACATGGAGCTGGCCATCGCCTCCGGCTGCAACGCCTACGCCGCCCCGCTCGGCTCCCTCGAAGCCGCCGCCCGCGAATATGCCGGCGACATCCCCCTCATTCTCAAGATCAACAACCACGACGTCTTGCAGGACGAAAAGGACCCGCTGCCCGCCATGACCAGCAAGGTCGAGGACGCCTTGCGCCTGGGTTGCGCCGCCATCGGCTTCACCATTTATCCCGGCTCGGCGCATCGGGTGTCCATGTACGAGCAGATCAATGAGGCGGGGCTGCTGGCCATACGACACGGCCTGGCCGTCGTCATCTGGTCCTATCCGCGCGGCTCTTCCCTCAGCAAGGAGGGCGAGACTGCCATTGATGTGTGCGGTTACGCCGCCCAGATCGCCGCCCAACTCGGCGCCCACATCATCAAAGTCAAGCTCCCCTCCAGCCACATCGAGCAGCCCGAGGCGAAAAAAGTATATGACAAGGAAAAGATCCCCATCGGCACCCTGACGGAGCGCGTACGCCACATTGTGCAGTGCGCCTTTGGCGGCCGCCGCATCGTCATTTTCTCCGGCGGCGCAGCGGCGGACGACGAGAAGGTCTTCCAGGAAGCCACGGCCATCCGCGACGGCGGCGGTTTTGGCTCCATCATCGGGCGCAATTCGTTCCAGCGGAAGCACGACAAGGCTCTGGAATTCCTCAAGAAGATCATGAACATCTACGCCGGATAATTCCCCCGGCCCGCAGCGCGTCATGATTCAAATGCCATGAGACGGAGCGACGCCAAAAACAACGCTCCGTCCCAGGGCTGCCTTGTGCTGTTCGCCGTCATCCTGGTATTGATTATGATTGTAATCTTAGTCCACATGCTTTGAGGAGGGAGCATGGCCCGGAAACCGCCGCATCAGAGCACAAAATCCCGTTCTCGGACGTTTTCTGCCGACCAACCAGGAACGTCTGCCTTGAATCCCGAAGGGATTGAATCATCCAGCCCAGGGTTGGCCGATTCCGAGAGGCCCACCCTGGGTGCCAACGTTAGAACTCGGCAACCCTGAAAGGGTTGAATCTCAGCGCCTTATGAAGCCTCATCCCACTCCTCTCAAAAGGTCGAGGAACCCGAAATCCCGTCCATCCGGGGCCGTGTTTCTTTTTGATGTTGACAACACTCTCCTCAACAACGACCGGGTCATCGCCGACCTGGAAAAGTACCTTGCCGCCGAGGTCGGGGCGCGCGGCGCGCGGGATTATTGGAGGTTCTTCGAGGAGCTGCGCGCGGAACTCGGCTACGCGGATTATCTGGGGGCCTTGCAACGGTATCGCGCCGCCTGTCCGCACGGGCTGCGCCTGCTCGCCGTCTCGCGGTTCCTTGTCAATTATCCGTTCGCCAGCCGCCTCTTCCCCCGGTCCCTCGATGTCCTGGCCCATTGCCGGCAGTGGGGGCCGACGGCGCTGCTTTCGGACGGCGATGTTGTCTTCCAGCCGCTCAAGATAGACCGCTCCGGCCTCTCCGAGGCGGTAGGCGGCCGCGTCATGATTTACGTCCACAAGGAACAGGAACTGGCCGAGGTCGCGCGCCTGCACCCCGCCCGCCATTACATCATGGTGGACGACAAGGTGCGCATCCTCGCCGCCATGAAAGACATCTGGCGCTCGCGTCTCACCACCGTCTTTGTGCGCCAGGGACACTACGCCCGAGACGCCGCCCTCCTCGCCGCCTGGCCGCGCCCCGATGTCACCCTTGAAAGAATCGGCGATCTGTTGGACTACAACTTGGAGTCACTCCTCGCCGCACCGCGGGCGTTATGATGTCATGCCTCTCCACAAATCCATGTCCTCCAGTCTGGCCTTTACGGCATTGATGAATTGAGCGCCCAGCGCCCCGTCAATAAGACGGTGGTCCGCCGAGAGCGTCATTTTCATCATTTGGCGGACAACGATCTGGCCGTCGCGCACGGCGGGTTGCGGCAGCACGCTCGCAACGGCGAGGATTCCGCCTTCGCCGGGATTGATGATCGCGGAGAAGTTCTCGACGTTGAGCATGCCCATGTTCGAGACGGTAAAGGTGCCGCCCGCCATCTCGTCGGGCGTGAGCTTGCCCGCGCGGGCCTGATCGGCCAGCCGCCTGGATGCGGCGCTGATCTCCGCCAGCGTCAGCGACCCGGCGTCATGGATCACCGGCACCACCAGCCCGCCCGGTATCGAGACCGCCAGACCGAGATTGATCTGCCCGTGCTGAACGGTCGTCCTGCCGTCAGTGCTGCTATTGACAATCGGAAACTCCCGCAGGCTCAAAACCACCGACTGCGAGATGAAGTCGGTGAGCGTGTGTGGCGCTCCCGCCTCTTTAAGCTTCTGGCGAAACGCAATCAGGTCTGTCATGTCCGCCGAAACGGTGACGTAGAAATGCGGCGTGTCGCGGAAGCTCTGTGTCAAACGTTCGGCAATGACCTGCCGCATCCGCGACATCAGGACCGGTTTCCCGGCCTGTTGTTGTCCCGCAGGGTGAAGCTCCTGCTGTGCCGGGGAACTGCCGCCGGTCGGTTTGCCGCCGCGCGATTCCAAATATTGTTTGACATCGCGTTCGACCACGCGCCCCAGAGGGCCGGAGCCTTTGATCGCAGTGGGGTCAATCCCGTGCCGCCCTGCCAAGACCGCCGCGCGCGGGCTGATGCGGAACAGCGCCGGCGCCGCCGGAGAAGCAGTTGCGGCTTTTGCCGGTAGGGACGCTCCGCCGAAGTGTCCGCCCTTCGCCGACGGAGCCGCAATCGCATGCGGCGCGGGCGATGCGGCGGCATCCCCCCCGCCAATGGATTCACCCGGCTCGCCGAGATAACCCACGACGCTTTGCACCGGCACAGTGACGCCCGGTCCCACGACGATCTTCAGCAGCGTGCCCGCCTCGAAACTCTCCACATCCATGACCGCCTTGTCGGTCTCGACGGTGAAAAGAATGTTCCCCTTGGCGACCGTATCGCCTTCCTTTTTGAGCCATTCCACGATGGTGCTTTCTTCGGTCATTTGCCCGAACTTGGGCATGATGATTGGAATTGGCATAATGTCTTAAAGTATCGCGTTGGCCGCGGCGAGGATGTCGTTCACGTTCGGCAGAAACGCCGCTTCCAGAATGTGCGACTGCGGCGCGATGCCGTTCTTCGCCCCCACACGCATCACCGGCGCGTCGAGATAGTCGAACGCCGCTTCGGATATGGCCGAGGCGATTTCCCCTGTGTAACTCCCAATCTGGATGGCCTGGCTGGCTACGACGCATCGCCCGGTCTTTTCAACCGAGCGCAACACCGTCGCCAGATCCAGCGGTACCAGACTGCGCAGATCAAGCACTTCGGCGCTCACGTTCTTTTCCTTCTTCAATTGCTCCGCCGCTTTGAGGCAATCGTGAACCAACGGCCCCCACGCCACGAGCGAGATGTCCGCCCCTTCGCGCTTGACATCCGCGACGCCGAGCGGCACGAGAAATTCCCCCTCCGGCACCGGCCCTTTCAACGAATACAGCGCCTGCGATTCGATGAACAGAATGGGGTTGTTGTCGCGTATGGCCGATTTGAGCATCCCCTTGGCATCGCGCGGCGTGGCCGGATACACGACATACAGGCCGGGGATGTGGCAGAAAACGGACTCCAGCGTCTGCGAATGTTGCCCGCCGTAACCCTTCCCCGCGCCGGCCGAGGCGCGAATGACGAGCGGGACTTCCGTTTGCGCCCCGCTCATGTAATGCCACTTCGCCGCCTGATTGCTGATCTGGTCGGATGACATCAGCGCGAAATCGAAATACATCAGTTCCACCACCGGCCGCAGTCCGTTCATGGCCGCGCCGCAACCGGTACCGCAAATGCACGCTTCGCTGATGGGCGTGTTGAAGACCCGGTCCCGGCCAAAGGCTTCGAGCAACCCCTTGGTCACCTTGAACGCGCCGCCGTAATCCGCCACGTCTTCTCCATAAAGCACCACCCGCTTGTCCCGCGCCATTTCCTCGACCAGCGCTTCCTTGATGGCGTCCTTGTAAGTCAGTTCGCCGTTGACCCGCTTGATCTGCGGCAGCGGTCCCCACAGGTCCACTTTGGCAAATTCAGCCGGCACGCTATCGCACTTCGTGTCGGTGTACATGAAGGCAAGGACATCCTTCGCGTTGGGATCGGCGGCGGCGGCGGCGCGCCGGGCGGCGGTCGCATTGCGGGCCGCTACCCGCTTTTCCACGGCGGCGATGCCCGCCTCGTCCAGTACCCCGGCGTCGAGCAACTCCTTCTTATAGGCCTGAATTGGGTCAATCGCCTTCCAGGACGCCTCCTCTTCCCGGGTGCGGTACTCATTGCGCGGATCGCTCAGCGAGTGGCCCCAATAACGGTAACAATTCACATCCAGCAACACAGGCCCATTGCCTTCGCGGCAAAGTTTGGACGCCCTCAACACCGCGTCGCGAACGGCAAGAACATTCATGCCGTTGACAACCTCCGAGCGCATGTTGTTGTCCGCAAACCCGGCCCCGCGCCGCGCGATCCGCTGCACCCCCATCACTTCGTCATCGCTCCGGTGCGTCATCCCGTAATGGTTGTTGCACACCAGGAAAATAATCGGCAGCCCGAACTTGCGGGCCGCCAGATGGTTCGTGAACTGCGCCTGTGCGGCGAAATTCAAGGACTCCAGCACCACGCCGTTGGCGTACGCGCCGTCACCCGCAAAACAGCAAACCACGTTGCCGCGCTGAAGGATGCGGTTGGCCAGCGCCGCGCCCGTCGCAATCGGCACCCCGCCGCCGACGATGGCGTTGGCCCCCAGATGCCCCACGCTGAAATCCGCGATGTGCATCGAGCCGCCGCGCCCGCGGCAATAGCCGTCATCCTTGCCGAACAGCTCGCAAATCGTCCGATAAACGTGTTCCTCCAGCGCCGCCTGCACCAAATCCTCGTGGCGCGAAGATTGGCAATTGGGAACGCGCTGGCGGATCTGCGCGTCCGTCATCTGCCGGATGGCCACGGTCCCCTTGGCAAGACTCTCCCCGTGGCCGCGATGAGTGCTGGTGATGTTGTCGGGCAATTGCAGCGCGCAACACGCGCCCGCCGCGGTGCCCTCCTGGCCGGCGGACACATGCGTCGGCCCGCGATAATTGAAGTCGCGGATCGGCTCGTAGGCGCCCGACCGCAACTTGACGATCATCTCCTCCAACTCGCGGATGACCAGCATGTCCTCCAGGATTGCCACCGCTTCCGTTGCGGTGAGGATTCCGGCTTTGAGTTCCCCTGCCAAAGTGCCGTGATAGCCGTAAGCGGCAATCTTCCCGCAGTCTATTTCAAAAGGCGTCAATTCGGGGCGTGAATCGCTGAGATATGTGGTTGATTGCTTCATGAATTACTTTGGGGTGCCGGCGCGTTCCGGTCCAATTTCGCATTGACGATTTCTGATCGAATATAAGCGTTATTACCCGGCGATGGGTTTGAAGCAATCAAATTAGTTCAAAATGTATCATTGCGGGTGCAGGACGGGGAAGTTGGAGCGCCGGCTCGCAGCCGGCTTTCTGCAGGGTCTTTTTGGGAATGCCGAATGCAGCTCGGCGCTCCTGCTCCCTCGCGCTCCCGCCCAACTTTTTTGTCCTGCGCTCCGGGCTAAAAAGCCTTTCAAAAGAAGCTTGCATGAACTAGGAAGATGTTTACAAACGACCATATTCAGGATAGGGGTCAGGCCATAGATTGGTGCATTTTGTCCTTTACATTTGGCCTGGGATATGAGAGAAGCAAACTATGCCGCGCCAACTGCGAATCGATTTTCCTGGAGCCATCCACCATGTGATGAGCCGTGGGGATCGGCGCGAGAACATCTATCTGGACGATGTGGACCGGCAGGATTTCCTCAAGACACTGGCCGAGGCGTGCCAGAAGACCCAGTGGCAGGTGCATGCCTATTGTTTGATGCCCAATCATTTTCACTTGGTGGTCGAAACCCCTGATGGGAATCTGGCCGATGGCATGCATTGGCTGTTGAGCGCCTACACGATTCGATTGAATCGGCGCCATGAAACGCCGGGGCATGTCTTTAGCGGCCGTTACAAGGCCTTGGTGGTGGAGGGCGACGGGGGCGGCTATTTGAGGACGGTCTGCGATTATGTGCATCTCAATCCGGTGCGCGCCCATCTGCTGGGGACGCGAGATCGGCTGCTTGGCTATCCTTGGAGCAGCCTGGTGTGGTATCTCGCGGCGATGGAGCATCGTCCGGGCTGGATGCGGGTGGACCGCTTGCTGGGCGAGCATGGCATCCGGCAAGATACAGCCGCGGGCCGGGAGGAATTTGAGCGGCGGATGGAAGATCGCCGGATGCAGGAAGAGGATGAAGAGGATCTCAAGCCGGTGCGGCGGGGGTGGTGTCTGGGAAGCCCGGACTTTCGCCAGAAAATGCTGGAGCAAATGGAGCGAAGCGGCGGGGAGAATCCCAACGCGGAGGTACGCCGGGAAAGTGCGTCGGCCAAGGCGGAGCGGATCATTGCCCAGGAATTGGCGCGCTTGGGATGGAAGGAAGAGGAGTTGGTGCGCCAGCGCAAGAACGCGCCCGAGAAGCTGACCATCGCGGCGAGGTTGCGCAAAGAGACGATTCTTCCGATCCAGAGCATAGCGGCGCGAGTGGGGTTGGGAACCTCCAAGGGAGCCAACAGGAACTTGCATGCCTGGATGCAACAGACAGAAAGACATGCGGTTCAAAGAAAGACCGGAGATGTTGGATAACAAATGCACCAATCTAAGGCCTGACCCCTATTACGGATGGAATCTGATCGGGGTGCTGACGCCGCAATCGTCGGTGGTCGCCTCGATGATGTGGGGCTTGGACCTGAGCGGGAGCCTCCAAGGGGCGGGCGGCGTGGGCGGCCTGCTGGCGGAGAACCTGGCGGGCAACGGAGCGCAATTTGTGTGTTATGACGGGGCCGGGAACGTGTCGGCTTTGGTGAGCGCGACCAACGGAGCGGTGACGGCCACTTACGAGTACGGCCCCTTCGGCGAACTTACCCGCGCCACCGGACAGGCGTCCAAGCTCAACGAGGTGATGTATCAGTCGCAGATATGCGATTGGGAAAGCGGGAAGTATTATTGGAAGTATCGGTATTATGACACCAGCACAGGACGTTGGCTATCCAGAGACCTCATCGCGGAACAAGGAGGAATGAATTTGTATGGGTTTGTGGGAAACGGTCCTGTCAACCGGGCTGATCCATTTGGACTATTGGGGATTGATCCAGATTCCAACTCTGGCGGGCTTAATTCACCACCTGTCCTTACTCTACAACGGCCATTGCAGAACGTGCCGCTGCCGCCGTACCCACTCCAGATATTGAGCGCCTACGCAGGGTGTGGGCTTCCCTTTTACGGGAATCCTAGTGGCCTTCAGCCGATTCAAGTAACGGATCTTCTCATGGGTCTCGGCGCCTCAGGACTGGCGGACTCCGGGGGTGGGGAAAGACTTTTGGATTTCAACCTAAATGCGATCGGCACATTCTTGCCAATGCCGTTACTGTCGGACGTGAAGATGTGTCCGACGCTGCGACGGCCCTACATTCGTAATTGGGTTAGGGAGGAAGTGGAGGCTTCGGCACTGCGTGCTCCTGACGGTCGCTTCATAGACCCATACACACGGATGCCTACGGATAGGCCCATTTTTGGGCACAAACCCGGTTATGAATTCTGGCGACTCAAACAAGCTGCTGAGGCAGAAGGGGTTTCGCAAGAACTGTTTAATGAGAGTTTGAACAATCCTGAATTCTATGAAATTCAGGACTATTGGGAAAACGCGAGCCACGCTCATGAATTGCCATGAATAGAAAAGAACAATTTCCTTTCGCTCAAGAACTCCTTCATGCCGTAGAGAAAGGCGACATCGTGACCGTACAGAAGTTGATCGCGAGTGGTTGTGATGTAAACATAAGAGATAAGGGGGGGAGCACGCCGTTGATGAGGGCCTCTTTTCATGGTTATCCTGATCTCGCAGCTATATTAATACGCTTAGGAGCCGACATAAATCTTCACGATAAGATCGGCAAAACCGCCCTGCATTACGCTGCTCAAGAGAAGCGCGAGCAAATTGTCAGAATACTCATAGAAGCTGGAGCAGATGTAAACAGTCAGGATATTCATGGGAATTCTCCGCTTGGTGATGCGGTCTTCTACGCAAGGGACTCAGGTGCTGTGATTAGGATTCTTCGCAAAAATGGCGCGGACGACAACTTGCCAAATAAACACGGCGTTTCACCTTTAGGACTGGCAAAGAGTGTCGCAAATTATGACCTACTGCAATATTTCCAAGACTAAAATGAACGGCTCAATCCTAGAAAAATGAGAGTTAGGAAGTCAGGGAAGGGCCTGTGGTGAGTTCCATCACCTCGCCGCCGCCCGGTTCCGGGCAGTCCGGCCTGACCACGACGGTGCATTACAACACGATGATGCAGCCGACCAACGTGGTGTATCCAGACGGCACGAGCGCCAGTATCACTTACACTTTGTGCGGCGATGTGCGGCAGGTCAGCGGCAGCGGGGTTTATCCGGCGGCATTCATGTATGATTACAACGGGCGGATGACGAATATGACGGCTTGGCCCCATTTCCCGGCCACAAACGGCGCGGAGGTGACGAGCTGGACTTACCACCCGAATTCGGGATGGCTTGTTTCCAAGTCCGACAACAGCGGGAACACGACTTCGTACTCTAATACGCCGGCGGGACGCCTGGCGTCACGAACCTGGGCGCGGGGAACCAACACCAGCTACTCATACAACAGTGTAAAATGCCAAGCGGTTCCGTAAAGAATGACAGAGGTTCCGTAAACTTGCCGGGGATCATGCCGGGGGGCACGGGGGGCGCAAGGGGGTTGCAATGGGCTTGCTTCTACCAGTAAAGGTATCCAGCCAACCCGCTCGCCGCGTGGATGCACTCCCCAAAACGCAGTTGCACGGGATATGTGCCCGTGACGGTCGTGTTGGTCTGCACCGGCAACCCATAATAATTCGTCACCCAGAATGTCGCGGCGGTCGCCGTCACCATGGCCATCGCCTGGCGCGGCCCCAAGTTCGTCACGCCGGTGGCCGCAATCGCAATGCCAGCCAGGTCAGGCTGCGTGTCCTGGCTGTAGCCACCTTCGAGCAAGAGCTTGCCGTCCGTGCCGATGCCAGATGCAGACCACGCGCCGCCGAAAGTGAAGTTGCGAACGTAGTTGAGACAATTGGCCGTGGAAGTGTTCGTGAGGAAAATCCCGCCGCTGTCCCAGTGGCAATCATTAAAACACACGCCCATATTGTGGTACAGCGTGATGGCCGCCCCCGCGTTTCCAGCAAACCAACATCCAGTGAAAATCTGCCCATTCTGCCCGATCCCGGTGATATAAATGTCCTGATACAGCGCGTGGTTATAAAAGCACCCGATATTGATGCCGTGGTTGTTATTCGCGCCGCTACATGAATCCACCTCGTGCCAGTAATTGTCTGTGAGTTCGCACCCCACAAATGAGTTATTTGCGGCCGTGCCGGCGTCAGTCCTCACTATTGCAACTCCTTGAGTGCCAAGCGGCTTCGGACCTCCTGATTCGCCAGGACCGAGAAGTGTGGCAGCGTGTTTGTCCGGCAGCTCATCCAGGAATGCCTTCGCGTAGTTTGGCGCCGCTTTGACCTTGAGTGGCGACACGGTAAAATCTATTCCGAAAGCTGCGGAAGGGCTCACTCTCGCAGTGCCGCGCTCATCCCCTCAAAACCAGACCCCATCGGCAGGCAAACCGAGCCTCAGGCCAAACTATTTTCATTTCTGTACATGTGTAAAATCTGTACTACCCCCCTTTAACTCACGTATTCACAACGGTTTAGCCGGGGTCGAAACCCCGATTTTCGCCCAAAAAATCGTCCGTACCGTACGGAGACGCTTTTTCCAATACCGTGCTATGATGGCGCCATGACGATGAATATTGAAGTTGTAGTAGTCAATGGAGGTAGGGCGAGACTCTGTCGAGCCGAAACTCGATTTCCGGGAAGAAAGTCACGGCTCGAAGGGTCTCGCCCTGCCGTCATGGGC
>Ga0302320_10010129_pt1 | contig 20168 bp, 23 predicted proteins | sample Bog_T0_3_FD_202130 | JGI IMG/M metagenome (GOLD analysis project Ga0302320, IMG submission 202130) | Peat permafrost microbial communities from Stordalen Mire near Abisko, Sweden - Bog_T0_3 | ecosystem: Environmental > Terrestrial > Soil > Wetlands > Peat | place: Sweden: Abisko, Stordalen Mire...
CGTTCCATCGATCGGCCTGATCGTCGCTGGCGACGTTGTGTACAACCAATGCCGCATGTACGTCGGCGACACCACCCCCGAGAGCCGAAAGAACTGGATCGCGGACCTGGACCGGTTAGCGGCGCTAACCCGACGATTGTCGTCGCCGGCCACAAGAAGCCTGGCGCGCCCGACTCTCCCTCGGCGATCCAGGACACCAAGCGTTACCTCGAGGACTTCGATCGGGTGCAGAAGACCGCGACATCCGACGAGGAACTGTTCGATCAGATGACGGCGCTATACCCGGATTGGATAGCCAATCAGTCGTGGCTGATGTTTGGATTCCCGGGGGCGTAGCGCACATTAACGCTGCAGCGCATCTACGGGCACACCAGTGATGACACAGCACGGGAAGCCGTTGAGGGCCAGGACGGACTGATCTGACCCCGACCCTTTGATCACGTGGACCAGTTCACGGGGTCCGGCCAGCAGGTCGTTCAGCATCGCGCATGACGTGTGGCCCCTGGGCGGTCCCCACTGCTAGCCGCAACCCTCACTAGCCATGTACGTACATTCACCGTACAATACCGTAATCGACAGCTGCGAGCAGAGATTACTGAGGGAAGAAAGGGGTGTCGCTGTGGCAGCCAAAACGAAGCGCATCGAGCTTCGCGCGGAGCAAGCGAGCTTGGACCGCATCCAGCGCGCCGCCAACCTTGTCCATGAGCAGACGTCGGAGTTCGTCCGGAAAGCTGCGATGCAACGGGCCGAAGACATCCTGCGTCAGGAGCTGGTAACGGTAATGGAGCCCGAACAGTTCGACAAACTGATGTCCTCGCTCGATGCAGCTGACGACGCGCCGCGGCTGGCGGCAGCCGCACGCAAACCAGCGGTCTTCACAAGGCGTTAAACAATGTTCGAGTCCGCGCGACTCACAGACGCCCACACGCTGGAAGGATTCGACTGCGGTAAGAAGTCGCTGAATACCTGGCTCATCGCCCATGCCCGTCGCGCGGACAGCAGCGGGGTCGCACATGTCTACGTGTGGACCCCGCTCGGCGAACTGAAAGTCAGCGCCTATTTCGCCATCTGCCCCACCGAAGTAGTACGCAACGACGACGGCGTCTCGGGATCCATGGCCGGCGGCTATTCCCGCATACCCGGATACTTGATTGCCCGCCTGGCGATCGACACGTCACTGCGGGGTCAGGGATATGGCGAGCAGCTGCTTCTCGACGCACTGGGCAAAGCCGTCGCCGCATCGGAAATCGGCGGCGGTCGGCTCATCGTCGTTGATGCCATAGACGACGAAGCACAATCCTTCTACGAGCACTACCACTTCGTTCCCGTCAGGAACCGCGAGCGTCGTCTGGTCATGAAGGTGTCCACAGCGGCAAAAGCGCTCGGGGAGCGCTGGCGGACGTAAACCCTTCCGACGAAGAATATGCTGCACAAAGGAGTTGGCCGTTAGCGGGGTCGAGGGTTTCCCTGGCGAGTTGGACACGCTGCGTGCCGACAATGTGCGTTTGCGTCGTCTTCTTCAGTTGAGTGAGGAACAGGCACGCGCAGCCGCCAGTGACCAGGCGACGCTGACGGGGGCGCCGGCCTCACCGGTGACAATGGGCTCCAGCTCCGCTGCCCGCGCCGCCGTCGATCATCTCAGCGGAGCGTTGGGACTGTGACCGCCGCGGGTTGCCGTACCGGTTGCCGTACATACCCCCCACCGGGTAGCGAAAAAGCGGCTTCGAACTTCTCCGAGACCGCCTCTGAACTGCGAAAACATCTGTCGGGCTGACAGGATTTGAATTTGCGACCACTTGACCCCCAGAAATAGCGGTGACGCATTTTCGCAGGTCGCTGACAGGAGGCGGCCGATTCGTGCGCGTGCATGGCGTGCATGGCGCGCAGGTCGTTCAGCATCGCGCATAACGTGTGGTCCCAAAGGGTCCCAAAATTGAGCGTCGTGATCGTTGGCGTCTCCCGGGTGGCGAAATTGCCGCTACAGGAGCACTTAGTTTCCGATTTCCTGGGAATTCTGAACCGACGACGGCATCAAGCCGACAGGACGGTGTCGACATCCACCTCGACACGGACGTGGATGCCCAGCTTCGATGCGATCTCGACGAGAGCGTCGAGCGAGAATTTCGAGATCTTTCCTCGGTACAGGTCGGACACACGGGGCTGTGTCAGGCCGAGGTTCTGCGCAGCGATGGACTGCGACCAGCCGGCCCCGTCGATCCGATCCCGGATAGCGCGAATCAGCGCGGCCCGCAGTTTGAGGTTCTCGGCTTCCTCGCGGCTGTCGGCGATGTCATCCCACACGCTCATGGTGTTCTCCCCTTCCGCTGTTCGTGCATGCGTTTGGCTTCTTTGTACCGACGCTCTCCGGTTTCGATCTCCTTCTTCGAGGTCTTCTGCGTCTTCTTCGTGAAGCAGTGCAGGACATAAATCTCATCTCCGAACTGAGTCACGTAAAACACCCGGAAGATACCGTCCCCGGTGCTGATCCGGATTTCCCGGCATCCAGCTCCCACAGTGGGCATTGGTTTCCAATGATCCGGATCGCGCCCGAGTTGCACCTGCTCGAGTTGGAAACCCGTGTCCTGGCGGGCATCCTTGGGAAACTCCCGAAGATCATCCAGCGAGGTACCCACCCAGACGATGTCCTTCTCGTCAGGCACACCGCCGAGTGTATATCAGAACCGATATAACTACCACACCCGCAGTCCCCCGCATGAGATGACCGCCTCTGAGACCATCACCTTCAAGAATCGCCTCGTTCAGTACGTCGGACGCATCACGCGGCCACACCCCGACAAGACCGACGCCACCGTCCATGACTACCACGATGAACTCACCCCCGTTCTCGCGTCTTCGCTGCGCAAACGCGCCCCCGGATACACCAAGCTCGGCTTCCCTGATCCCCGAACAGCGCAGAAGCCATCCGGCACCTCGTAATCAGCGCGGACTGGCAGCTACGGCTGTTTGAACCTGGAGCACTTGACCATCGGACAATGGCGCCAGGGAAAACGGTCTTCGATTCGCAGTGCATAACGGGCGCTGACGCATATCGTGCGCCTCAACGCCACGCCGTCGGACGGTCAAGTGCGCTCCGGCACCGTGATGAGACCGGCCTGGTCCCAAGACAAGCACCATAGGCAACAAATAATCCGGGCCCGATCCCGCCATCACAGCAGATCAGAGCCTGATTCGCTCAGTCGGGCTGACAGGATTTGAACTTGAAGGGTGCGGCGGTCGGCGCCTACTGCCCCGACGCGAGCGACGAAAGAGCGCTCCGCAAGCCCGACGAAATCTAACGACGTCCCTCTCTACGGCAAGCTGCCTGGTGGTGTCGAACTGTCGGACGTCGCGGACGCAATTGAGCTCCCCGGCTACCCGGTGCAAGCCCAGCGGTTAGTTACGCCGATTAGCCAGTCTTGCGGTGTTGGCGTTGGGCGGCGAAGAATTCGGACCAGGAACCGACCTCAGGATGTTGTTTCAACAGCACCCGGCGTTGGCGCACGGTCATGCCGCCCCAAACACCGAAGTCTATCTGGTTGTCGAGTGCGTCGGCCAGGCATTCGGCGATGACGGGACAGTGCCGGCATATATGAGCGGCCTTGCGCTGGGCCGCTCCATCAACGAAGAGCTCCTCGGGATCGACGGAAAGACACGCTGCCTTTGAGGCCCACGCGACGCGGGCGTCGGTGGCACGGCGAGCAAACCGACGGCCCATTTTGTCAAGGTATCCCATATATGATGGATGATTCCGGCATTTTATATAAACGTCAAGTATTCTGCCGACGCAATCCATTCGGACCGTCTACGTCGCCGGCCACGTCGACGACACGGTCTCTCACGGCATCGCCTCGGCCCACGCAATATGCCCCTCGAAGCCAAGGCAGGCGAGCGGGTCCCGTCACGGGCACGCGCGGGAGTGCGGCAGCCTCGAGCTGGGAGCTGGGAATCAGTGCTCAGCGGGCGACTCGACGCACGCTTTGGCTGGTCAGCTCAGCGTGTCGTCGCTGTGATGACGCAGAAGGCGCGAACAGAAGGCGCGAACAATGCCGGACTGACCCAGATCGATCAGGCATCAACTTGGTTTACTTGGCTCAAGGTGGAAACACATTCTGAACTGCGTAAACCTCTGGTCGGGCTGACAGGATTTGAACCTGCGACCACTTGACCCCCAGGGAACCGGACAGTGTGAACTACTATTCTATTGCGTCCAATACGTCCAGGTCAGGGCGTGCCGTTTGTCCGATCTGTGTCATCCTGTCCAGTCTGTTCGCGCCTGTCTTGGGACACTGGCGGGACACTGACGAACGGGTGTTGGGCGCTACATGACGACGTCCAGTGGCGGCCAACTGATTATCGTCAACGGCTGCGCCGACAACGTCAACCAAGAATGGGGAACCGGCGCCTGCGGGCCATGCGGTTCAATACGGTCTGCATGACTGAGCGGACGCGCCGGTCTACTTGCTCGACATCAGCGTTATCGCCGTACTCGGCCGCGATGTCGATCGGCTTGAGCACTTCGGTGACAATCTTGGTCGGCAGCGGCAAGTTGATCGGCAATGACAAGATGCTGAATCCGAACGGAAAGCCGAACGTGAGCGGCATGATCTCGCTGCGACCAAGCTTCTGCCCGAACTTGGAAAGCCCAAGAGCGTGGGACAGCCATGTGCCGCGGGTCAGAAACAGCTGGCTTTCCTGCGCGCCAATGGACACAGTGGGAACGATGGGCACCCCGGCCTCGATCGCCGTGTTCACGTACCCCGTTCGGCCGCCGAAGTTGACTACGTTCTCTGACACGCTCGGCCGGTAGGCGTCATAGTCGCCGCCTGGAAACACAAGGACGGGCGAACCGGTGGCGAGTGCCTTCGCCGCGTTCGCGCGCGTCGCCTGAATCACCCCGGTCTGCCGGAAAAGTTCGGCGAGCGGGCTTTTGAAGAGCATGTCGTGCGCTAGCGCGTACAGAGGGCGGTCGTAGCCGTACTTGTCGTAATAGTTGACCGCGAACACTGACATGTCTGGCGTAAGCACGCCGCCAGAATGATTGGACACAACCAGCGATGGTCCAGACGGAATGTTGTCCAGACCAATCACCTCAGCGCGGAAGTACCGGACGAGTGGACGGCTGAGCTCCACAATTGCCTCTGTGAGACGCCCGTTCCACTTGTCGATGTCGTCGTGTTCGGCCGTGTTATCAACGGTGTGCTGGCTCATGGCTGTTCCTACCTCCGCACCAATCCTGGTGTCCCCTGCGTACCAACAGCGTGACCCACGTCACTAGAGTCGAAACGATGCAGCGGGCAAGGACCAAAGGCCCGACGCGGTGAGCCGATGGCTTCGAAGTGTCGCTCAGTAGCTGACGAACAACCTCTAGTGAGGCGTCAGGAACGCGGCCTTCAACAGCGTCTGGGGACTGGCTCCTAGCCGACCCACGGCACCATCTTCACCGCCACCCTCGCTTTCGTCGGCGCAGAGCCCTACAGGTCATCCTCGGCGAGCTCGGCGTCAGATACCTGTCCTACGGCCCTACCGCCCACAGACCTGCGGAAAAGTCAAGGCTCCATCATTCCAGTCTTGCCGGCATTCCGGTCACCACGACAACTTCTACGCACCAAGCCGCCGCCCGGTGACGATGTGCGGCACAATCTGAAGCCACACTTTGTGGATGCCGGCTGCCCACGGCGTCGGGCTGTGGCCATCCATCGCTCGCAGCAGCGCACGAACGCGTTCCAGGTCGACGTCGGCGCCGACGCCTCGCACCAGGACGCTCCATCCGAACTTCCGTTCCTCGTCGACGTGGTCGACCTCGAAAGCGAGCATCGCTTGCTGCATCGCCGCTCGTTTCGCCCCACCCTCGACGTCGGAAGACAATATCGTGTCCGGCCACGGCGTAGTTGACGGGCACGGCGAGCGGCCCGAGATCATCTTGGTATACGAGTCGCCCGACATGGGCGGTAGCGAGCAGCCGGAAGCATTCTTCGGGCGGGAGGTCTTCGAGCTCGCGTTGCGTCATGATGCGATTCTCGATCGCGGCGCACGACAGCCGCCACGGCCGAAGGCCCCATCTCTGCACATACGCGACGGCCGCGCCCCCGCAGCCTGGCGCTGGTACGCGCTCAGGGGCAATTTTTTGATGGTCGGGCTGACAGTGTGTCGGGCCGACAGTGTCGGGCTGACAGGATTTGAACCTGCGACCACTTGACCCCCAGGAAGTAGCGGTAGCGCGTTTCCCCAGGTCGTCACGGGCTTTGGCGCCGCAGATTCGATGTGTTACGTGCATGAAAGCGCAGGTCGTTCAGCATCGCGCATAACGTGTGGTCCCAGAGTGGTCCCGGTTAAGGTCGTCGCCATTTCGCACTGCCCGTAGGCGTATGTAGTCGAAACGATTACACTTGCTGCGTGGGAGACCCACTGCTGGACCCCGAACAACTTGACGACTATGACCCGTTTGAGATCGACGCCCAAGCTGCACATCTGTTCAAACACCCTTACCTCGGCATCGATGACGTGTTCGAGGTGTGGGTGTCCGACCCGCTGTTCTATCCGGCGAACCCGCCAGCGCACTGGCTGATGTGCGCAGAGGTCGCGGGCAATATCCTCGTCGTCCCGATCGCGCCGTCCCGAACCGGAGATCCCCGCAAGTGCCGACCGATCGGATGCTATGTCGCCTCCCAACAACTAGCCGACCACTACAGGAAAGACCGATGACCAACGCTGATATGACCCCAGATCAGGAATACGAGTTCTACGCACGCCCCGAAAACCAGGAACCGCAGGGTAAGCCTGTCCGCCGACGCGGACGTATGTCCGACCCCGTACCCGTGCGCCTGCCGCCCGAATTGCTGGAGCGTGTGCGCAAAGCCGCCGAGGACGATGATCGATCTGTATCGGCATGGATTCGACGAGCAGTAGAACACGAGTTGGCGAACTGAATTCAGGCCGAAGCAGTCCCCATCCCACTTGACGATCGGACAAGTGCTCCCCCGGAGTGCCCGGAATACGAAAGGGTGGTCCCAAGGATCCGAGAACTCAACAGTGGTTGCGGTACGACAGATCTATTTCTGCAGGTCAAAGCCTACTTCTCTAGTCGGGCTGACAGGATTTGAACCTGCGACCACTTGACCCCCAGTCAAGTGCGCTACCAAGCTGCGCCACAGCCCGCTCGCCGGTGGGTCCACCAGCAGCGGTGGAAAGCCTACCGCAGCCGACCCGACATCCCACTGCGCCCTTGGCGGCGGCGGTGTACTGAGGGCGGAGAAATCGACGGATTCCCGCCGTGACGACACTCTGAAAACCCTGGATGCACACTCAAGGCCGTACGTACACACTCGACGCGCGAGCGTCGTGTCCGCTCTCAGCGGCGCTTGGGCCCGCGCTTTTCGCGCTCTCGCACGTTGATCCGGATCGGACTGCCCTCGAATCCGAACGTCTCGCGCAGCCGCCGTTCCAGGAAGCGCCGGTAGCCGGCCTCCAGAAAACCGGTGGTGAACAGCACGAACGTCGGCGGCCGCGCGGTGGCCTGGGTCGCGAACAGGATGCGCGGCTGCTTGCCACCACGCACTGGGGGCGGGGTCGCCGCCACCACTTCCTTGATCCAGGTGTTCAGCGGGCCGGTCCCGATCCTGGCGTCCCACGACGCCAGAGCACCCTCCATCACCGGCACCAACTTCTGCACCGCCCGGCCCGTCTTGGCGGAGATGTTGACCCGCTGCGCCCACTGCAGCTGCACCAGTTCGCGATCGATCTCACGTTCCAGTAGCTCGCGCCGGTCCTCGTCGACCAGATCCCACTTGTTGAATGCGAGGACCAACGCCCGCCCGGCCTCGATCACCATGGTCAGCACCCGCCGATCCTGTTCGGTCAGCGGCTGCGACGCGTCGATCAGCACGACCACCACCTCGGCGGAATCGATGGCCGAGTGGGTCCGCACCGAGGCGTAGAACTCGTGACCGCTGGCCTGGCCGACCTTGCGGCGCAACCCTGCGGTGTCGACGAACCGCCACACCTTGCCGTCCAATTCGATCAGCGAGTCCACCGGGTCCACCGTGGTTCCGGCGACATCGTGGACAACCGAACGTTGATCGCCCGCCAACCTGTTGAGCAACGAGCTCTTTCCGACATTCGGTTTGCCGACCAGCGCCACGCGCCGAGGACCGCCGGCCACCGGTGCTACTTCAGACAGCTGGGGCAACGCGGCCAGCACTACGTCAAGCAAGTCGGCCACACCGCGGCCGTGCATTGCGCTAATCCCATGCGGCTCACCGAGTCCCAGTGACCACAGTGTCGCCGCATCCGCTTCGACCTTTTCGTTGTCAACCTTGTTGGCGGCCAGGAAGACTGGCTTACCCGAGCGCAACAGGATCCGCGCGGCAGCCTCGTCTGCTGCGGTAGCACCGACGGTGGCGTCGACCACCAGGACCACCGCATCAGCAGTACGCATCGCCACCGCCGCCTGTTCGGCCACCAGTTGCTGCAGCCCCTTGGCGTCGGGCTCCCATCCCCCGGTGTCCTGCACGACGAACCGGCGTCCGGTCCACAGTGCGTCGTAGAAGATCCGGTCCCGAGTCACGCCGGGAATGTCCTGCACCACCGCTTCGCGCCGGCCCAGGATCCGGTTGACCAGTGTCGACTTGCCGACATTTGGCCGGCCCACGATCGCCACCACCGGCGCGGGTCCAGGTTCGTCTGCGTCCGCAAGCTCGGAATTGACGACGTCCCAGTCGCTTTCGTCGGTCCAGGTGCCATCCTGAGTCACCGCACTGCCCCGCTTCGCTGCTTAACCAAATCCATCAGGTGGGCGATCACTTCCGCCTCGGTCATGTTGCTGGTGTCGACGACCACCGCGTCCGAAGCCGCTCGCAGCGGCGACACCGCCCGCGTGGAATCCAGATGGTCGCGGCGTCGAACGTCGGCCACTACGCCGTCGTAGTCGTCGGCCATACCCGAGGCGACGTTCTGGTCGTTGCGACGCCGGGCGCGGGTTTCGGCCGACGCGGTCAAGAAGATTTTCACCGGCGCGTCCGGTAGGACCACCGTGCCGATGTCACGGCCCTCGACGACAACGTTGCCCGGCCCCTCGGCCAGTTGTCGCTGCAGGGCCACAAGCCGGGTACGAACGGCAGGAACCGACGACACGGCGGACACGGCCCGGGTCACCTCGTCGCCGCGAATCTCGCTCGAAACATCCTCTTCGCCAAGGTAACTGCTGATCCCCTCGGGATCATAACTCACCGACAACTGCGCCCCTGACGCGCTCGACTCGACGGCATCGGGATCGGTCAGATCGACCCCGGCGCGCAGCGCCGCCAGCGTCACTATCCGGTACATGGCCCCGGTATCCAGGTAGCGTGCGTTCAGCGCTCGCGCTAATGCCCTTGCCACCGAGGACTTTCCGGTTCCGGCAGGTCCGTCGATGGCGACCACAACTCCGCTCACAGGCCCACCGCTTTGTACAGTTGCCCGACCTCGCCGCGGCTCAACGCCCGGACCTGGCCCGGCCGCTGCTCCCCCAGTGACACGGAGCCGATGTCGGTACGCACCAGCGCCTCTACCGGGAAGCCGATCGCCGCCAGCATCCGGCGCACAATGCGATTGCGCCCTTCGTGCAACGTCAGCCGCACCAACGTTTTACCCGGAATGGCATCCACCACCGCGAAATCGTCGACGCGGGCGAGCCCGTCCTCCAACTCGACCCCGGCCCGCAACTGCTTACCCACCCCGTGCGGAACCTTTCCCGTGACGGTCGCCAGATAGGTCTTCGGCACCTCGTGGGAGGGATGCATCAACCGGTGTGCCAGCTCGCCGTCGTTGGTCAGCAGGATCAGCCCCTCGGTGTCGGCGTCCAGCCGCCCGACATGAAACAGGTTCTTGTTGCCGCGCACCCGGCGCTCGATCAAGTCGCCGATACACGACCGCCCGCGATCGTCGGACATCGTCGACTGCATTCCGCGCGGCTTGTTCAGCGCCAAGTACACCAGCGAATCGTCGAGAACGACCCTGACGCCATCCACCCGGATAATCGAGGACTCGGGGTGGACCCTGGTTCCCAACTCGGTCACCAGCTGCCCATCCACCTCGACGCGGCCTTCGATGATCAACTTCTCAGCGGCCCGCCGAGACGCAATCCCGGCCTGGGACAACACTTTTTGTAGGCGGATTCCCTCGGGCGCATCCGAATCTCGGGTCTCGGTCATCAATCCCGGTCCACGTCGAACGACAGTGCCTGCTCGGGTGCCGGCGCGCCGCCGAGTTTGACGAACCGTGGCTCACTGTCTAAAGATTCGGTCAGTTCGTCGATCGAGTCGACGTCGGGAAGAAGCGGCGCGATGTCGGGAAGATCAACCAGCGACGTCAAACCCAGTCGCTCCAGAAACAACTCAGTAGTGGCGAACGTCACCGCGCCGGTGTCGGCGTCGGCACCAACCTCGGTGATCAAGCCCCGCGCCAGCAGGGTCCGCATGACCGCATCGACATTGACGCCGCGAACCGCGCTCACCCGCGCCCGTGTCACGGGCTGCCGGTAGGCCACCACGGCCAGCGTCTCCAGCGCGGCCCTGGTGAGCTTTGATCGCGCGCCGTCCAGCAGCAACTTCTCCACGTAGGGCGCGAACCGGGCGCGCGTGTACATCCGCCAGCCCTCGCCGGATTCCCGCAAGTCAATGCCACTGTCGCGTTCACGAAGCTCGTCGGCCATCAGCTGCAGCTTGGCGGCCACCCGGTACACGGGTTGCTCGGTGGCCGCGGCCAGCGCGTCGACGGTCACCGGGGTGTCCACCACCAATAGCAGTGCCTCGAGTACCGACCCCAGTTCCTCGGGATCCAGCGGCGCCACCTCGGCAATATCCGGGATCCCGCCCTCAAGATCGACATCGAGATCGACGTCGGATAATTCTTCACTCATTGGTCCCGCACCTCTACCAAAGCTTCGCTGGTCGCACGTTCCCCGGTCCATGAAATCTGGAGCACGCCAAGCGGCTCTGCCTGGTCGAATGCTACCGTCCGCGATCTATACAGTTCGAGCAACGCCAGGAAGCGCCCGACAACCTCGATTGACGCCGTGCAGTCGGCGACCAGGTCAGAAAATGAGGCCCACTGGCCGCTGCCGCGCGCCTCCAGGATCGCCAGCAACTTCTTGGCCTGCTCGGGAACCGAAACCTGCAGTTCATGCAGATGCCCGAGGGCCACCGTCGGCACCAGCCGGGGGCTGAACGCGATGGCGGCGATCTGGGCGAACCGCTCGGCGTCGACGCCCAGCATCACCTCGGGCAGCAGCTCGGTGAAGGGATCCTCCAGCGACACGGCACGCGGGTAGCTGCGCAGCGCGGTGGCCTCCAGCTCGGCGAACATCTCCGCAACATGCTTGAACGCGCGGTATTGCAGCAGCCGGGCGAACAGCAGGTCGCGCACCTCGAGCAGCGCAAGATCCTCTTCGTCGTCGACCTGTCCGGCCGGCAGCAGCCGGGCAGCCTTGAGGTCGAGCAGAGTCGCGGCGATCACCAGAAACGCCGTGGTCTCCTCAAGTTCCAGCTGCGAGCCGATCTCGCGGGTATAGGCGATGAAGTCGTCGGTGACTTGGTGCAGAGCCACCTCGGTGACATCGAGCCGGTGGGCGAAGATCAGCTGCAGCAGCAGATCGAACGGTCCCTCGAAGTTGGTGAGCCGGACTTGAAAACCAGCCGAGGAGCCGTTCTGCTGTGCCGCTTCGCCGTCTTTCTGGGGGTTCACGCGCCGAATCGGTCGATGAACTCGCGGGCCAGCGCGCGGTAGGCCATCGCGCCCCCCGATCTGGGTGCCCAGGTGGTGATGGGCTCGCCGGCGACGCTGGTCTCCGGGAAACGGACCGTCCGGGTGATCACGGTGTCGAACACCAGGTCACCGAACCGCTCCACGACGCGGGCCATAACTTCGCGCGCGTTGACGGTGCGCGGGTCGTAGCGGGTGAGCAGGATCCCACTGATTTCCAGCTTCGGGTTGAGCCGATCGCGCACCTTCTCGACGGTGTCGGTGAGCAGCGCCAGGCCACGCAGCGAGAAGTACTCGCACTCGGTGGGGATCACCACGCCGTCTGAGCAAGTCAGCCCGTTGACCGTGAGCAGGCCCAGCGACGGCTGGCAGTCGATCAGCACGTAGTCGTAGCGGTCCAGCACCGGGTGCAGCGCCCGGGCCAGGGTCTGTTCCCGACCCACCTCGTTGACCAGCTGAATCTCGGCGGCCGAGAGGTCGATGTTGCTGGGCACCAGGTCCAAGTTCTTGAAGCGGGTGGGCATGAGCACCTCGTCGATGGACGCCCGCGGCTCCACCAGCAGGTTGTGCACCGTCTTGTCCAGCTCGTAATGCGGTACGCCGAGGCCCGCGGACAGCGCGCCCTGCGGGTCCATGTCCACCAGCAGCACCCGCCTGCCGTATTCGGCCAGCGCTGCGCCCAGGTTGATCGTCGACGTGGTCTTTCCGACGCCGCCCTTCTGGTTGCACATCGCGACGACTTTGGCCGGGCCGTGCGAGGTGCGCGGCTTTGGCTCGGGGATCGCCCGCGGCGGGCGCCCAGTAAGGCCGACCTCGACGTCGCCGTCGGCGTGATCGGTCATGGCCGGTGTGTTCGAGAGGTGAACATCGGGGTGAAGTCTAACGGGTTCGAGCGCCTGATCTGGACGACCCGCAGGCAAGATAACCAGCGAATACGGCGTGACGGCAGGCATAATCCCTCGGCGAGTAACACCTGCCTCACCAGCATCATTGGTCGGCCAGTGCAGGTGATTCTCAAGCGCGATATCGGGCGGTGTGGCCGCACTATCGTGGTCTTTATGGATCTCAAGAGACGCAACCCACTGCTGCGGTGGTCGGTCTGGCGGCTGGTGACCGGTAACCGCAACTTCTTCACGACCGGCCAGGTCGGTGATGGACGCGAAGCGGCCGCGGTCGACTACGTCCTGCAGAACGCCCGGGCCGGCGACATCGACGACGTGATCGCCACCATCGACCAGTTCGCCTACGAGAAGTCGATCCTGGTCAACGTCGGCGACGAAAAGGGACAACTCCTCGATGCCGCGGTGCGCCGTGCCGATCCCGCCCTGGTCCTCGAGCTGGGCACCTATTGCGGCTACGGCGCGCTGCGGATTGCGCGGGCCGCTCCGAACGCAAAGGTGTATTCGGTCGAACTCGCCGAAGCCAACGCCGGCAACGCCCGGCAGATCTGGGCGCATGCCGGGGTCGCTGACCGGGTGACCTGCGTCGTCGGCACCATCGGGGACGGCGGGCGCACTCTGGACGGGCTGGCCGATCAGCACGGATTCACCTCTGGTGCACTAGATTTCGTGTTGCTCGACCACGACAAGGACGCCTACTTAAACGACTTGCAGAGCATCCTCGACCGGGGCTGGCTGCACCCGGGCTCGATCGTGGTCGCCGACAACGTCCGGTTTCCCGGCGCCCCCAAGTACCGCGAGTACATGCGTCAGCAACAGGGAAAGCTGTGGAAAACCGTCGAGCACAAGACCCACGCGGAGTACCAGTCACTGGTGCCCGACCTGGTGCTGGAATCCGACTACCTGAGCTAGCTTCCCCCGCGAGCAGACGCAAAAGCCCCTCATTTCGGCACGAAATGGGGGCTTTTGCGTCTGCTCGCGCTATCTAGCCCGGGGGTGGGCTCCGGCCCACACTTCGCGCAGCGCGTGCACCGTGACCAGCGTGTAGATCTGCGTCGTCGTCACCGACGCATGACCCAGTAACTCCTGCACCACCCGCACATCGGCGCCACCCTCGAGCAGGTGCGTGGCAAAAGAATGCCGCAGCATGTGCGGCGAGACACCCGACTTGATCCCGGCGCGCTCGGCGGCGTCCTGCAGCACTTGCCATGCGCTTTGCCGCGACAACCGGCCGCCGCGCACGTTGAGGAAAATGGCCGGCGTGCCGCGCCCGCGACGAGCCAGCTCGGGGCGACCGCGCACCAGGTAGGCCTCCAGCGCCGCCACGGCGGGGCGTCCCACCGGCACCAGCCGTTGCTTACCGCCCTTGCCGGACAACAGCGCCGACCTTGCCTGGGTGTCGATGTCATCGACGTCGAGACCCACGGCTTCGGAGATCCGCGATCCGGTGGAGTACAGCAGCTCCAGCAGCGCCCGGTTGCGCAACGTCAGCGGACCGTCGGCCGGGCTGTCGCCGCCCGCCCCGTCCAGCAGGGCCAACACGTCGTCGATCGTCAGGCTCTTGGGCAGCCGACGGCCCGGAGTGGGCGGTCGGACGGCTCGCGCCACATCCAGGTCGGTCAGGCCTTCGGCGACGGCGAACCGATGCAGGCCGCGGACGGCGATCAGCGCCCGCGCCGCCGACACCGCCGACAACGCCGCGGCCCCCGCATCGGGATCGCCCTGCCGCAGCGCCACCAGGAACTCGCTGACATCGTCCTCACCGACCTTGGCCAGATCGTGAATCCCACGGTCCGACAGATGCTTGGAGTAGCGGCGCAAGTCTCGGCGATAGGAGCTCAGCGTGTTGGCCGCCACCCCCCGCTCGATGGTCAGATGATCTAGGTAGCCCTGCAGTTGCGTCTCCAGGGCAGCCGTCATCGCGCGGCCTTTCGCGCCGCGAAGGCCTTCGGCTTATCGATCCACGGACTGTCTAACGGTCGCGGCTCGGCGAATCCCGTGGTTACTGCGTGGGCGGCTAAAATCCCGCCGATGGCAATGGAATTGAGGATTTCGCCGCTGAACACCCTGCGCGCCGCATCCTCAATGGAATACCAGCGAATCGTCATATCGGCTTCTTCGTCATGCGCCTCGGGTCGGCCGACTTCGCTGAGTCCGGTGGCCAGATAGACCCGCACCGATTCGTCGCTGTAACCCGGCGCGGTATCGAGATCGAGAAGCACCTGCCAGGTGCTCGCCCCGAGGCCGACTTCTTCCCTGAGCTCCCGGGCGGCACTGAGATGCGGGGGCTCACCGGCGACGTCCAGGAGCCCGGCGGGCAGCTCCCATAGCCGTCGGCCGTAGCTGTGGCGGTACTGGTAGACCATCGGGATGCTGTGGTCGTCGTTCATCGCCACGATGGCGACCGCGCCGTAGTGCTCGAGGACCTCACGTGTCGCGGTGCGACCGCCGGGCATCCGCACTTTGTCGGAGCGCAGCGCAAAAATGTTGCCGACGTGCAGCGTTTCGGTTGACGCCGTCTCGAATAGGTGTTCAGCCACGGGCCGCGGGCTCAGGTAACGGCCGCTGCGCGCTCTCCCGATGCTGGTTGCCGTTGGACGAGTGCTCGGGCATCTCCACGGGCAACAGCTCACCACCCTTGTAGTCGATGGCCGCCCCGACGAAGCTGACGAACAGGGGATGCGGCCGGGTGGGTCGGCTCTTCAGCTCGGGGTGTGCCTGGGTGCCGACGATGAAGGGGTGCACCTCTGGTGGGTATTCGACGAATTCCACTAGATGGCCGTCCGGCGAAGTTCCGGAAATCCGCAGGCCACTTTCGGCGATCCGATCGCGGTAGTCGTTGTTGACCTCGTAGCGGTGCCGGTGCCTTTCGGACACCTGGGTTGTCCCATACGCTTCGGCCACGATCGAACCCGGCTCCAGGACCGCGGGATAGGCACCCAGCCGCATGGTTCCGCCCAGGTCGGCTTGGCCGGCCACGATGTCTTGTTGATCGGCCATCGTGGAGATGACCGGATCCGGTGTGGCGGGCTCGAATTCGGCCGAGTTCGCCTCGGTGAGACCCACCGAGCGGGCGGCCTCGATCACGATGCACTGCAGGCCCAGGCACAGTCCCAGCACCGGCAACCCGCGTGCCCGGGCATGCCGGATGGCGCCGATCTTGCCTTCGATTCCGCGGATGCCGAACCCGCCGGGGATCAGCACGCCGTGCACGTCGCCCAGGGCCGCCGCGGCTTTGCTGGGCGTTTCGCAGTCGTCGGACGCCACCCAGTGGATCTCGACCTTGGCGTGGTGCTTGAACCCGCCCGCGCGCAGCGCCTCGGCGACCGACAGATAGGCGTCGGAAAGCTCAATATATTTGCCTACCAAGGCAATTCGAACGGTGTCATGGGGCTCGTGTACCCGGCGCAACAAGTCGTCCCATTCGGTCCAATCGACGTCACGGAACGGCAGGTTGAGGCGCCGCACGACATACGCGTCGAGTTCTTCGCGATGCAACACCTTGGGGATGTCATAGATCGACGGCGCGTCCGGGGTGGAGATGACGCCGTCGATATCGACATCGCACATCAACGCGATCTTGTCCTTGAGTGGTTCCGGCACCTCGCGGTCGCAGCGCAAGATCAGCGCGTCGGGGGTGATGCCGATGCTGCGCAGCGCGGCGACCGAGTGCTGGGTGGGTTTGGTCTTGAGCTCACCCGACGGGGCCAGGTACGGCACCAGCGACACGTGCAGGAAGAAGACGTTCTCCCGGCCGAGGTCGTGGCGGACTTGCCGCGCCGCCTCCAGGAACGGCTGCGATTCGATGTCGCCGACGGTGCCGCCGATTTCGGTGATGACGACGTCGGGGCGGTTTCCGTCGGCGTCCGGTTGGGCCATCGAGCGGATGCGCCGTTTGATCTCGTCGGTGATGTGCGGAATCACCTGGACGGTGTCGCCTAGGTATTCGCCACGTCGTTCCTTGGCGATAACCGTCGAATACACCTGCCCGGTAGTGACATTGGCCGAGCCGGACAAATCGCGGTCAAGGAATCGCTCGTAGTGGCCGACGTCGAGGTCGGTCTCGGCGCCGTCGTCGGTGACGAAGACCTCGCCGTGCTGGAACGGGTTCATGGTGCCCGGGTCGACGTTGAGGTAAGGGTCGAGCTTCTGCATCGTGACGTGCAAACCGCGGGCGGTCAGTAGCTGTCCGAGGCTGCTGGCGGTCAGCCCCTTACCCAGTGAGGAGGCGACGCCGCCGCTGACGAAGAGGTGCTTGGTGACGGTTTGCGTGTGCTTGCGCACTGAGCGACCTCCGTGAAGACGGGCAGGGCGTTGACGTTTCTCGTCGGTACAAACTGGGCCTGCCGACCCACGGAAATCAACCCTAACACCCAGTCCGCTTTGGCGCGCCGAACACGCCCGAGCCCGGAGAACACGCCCCTTACTGCGGGACGGTGATCGACGTCGCGCCGTGCCCGGTGCCGTACTGCCCGATGTGGCCGCCGTTGATCAAGTCATGCAGGCCCAGGACCGCGGTGATCCGTCCTGGCGCGGTGTCGACGTCGTCGACGGTGCTGATCGCCGAGGCCATGCCGGGATCGGCGCGGGCCACGGCGACCGCCGCGCCTCCCGTCGCCGAACCGTCCCGTCCGGCGAGCAGGGTGCCGGCGCCATGCGGCGCCAGCGCGGCGGAGAACCGGGCCGCGCTGACGCCCTGGTTACCGGCGTCTTGGGGTAGCGAACCGCCGGTAATGACCACGGCGGCATTCGCCGCCCCGATGTGATCGCCGGCCTGGTAGGTGATGAAACCGGTGTCGCGCAAAGCCGCCAGCGCGGTGTCTCGCTGCAGGTCGTCCACGGGCGGCACAGCGGGGTTGGAGTTGATCAGCAAGATGATGCCCAGCAGGTCCCCGGCTTGCGAACCCTGGTCGACCAGTTTGGTGCTCAGCTGCTGACCGGCGGGCAGGATTGACGAGCTCACCACGGTTCGCAGTTTCTCCCCGGAGTTGGCGTCGACGAACTCCTGGGTCAACGACAGCGTTCCGGTGACCGAGCCGCCGGCCTGCCCGATGATTTTCGACACGGCCGCGACGTCGTCGTCTTTGGCATCCGGGGTACGGAACACCACCACCGTCTTGCCGCCGAGCGTTTCGTGCACCATTCGGCCAACCAATTGGGTGTCGAAATTATTTGCCGCACTGAGCTTTTCGTTCAACACGTTCTTCTGGTCGTTGAGCCCACTGATTTGCGTGTACAGGTCGCGCTTCTCGTCACGCAGGCTGGACAGCAGGGTGTCCGACAGAAAGCCCGAACCCAGCACAACTCCCATAGCCAGCGCCACGAAAACGGCGGCCAGTGAGAACGCGTGTTGACGTAACGAGATCATGAGCGCACCGTTCCCGAGAAAATTAGGTGACCAAGTGCTGAATCCACACGGAGAATCGATCCCAATATTGGACGATCCAGTGCAGAACTACGCCGTCGGTGCGCGACACCCACAGCGCGACGATGATGGCGATCAGCATCGTCAGCGCCAGCAGCGCGATGGCGCCAGCAGAGATGTGGTTGCGGTATAGGGTGGCAACCGCTTTGGCGTCCACCACCTTCTCTCCCACCCGCAGTCGGGTGAGGAAGGTGGACGGGTTGCTTTGGGTGCGGTTGCGGTCGAAGAACGTCTCGATGTTGGCCGTGTGGCCGGCCGTCACCAGCAGCGCGGCACCGTGGTGGTCGGCCAGTAGCAGGGCCAGATCGGTCGCTGAGCCCGCCGCCGGAAACGTCATGGCGCCGACGCCGAGATCCTGGATTCGCTCCAGGCCGGGTGCGTGGCCGTCGGCGTCGGCCGGCAATACGACTTGGGCCCCGCATTTGAGGGCTTCGGTGCTGATCTGCTCCGGGTCACCGACGATGAGCTGCGGGCGGTACCCGGCCTTGCGCAGCACATCCGCGCCACTGCCGACGCCGATGAGCACCGGCTGGTACTCCTTGATGAATGGTTTGAGGCAGCGCAGGTCGTCGGCGGCGCTGGGCTCGTCGGAGACGATCACCACATGCCGGCGGCGCAGGTCGATGTCGATATCGGGTATGCCGATACCGTCGATCAACAGCGGGCTCTCGCTTTTGATGAACTCAATTGTGTTGCCGGCAAACGCCTCTAGATGAGCGGCCAGTCCGCTCTTGGCCTCGCGCATCAGGTCGGCGATGTCGTGGTCGGTGCGCTCGGTGCCGCGGATCAGCCGACGGTCCCCGGCATACACCCCGCCTTCGTACAGGCGGATCTTTGAGCCGTCCTTGATCTTCTTGAAGATGTCGGGCCCGGTCTCGTCGATCAGAGTGACGCCGTTGTTCACCAGCACTTCCGGACCGAGATTGGGGTAGCGGCCCGAGACCGACGGCGACGCGTTGATGACGGCGGCGATGTCGGCCTCCACCAATGCGTCGGCGGTAATGCGGTCCAGATCCAGGACGTCGAGCACGACGATGTCGCCGGGGCAGACCCTGCGCAGCAACCGGTCGATGTTCTTATCGACGCGGGCGGTGCCGGTTAGCCCCGGCCGAGAGGCATTACGTGTTAGAAGTCCTGACATCTTCATGGGGGGATTCTGTCGGTGAAGCGCGGTAAGCGCGTGGAGGCGCGCCGTAACATCTGCCCCAGAAGTTATCTTGCGTCACTTCTGTCACAAGTCGACGGCGGTCTGGTCTCGCGTGTCGGACGTTGGTCAGATCTCGTCGTTCTGGGCGCCGTCGAGCAGTTCACGGGCGTGCGCGCGAGCACTATCTGACTCGCCGAGACCCGCAAGCATCCTGGCCAGCTCGGCGACCCGCTCATCGTCGGCAACCCGCCGCACCACGCTGGTCCCCTTTGGTCCGGCGCCGTGCACCACCAGGTGCACGTCGGCGTAGGCCGCGACCTGCGGCAGGTGTGTGACAACGATGACCTGGTGGGTGCGCGCCAACCGTGCGAGCCGTCGTCCGATCTGCACGGCCGCCCGGCCACCGACGCCGGCGTCGACCTCGTCGAACACCATGGTGGTGCCCGCAGCAGACCCGGCCAGCACGACCTCCAGCGCCAGCATCACCCGGGACAACTCGCCGCCGGAGGCACTCTTGGCCAGCGGCAGCTCCGTCATCCCCCGGTGCGCCGCGAAACCGAAATCGACCTCATCTATGCCATCGGCGCCGGCCCGAGCGAGCTCGCCCGAAGGAAGAGTGAGGGCGGCTGCGTCGTCCAGGGATGCGACATCGATAGTCACATTGATGGTGAATTGGGCGTCGGCCATCGCGAGCCCGGCCAGCTCGGCGGTGACCTCCTTGGCCAGCCGCTTAGCGGCCTTGCTCCGGATTTTGCTGAGGTCTGTTGCTGCTGAGGCCAATTCCCCCGCCAGCTCGTCAGCATGGCGTTCCAGCGCCGCGAGCCCTTCCTCGGAGACATCGAGCTGGGCGAGCCGGTCGCGCGATTCGGCTGCCCATCGCAGCACCCCATCGATATCCGCGGCGTACTTGCGGGTCAACGCCCGCAGCTGGGCCTGCCGGGTCAACTTGGATTCCAGCGCA